>WPCI01196581.1_pt1 | contig 34556 bp, 36 predicted proteins | sample 5399871 | NCBI WGS metagenome assembly WPCI01 (sample SAMN12869469, study PRJNA574797) | sludge metagenome | isolation source: wastewater treatment of pH7 | place: China:Beijing | collected 2019-05-20 | reverse complement strand
GCGAATACTTGCTAACATATTTGTTAGAAGTAAGAGTGTAACGAAAATGACCGTAATTACCATGTTCCATTCAACACGAGGCATTCCGAAAACAAATAAGGATGGAAAACGGATTATGTCTGTCACTGGTGTTATTGGATTGGATAATCCAAAGCATGCGAATAATATCCAGCCGCAAACGATACTGAAAAGAACAGAATATTGTCCGATAATAGGTAGCTTCATGATGAAAAAGGATAGTAAAATAACAATGAGTGAAAGAATAAATACGTTAGGTTGTACTTCTGTATGTTTTCCATCCAGGCCGAACATTCCTTTTAAGAAGGAACCACTAAGTTGTGCAACAAGAAGAAATAAGTACGTTCCAATGACTGTCGGTGTAAAATAGCGAACGAGTTTATCAATAAGTCCAAAAACGCTAAGAATAATACAAATGATACCGCTTAATAAGAAAGCATATTGAAGAACTTTAAGTGTCTCATTGTTTGATCCAAATAATACGACACCTAAACTTGCATATAGGGAGAAAATTCCCCACCAAAGGCCAGCAGGACCTTCTTGAATAGGAAGTTTATGCCCAAATATAGCTTGTAAGAGACCAGCAAAGCCTAGAACAAATAATGTTCTTTGTACGAATGCGATAGCTTCAGCGCCATCAAGACCATAACTAGTTGCGACGCTAATTGGTACAATAAGACTCCCAGCTAAAATAAATAGTGCCCATTGTAAGGCGGAAAGAAATGTTTTCATTATATCAACCTCTTTCATAGATTCCGTATCTAGTATATATGTATTTCATTTCCACTGGCAAAGATTGTAGATAGAGAAAAGAGTTGAAACATGATATGAATGCACGTAAGCAATTATGGATAGCAGTTATATGTATGACTTTTGTTGTAATTTTAGGAACGCTAGGATTTATGACGATTGAAGAGATTAGTTTGTTTCAAGCATTTTGGATGACGATGATTACTGTATTAACGGTTGGATACGGAGATGCCATTCCTGTAACACAGGCAGGAAAAGTTTTTGCGCTCCTTATCATACCGATTGGAGTCGGTATCGTTACGTATGCAATCGGTGTAGTGGCAGCTATGATTATTGAAGGGAACCTATTTCATGCAGTACGGAGGAAGAAGATGGATAAACAAATAGCACAGTTACAAAATCATATTATCGTATGTGGTTGCGGTAGAGTAGGGCTTCAAGTTGTACATGAATTGCAAGAAAAGAAAATTCCATTTGTCGTCGTGGATAAGGATGAAAGCATATTAGAGAAGGAAAAGCTTTTATATGTACATGGAGATGCAACAGAAGACCAAGTGTTACATCATGCTGGGATTTCAAAGGCAGCTGGTTTAGTTGCTATCGTAGCAAATGACGCTGAAAATGTATTTATTACGTTAACTGCAAGAGGATTAAACGATGCAATTAAAATTGTGGCAAGAGCAGAAAAACCAGAAACCGAAGACAAATTAAAGAGGGCTGGTGCAAATAAGGTGATTAATCCATCTAGTATGGCAGGGATTCATATTGCAAAAGGTATTGCGAATCCGTTAACAGTTCATTATATTGATACAGTACTGTATGGCGTGGAGCAGTCATTTGTAATTGAAGAAATTGCAGTAGGTAAGGGCTCTATTTTAACTAATAAATCATTATTAGAGAGTGATGTTAGAAATCAATTTGATGTAACAATTTTAGCGATTTTGAGAAATGGGAATGTTATACATAATCCAACGGGGCAGGAAAAGTTGCAAGAACATGATATGATAATAGTATTTGGTTCAGTAGAGAAGCTGGGACAATTTGAGAAAGAACTACAAAGTATGAGGTGATAAGGGATGCAAATATCAAGCGATAAGATTTTAAATAAAATGGCGAATGAAATTGCAAAGGCAAAAAGTAGTGAAGGACAAAAATCAAAAGAACATGTATTAGTTGTGCGTGCTTTATGTGATTTATTATTAGATGAGCAAGTTGAATCTTCTACGTATAGAGAGCCACAAGTTCAATCACAAATAATTGGATCACAACCAATCACGATGCAACCAATTGCACCGGTTTCTAATGAGCCAGTATATATAAAAGAAAGTGATGCAAATGGTAATTCTTTATTTGATTTTTAGAGGATAAATCGTTTGGCTTATATGAAAAAATTGCTTATGATAAAAGTAAAAAAGGGGAATTAAGATGAAAATTTTCTTTTTACTAGGTTGTATTGCAGCGGGGCTATCTGTTGCGTTAGGGGCTTTCGGAGCACACGGTTTAGAAAATAAAGTTTCTGCAAAAATGTTAGAGGTTTGGAAAACAGGTGTTACATATCAAATGTTTCATGCAGGTGGACTATTTGTAGTTGCTTTATTGATGGATAAAATTCAATCATCACTCTTAACTACTGCTGGTTGGCTTATGGTAGCTGGGATCATTATGTTCTCGGGTAGTCTGTATGCATTAAGTACAACAGGTATTAAGTTCTTTGGTCCAATTACACCTCTTGGTGGTGTAGCGTTTATTGTGGCATGGATCTTAGTTGGAACTGCAGTTGTAAAAGGATTATAAAAAACAAAAGCTGGCATACGCCAGCTTTTTTTATGGTCTTGGAGCATAAGTTGCTTGTTGACTAGGCAAATACGTAATTTCTTCTGGGAATTCTACATAATCTAAGTAAATCATTAATAATAAATAACGTTTCCCTGATTGTGGCTCACTAATTACGATATGATCACGACCAGCCGCTTCGATAATACCCGTATAGGATTGTGTACCGAGTGAACTACCACGCTCATAAGTCATTACAACTGTGGCTTGCTTGCCCTTGTTCAAGCGAAGAATATTTTCAATATATGACTGTTCTAGAGGTAACATGCCTTGAGAAACAGCATATTGAGCTTGCGCAGCTTGTTGTTGCATTGCTTGCTGCTGTTGCTGTTGCTGTGGGGTCATTTGTTGCGGTTGTACGTAAGTTCCAGATGGTTGATAGAAACCTGTTCCGTAATACGGATTTTGTTGCTGTGCCATTCAAAAATCCCTCCTTGTTTTCATTCCTTAATATATGCTAGGGCAATCCCCAGCATTTGGCTGGAAGAAGCAGTGCTTTTTGAAGCGACCAGAGTTTTGCTGATTATACCAAGTTGGTGGACATGCACCTTCAGGCCTAAAAAACCATAAGGCAAAATTTGCAGGCCAAAAACGTTGTCCTTGAATCGTTCGCCTTGCTAATGCGATATCTTGTTCCCTTGCACGTTGATAAAAATAACCTTTTTGAGTTGCCTCAAAACCACCAGGATTTTGATACACCATTTGACGTAAATTACGAATATTTTTAAAGTCTAAACAATTCCCGCGGACACGATTTACTCCAACGTTTCCGACCATTAACATCCCCTGTTGTCCTTCACCTTCAGCTTCAGCACGCATCAGTCTAGCTAATAACTTTACATCTTCTTCGTTATACGCGATAACGCCCATTATGTGTCACCTCTCTTTTTGGAATACCTTGTGGAAAGAGGTTTATGTCTAGATGAAGTGTGTAACAATTACTAGTTCATACGTATGAGAAAAAGGACTCAGATATGACAACCAAACAAAGTTTTACATGGAGAGTGGAAAATAAAAAAAGCTAGCGTGAGCCAGCTTTTTTATTAAAAAACTTTAGACCATAAGTTTGAGAAGAAATCACCGATAGAGCGCATTGTTAATACAAACCAATTTGCTTTTTCAACTTCTTCTGTCGTTTTTGCAGTAACTTTCATACTTTTACTACCGTCTAAGAAACCGTATTTATCGGTTGATTCTAAAGTAATCGATCCTACTTTTGCATCTTTCTTAATAGGAGCAATTAAATGACCATCTTCAGCAAGAGATTTATCTACTTCAGTTCCAATTTTATAAGGGTCTTTGCTACCTTTTTTTGCAATTACAGTTATTTCTTTTTCCGGTGCAACAGTTACTTGATCTTCTTTCCCTTGTACTACAGAGAGTGTATTGTTTTTATCGACCTTTAGTTTTTGTTTTTCGAAGTTATTAAACCCGTATTCGATTAACTCACGAGATTCTGTGAAGCGCTCGTCCATTGATTTTGTTTTAATAATAACCGAAATAAGACGTACATCACCACGTTTAGCAGTAATAGTAAATCCGTATCCAGCTGTATCAGAACTTCCGGTTTTTAAACCATCAGTACCTTCATAAGCGAAAGCAGCTCCTGGTAACATCCAGTTCCAGTTTTCCATACGAATTGGTTTCGGATGATTATCTGGGAAGTTTCTAAATCTTTGTTTTGTATCCTCTAGCATTTCTGGATACTTTGTAATCATTGCTTTTGAAAGTATACCCATATCGCGAGCTGACATAGAGTTTTCTGCATTTGGATCAGTACCCTCAGGATGTTTTCCTTTTAAGTCAGCGTTATTTAAACCAGTAGCGTTTACAAATTTATATTTCTTTAACCCTAGTTTTTTTGCATGTTCATTTGCAAGATTTAAGAAGTTTTTCTCACTTCCTGCAAGAAGTTCTGCTAAGGCAATACTAGATCCGTTTGCAGAGAAGATAACGATAGAATGATATAGTTCTCTTACAGTATATTGACGTCCTTTTTCGAACGGCACGTTAGAGAATTCATTATTACGTGAAACTTCATAAGCGTAATCGGAAACATTTACCTTTGTATCCCAAGTGATTTTTCCTTCTTTAATTGCTTCTAACACGGCATAAACAACAATTAATTTTGACATACTAGCGATAGCTAGTAATTCATCTGGATTTTGTTCATGCAGTATTTTTCCTGTATCTGCATCAAATAGAAGTGCAGCAGCTGCCTCAATGTGTATTTTTTCTTCCGCATGGGATGTTGTTACTACTAAGGAAGAAATTGACAATAGAAACACTAGTAAAATAGAAAAGATTTTCTTCATATACATTATCACCTTCGCATCGTTATTAGCATATAGCTCGTACCATTTTAGCATAAATTTGGATATAGAAAGGTTACAATTTTGTAAGGTATTTAAAAGGGATTTGTCGATTTTTGTTCAAATTTGCGGAAAAAAGAAGTTTTTTGAGGAGAAATATAGAGGGGAATAAAAAAAGGAACGAATTTCGTTCCTTTTTCAAGATTTATATGTGTAAAAATTTCTCTACCTTTTCGTCTGGTAAAATGTTTCCGACGAAAAATGTTCCGAATTCACCATAACGAGCACTTACTTCATCGAAGCGCATTTCATATATAAGCTTTTTAAATTGAAGAACATCGTCAGCGAATAATGTTACGCCCCACTCAAAATCGTCGAATCCAACAGATCCTGAAATAACTTGGCGTACTTTACCTGCATACTGGCGACCAATTTTACTATGACTGTACATCATTTTCTTACGTTCCTCCATTGGAAGCATGTACCAGTTGTCATCACCTTGGCGACGCTTGTCCATTGGATAGAAGCAAATATGATTTGCTTTCGGTAACTCAGGATATAAGCGAGCTAAGATTTGTGGATTTTGGTATGGATCTTCATCAGCTGGAAGGTAGTTGCTTAGTTCAACAACAGATACGTAAGAGTATGCAGGAACCATATATTCAGCTAAAGTTGTTTTATTCAATTCTGTTTCAATTTCATTTAACTCTTCCATTGTTGGACGTAAAATCATAAGCATAATATCAGCTTTTTGGCCAACAACTGTATACATTGCGTGACTGCCCTTTTTTGCAGCAGCTACGTCGTTCCATTTTTCAACGACATTTAAAAATTCAGACACAGCTTGTCCGCGTTCGTCGCTAGATAATGTTTTCCATGCAGCCCAATCAATAGAACGTAAATCATGTAAACAATACCAGCCATCTAACGTTGTTGTTGCTTCACTCATTCTATTCACCTCAGTTAATGATAGTTTTACACGTTAACTATAGCATATATAGTTTTAAAATTATCTATATAAAACCTCGGCGCATAAAATTGTCACATTTAAGTGTTTAAGCAAGGTGAATTTAACGGCTGAATTTTATGAAAATATAATCATTTTTATTTTATCTATTTTTTGGGAGCTATAAGTTTAAAATATAGAGGAAAAGAAGTATTCTTAAAGATAGAGTTTTTTAACATATGTAGGAGGGTTTATTCGTGAGCAACTTATTTACAACAGTAAAAGAAAAAGTTCAAGGAAAAGGCATTTCTATCGTACTTCCTGAAGGAACTGATGAAAGAATTTTAGGCGCTGCAGAGCGTTTAGCAAAAGAAGAGTTAGTAAAACCAATCTTAGTTGGTAATAAAGAAGAAATTAGCGCAAAAGCTGCTAGCATGAATTTAACATTAGCAGGCGTTGATATTTACGATCCAGCTACATACGAAGAAATGGATGCAATGGTAGCATCTTTCGTTGAACGCCGTAAAGGTAAAGCAACTGAAGAAGACGCTCGCAAAATCCTTAAAGACGAAAACTACTTCGGTACAATGCTTGTATACATGGGCAAAGCACACGGTTTAGTAAGTGGTGCAGCTCACTCTACAGCTGATACAGTTCGTCCAGCACTTCAAATCATTAAAACAAAACCAGGCGTTACAAAAACTTCTGGCGTATTCATCATGGTACGTGAAGAAGAGAAATATGTATTCGCTGATTGTGCAATTAACATTGCACCAAATAGCCAAGATTTAGCTGAAATTGGTATCGAAAGTGCGAAAACTGCTGAACTATTCGGCATTGATCCACGCGTTGCTATGTTAAGCTTCTCTACAAAAGGTTCTGCGAAATCTCCAGAAACAGAAAAAGTTGTAGAAGCAACTCGCATTGCAAAAGAAATGGCTCCAGAATTAGCTCTAGATGGAGAATTCCAATTCGATGCTGCATTCGTACCATCTGTAGCTGAGAAAAAAGCTCCAGGTTCTACAATTAAAGGTGATGCTAACGTATTCGTATTCCCAAGCTTAGAAGCTGGTAATATCGGCTACAAAATCGCTCAACGTTTAGGTAACTTCGAAGCAGTAGGACCAATCTTACAAGGTTTAAACATGCCTGTAAACGACCTATCTCGTGGATGTAACGAAGAAGAAGTGTACAAGTTAGCTTTAATTACAGCAGCTCAAGCACTTTAATTCTATAACGAATTGAAATAAAGACCGTCGCTAAAATAGCGACGGTCTTTATTTTTCTAAGCCAAGTGCTTTATTGTTACGATCAATAATACGTTGTAAATTCGTCTCATATAAAGGTATTTCATCTATTGTTAATTGAGATGGTGTTAACTTTGGAGCGAATTGCTGCAATGTTTTTAAAAGGCGCATCATTAAATCTTGTACTGTAATGGTTTCGCCAAGTAATTCTGAAAGTGAAGCCATCGTACTCGGTACAATTTCAGGATAAGTAAAGCGTGTTTCTTCTCCTTGAATGGCTAGGTTGTAGAAATCACGAACAAGTGCGGCACGTTCAGAGCCACTTCCTGTAGCACAGAGATAAATTTGGACAGCGACACCACCGCGAATACGGCGCTGTGAAATACCAGCAAATTTTTGGTCGCGAATACTTAAATCGTAGCTACCAGGGCAGTAAGAACCAACGATTTCTTTTGCCTCAATTGTAACATCGTAATCCTTTAACATTTCCTGAATTAAATGCCACATTGTATCGTATCCAAGATCAATATCGATACCTTTTTCCGTCTCTTGGAATAAAAGTGATACGTTTAACACACCTTCATCAAGTACGACTGCAAGCCCGCCAGAATTACGAACGATAACATTGAAGTCGTTTTCTTTTAAAAAGGAAATACCTTCTTCTAAGTGTGGTAGGCGTGAATCTTGAATGCCAAGAACAATTGTATTGTGATGAACCCAAGAGCGCATTGTTGCAGCTGATTCGCCCTTTCCAATGCTTGTGCATAATGTATCATCCATTGCGAATGATTGAAGTGCATGGAATGTTGGTCCTAAACTAGACTGATCTACAATACGCCACTCTGGCTGAGATAAAATGGAACGGGAATTGCTCATATAACTAACCCCTTATCTTTAAAATGACAATCTCTATTATAGCAAAAAATAATGAAAGTAGTTTTTAAGAGAAAACCTTACTGAATTGTAAGGTTGTTGTAAGGAAAGTGAATTGGTTAAATGATCTAAGATGGCTAAACTAAGAGATGTAATTATTGATTTTAGGAGGCATACAAATGAAAAATGTTAAATTAGGAATCGTAGCGATTATGTCAGCTGCTGTATTTAGTGGCTGTTCTATTATGGATATGATTGCACCACAAGCAACGGGTGTTGTTATGTACGGAGATGAACCAGGCGTTCAACAAACAATGGATCAATATAAAGATAAAATTGAATCTCAAAATAAATTTGAAGCTAAACTAGGTACTGTTAATGAGAAAAAGGTTTTAATTATGAATAAAACAACGGCTGAGAAGATGGTAAAGGAAAACATGCTGAAAAAAGTAGTGAAAGAAGATGTAGAACCTATTAAAGCATTGCCGGCTATTTCTGATGAAGCTGGAATTGTATTTGCTAAAGAGGAACAAAAAGATGTAGTAATTGATGGAAAGAAAATGAAGTACGAAGGCAATGTAGTAATTGGTGATGCGCGTAAATATACAGATATGTATGCAGTTGTTAGTGATGCAGAATATGCAAAAATAAGTGAACCGGTAAAAACAATTGGTTTAGCATCCTTTAAAGAGAATCCAAAGGAAAAGATTTTCCCAGATATAAAGAGGGATTCTAAAGTAGAAGAAGCACATATGGTTGAAGTGAAATAACAAAAAGGATGCATGTAATGCATCCTTTTTACTCTGCAATTTTTTCTAAATTACCGTTTCGATCCATTCGGAAAGATGTTTGAGAACGTTCTTCTTCATCCATGACTGCCAACTTACGAGCGCGGTTCATAATGTTCATAAGTGTTTCGTAATCTTCTTGTACAGTATGAGATTGTTTTTCTAATTTTTCCAGTTTCTTTTCTAGTTCTTCATTTCGAAGGATTTGTGATTTAATTTCTTGTTTCAATCTCGTATTCTCGTTTTCAAGAGCTGTCACTTTTATATTTGAAGATCCGACTGTTTGTAAAAAATAAATAACATCTTGCATTGTCATAGAGCCTTTTGCAGTAGGAACGGTAGTTTCTTGATATGGAGTAGCTTCTTTATATTGTACAATTGATTCCTCTTGTACGAACTCTTCATAATTAGTTATCGAATCTGAAGCTGGTGGTGTATAAAGTAAACGTTTTTTCGCTTGTTCACCACTTGCAGCACGCATTTTATCTTTACGATGTTTTTTTGCTAGTTGAAGAGCTTGTTCATAGCTATAGCGAACAACAGCATTCCAACGGAAACCACAGGCAGCCGATGTACGATTTAATCTGTCTCCTACTTCTTCAAATGCATTTAATTGGGTACTTCCTTCTCGAACGTGACGAAGTACAGTTTCAGCAAGTAATAAATCATCCTCATCCGTCCAAGCATCTTGTCTTACTTTCATAGATTCAACTCCCTTTCTTTTTATGAACTTCCTATTTTTATAATGGGCAAAAAAATGAGCTTTTATACAAAGCTTTTAAAAATATGGTAGATTTCGATGAGAGGTATAAAGTGAAACTTTCATCAGTGGGAGGTTTTTCATCCCCTACCTAACTTCTTTGCTTTCGCTGAATTTTAAGGTGGGGATCTTACTGCCCATTAAAGCGGGATAAATTTTGCCAAGAATGACGGAAGCTGCTGTAGGAAAACATATACATATGTAGCATTATATGTGGAAAGAGCGTCGAAAGGAAACTTGCAACGAGCTTCAAAGAGCGGTAAAATACCATTTAGTGTTTATTTTTAAATGTACTTGAGAAAAGTTTAAAATAGAGGAAGTGTTATATAATGGGAAACGAATTTCGTGTGTGTGATGATTGTCAGGCAACGAACGTTAAAACGCTGATTCCAAAGCTAAAAAAAGTAGATTCATGTGCAACGATTGAAGTTGGATGTCAGTCTTACTGTGGCCCTGGCCGTAAAAAATCATTCGCATTTGTAAATAATCGTCCAGTTGCAGCGCCAACAGAAGACGAATTAATTGTAAAAATTGAGGCAAAGTTAAATAAGTAAGGAAAAGAAGAGTGAACAGATTACTCTTCTTTTTTTATGCCCATAAGAGGAAGAATATATTCTGAGAAAGCTTAACTGGTGATGATAATAGTTCATGACAGATAGGCATTATCTATTTATTAAGGTCTCGACCTATATGAATTTGTATTTCAAAATAATGGTTGACAGTCTTTTGAAGCGATAGGTAGAATAGAAGGTGTCTGATTCTGAGAATCATTATCAGAAAAGGGCCGATTCATTTAATTTTTTTATTGCTATTTGAGAATAAATTTCATTTCATTAAATTAAACATATGTTGTTGGTTAGGATGGTTGAGGGATGGAAGCGAGCGCAAGGAGTATAGAACAGCAAGATGTGAATGTTAAAGAGATTAAGAGCAGGCCGCTCATTGCTTCTATTATTTTAGTAGCAGGTACAATTTTGTTAGCTTTAAGCATGGCACTGTCTATTTCGTTTGGTGCTGCAGATATTAGTTTAAAGACTGTATGGCAAGCTGTATTTCAGTTTGACGGTTCTATTACGCATCATAATGTAATTCAAGAACTTCGCATGCCTAGAGCAATAGGGGGCGTAGTAGCAGGTGCCTTTTTAGCGGTATCAGGAGCAATTATGCAAGGTATGACGCGAAATCCACTTGCATCACCATCGTTAATGGGGATTACAGATGGAGCTGTATTTGGAATTGCAATTATGTATGCATTCTTCCCTAATTCACCTTATTTAATGTTCGTCATCGCATCTTTTATTGGTGCTGCGTTTGGAGCGAGCATTGTATATGGAATTGGATCTTCTTCACCAGGTGGATTAACGCCTGTGAAATTAGCTTTAGCGGGTGCCGCGATTAGTGCTTTATTAGGTGCCATTTCATCTGGAATTGCGCTATATTTCAATCTTGCCCAAGAGGTAAGTATGTGGAATGCAGGCGGAGTTGCTGGAGTGAAATGGGAAAGTATTAATATGTTAGTACCGATTGGTCTAGTTTGTCTCTTCATTGCAATTATGATGTCGAGGTATATTACAATTTTAAGCTTCGGTGAAGAAATTGCGATTGGACTTGGTCAAAATACGACATTAATTAAATTTATCGGGACCGTACTTGTTCTTGTGTTAACAGGTTCGGCAGTTTCTATGGCAGGATCGGTTGGATTTGTTGGTCTTGTAATCCCACATATGACTCGTTTCCTTGTAGGCTCAGACTATAAATGGGTTATTCCATGTTCTGCGGTCTTAGGCGGGCTGTTAATTGAATGTGCAGATATGTTATCTCGCGTTATTAACCCGCCATTTGAAACGCCAATTGGAGCAATTACAGCGCTAATTGGGGTTCCATTCTTCCTCTACTTAGCACGTAACGAAGGGAGAGGAAAAATGTGAGGACAAGTGTCTTAACAAAAAAGAACGTTTCTGTTTTAACAATTTTAGTAGGATTAATCGTTACTGTATTTTTAGTGAGTTTAAATACAGGGACATTTAAAATACCGCCAATGGACGTATTAAAGTCATTGGTTGGACTTGGGGCTGAGGATCAGTCTGTTATTTTATTTGAATTCCGTATGCCGCGTATGGTCATTGCTATATTAGTTGGATCTGCTTTAGCTATGTCAGGTGCAATTTTGCAAGGTTTATCACGAAATCCACTTGCTGATCCAGGTATTATCGGTATTAACGCTGGAGCTGGATTAACGGTTGTTATATTTGTCTACTTTTTCTTCGGGAAAGTTGGAACTGGTACATTTTTATCTGTATTTATCCTTCCATTCTTCGCGTTAGTTGGAGCGATATTAGCAGCGGTTATTATTTATTTACTAGCATGGAAAGACGGCGTTTCATCTACTCGATTGATACTAGTTGGTATCGCTGTTGCAGCCGGGTTTGGTGCTGTTAGTTTAATTTTTTCTATGAAGATGACATCTAACGATTTCCGTTTTGCTACGATTTGGTTAGCAGGAAGTTTGTGGGGCACAGATTGGAAGTTCGTACTAAGTGTCCTTCCATGGATGGTTATTTTCATGCCACTTGCCATTAGTAAAGCTCACATATTAAACGTAATGAACCTAGGCGATTCCACAGCAGTTGGCCTTGGTGTAAATGTAGAAAAAGAAAGACGTAAATTATTATTTATTGCAGTTTGTTTAGCTGGTGCATCTGTCGCTGTTGCCGGAGGAATTGGTTTTATCGGTTTAATGGCTCCGCATTTAGCGAGGCGCCTTGTTGGTGGTAAACATCAAATTATGCTGCCTACGGCTGCACTAATAGGAACGTTTTTACTTTTATTCGCAGACGTAATTTCAAGAAGTGTGTTAACAACTTCAGAAATACCGGTCGGTCTTGTTATTTCTGTAATTGGTGCACCGTATTTCATATACTTACTTATGAGGACAAAATAACGGGAGGCTTTTTGTATGGCAACTTTAGCAGTTGATGCGGTATCTGTTGGCTATAATGAAGGGTTAATTATTGATGGATTAACAGTTGAAATTCCGGAAGGGAAAATTACAACAATTATTGGACCAAATGGTTGTGGGAAGTCCACATTATTAAAAACGGCTTCTCGTATTTTGAAGGCGAAAAAGGGTACTGTTTATCTTGACGGAAAAGCAATCGAGAAACAGCCAACGAAAGAAATCGCAAAGAAAATGGCAATTTTACCACAGACTGCAGAAGTACCAACTGGCCTTACTGTATTTGAACTCGTTTCATATGGACGCTTTCCTCATCAAAAAGGATTTGGAACGTTGAAAGAAGAGGATTATCGCTACATTCATTGGGCACTTGAAGTGACGGGAATGACAGAATTCGCAAATCGTCCAGCAGAGGCATTATCAGGTGGGCAACGTCAACGCGTATGGATTGCGATGGCTCTTGCACAAGGGACAGAATTACTCGTATTAGATGAACCGACAACGTACTTAGATATGGCTCATCAATTAGAAGTATTAAACTTATTGAAAAAGTTAAATGAAGAAGAAGGTAGAACGATTGTTATGGTTATCCATGACTTAAACCATGCTTCTCGTTTCTCAGATCATATGATTGCATTAAAGGCTGGTAAGTTAATGAAACAAGGAACGCCAGACGAAGTGATGACAAGTGAAACGCTTCGCAGTGTATTTGAGATTGAAGCTCAAATTGTTCCATGTCCAGTAAACTGTAAGCCAATTTGTTTAACGTATGATTTAGCGATGATTAGTAATCAATTGCGTAAAAAAGCATAAGTAGAATCCCCCTCGTAAAGAGGGGGGCTTCTAATGGACGTTGAGCTTCTTATTAGTAAATAGGAAGTTGAACACCCGTTAGAACGGGGGCATAAGCAACAATTAATCAATATATATTTATTAATTGTTAACCTTGTTTCTTATAGTTCACTGTAACTTATAAGAGAAATACAGCTAGAAGGAGTGGGAACATGAAGAATTTTAAAATGGCGTTATTAGCAATGGTACTAGTCGTTACTTCTGTACTATTTGCAGCTTGTTCTAACAAAGAAGAGAAGAAAGCAGATGCGAAGACTGAAGAGCGCACTGTACAACATGCAAAAGGGGAAATTAAAATCCCTGCAAATCCCAAGAAAATTGCTGACCTTAGTGGTTCAACAGAAGAATTATTAATCTTTGGTATGAAACCAATTATTACTGCTAATACATCTCAAGAAAAAATTGATGCACATATTGAAAAGAAATTAAAAGACGTAAAACCAGTTGGTTCTGCTTGGGGAGATAAAATTAACATCGAAGCAGTAGCTGCTGCAAAACCAGACTTAATTCTTGTAAATAATCGTCAAGAAAAGATTTATGATCAATTATCTAAAATTGCACCAACAGTTATGTTAAAAACTCCATTAGACCAATGGCGTCCAAAATTCGAAGAAGTAGGTCAAATCTTCGGTAAAGAGAAAGAAACAAAAGAATGGTTCAAACAGTATGATGAAAAAGCAAGCAAATTACATGATAAAATCGTTGCGAAAACTGGCGATGCTAAATTCATGAAAATGGCTGCATATCCAAACGCTTTCCGCGTATACGGTGACTACGGTTACGGTAGCGTAATCTTTAATGATTTAAAATTACCAGCAGTTAAAGGTACACCAACTGATAAACCTTTAGTACAAGTACAAAAAGAAGCTTTAATCGATTACAACCCAGATTACTTATTCGTATTTACGACTGGTGACGGTTCTCAGCGTCTAAAAGAATTCCAAGAAGAATCAATTTGGAAAAATATGAACGCTGTTAAAAATAACCACGTATTTACAATTAAAAATGAAGACTTAAACAAAGGTTACTTCCCGCTAGGTAAAGAAATGATCTTAGATGAAGTTGCTGAGTTCGTTTTAGGGAAATAATATATAAAAAGAGATCACTTTTACTCTGGTAAAAGTGATTTTTTCTTTATATAAGGGCAATTAATATAGTCTTTCATTTCTTTCTGTTTCCTATTTCGTTTATAATATATAGTAAGAATGCAGTAAAGAAAGGGGGATGTCGGAAAGTGGTATATTTAAACGACAAACTCAGCGAAACAAAAGTGTTTAAAGACCCGGTACATAAATATGTGCACGTGCGCGATCGTGTTATTTGGGATTTAATCGGAACGAAAGAATTTCAACGCTTGCGCCGTATTAAGCAGCTTGGAACGACATTTTTTACATTTCACGGTGCAGAGCATAGTCGCTTTACTCATTCGTTAGGTGTATATGAAATTATTCGTCGTATGATTGATGATGTGTTTGATGGCAGACCGAATTGGAATGCTGAAGATAGATTGTTATGCTTATGTGCGGCATTACTTCATGATGTCGGTCACGGTCCGTTTTCTCATTCGTTTGAAAAAGTATTTTCATTAGACCATGAGAAATTCACGCAAAAGATTATCGTTGGAGATACGGAAATTAATCGTGTATTAAGTCGTGTGGATAAAGATTTCCCACAAAAGGTAGCCGATGTAATTGCGAAAACATCTACTAATAAATTAGCGATTAGCATGATTTCTAGTCAAATTGATGCAGATCGCATGGACTATTTATTAAGGGATGCGTACTTTACTGGCGTAAAATATGGAAACTTTGATATGGAACGTATACTGCGTGTTATGCGTCCGTACGGGAATCAAGTAGTTATTAAAAATAGTGGTATGCATGCTGTTGAGCATTATATTATGAGTCGTTATCAAATGTATTGGCAAGTATATTTCCATCCAGTAACGCGCAGTGCTGAAGTTATTTTAACGAAGATTTTACACCGTGCAAAATCATTGCATGAGAAGTACTATACATTTAAAAATCACCCTGTTCATTTCTATTCTTTATTTGAAGAAGAAGTGACAGTAGAGGATTATTTAAAGTTAGACGAGAACGTTATGTATTATTACTTCCAAGTATGGCAGGACGAAGAAGATCCAATTTTAAGCGATCTATGCCGTCGTTTTATGAATCGAAACCTATTTAAATATGTAGAGTTTACAGATAAGCACGGTTTAGATAATTGGATGGAATTAAGTAGCTTATTTAAAAAGATTGGACTCGATCCAGAATACTATTTAGTAGTTGATTCAACATCAGACTTACCGTACGACTTTTACCGTGCTGGTGAAGAAGAAGAACGTCTGCCAATCTTACTTCTTATGCCAAATGGAGAACTTAGAGAGCTTTCACGTGAATCGGATATTGTTGAGGCGATTACTGGTAAGAAGAGAAGGGATCAAAAGCTATTCTACCCGCATGATTTAATCTATGAAGATGGAAGAAAAGGAAAATATAAAGAGAGAATCATCGAGTTACTAGAAGGAAAAAAATAAGAAGCAGCTAATGGCTGCTTCTTATGAAAAAACTTGAAATTATTTGTCGCTTAAGCGTTTTCCGCCAACTGCATAATGGTTTTTAGACATTTCTTCGATGAAAACAACGATGTTTTCTTCAGGAGCACCAGTTGTTTCGCTTACTGCTGCTGTTACTTTCTCAGCAAGAGCTTTCTTTTGTTCCTCTGTGCGTCCTTCTAGCATTTTCACTGTTACGTATGGCATATATAATCGCTCCTTTTATGTAAGTTACACTCTTATTATAGCGGATTATGTGGAAGAACAATCGAAAAAACAAATAATTTCTTTTTTGACATATGGAAGAGGAGATGAAATATGGATCAGTTATTTAGATACCCGTTGCACCAAATTCCTTTGGTAGCAATGGCCATTATTATCGCATTATCAGTGCATGAATTTGCGCATGCATATGTAGCATATAAATTTGGAGACGATACAGCAAAGAGACAAGGGCGCTTAACCTTATCGCCGATGGCACATTTAGATCCTATCGGGATGATTGCTGTATTAATTCTTGGTTTTGGTTGGGCGAGACCAGTTCCTGTTAACCCATATAACTTTAAAAGACCTCGTCTTGCAGGTATATTAGTTTCAATTGCAGGACCGATTAGTAACTTAATTTTAAGCGCAATCGGTTTAATTATTTGGTATAGCTTATTAACATTTGGTGTATTAGACTCAATTCCATTTGCAGTAGCAGATACGCTAGCTCAATTTTTCCAGATTTTTATTATGTTGAATATCGTGTTACTTGTCTTTAACTTATTACCAATCCCGCCACTTGATGGATATCGCGTAGTGGAGGATTTAGCACCAACAAATATTCGTGCGAAAATGACACAGTATGAAAAATACGGGGCAATTGCTTTATTAATTCTAGTTATTACACCGCTTAGCAATTACACAATCCAACCTATTTTTAATGTTGTCATTCCATACGTATTTGCATTTTTAAACAGTATTATTGCGCCTATCTTTGGCCTTTTATAATCATTAAGTGAGGAGGAATTTACATATGACAGAGAAAAAGAAAAAAATCGGTTTTAATATCGTGAAAAATGATTCAACAGATGGACATGGTGGTTTTGGCGTTGGGGCATTAAGTCTAGAAAACATTTCACCTGTATTTGTCGATGTACTAGAGAAAACAGCATTTGTTGATATCGGTGCGATGCATGCACGTAGTACAGTAGAAAAAGGTATTAAGTTTTTAACAAATAAAGATGAAGTTCCAAACGGAAAACCATACTGGCTTGTATGGGTAACGATTGAAAGAACAGCAACAGGTGCGTATTACGCAGGCGTAACAGCTTGTGAAATGACAGTTGACCGTGAAATTCGCCGCGGATATAAGTCACTTCCAGAGCACGTAAACAAAATGGATAAATCATTGAAGCGTCACATTATGGTTGAACATATGGACGAATCATCTAAAAAAGTACTTGGTACATTCTTAAAAGAACATAATGAAGCGATTTGGAACGAGTCTAGCGAAGAATTGCGCCGTGCATTATTAAGTGAATAAAAGAAAAGGATGTCTCACTAGTCGATTGTTGACTAGTGAGACATCCTTTTTATTTTGGCTTGTTGTATGAAAATATATCAACGATTCGACTAGGAGGCTATTCCACGTTCAGTGAAATAGCTTGATATTCTACCAAGGAAGATATTTTTTCCACCAACTTGTTTTTTTCTTTTCTTCAGTTGTCTTTTCAAATTCCTCTTTATCATCAACGTGATCCATACAATATTCAGTTGGTTCTGTACCTTTTGCAAAATACATTTTCACTGAAATTGGGCAATTTTTTGTAGCGATTTTCCCGTTTTCAGGGTTAATATCGACTGCAACGACGTCACTTGGTTGTTTAAACTCTTTTTTAGGTTGTCCATCTAAGCCTTTCTCCATCGTATCAGTCCATATTCTTTTCGCATAGCCTTGTTCTGCTACGTTTGAAATTGATTTAGGTTGATCATATCCAACCCATACGCCAGTTACGAGTTGCGGGGTAAACCCAATCATCCAACTATCTGTTTCAGTAGAACCAGATTTTCCGGCATAGGTTCTTGATAGTTTAGATAACATTGATTGACCAGTTACAGCAGCATAACTACTTAGTTTTTTATTAAACATGCCTGTCATCATTTCTTCCATCACAAATGCTTTGCTCTTATCAAGAACTTGTTTACTCTCCAAATGAGCATCGTATAAAATATTTCCTTCATGATCCATAATGCGGCGAATGAAAATAGGTTTTACTTCTCTTCCACCGTTTGCGAACATGCTATAAGCGTTAACCATTTCAATTGGTTTTACAGGAGATGTACCGAGCGCGAGGGAAGGGACATCTTTTAATGCACTTTTAATGCCGAATTGCTTCGCCGTTTTTGTAAGAATGTCTTCGCCTAAAAATAAATTGGTCTTCACGGCATATATGTTATCAGAGACCGCAAGAGCTTGCGCCATTGTTACAAAATCGTCTGCATAATAGTCTTTATAGTTTTTCGGTTTATACTTTGAAACACCGTCACCTAAAGTGAACACGGTGTATTCGCTTTTTAAGCGCGTAGCAGGGGTGAATCCTCGTTCTAATGCCGCATAATATAGAAATGGCTTAAATGTAGATCCAGGCTGGCGAGCGGCCTGTGTAGCCCTGTTAAATTGACTTGTATTATAGTCAGTTCCACCAACAAGGGCAGCTACTTCCCCTGTTTTTGGATTCATAGAGACGAGCGCAGTTTGTATGTTTGTCGTGTCAGGTATGTGGTCTTTTACAGCTTGTTCTGCAACTGATTGTAATTTCGGGTCTAGCGTTGTATAAATACGCAAGCCGCCTTTTTGTAAGGCTTGCTCATCTAATCCGACATCGCGAAGAAGAGAAGCTTGTACAGCATCTTGGAAATAAGGCGCAACCTCTGCGACTTTTTTCGTATCTAATGAAGCGAAAGTTAGTGATTCTTTCTTTGCTGAAGCTGCTTGTTTCTTCGTAATATAGCCTTGTTCTACCATTTCATCTAATATAAGAGATTGTCGTTCTTTCGCACGATCTTTTTTTAAAAAGGGAGAGTAGACACTAGGTCCTTTTGGTATACCCGCGAGCATACTAGCTTCCGCTAATGTTAATTCTTTTGCTGTTTTATCAAAATATAGACGGGACGCAGCTTCGATTCCATAAGCACCATGCCCGTAATAAATTGTATTTAAATATCCTTCTAAAATATGATTTTTATTATAATTCACTTCAAGACGGATTGTGTACATTGCTTCTAATAGTTTACGTTTCCACGTTTTATCATGATCTAAGTATAGGTTACGGGCATACTGTTGTGTAATCGTACTAGCGCCTTGGACTTTTGCCATCGCTTTTAAATCAGCAACAATGGCACCAGCGATACGCTTCATATCGAAGCCATGATGTTTGTAGAATCTTTGATCTTCGATAGAAAGTGTTGCCTCTTTTACGTAAGGAGAAATTTCCTTGAGAGATACATTGTATCGTTTTTGTACCTCATTACTTTGTCCTATAACAGTGTCATCATTAGCATAAAAGACACTTGTTTGCGGGACAGCGACAGGAGGAGGTCCCATAATTTTTGCAACTATAATAATAACAAAAAAGGAAAAAACGAAAAAAAGAACAGAAGAAAACATTACGGTGAAGAAAAGACGTTTATATTTTTTAAGTTTTGGATTCATAGTTTGATCCATCTTTTTCAGCCCCTCATTCATACAAACATTATTGTATTAGTATTGAGGGTTTTCGATTATTTTAAACAATGAAATTTCGAAAATAAAGAGCTCCTTCAATTAAGAAAGGAGCTCAAATGCACGTGCTGGCCAATCGGTAATAATGACATCTACGCCATAATCAATCATAGTTTGCAAATCTTTGTATTCGTTAATTGTATAAGGGCGGAAAACGTACCCTTGTTTTTGCGCGAGTTGAACAAATTCCTTTGTTAGTAGTTGAAAGTTTGGATGTAAACCAGTTGCTTCTCTAGTTTTTGCTTCAGCGATAGGATCAGCAAGTGGCTGGTCATATAAAATGGCTCTTGGGATTTCAGGAGCAATTTCTGCTAATAATGAAACAGAGTCGTGATTAAATGAAGAGAATACAATTTGATTAGAAAGATGATATTCTCGAACGAGAGCAACAACTTTTTCTTCAATGTTTGGATAGTGAATGACATCTGTCTTTAACTCAATGTTGAGCTGTAACTTTGTTGTAGATAACCAAATGAATACTTCGCGTAACGTTGGGATTTTTGCTTCATGGAAAGAAGAATCTTTATGGCTGCCGGCATCTAAAGCTTGTAACTCCTCTACCGTTTTTTCAGAAACAAGTCCTACATCATTCGTTGTACGATCGACTGTTTCATCGTGAATTACGACAAGTTCACCATCTTTTGATAGGTGGACATCAAGTTCAATGCCATGGGCGCCGATGCGTTCAGCTTCTTGGAAGGCAATCATCGTATTTTCTGGATGTGTTCCTTTTACGCCGCGATGAGCGAAAATAAGTGGTTTACTCATGTGAAATTCTCCTTATCATTTCTTTTCTTTCATTATGAAACTGCTTTTGAAAAAATACAATTTAATATGACAAACATTTACAAAAGTCTAACAGTTGCACAAAAGTTAACGTTAACGTAAAATGTAATAATCGAGTGAAGGGAGGAATAAACATGTATAAGATTGATGAAGTTACAAAGCAAGTTGGTTTAACAAAACGTACACTTCGTTATTATGAGGAAATTGGTTTAATTCATCCCCCAGAACGTAGTGAGGGGAACATTCGCCTGTATACAGACGAAGATATCGCTAGAATTAAAAGAATTGTGGAAGCGAAAGAAGTGTTAGGGATTACGCTTCAAGAAATGCAACATTTTTTATCGTTAAAAGAAAGAATGGAGCAAAGAAGAAATAGTGAGAATCCCCGTGATCGTGAAGTGATTCAAGAAATTAAAGAGATGCTTGAAAAACAAGTGCAAACGCTAGACGAGAAAATGGAGCAAATGCAGCGTGTAAAGGGAGAACTTGAAGACAGCTTACATCGTGCAGTGACATTTTTAGAGAATACAAAAGGAGAGTAATCAAAATGGAGAGCAAACAAAAATTAGGGAGATTGATTACAGTGTTGGCTACTTTCCTTGCCTTTTCAGGTATAGGGGTAGTCGATCCAATTTTGCCAATTATTGCTGAAAAGATTGGTGCATCGCATTGGCAAGTAGAGATGTTATTTACAGCGTATATTTTGACGATGGCAATTATGATGTTACCAGCTGGAATATTTGCATCGAGATTTGGTGATAAACGAATGATGACAATCGGTCTTGCGATCGTGACTGTATTTGCGTTTATATGCGGTATATCGCAAACGATTGCTCAGTTATCTCTTTTCCGCGCTGGATGGGGATTAGGGAATGCGATGTTCTTCGCAACGGCGATGACTTTATTGATTGCATTAAGTAAAGAAGTTCATGAAGCAGTAGGGTTATATGAAGCAGCTATCGGTTTAGGAATGGCAGGTGGACCATTATTAGGTGGGATATTAGGTGGACATTCTTGGCGTTACCCATTTTTTGCGACGAGTATTTTAATTTTCTTAGCATTTATTTTAGTTTTCTTCTTTGTGAAAGAACCAGAGCGAAAAGTGAAGCGTAAAGCGGCAGGCGTAGGAGAATTACTTAACCTGGTGAAGTATAAGCCGTTTATGCAAGGCGCCATTTCAGGAATGTTATACTACTACGGATTTTTCGTTGTGTTAGCATATTCACCACTTATTATGCATTTATCTGCTATTCAATTAGGTTTTGTATTTTGTGGATGGGGACTCGCGTTAGCTTACGGTTCTGCAATTTTAGCACATAAGCTAGAAGGGAAATATGAGCCGAAAACATTGTTGAAAGGCAGTTTACTCGTATTTGCGCTATTCTTAATTGCACTATTCTTCGTGAAAATTATGTGGTTACAAATTGTATTAATTGTTCTATCAGGATTAGCATCAGGATTAAATAATGCATTATTTACAAGTTATGTAATGGATATTTCACCTTATGAAAGATCTGTTACATCTGGTGTTTATAACTTCGTTCGTTGGTTAGGTGGCGCAATTGCCCCCATTTTATCAGGGATTATCGGCCACGCTGTTTCACCGCAAAGTCCATTTTTAGTAGGTGGGATTGTTGTATTAGTTGGTTGTGTAATGATTTTAATTCCGATTCGAAAACAGGTAGAAGTAGAGAGAAAAGCCCTTTCTTAAGAAAGGGTTTTCTTTATATGTATATGTTAGAACGCTCTGACTAAAATATATTTTCGGTATTTTTGTACTTTTAACTATACATTTTGTATGTTTTGTTTTATTTTTGTTAGGGGACATTAATGATGTCCCTATTATAAATTTGCATTGAAAGGCGTGATTGTACGATGGAACTATGGTTCACTGAAAAACAAACAAAACATTTTGGGATTACGGCGCGTATTAACCGCACATTACATACGGAGCAAACAGAATTCCAAAAACTTGATATGGTCGAAACGGAAGAGTTCGGAAACATGCTTATTTTAGATGGCATGGTTATGACAACAGAAAAAGATGAGTTCGTTTATCATGAAATGGTAGCGCACGTACCTTTATTTACACATCCAAACCCTGAAAACGTATTAGTTGTAGGTGGCGGCGATGGCGGTGTTATTCGTGAAGTGTTAAAACACCCAAGCGTAAAGAAAGCAACTCTTGTTGAAATCGATGGAAAAGTAATTGAGTACTCTAAACAGTACTTACCATCAATTGCAGGTGCATTAGATAATGAGCGTGTAGAAGTAAAAGTAGGAGACGGTTTCCTACATATCGCAGAAAGCGAAAATGAATATGACGTAATTATGGTAGATTCTACTGAGCCAGTAGGACCAGCAGTAAACCTATTTACAAAAGGCTTCTACGCTGGAATTTCAAAAGCGTTAAAAGAAGATGGTATTTTCGTTGCACAAACGGACAACCCTTGGTTTACGCCAGAACTAATTACAACTGTGTTTAAAGATGTAAAAGAGATTTTCCCAATTACTCGTTTATACACAGCGAACATTCCAACTTACCCAAGCGGTCTTTGGACGTTCACAATCGGATCTAAAAAACATGATCCATTAGAAGTAAGTGAAGAGCGTTTCCACGAAATCGAAACGAAATACTACACAAAAGAATTACACAATGCAGCATTCGCATTACCGAAATTTGTTGGCGATTTAATTAAGTAAGAGAATCGCACGGAACAAATAAAGTGTAAATAGCTCATTTAAGGTGTTTGTCCAGAAGACTTGAACATGCTAGCTATTTACACTTCTGTAAAGAAAATTGTCTTCTTTGTATGAAATAGAAGACCCGGTAAATCGAGAAAGAGGAGCAACTCGCTCCAAATTTGAGAAATAATGAAAGGTTGGGATACCTTAAGTTCCACATAAGGAGGAAAAGAATATGCGTTTTGATGAAGCTTATTCAGGTAAAGTATTTATTAAAAGTCATCCAAGTTTTGAAGAGTCGAAGGTAGTTATTTATGGGATGCCTATGGATTGGACAGTAAGTTACCGTCCGGGATCTCGTTTTGGCCCTGCACGTATTCGTGAAGTATCAATCGGTCTTGAAGAATATAGTCCGTATTTAGATCGTGAACTAGAAGAGGTAAAATATTTTGATGCGGGTGATATCCCATTACCATTCGGAAACGCACAGCGCAGCTTAGACATGATTGAAGAATATGTATCAAAACTTTTAGATGCCGATAAGTTTCCACTAGGTCTCGGCGGTGAGCACTTAGTGTCTTGGCCAATTTTTAAGGCAATGGCAAAAAAATATCCGGATTTAGCAATCATCCATATGGATGCTCATACTGATTTACGTGAATCGTATGAAGGGGAGCCTTTATCCCACTCTACACCAATTCGTAAAGTGTGTGATTTAATTGGTCCGGAAAACGTATATTCTTTCGGAATTCGTTCTGGAATGAAGGAAGAATTTGAATGGGCGAAAGAAGTAGGTATGAACTTATATAAATTTGACGTATTAGAACCGTTAAAAGAAGTATTACCGAAACTTGCAGGACGCCCAGTCTATGTCACAATCGACATTGATGTATTAGACCCAGCTCACGCTCCAGGAACAGGAACGTTAGAAGCTGGTGGTATCACATCTAAAGAATTATTAGATTCCATCGTAGCAATTGCAAATTCAAATATAAATGTAGTTGGAGCAGACTTAGTAGAAGTAGCTCCTGTCTACGACCATAGTGATCAAACACCAGTCGCAGCAAGCAAATTCGTGCGGGAAATGCTGCTCGGTTGGGTGAAATAAAAGCGGAATCCGCTGTAGCTGGATAAAATAAGAGCCCTCTATATGATTAGGGGCTTTTATTTTGTCGTTATGTGTCGGTAAGTCGATATGTCTTGTCGAATCGTCGATATAATGAAAAAATCGTTGATATATTTTGAGTTGTGATCGATATATTTGAAAAATCGTCGATATAATTTCATTTACCATTACGTAACATTAAAAAGAGCTATTCCCAAACAACGGGAATAGCTCTTTTTCTTATGCAACCTTCTCTTCCGAAGTAATGCCGCGAATGTCATCAGCAGAGCGAATTGGATATTTACGGAACACAATTGATCCGATGTATCCAACAATCGTGGTAACGATTCCACATAATATAGCAGCAATTGTTACTTTTACAACGTCATTAAATCCGAATAAAACAAGAAGTCCTGGGATTGGTGATGCTGTTCCTGGTGCATTATTAACGAGCTGGAACAGAGATGTAATAATACCAGCAAGTGCACCGCCAACGAAGTTTGTCGCATAAATTGGAATTGGATTTGCTGAAACAACATCGGCTTGTGTTAAAGGCTCGATTGCTACAGCAATTGTGTCTTTCTTTGAACAAATCTTTAGTCGTTTAAAGAAAATAAAGTTCATTGGGGCTGAGGCTGCTACGGCAAGACTACCAATTGCCATTGGTAAACCTGTTAATCCAAGCATTGCAGTGAGTGCCATAGAACTCAGTGGAGAGGTAGAAATAACTGTTATTAATCCACCAAGCATAATACCCATGATAATAGGGCTTTCTGTAGTTGCAACTGAAATCATAGAACCGATTTTACCGAGTGTTGCGTTAACGAGCGGATCCATAAGCATTGCCATTCCGCGTGAGATTGGTGCAGCGATAAATAAAATTGCTAAAAACTCTACACCAGCCGGTAATTTCTTTTCGAGAAATTTCACGACGAAGGCACAAACGTATCCAGCGAAAAATCCTGGTAAAATACCAAATCCACTAGTAGCGATACCGATTAAAACAGCATATACGGGGGAAACACCGATTGCTAATGCGACTAAAATCGCTGCTGCGACACCGCTCATACTACCGGAAGCTTCTCCTACTGATTGTAAAAAGTCATTATGAAACATTTCTCCACCTATATAACGATGAAATGCTTCAATAAGAAAACTTGCGATTGCTGCATTAGCTAAAGCACCCATTGCTTTCATGCCGTAAGGAGCACGGTAACTAAAAAGTGTAAATAGACAAAGTACAACAAGTAATAGTGCTAAACCTTGCAAGATAGCCATTTGAAAACTGTCTCCTTTGATTTTTGTAATAAAAATTCGTATCATTCAATAATAATATAAAAGTGTATGAAACGGAAAAATTTTTTCTTGGGAACTTGCTGTAAGAAAAAATCCCTTACAATAATGTAAGGAAAGTGTAAGACTTTTAGATAGAGTATAGTATGCCATTTTTCGTATAATACAAGTATAGATATATGACTAGGGAAAAAGAAGTGCAAACAGGAGGTTCATGTATGAAATTGGTAATTAAAGTTTTAACTGTATTCGCCATTATTCTAGGTGGAACAGCGTATTATTTGAACACAAAAACAGAAGGTGTACATGCTTTTGTAGACAACTTCTTTTCAAATAAAGAAATACAAGATTATTATGCGGTTATAGATAAAGGTGAGAAAAAAGACGGAGAATACTTGTATACTTTTAAAGGGTATACAGAAGACGGAAAGTTACAGGTTATTAAAAGAATGATGAACCGTGAATTGCATACGGGTGCTTTTATAAAAATTTATGCAAAAGGTATGCAAGGAAAAGGATGGGCTGAAATCCCGAAAGAATCAATTCCGCAAAAAGCGTTGGAAAAAATAGAAAAACGATAAAAGGAGCGACTCATTCGCTCCTTTTTTAGTGCGTTAAAATAGTGATAGATGTTTTTTCTTTGTTAGAAATGATTGTTGCACGTCCGCCAATTGGGAAAGTGAAAATCGGGGTTGTATGACCGAAACTTGCGTTTGCAATGATAGGGATATGTGCAAGCTCAGGCTTTGAAGCAATCATTTCTTGCACGTCTTCTATCGTACATTCTGCGCCTTTTTGCATCTTTCCTATAACGATGCCTTTTACATGTTCAAAATCTTGCTGCTGCATAAGAGAATGTAAATATCGATCAAAAGTTTTAAGAGTAGCTCTCCCAGTTAAACTATCCTCTTCAAGAAATAAAATTTTATCCTTTAAGTTTGGCATATATGGTGTACCTTGCAGTAAGTTCAATGTGCTCATATTACCACCGATAATATCTCCCGTAGCTTCTCCTTCGTGAATCGAAACGTATCCTTCATTCTTAATAAACTCTCGATTTTCCTGATCAATGTACCAAGAATCATCACTCCATGTTTCAGATGGTAGGACTTCAATCGGCTCATTAGAAGTTACGCATTTTAAAAAGTAATCTGTTGTATACTCGAGCCCTTTCTCCATTCCAAATGAAGAGAAATGGGGACCTGAATATGTAACAAGTCCTGTTTTAGTGTAAATTGCATTATTTAGTGCAGTGATATCCGAATAGCCACAGAAAAATTTCGGGTTTTCTCGAATTAAATCGTAATCGAGATGTTTTAATAAGCCATTAGAATTGTATCCTCCAAGTGTCGTCAAAATGGCTTTTACATTCGGATCTTTAAATGCTTCGTGAAGGTCTTGAACGCGTGAAGAAATAGAAGAGGAAGCAAATCTGTCTATCTCATCAGCATATGTTGAAAATGTAACGTGAAAGCCCATTTCGGTTAACCTTTTTACAGCAAGCTTCCTGTTTTCAGTTGAGACAATACTTAAACTACAAGATGGTGAAATCACTCTAATTTCATCACCTTTTTTCAATTTTGTTGGTAGCACTTCATTCACCCCTTTAAATGAAAGAATATTTAGACTTAAAAAACATTTTATCATATGAAATAAAGTGAGAGTGAATTATGTTTTGAAATGGAGTTTTCCTGATTTTTCAGCAGACAGACAGAGGTTTTTTTTGATATGATAGGAAAAGTGATTTATTATAAGTAGTATTTAATATCTATAACATTTGAAAGGTGTGCAAGACGTGGAGAAACAACTTGCAGGCTTGCCGGTACACGTTCATTTCGTAACAGAAATCCGTGAAGGGGCGAGGAAGGAAACCGTTGCTTTTGAAGCAAATGGTCAATACTATGTAAAAGGTCAAGGTACATACGTAACATTCCAAGAGCCGAACGAACAAGGCGAAGTGAAAACAATTATTAAAATCCAAGATGAACAAGTTCTCATTATGCGTTCAGGTGCTGTTTCGATGCGTCAAACGCATGTGAAAGGTGAATGGACAACTGGTACGTACACGAGTGAACTTGGTACGTTTGCATTGCAAACAAAGACTGATAACGTTCTTTTTAAATGGTCGGATGAAAAGAAAAAAGGACAACTCTTCTTAACGTACGCATTGCTTCTAAGTGAACAAGAAGCTGGCAGATATACAATTACGATTAATTTGAAGGAGGCAAAATAATGAATTCTTTAGAACAAGTAAAAGGATTAATTAAAGAAGAAATTCAAGCTGCTGTATTAAAGGCAGAATTAGCGACAGAAGAACAGATTCCAAATGTAGTATTAGAATCTCCAAAAGATAAAACAAATGGTGACTTCTCTACAAATATGGCAATGCAACTTGCACGTGTTGCGAAAAAAGCACCTCGTATGATTGCAGAAGAATTAGTTGCAAACTTCGATAAAGCAAAAGCTTCTATTGAAAAGATTGAAATCGCAGGTCCTGGTTTCATTAACTTCTACATGGATAATAGCTACTTAACAGACTTAATCCCAACGATCGTTAATGCTGGTGAAGCTTACGGTGAAACGAATACTGGTAAAGGTGAAAAAGTACAAGTTGAGTTCGTATCTGCGAATCCAACAGGTGACCTTCACTTAGGACATGCACGTGGTGCAGCAGTAGGTGACACGTTATGTAACTTATTAGCAAAAGCAGGATATGATGTATCTCGTGAGTACTACATTAATGATGCTGGTAACCAAATTCATAACTTAGCTCTTTCTGTTGAAGCTCGTTACATGCAAGCTTTAGGTTTAGAGAAAGAAATGCCAGAAGACGGATACCATGGTGCAGACATCATTGCAATTGGTAAACGTTTAGCAGAAGAGTTTGGCGATCGTTATGCGAAAGCTGATGAAAAAGAAAGCTATGAATTCTACCGTGAGTACGGTTTAAAATATGAGTTAGCAAAACTTCAAAAAGACTTAGAAAGTTTCCGTGTTAAATTTGATGTATGGTTCTCAGAAACATCATTATACAAAAACGGAAAAATCGATCAAGCTCTTGCTGTATTAAAAGAGCGTGACGAGATCTTTGAAGAAGATGGAGCAACTTGGTTCCGCTCAATGACTTACGGTGATGATAAAAACCGTGTATTAATTAAAAACGACGGTTCTTACACGTACTTAACGCCAGATATCGCGTATCACCGTGATAAATTAGAGCGTGGTTTCGATAAGTTAATCAACATTTGGGGTGCTGACCACCACGGTTACATTCCACGTATGAAAGCTGCTATTCAAGCGTTAGGTTACGATAAAGAAACACTTGAAGTAGAAATCATCCAAATGGTACAACTGTACCAAAACGGTGAAAAAATGAAGATGAGTAAACGTACAGGTAAAGCAGTTACACTTCGTGAGCTTATGGAAGAAGTAGGCGTGGACGCAATGCGTTACTTCTTCGCAATGCGTAGTGGCGATTCTCATTTAGATTTCGACATGGACTTAGCTGTATCAAAATCTAATGAAAACCCAGTATATTATGCACAATACGCTCACGCTCGCGTATGCAGTATCCTTCGTCAAGGTGAAGAATTAGGATTAGCTACAGGCGGAGACGTGAACTACAAACTTGTTACTTCTGAGAAAGAAGTAGAGTTACTGAAAAAACTTGGTGAATTCCCAGCAGTAGTTGCAGATGCAGCACAAAAACGTTTACCACACCGTATTACAAACTATGCATTTGAATTAGCAGCAACATTACATAGCTTCTACAATGCAGAAAAAGTATTAAACCAAGATAACTTAGAATTAAGTAAAGCTCGCTACGAGTTAATGAAAGCAGTACGCACGACACTTCAAAACGCATTAGCAATCGTAGGAGTATCTGCGCCAGAAAAAATGTAATTAAGAAAAGCGGAGCCGACTGTTTAGTCCCGAAGGCTAAGGTTCTTTCCCACAGAAGATGCATTTTATCTTCTCGTGGGGAAGGTTCTTAGACGGAAGGGGCTAGGAGGCAGAGCTAGACATAAAGAAAAGCGGAAGCGGCTCGTTCAGAATAGGAGGGGGATGGAGCTCCTGACAGAGAGGCGTACTTTGCCTCGGAGGAAGGCGCGAAGCCACCGAGTATTCTAAGCCGCTGGAGCTGGACAATAGAGAAAAGCGGAGCCGATTTTCCGCTTTCAGTAAAAGGCAATCACACGATGTTGTGATTGCCTTTTTGTATGGAAATAATAAAAAAATAAAATTTTATCAAACAAAAGGAGAATTTGCGTCGTCTTATATAAATGACAGGAGGTTTATGATGGAAGAAAAGGTAGAAGAATTGATTGACATATATAAGCAGCAAATATATTCCTTATGCTATAAGTTAGCGAAAACGAAAGAAGATGCGGAAGATATTTTTCAAGAGACATGGATAAAAGTTTTTTCATCGCGGCACCAACTTTCTTACGTGGAAAATTATAAAAAGTGGATTACTACGATTTGTATTCGTACGTTTTATGATTTTTATCGTAAAAAGAAAAGATGGAAAGATCGTGTATTGGATTTATTTCATAAAGAAGATGGCGGAGAAATTGAGCATGCAGATGATGTGAATATATCAGAAGAATTTATTCAAAAAGTCGAAGCAGAAATGATACGAGAAGTTATACAGTTATTAAACGGAAAATATAAAACAGTGCTCGTACTCTACTACTATGAACAATATTCTTACAAAGAAATGAGTGAAATATTAAATATACCAATTGGTACGGTGAAATACCGCCTTAATTATGCGAAGAAGCAAATGCGAGAACATTTGGAGGGGTTCGTTTATGAAGGAAGACAAATTTGATCAAAAGATAAAAAGTAGTTTAGCGAAAGAGATGATTCCTAGCGAAGAGCTAATAAATAATACGAAGCAGGGCATGCGAAATGCTCGGAAATTAGAGAAGAGATGGGTTGTTTTCATTCATGCTATTTGGATGATTGTATTAACAGTCACCCTAGAGCAGTTTGTTAGTCATTTGGAGCATAAAATATCTGTCATTATAACGATAGTTATTATGATGCACCTATACATTCCTATATATGTTGTCATACAGTCGTTTTTAAAGAAGGAGTATAAATTACATGATAGAGTTCGCTAATCCATTTGTAGTATTTGAGATAGCTGGGATTACAATGTTTTTAGCTTTTATAGCACTTTTAGTATGTGTAGCATCATGGGTGTATACAGATGCGAAAACGCGTGGAATAAGTAAGTGGTGGAGTGTTGTAGCAATTATATTGCCGTTTTTTATTGGAGTTTTGTTATATATGATACGAAGAAGTAACAAGAAAATAGAAGGAGAGCATACGATGAATGTTGTGAAAAAGCAAAAGATAACATTAGTTGTCATATTTGCAAGTGCGATGTTTGTATTACTGAGCGGTTTTGCTTTTCTTCAAACGTTAGATGATATGTGGAGAGCTGGTGATATATATTTAGAGAGTGAGCAACAAGGAGAGACAAGCTATGAGGCAAAATTCTCATCGTGGGATATTGCTGGGAAAGGTATTGAACTTGAGTATGCCAAAGACACAGAAGTAACATTTTCTTATGAGACGGATGCAAAACGTGGGAATTTATGCTTTAGCTTGTATGAAAGGAAAGGAGAAGGAGAAGGTGTAAGGGAGTTAAAAGAAATCTGTGAATCAAAAAAAGGTACTTTTAAAGCTACATTGAAAGCGAATGAAAAGTATGTATTTAGTATAAGTGGTTTAATGGTGAAAGATGGTTTTGTAAAAGTGAATTGGGAAACAAAATAAAGGCCCTTGGGAAGGGCCCTTTATTTTATCGGATTGTATACGTAACCGAAAAGCTAACAGGACTATAGTAAACATAAGGTGCATGAAATTGAACGTACATATTCCCATCTGTTTTTGCAGTGAAAATTCGGCCGTAGCCATCAGAATAACGTCCAATAAGGTTATGATTTGAGTCATAAACACTGTAAGTAGGGGTTTTGCTGTTAGGTTGAATTGTTAACTCTTGTCCCTTTTGAAGGAAAACAGGTTCTTGTTCAGAACTACTTCCAGTTTGCAAAGAATAAAATTTTGTAAAGCTTTGTTCTTGAGTAGCGGCAGCGGCCTTTGTTTCAGGAATAAACGCGGTAGCACCAGTAATTCCTGCTAAAGTTAATGCACCGGCTAAAATTATTTTTTTCATAGTAGAAAAGCCTCCTTAATTGTTGTAATCATTTTTGTTACAGTTAATATTGTATACGATAATGAGTAGGAGAAAATATGCTTTTATGCATATATATTTTTTCTCAATAAAAGACCACTGATAAAAATCGGTGGTCTTTTAAATGACTAAGCAGCTTTTTGTTCAGTTTGAGCGACAGGTTTTTGAAGTGTATTATAAACTCCTGTTCCAATAACCTCTAATGCCATTTTCATACGTTCAGGTGAAATGTTCTCAAATACGTTATCTTGAGGTGTGTGATATACCTTTTCGATATGATAGATTAATGGATTCCAACTATCGACACCCATCCAAATAAATAGAGCGGCAGGAATCCCAACTTCAGCAAATGGTACGTGATCACTAGAGCCGAATTTTCCTTGCAGTACAAGGTCATTATTTAACTGTTTACCTGCTTGCAAGGCTGCATCTGTTACAAGGTTTGGAGAACCGTTAGGCGTCATAGCATATAAATTCTTTGCTTTATCGTAATTTGTTGCGACCATGTCTGCGTTAAAGACACCTAAAATTCGATCGCGTTCTTTTTGGGATAAACTATTAACGTAATAATCAGAGCCAAGTAAGCCAGTCTCTTCAGAACCGAAAGCAATAAAACGAATTTCTTTATCAGTTTCTACATTTTGAAAAGCACGAGCTAATTCTAATACTAATCCTGTACCAGAAGCATTATCATTTGCTCCAGGTGCTCCAACGACACTATCGTAGTGTGAACTTACAACGACAGCTTTTTCATTACCTGTACTGTTTTTTGGTTTCTTTTTAGCGATGACGTTTAATGATGTTAAATTAGATTCATGTCTCGCTTTTAGGGAAAGAATTGTTGTTCCTTTTTTAGCGATTTCTTCTTTAAATGCATTTCCTTGCGCATAAGCAAGACCAAAGACAGGGATAGATTGCTTTTTCGTTAGGCGGGGATTGAAAGTTTGTCCGTAGTTTCCACGTCCACCAATTAAACTGTATAAAAGAACACCTTTTGCTCCTTTGCTAACGGCATTTTCAACTTGTTTATTATAGTCAGCTACTGTTGTTCCTCTTTCGAATAGAACAATTTTTCCGTTTACTTCATTTGGGATATCCTCTAATTTTGTCCCACCTTGAACAAAGATAAGAGGAGCCGTAACAGATTCTGTAGAAATTAGTGCGTTAGGGGCAGCACCAGCTTGCCAATTACGCTTTGTGGATAATGGTGATTCAATAAATCCAACGTATTGATCCGGCACTTGGAATGGTTGATATTCTACTTCGTAGCCCATTGATTTAAGCTGCATACCGACGTAGCGAGAAGCCCATTCTTCTGATTTTGTCCCGCCAGGTCGAGGGCCAATTGTTTCGGATAAGAAACGGATGTGTTCGATAGCGCGGCTTGCATCAATTTGTTTTGTAATAGATGAAGTCTGTGTGATTTCTGAAGTGGAATCAGCTTTGGCTTGTCCAATCGGAGCTAAGCTAACAGCGAGTGATACAGCAAGCAAAGAGCTTACTATTTTTTGTTTCAAAGATTTTTTCATTTTTTCCTCTCCTATTCTTCTATTCTCTCTGACTGACAAAAGAAGACGGATAACGACTTCATTTTACCCTTATCTTTATTATTTTTCAATATTCTGACATCGAGAAATAAAAAACGCTATATGCACATTTGCATATTTTTGACGGAGATATGTATGCTATCATTTTAAACGAAGGTTCGCTTTCTATTTGGAAAGCTCCTACATTGCATGAATCTAGTGTACCCAAACTTTAGATTATGTAGAGAAAAGAATCCACTGTAGGGTTTCTTTTCTCGTGTTTGAATCATGTGATGATAAATATGTTTCCGCATTTCATAATTATCATCAGTGATATATGTAAGGCATCCATATGAAAATACGAGGCTGTTCAAAGGTTTTCCGTACTTTTGGACAGCCTCACCCCGTTAAAAGGACGATACTCTATGTATCGTCCTTTTTTGTATAAAAAAACACCCAATCAAATGTTCACTTGATTGGGTGTGAAAAACTATTAATAATATTTTTTGCGTTTTGTAGCTAAAATACTTAACAAACCAGCTAGTAGAAGTAAGATACCTACTGTTTGAGTAGAATCTTTTTTGTGACCTGTATTTGGAAGTTCTTTACCCGTATTTCGGTCATCTTGCTGTTTGTTTATTTGTGTTTCAGGGTTACCTTTTTCTAGTTCTTCGGAAGTTTCCTTACCTGGTTTCTCTTCTTTATTCGGAGGAGTAATTGATTCATTATCTCCACCTGATGAAGATTCAATCTTTTTATTTGAAACTGTAATTTGTAGTGGTGCAGCTTGGGCTTTTTCAATTGTAAAGCTTATTGGTGATGCATCTAATTGATAGCCTTCAGGAGCTTTTGTTTCCACTAGTTGATAATTGCCAGGTTTCAAATCATTTATGATTAATTTACCATGCCCATCTGTTTTTAAGCCTTCTCGTACTACTTTTCCATCTTGATCTAAAATATTGAAAATGGCACCCTCAAGTGTTCCATTGTGATCCATATCAACTTTAGTTAATTCTATTGAACCTGTTGTTAAACTATTTAACGCTGTAACAGAAGTAACTTGAGATTGTCCTTTCGTAATTGTGAAAGGAATTGGCTTAGCGTTTAAATCGTACCCAGTAGGAGCTTTCGTTTCAATAAACTGATAGTCACCCGGACGTAAATCAGAAACAGAAATTTTTCCGTCTTTATCAGTAGTTAAATCAGCGCGAACGTCATTGCCGTTCATATCCACGATTTTAAATACTGCACCTTTAAGAGCAGTACCATCGACATCATCTACTTTAGAAAGTTCC
>WPCI01310838.1_pt1 | contig 34587 bp, 30 predicted proteins | sample 5399871 | NCBI WGS metagenome assembly WPCI01 (sample SAMN12869469, study PRJNA574797) | sludge metagenome | isolation source: wastewater treatment of pH7 | place: China:Beijing | collected 2019-05-20 | reverse complement strand
ATTTCTGAAATGATAACGCCTGTACCACTTCCAATTTCCAAAACTACAGAATTTGCTGAAAGTGGAATATCCTTAAGAAGGTAATCGCGAATACTTTGCGTCCATTTGGATTGCTGAGCAAAACGTTCGTGCCAATTACTCGTCATGTATGGCTTGCTTTGCAAGATATTCTTTTCGATGTGCAGAAGTAACCATCCACGAGTCTCTTACCAAATTTCCGAGTGAATGCAGCACACCCTGTGCTGGCAGCACATCCCCATCTGGTTCAATATAAATCCAGGTGCGCGCTGCTCCTTCAAGTTGATTTTTATCCTCTTTTAATTCAAGGCTGACCGGGTTCAATTCTGAATATGGCACAGGCAGCTCATAAACAATGTTGAAGCCACGCTCAATCGCCCGCTGGGAAGCCATAAGCATATACGGTACGTTTTCTTCATCTGGAGAACTCAGCGATAAATTCTTAACTCCAATATTTTGCAATTTATCCAATACGCTGGTAATGGTCAGCTTATTTGAGCTGCGAATCGTAAAGTGAACAGATAAATGTATGTTCTCGTTGCAGCTGTCTCTTATCGACTCCCACGATTGCTCAATGTCCTCATTCAAAATAATCATCAAGTGGTCTAAACCAGCATCCAATAATTGAGCGAGATAGTCCTTCTCGGCTAATCTGAAACCATCGGTGATCAACCCTGAAACCTGCCCTAAGTTCTCGGCATGCTCGATCAGTTCAGGCAAATCGGGGCGAAGAGTGGGTTCACCACCGGTAAAAATAACATGCGGAATTCCCCAATCCCAACCGGCAGAAATTATTTTCTTCCAATCCTCTGTTTCAAGATAGCGGTCTATTCGATCAACTGGAGATGAATTATCTGAATCCTCGGAGGTGGTTTGATATGTCAAAGCGCAATCCATTCTTAATGGCGCGCTCAACACGGATGTGTGACGACCGACACGATCCATATCCAAGAAAGTCTCCGGATCAAGATCAGGAGTTTGCATTAATGCTGTAATTCGGGTTTTTAGATCATCAATATCTTGGGCTGCAATTTCAGCGCTTACATTGTACCGTTTGTTTAATTCTTCAATAATTGCTTCATTTGGCATTTGCTTGGCAAGGTAATAGGCTATTTCAGTAGCAGTTTGGTTCAGATGTAAGACAGTCGCTGCATTGAGTACCAGAATACTGTTTCCTTCATGATCAATCCTTAGATGAGACCGGTTTGGCTGTCCATCAATCTCGATTACCGAGCTGATCGAACATGGCGGAAGCGGCTGCGGTGTGTAGAAAATTTTGTCAAAAATTTTTGTAAAACGAGCTTTCATTTTTGCCTCCAAGTATTGAAACGTGACAATCAGTTTTCAAACGTCAACGGACAACCACCGCCGCACTGTAATTGAATTGCACAATCGCTGCATTTCTCAGGCAGGTTCTGTCGAGAACGTAATCGCAGGCATAAATCATTGTTCCAAATCGTGTCCCAATCGGTTTCTTGAATTTTTCCCAACGAATGATAATAAGACTGACATGGTAGCACTGAGCCGTCAGGTTCGATACACATGTTATACAATGCAGCAGTACAGCCTTTCACACCCAAGCCGAACTCAACCGGATCAAAATTACAATACTGAGTTGGGGTATACCAGATCAATCGTTGGTTATTTGCCGCAGTACTCGCTTTAGCAAGATCCAATAAGGGCTCCAGATCTTTTTCACTTAGACCAGTACCTACTGTTTTACCTCTGCCACTATAAATCAATGCGTTTAATCCAACGGTCGGCACGCCTAAATCAGCCAAAAATTTCAGAGTTTCTTCCAAGCTATGGTGATTGTGAGTAAGCATTGTGGTGTTTGTCATCACGTAAAGCTTTGAAGCCAGCGCATTGCGAATGCCTTTAATTGTTTCCTGCCAGGCCCCGGGAGTGACAACCATTTTGTCATGAATTTCGGGATTGTGAGATTCAAGAGTAATTTGAACATGGTCTAAACCAGCATCGACCAATGATTCTACAAAACTTGGGTCGGCAAGCTTGCGGCCGTTGGTATTGAGACCAGTGATTTGGCCGTTTTTCTCAGCATGTCGGATTAAATCTGGCAGGTCATTCCTCAGAGTGGGTTCGCCGCCAGTAAAGACGATGTGTGGTATTCCTAAATCCCACAAGTGATCAATGATTTTATGCCATTCTTCTGCTGATAACTCAGGAAAGCTACGCGGGCGCGCGTTGTAGCAATGCGAACAGGCATTGTTGCAGCGATACGTGAGAGCCAAGTCCATTCGGTAAGGTGCGCTGGGTGTGGAGCTAAATGGGAGGGTGGTTTCAATTTCTAAATCACAAATCGGGCAGGCGCGTTCATCAATTAAGTCAACAAGGGATTGCTCGTAATTAACATAATCTTGGTGAAGCGCCTTTTTATCGAAATCAAACTTCCTGGCCAATTGAGTTGCTGCTCGGTGAGGAGGCGTATGGTGCAAGGCGTAATAAGCCATGTAGGTGGCGCTCGGATTCAGATGAAAAACACGATTTGCATTAATCATTAAAAGGCCGCTATCATCGGCATCGATTCTCAAATGGATACGAGACTTTTGCTCTCCATGATTCCACTGAAAATGATGTAAACCATGAGTGGGTGTTTTTACCTCACCCTCATTATCAACCGATAAGAACTTACTAATAAATTTCATTTTGTTCTTTTTATCGACCGCCGCCAGCACATGCACAGGCACAACCGGCACATGCGCAGGCACAGGCGCAAGAATGCCCACCACCACCGCCGCCTGAACCGCTACTGCGGTAGGTTGAAGGTGGGGGCGGAGGATTGGTCACGTTTGTGACACCACTCGAAAAGCCTGGCAATCCGCCGAGCACGTTAGACGAGAACTTCGATACGCTGTTGACCATAGATGCTGCAAAGGCAGAGCCTGGAATCTTCGGCATGGAGAGAGACGGCGGCGTGCCAACAGATTGACCAGCCGGGATCCCTGCAGGTTTTACTGAAGTGCTTGCTGGCGTTACCGAAGGCCTGGGAATTGCGGGATCATACCGCCACCACCAGGAAGGTGTCGGCATCAACACCGGACCGCTAAAGACTTCTTGAGTTTTGTCTTCGTATTTCTTATCAAGCATTGTCCAATCCATCACCTCTTCGTAAACTTGTGCTTTAACTTCAGGTGTGGCGGCTTCTTGAACCTGCTGCCAGGCCTTATTCATAATTTGATCATAGTATTCCAGGGTTTCCTTGCGACTAAAGCCTTTCATCTTTTCTGTGACACTTTTTATCAAATTGACCATGGTCGTTTGCAGTGCTTTCTTACGGTCTATGGCAGTAAGTTTAAAAGCTTCGAGGAATTCAGACTCGTAAGCATAGAGATTTTCGGGCAGGGGATCATCAGGCTTAATATCCAAAGGATCACTGCTGATAACTTCAGCCGCGCCTTTCTTGATGACCGAGAATAGAATCATCGTAAAGATTTTATCCATCGGTTGTTCTTTTAGAACTGCGGCTTCAACTGCGGTTAGGCCACGTTTGATACCGTTCCCTTCGATTAATATTTTCGGTGGAAGGTACTTTAGTTTTCTCTTTTCATTGCCTTTAATTACAGAATAAATGGAAAGCCCAATGAAAAGGGCAAAGCCAAAGCAGAAAATTAGCGGGCAGATAAACTCAGAAAGATTCGAGCTGGATGGGCGGTTTTCTTCGGAAGGTGGGATGTAAGGTTCAGTTACGATGACCCCATCATTCAGCAACCTGGCAGGGAAACTCGCACCAAATGAATATTCAGTGCAGGAATCCGCTTGATCAGATACCCAGGTGTAAAAAATGCGCCCGTCATCCATTAACATAGATTCTGGCTCGGATTCACCAGGCCAATTTTGTGGCGGGTAGTACCTTCCTTCGCTTTCACTGACTCCAGGAGGAAGCAATATTGTCATCTGGTAATTTGTATTGCCGTAACAATTTTCAGGATAGTAATAATGCGGGTAGAAAACCATTGAACCGTAGGCTTCGGATTCTTCGGCACTGGATGGGTAAACTGCGTTTGCAACAGAGGGAATGAAAACATGGACGGTGCCTTCGCCGCCGGGAGGAATCGTATTTTCCTGCAAGTAAAGCGATATTCCAGGGCTCACGATATCTGATTCTGTGATCTTCTTGATGGGAATTCCATTTATATCACCCGTAATGGCACGTAAATCATAGTAGTAGTTCGGCAGACCAATATCTACAATATCAATTTCATGTGCAGCCGCATCATTAAGAAATGTCATGGTGTAATCTATTGAGATTGAACCATCAACATTAATAGTTACAACTACTGCCTTCTCGGGTACTTGAAAGATATAATTTTGGGCGGCAACGGATATTGTGCTGCCAGCAAGCATAATGAAGACAAGAAAAACACTAATAAATCGTAAAGCTTTCATCCGTACCTCCAAGGAAAAACCAGAATCACCATTTGGGTTCTTCGGTTAACTGGTAAGCAGTGTGGCAGAAAGGACATGTGACCATAGGAGCGCCTGCAACCATAGCGATATTCTCTGCAGTGAGTACGCCACCACAGGATTTACACTTCATTGAATCCATTTTTACGTCTGCTGGAAGGTCTACCTTAAGTGTGACGTTTGAGACTGGTGCTTCAGCTTTGCGACGGGCAGCAAAAAAGATGATTACCAATCCGACTGCGATGAGTACCAATCCAATGAACAGCCAGGCGATGTTGCCAGAAGGGTCAGTTGCGCCAATGGCCATCAACGCTCCAAAAAGAATTAATAATCCCGCGCCAATAAAAGCTACTATTTTCATTTGTCCTCCAAATTCTAATGGTTAGCTATTATTATATATTGAAAACAGTCGTGATTAACAAATGATATTTGTTATAGAATCTTATCAGATAAACAAAAGAGGTTTCTATGAGCAAAGACGCTGAGATAGATGAAGTAAAACGCCTACAGAGGGAGATCAATTACCATAATTATCGTTATCATGTATTAGATGATCCAGTGATCAGTGACTTTGAATTTGACATGCTGCTGAGGCGTCTGCGTGAACTTGAAAGCAAATATCCTGAGTTAATTTCGAAAGATTCTCCTACAAGAAGGATAGGATCCGCGCCGATTGAAAAATTTCAAAAAGTCAATCACCCCGGCGCTATCCTTTCTTTGGCAAATGCATTTAACAAAGATGATTTAATTTCTTGGTTTGACAGAGTTAGTAAGCTCGATGAACGAGTTAAGACTGCAGCTTTTGTCATGGAACCTAAGATCGATGGTCTTACCGTGGTTTTACATTATGAAAATGGCGTCTTTACCCAAGGAGCAACGCGAGGCGATGGCGAAGTAGGGGAAGACGTAACAGCCAACCTCATGACGATACGATCCATCCCACTTCGCATCCCGGTTGAGTCAAAGAATATTACTGTACCCCGTAGATTGGTAGTTAGGGGTGAAGTGTTCATGAATATTCATGACTTTGAAAAACTCAACGAAAAATTACTCGAAAAAGGCGAGAAAACATATCAGAACCCACGAAACACGGCATCAGGATCTTTGAGGCAACTCGACCCATCCATTACAGGCAGCCGCCCCTTAACTATTTTTTGTTATGCCATTGTCGAAACGTCAGATTCGTTGATCGGAAGTCAATGGGAGACTCTAAACTATTTACGCGATCTAGGCTTTCCGGTGAGCAATTTGTCAGAACGTAAACCCGGCTTTAAAGAAGTTTTGGAAAGCATAGATCACTGGATGGAAATTCGCGATCAGATTCCTTTTGAGGTTGATGGAGTGGTGATAAAAGTTGATGATCTCGTGCTTAGTGACCATCTTGGCATCAGTGGCAAAGATCCCCGCGGAGCGATTGCGCTTAAATACCCTGCTCGTGAAGAAACCACCAGGCTGGTAGATATCGGTGTAAATGTCGGGCGTACAGGAGTAATCACTCCTTTTGCCATTCTCGAACCTGTTGAGTTGGGCGGTGTGGTAGTGAAACAAGCCACTTTGCATAACTTTGATTTTATTGTCGAAAAAGACATACGGATTGGGGATCGAGTGCTTATAAAGAGAGCAGGTGATGTTATTCCATATGTAATTGGTCCCATCAGCAGCGTCAGAAATGGATCCGAAATTCCCTACCAAAAACCAACCAAGTGCCCTTCATGCGGCCAGCAGGTAGAAAACCTCCCTGGTGAAGTAGCGTATTATTGCGTTAATAATTCATGTCCAGCACAATTGGTACGTGCTGTCGAACATTTCGTATCCAAGGGTGCGATGGACATTGAAGGAATGGGGATAAAAATCGTTGAACAATTAATTGAAAATGGTTTGGTTAAAGATGTAGCGGATTTATATCAGCTCACCAAGCAGAATTTACTTCAACTTGAAGGGTTTGCCGAAAAGAAAGCTGAAAATCTGGTTCTTGCGATAAACGCTTCCAGAGAGCGCTCTTTGGATAAATTTATCATATCGTTGGGCATCCGTGGCGTTGGAGATGTCACTTCACGAGATCTGGCGAACGAATTCAAAAATTTGGATGCTTTATCTAATGCAGGCAAGGCAGATCTTTCTAACATCAGTGGTATCGGCGAGAACACCGCCATTTCAATTATGGATTGGTTTCAGAGACCCGCTAACATAAAACTTCTGAATAAAATTAAGCTTATGGGCATCTGGCCTACCGTTCAGAAAAGTGATGTTCCAGCTGGTGCTGGATATTTGAATGGTATGACATTTGTTGTTACAGGTGTGTTACCAACACTATCAAGAGAAGCTGCAAAACAAATAATTGAATCCAATGGTGGTAAATCTTCTGAAAACGTATCTAAAAACACATCCTTTCTGGTATTGGGTGAAAACCCGGGTTCAAAATTGCAGAAAGCCACCGGATTGGGAATAAAAATTATCGGAGAAAAAGAACTCCTTGAAATGGTTCATTCAAGGAGTGAATAAAGGTGGAGATGGCGGGAATCGAACCCGCGTCCGAACGATTAAACCACAGATGTCTACAAGCTTAGGATATTTATCGTCTCACGCCAAATTGTAAAATAGCCAAAAACAAAAAGGCGCCAGCTGTTTGATCCCGAAAGACCTCTTTCGCACACCTCACAGCGGGATGTACGGCAACCTCAACCTTGTTACGCCCGCTCTACTACCGGTTGAGGAACGGAGCAGGCAGACGGACGCTGATTAGAGCGTCATTTGTGCTTACCGGTCGTCGCTAAGCGGCGAGGGGCATAGCAGCAAAGTTTGTGCGATTGGCACTTATTGTTTGTACTGATTTTACGAGGTCGGTACCTCTCGGCTTGCAATCCGAGGTCAGCTTCGCCCGTCGAAGCCTGTCATCCCCGATTATTTCTATTATAACCGAAATGGTTTCCAAACTATCAATTGGGGTAAAATAGTTTGGAATAACCTCTGGAGGTTTTGAATGAAGAGTATTTACAAGGGAAGCGAAAGCACTGGCATCACACGGATTGACATCCCTGTGGATGGCTGTTGGATTAACCTTACTGACCCTACAACTGATGAAATCGATTCAATCAAATCTCTGGGTGTTCCAACCGACTTTATCACTTATCCTCTCGACCTTGATGAAAGGCCCAGAACTGAAAAGGAAGATGACGGCACGACGCTGATTTTATTACGAATTCCCTTTTTTCAAGGCGATACTTTTGATGTTCCTTATACCTCCATTCCATTAGGGATCATTCTTACACAATCAATGATTATTACGGTGTGTAAAAAGAATAATGTCATCATCGATGACCTTTTGCGAACCAAGACGAAAGGCGTTTCTACGACCAAACAGGTCAGGTTTGTTTTGAGAATATTATATTCAACAGCAAACCAGTTTTTGGCATATTTGCGCGAAATCAACCATAACGTGGATATTGTTGAAGACAAACTGCAAGCTTCAATGAAAAATAACGAGGTTTTGGAATTATTAAAATATCAAAAAAGCTTGGTCTATTTTACAACTGCGTTGCGCTCAAACGAGCTCATGATGGAGAGGCTGCAAAAAACACCTTTGTTTCATCGTTATCCTGAAGACGAGGATTTACTGGAAGATGTATTAACTGAAAACCAGCAGGCAATTGAAATGGTCGCCATAGCTGGCAACATTTTAAGTTCAATGATGGACGCGTTTGCCTCGATTATTTCCAACAATCTGAATGTAGTCATGAAGTTTCTGGCTTCTATGACAATTATTTTAAGCATACCCACAATTATCACGAGCTATTTTGGCATGAACGTTGATCTACCCCTGCAAAATAACAGATTTGCCCACATCTGGATCATCGTCATATTTCTGGGATTGAGTATGAGTATGATATATCTCTTTATTCGGAAAAAGTGGTTTTAAGTAAAAAGGGGATAAGTTTTGTGGGCGGAACAGGACTCGAACCTGCGACCTCTTCTGTGTAAGAGAAGCGCTCTAACCAACTGAGCTATCCACCCGCGTAACGTATGCTCTAATATACTTGATGATATTGCTTCTGTAAAGAATAAAATACAATCAGGATTGTAATGAAGATCATTCGGTTTTCCACCACCAAATACCCAGATAACTACGGCTGGCTGTTAGACAACGAAATAGGGCTTATCGAAGGGGAGATTTTTAGCGAATACCGGCGACTTGAAACTGTCCTCAGTTTAGATAGAGTTACCATATTGCCCCCTGTTGTTCCCAGTAAAATTATCTGCATTGCGCGTAACTATGTTGATCATGCAAGAGAAAGAAATGCAGAAATTCCAGAAACACCAATGATATTCCTAAAACCACCTTCAGCAATCATCCAGCCTGGTGTTCCCATACGAATTCCTCCACAATCCACGCAGGTTGAGCACGAAGCTGAATTAGCAATTGTAATTGGCAAAGAAGGGCGTTGGATTGACCCGCAAGATGCTCATGCTTACATTTTTGGCTTTACTATTGCCAATGACGTCACGGCAAGGGATTTACAGCAAACAGAAAGTCAATGGACCAGAGCAAAAGGATTTGATACTTTTTGTCCACTGGGACCGTGGATTGAAACTGAACTTGATACAACTGACTTGTTGATTACCTGTAAGGTCAATGGGGAATTAAGGCAAATGGCTTCCACCAAAGAGATGATCTTTCCAGTACCTCAAATCGTCTCATTTGTTTCGAATATTATGACACTGGTGCCAGGCGACGTAATTCTAACTGGTACGCCCGCTGGAGTGGGTATTTTGGAACCTGGAGATAAAGTTGATATTACCATCGAAGGTATTGGATCTCTTTCCAACCCCGTCAATTAATTAATCTGCCAAAAAACATATTCCTGTACGTTTTACAATCGGCTAGATTGATGTTTAACTCTGGCTAATCCCAAGCTTGTTCATACAATGAATTTCAGTACCAATAATGTTACATGGTATAATTTTTTATCTTTTTCCAGCTGAGACGATAAGGAGAGAAAAATGTCCGGTCATTCCAAATGGGCTACCATTAAACGAAAAAAAGGCGCTGCTGACGCAAAAAGAGGTCAATTATTTACAAGGCTTACAAGAGAAATTCTTTTATCAGCCAGAGAAGGCGGACCTGATCCAGATACGAATTTCAGACTAAGATTGGCAATTGACAAAGCGCGTGCTCAAAGCATGCCCAAGGAAAATATCGACCGTGCCATTAAACGAGCGACAGGCGAAGGTAAAGAAGGTGAAGTTTACGAAGAGGTATTTTACGAAGGCTATGCCCCAAATGGTATTGCATTAATCATTGAGTGTGTAACCGAAAACCGTAACCGTACTGTTTCGGAAGTGCGGCATATACTTTCGCGTTCTGGTGGAAGCATGGGAGAAATCGGATCAGTAGCCTGGCAATTTAAGAAGGCTGCTGTTTTTACTTTTAACGCACAGCAACAAAATTTCGACAATGTTTTTGAACTGGCTGTCGAAGGCGGTGCAGATGACGTCACCCTTGAAGGTGATGAGATTAGTGTTGTAGCCTCAGTTGAATTGTTCAAAACGCTCATTGATCGTTTCAAAGCCGCCAATGTGATACCTGAAGGCGCTGGATTAGAGATGTTGCCGAATCAGGAAATGGAGTTAAGCGTAGAAGACACATTACAAGTTATTCGCTCAATCGAGTCTTTGGAAGAGTTGGATGACGTTCAGAATGTGTATTCTAACTTGAAGATCTCTGAAGAAGCTCTGGCAGCCATGGAATCGGAGTAAAACCGGGTGAAGGGATGATCGTTATTGGTGTTGATCCCGGCACTGCCAGAACCGGATACGGAATTATTGAGAACGACAGCTCTGGAAACTTACATGCAATAGCCTATGGTGTCATTACTACCCAACCTGATGCTTCTACTGAAGAGCGTTTAAGAATAATTTACACTCAACTTAACGAGATTATTACTCTCCACCAGCCAGAAAGTGGTGCGGTGGAGAAATTGTTTTTTAAGAAAAATATTACCAATGCAATTGCTGTAGGTCAGGCACGCGGTGTCATTATCCTTTCGCTTGGAAACATGGGGATTGACGTCAGTGAATACTACCCTACGGAAGTGAAAACTGCTGTGACTGGATATGGAGCAGCAGAAAAGCGCCAAATTCAGACAATGGTAAAGGCTTTGTTGCGCCTTGATGAAATACCTCAACCTGATGATGCGGCAGATGCACTTGCAATTGCGATTTGCCATATTAATTCTCTAACAACTAAGAATCTTACTCAAGCAGGTTAACGTGATAATTACCAGCCATTCGAATGAAATGATTAAGGCCATGCGAAAGTTACGTGATAAAAAGTATCGTACTTTGTCGCAGACCGCTTTTATCGAAGGCGCCAAACTTGTAATTGATGCCCTCGACCTGGATGCTGGTATTGAAAAGGTCATTGTTTCAGAGTCCTTTATATCCTCTGCCAAAATGGATGAAGTAAACAAACACCTCAAAGAACAGGTTGGAGAAGTCATTATTGTTTCTGATGGAGTTTTCGCATCAATCTCCGGTAAAGAGAACCCGCAAGGAATTGGCGCGGTAGTGAAACAATGCTGGCATAACCTGGATGAATATAAAAACAACTTATCAGGTGTTTGGGTGGGGTTAGAAGAGGTCGCAGACCCTGGCAACCTCGGAACAATAATTCGAACTTCGGATGCCGCAGGCGCCAAAGGCGTTATGCTCATCGGTAATTGTGTTGATCCTTATGACCCTGGGGCAATTCGTGCCAGTATGGGCGCTATCTTTGCAGTTGACCTGATAAAGGCGCAGAAGGATGCGTTTATTAAATGGGCTCTTGAAGGAAATTCTCGCATAATTGGCACATCTGATTCAGCAGAAACTCATTATCGGAATTGTTCATATCCATCAGACATGATTCTTCTTATGGGTAGTGAACGGGAAGGGCTTTCTGCAGATATAATGAAACTATGCGGTGAAAACGTCAGAGTTCCAATGCGGGGTATTTCGGATTCACTGAACCTCGCTGTCGCCACTGGAATTATTCTTTTTGAGATTTATAATCAGATTTATAAAAATACAGGAATATGATGATTGCTTCTCTTGAAGGCATTGTAACTGAAAAAAACGATGATAATATTGTCCTTTCTGTAAGCGGGATAGGCTTTAAGATTTTTGTTGCGCCGAAATATTCTGACAAGTTAGAATTACACAAGGTTGCTGCGTTATTTACATACCTGGTTGTGAGAGAAGATGGGCTTACCTTGTTCGGATTTGAAACCCAGCAAGAGAAGGAAATGTTCACGCTGCTCTTATCCGTTTCAGGGGTTGGACCACGAACCGCAATGCAGCTGATTTCTACGACGCCAATTGATCAAATCAAACTTGCAGTAATCAACGAACAACCTGAGTTACTTGGGAAAGTAACCGGTTTAGGAAAGAAAACTGCCCAATCTATCGTTGTCCACCTTCAAGGAAAGATTAAAGGCGAAAAGCCATTTGAAAAGGGTTTTTCCTCAACAATCGACAGCGATGTTCTTGCTGCACTTACTGGCCTGGGGTATAGTTTGATAGAAGCCCAATCCGCGATTCAAATGATACCTGTTGACACAGCAGACGACCTTGAAAGCCGTGTGAGAATCGCTTTAAAATATTTTTCTTAATGTTGATTGGCAGTCTGTTTTTTGCTGGATGAAGTAAAATAGTGGTTTATGGGATCTTTCCTCAAATTCCGGAGGTTCAATGTCAGATAATCTAAATCAATACACTACTGATCTTTCTCAACGAATAAATCAATTTACACCTCAGTTTTCTATTAAGAATGTTGGGAAAGTTGTTGAAGTAGGTGATGGTATTGCACGTGTATCGGGCTTACCTGGTGTCCGTTCGCAAGAACTGGTCAAATTTCAGAACGGAATTATGGGGATTGCGTTTAGCATTGAAAAAGATCTGGTTGGAATTATCATCCTTGGTGATTATTCAAAAGTCCAGGAAGATATGGAAGTTGAAACCTCCGGTAGGATCGTATCCATCCAGGTAGGCAGTGAATTAATCGGGCGCGTAGTCAATGCTCTTGGAGAAGCGATTGATGGCAAAGGTGCGATCAAATCAGAACAGTCAATGCCTCTGGAACGGGTTGCTCCGGGTGTGATTGAAAGACGAGATGTTGATTCTCCAGTTCAAACCGGTATTAAAGCCATTGACGCTATGATCCCTATTGGACGCGGACAGCGCGAACTCATCATTGGCGATAGACAGACCGGTAAAACAGCCATAGCGCTAGACACTATCATCAACCAAAAAGGGAAAGATCTTGTTTGCATCTACGTGGCAATTGGACAGAAGAAAGCTGCAATTGCACGGACTGTGGCTTTGTTGGAAAAATATGGAGCAATGGATCACACCATTGTTGTTGCGGCGACAGCAGACGAGTCAGCGGCCATGCAATATATTGCGCCATATGCAGGTTGTGCCATCGGAGAAGCTATCATGGAGCAGGGAGGGCACGCTTTAGTGATTTATGATGATCTCTCGAAGCATGCCTGGGCTTACCGACAAATATCCCTGCTATTGCGGCGTCCACCTGGCCGTGAAGCCTATCCGGGTGATGTTTTTTATTTGCATTCCCGCCTGCTGGAAAGGGCAGCCTCAATGGCAAACGCTTTTGTACTGCTTCCTCTTTCCTTTGACGGTCAAGTTGTATCGCGCAATGACATTGGTGACGGCAAGGTCTATTCAGGACCAATGGCATTTAATTTGGCAGAGACTGCACTTAATAATAACAATGAGAAGAGTACATTAAAAATTGTTAAAGTTAAAGAAAGTGGCGGCACCTTAACTGCCTTACCAATTATTGAGACTCTTCTTGGCGATGTTTCGGCGTACATCCCTACAAATGTAATTTCAATTACTGATGGGCAAATCTATTTAGAGGGAAACCTTTTCAATGCTGGTATTCGCCCTGCGGTGAATGTCGGAATTTCAGTCTCGCGGGTTGGCGGTTCAGCCCAGACCAAGGCGATGAAACAAGTTGCAGGCCGGCTGCGGTTGGATATGGCAAATTTCAGAGAACTTGCCTCTTTTGCTCAATTTGGTTCAGATCTTGACAAAGCCACTTTAGGTCAGCTGAACCGGGGGTTGAGGCTTCAAGAGATATTAAAACAATCCCAATACGAACCAGTTCCCTTATCAGAACAGGTGATTGTGCTTTATGCAGCTGTCAATGGTTATGCGGACAACATTAGCGTTGAGAGAATAAAAGATTGGGAAAAGAGCCTGATTCGGCATATACACGGATCTGAAGCTGACCTAATTAAACAAATTGATCTTGAAAAAACGCTTTCAAAAGATACAGAAGAAAAATTAAAAGCCACGTTGGATGTTTTTTCTAAAACATGGGCCTAATCCGGAAAGATTTGTAAATGACCTCTGCCAGGGAAATGCGTTTAAGAATTAAAAGTGTGAAAGATCTTTCACAGGTTACACGCGCATTAAAAACTGTAAGTGCGAGCAAGGTTAAAAAAACTGTAGCTGCCAACGCTGCATCTCTGCCTTATTCGCTCAAAGCATGGCAGGTGCTTAAGAATTTAGCAGTTCAACCTGGTTATAGCAGTCTCCATCCTCTGCTTTGTCGTCGTGAAAAAATTAACCGTGTTTTGGTAATTATGGTCTGCAGCGATAAAGGGTTGGCTGGGTCTTATAATATCAACGTACTCCGCAACACTTTGGAATATTTTGATGCTTTTCCGCAGCAGGTTGAATACATCTGCGTGGGTAAAAAAGGACGTGATTTACTGCTTCGCAGAAAAATAAGAGTCGTTGCTGATTTTTCTGAAATCCCAGACCCAGTATCTTTCATAGACATTTCACCTGTTGCCAAAATGGCGGTTGACGATTACTTAACAGAACTTTATGATGCGGTTTATATTTCCTTTACTAGATTTCATTCGATGACCCACCAAACACCGGAAATTCAAAGGTTACTGCCACTCGAGGTGTTGCAAGATGAAGAAAATAATAGCGGAAATCAGCATCACACTTCAGCGGTATACATTTACGAACCTGATCAACAGCAAATTTTGGATGAAATCATCCCAAGATTTACTGGTATTCAGATATTTCAATCGGTTCTTTCTTCTCAAGCGTCTGAACACGCAGCCAGGATGATGGCCATGGCAAATGCTACGGATAACGCAAATGAGTTAGCAGGAATGCTGCAAATGGAATATAACAAAGTTCGACAACAGACGATTACGAATGATATGCTTGATATTGTCGGTGGCGCTGCCGTTCACGGTAATTAATTTTTAGTTAACTGCATTTAGATGGAGGCATGAGAATGGATTTTCATCAAGGAAAAATTCTTCAAATCCAGGGAAGTGTGTTGGACGTAGCTTTCAAGGAAGGCAATACACCAAAAATTTACGAAGCCCTAAGAGTGATCCGTGATGATGGCACCGCGATAATCCTTGAAGTGGAAAAGCTTCTAGAAAATAATATTGCCAGATGTGTGGCGATGGACACAACTGACGGACTTCAACGAAATATGAGTGTCGAGAGAACTGGGGGTCCTATTCGAGTGCCTGTTGGCGAAGGTACACTTGGCCGGGTCTTAAACGTACTTGGTGAACCAGTTGACAATCAGGGACCTGTTGATTCTAAAGATTATTACCCAATTCATCGCGAAGCCCCGCTTTTTTCCGAACAATCGACCCGGGTTGAAGTGTTTGAAACTGGATTAAAAGTGATTGATTTAATTGCACCTTTTACAAAAGGTGGAAAAACCGGTATTTTTGGCGGAGCAGGAGTCGGAAAAACTGTAATTATCCAAGAGCTTATCAGATCCATTGCAACCGTTCATAAAGGTAAATCAGTTTTTGCCGGAGTCGGCGAGCGTACCAGAGAAGGAACCCAGCTCTACCGCGAAATGTTAGAATCGGGCGTCATGAAAGACACTGTGATGGTATTCGGGCAGATGAACGAAACCTCTGGCGTTCGATTAAGGGTTGCTTTAACTGCGCTTTCAATGGCTGAATACTTCCGTGACCAGGGAATGGACGTTCTGCTGTTTATCGACAACATTTTCCGCTTCACCATGTCTGGGTCTGAAGTTTCTGCGCTGCTCGGTCGTATGCCCTCGGCTGTTGGATACCAGCCCACACTATCCACAGAGATGGGAGAGCTGCAGGAGAGGATTACATCAACCCACCATGGATCGATTACCTCAATGCAGGCTGTTTATGTACCTGCCGATGACTATTCTGACCCTGCGCCGGTCGCGACATTTACGCATTTGGATGCCACGATTGCACTTGAAAGAGCAATTTCTGAGAAAGGTATCTATCCGGCTGTTGACCCGCTTTCTTCTACTTCTCGAATTCTCGACCCGCAAATTGTTGGGCTTAAGCACTATGAAACTGCCAGAGAAGTTCAAAGATTGTTACAACGCTATAAAGATCTTCAAGATATCATAGCAATTCTGGGAATCGACGAGCTGAGTGAGGATGATAAGCTAATTGTGTCACGTGCCCGAAAGATTGAACGCTTTTTCTCACAACCCATGTATGTTGCCGAACAATTTACCAGTATCCCGGGTAAATACGTCAGTCTGAATGACACCGTTGATAGTTTCAGGGAAATATTGGATGGAAAATGTGATCACTTACCCGAACAAGCCTTCAACATGGTAGGTGCAATTGAAGATGCCTATGAAAAGGCGAAAACGTTAATGTGATGCTGAGATGACAATTAACTGCGAAATCGTTTCTCAAGACCGTTTAGTGTATCAGGGAGATGCTGATATTGTGATCATTCCCGGCATGTCCGGGCAAATGGGTATACTTGCTCATCATTCCCCTGTTCTGACCGCATTAAATTACGGAATTATTACGGTTCGAGAAAAAAATAATGAAATTAATTTCACCGTTTCAGGCGGAGTTGCTGAAGTGATGCCTGACAAGGTGACGATTCTTGCTGACTCAGCAGAAAATGTTCAAGAGATTGACATTGAGCGTGCGATGAAAGCAAGGGAACGTGCTGAAGAAAGGCTGAAATTGACCCTTGCAACCGATACGGACCGCTATATGCGTATTACTTCTGCGCTTAAACGCTCTGATTTACGGTTACAGGCGGCGAAAAAGTTTCAAAAAGGTCGAAAAATTAAAATTTCGTAAAGAAAGAAAACCTTCATGGCTGTTTTAACAAGAGAGTTTGGAATTGACCTGGGCACCAGCAATACTGTATTTGCTGAGGGAAATCAGATTTTGCTTCAAGAGCCAACTGTCGTTGCGATTGTGATTGACGAAGAAAAGATGGTTGAATGGGGGCAGGCTGCCAAAGAAATGGTGGGCAGGACCCCAGAAAATATTGAGGTCATTTCGCCGCTAAACCATGGCGTTATTGCTGAATACGAAATCACTGAAACGCTCTTGGGTTATCTTACCCGAAAAATTGCCGGTCCGATGAGGCTTTTCCGTCCGCGTATGATGATAACAGTTCCATACGGCGTAACCAGTGTTGAAGGGCGGGCGGTGCATGAGGCTGGAATAGGCGCCGGCAGCCGCGAGGTGTTTCTCATTCCGCAGCCTATTGCTGCTGCGCTCGGTATGGATCTACCTGTTTCATCGCCTGCCGGAAATATGGTAATTTCATTAGGCGGCGGCGTTAACCAGGTCGCAATTATCAGCCTCAATGGTATCGTTGCCGGTGAAGCATCAAGAACAGGCGGGCAGATGCTCGATGAGGCGATTATTCAATACGTACGTAAACGTTTTGGCGTGATTATCGGTATGCCTTCGGCAGAGATGATCAAGATAAAAATTGGGGCGGCTCTCCCTCAGGAGCAGCAATTATCCATCGAAATTCAGGGACAGGATCAGATCACAAGTTTTCCGCGGCCGGTTATATTAACCACAGATGACGTTGTTGAAGCCTTGCAAGAACCGCTTGAAGAAATTGTAAAAATGACACGAAAAGTGATGGAAAAAACACCGCCAGAATTGATCTCTGACATTATTGATCGAGGCGCGGCTATGTGCGGCGGTGGATCTATGCTCAGAGGTGTTGACAAGTACCTCACAAAATCGATTGGAATTCCCATCTACATGGTTGATAATCCGCTCACTTGTACCGCAGAAGGAGCGGTTAGAGCGCTGGAAAACAGGGAACAGTTGGGAAGAAACATCAGTAGTGGGTAAAAGTAAGAGCTGCTTTATAAGAAGCAGCTCTTTTTTCAAAAACGTAGCGGATGGATCAACAACTAACTTCGGCGGCGGTTTCCCAATAAGATAAAAGCGTAATATAAAACCGTAGAGATTGCCTGAGCAGCCCCGGCAACATAGGTCAGCGCTGCAGCATCGAGTACTTTGTGTACACCACCAATTTCTGTAGGATACACAGTTCCTGAATCTGCCAGCCAGGCTTTAGCTCTTTTGCTGGCGTCGAACTCAACAGGAAGGGTGACGAGAGCAAAAAGGGCGGTTGCTGAAAAGAGAACCAATCCAACAATTGCCATTGTGTCTCCGGTTTGGGTACTTAAAAGCAAACCAATTGAAAAAAGAATCGGCCCCAACCAGCTGCCAATTCGTACCGAAGGAACCATGAGAGATCGTATTTTCAAGGGACCATAATTCTTGCTATGCTGAATAGCGTGTCCGGCTTCATGGGCTGCCACACCGGCGGCCGCAATGCTCGGAACCTGGTATACAGATTCGCTTAAGCGCAATGTCTTTGAACTCGGGTCGTAATGATCTGTCAGATTTCCACGCACTGGCTCGATTTTTATGGCTGACAAACCATTTTGATCTAACATACTTCTGGCGACTTCCGCTCCGGTTAGCCCAGTTGCTGTGCGAACCTGTGAGTATTTATTAAACGAAGATTTTATTTTTGATTGAGCCCACAAACCGAGTAGTAACGCCGGAATACTGAAAATCAGATAAATCAAAAAACCACCACCGCTTGCCCCAACTGGAACCATATATTAATCCTTTCTGGTTTTTATAACATAATCTAATGTTTTAACGAGTGTCCCTGGAGAGGATCGAACTCTCACCTTCGGCTTCGGAGGCCGGCACGCTATCCATTGCGCTACAGGGACGCGGTGATAATTTTACCATGTAGAGACTGGTCAGCGTTGAGTAAATACGGGCATAACAAAAAAGCCCAGCGCATTAAGGCAAAGCGGCGCAACTTCAATAACAGCTTCCAAAGTTAACGGTCCGTAAAGGTGAGGGAAAAGCTCCTCATTACCTTCAAGATTCTCCATAATTACCGGCGAAACGAGTTTTGAATCGTCTATTTTGATTAAAACAAGGTCATTCGCGTTTCGATAAAAGGCATTAGCGACTTTGATAACCTGGTTTTCCAAGGAGCAATGGATGAACCCATCCTTGTGGTAGGCAATCGGAAGATAGTAACCAGTTAATTGAGCTTGCTCCCAGGTGGTTCGTTCTGTAATGTGATAAAGATGCATTAATTACTCTCTTTATTTCAAAATCGGTGTAAATCTTTAGCCCAGCAGCATGTTCTTAACAGTCATCATTAATTCAGCCGAATTGTCGATAGAAAAAACCTTTTGTCGGGATTCAATGGTAGGTAAATGGCCTGATAGATATTTCGAAAGATGCTTTCTGAAGAGAACCGTCCCCGTTCTCTCTGTGTAGAGCTCAACCATCAACAATAAATGGTCGCTGATTACATTGAACAATTCTTCACGTGTAACCAAGCTGCGATCTGAGCCAGAAAATATCCATGGATTTCCAATTGCTGCCCGGCCAATCATCACCGCATCACAGGCGGTGTGTTCTCGCATTCTTTGCGCATCTGCAAGTGAGAGCACATCACCATTGCCAATGACAGGGATTGGCACAGACGATTTTACTTCAGCGATCGCATCCCAATCTGCGCTTCCCGTATACGCCTGTTGGCGGGTACGAGCATGGACCGTAATGGCGCTGATACCGCAATCCACAAGGATGGCGGCAACTTCAAGATAATTCCTGGTTGAGTCATCCCACCCAAGGCGTATTTTGGCTGTAACCGGCAGCGAAAGAGCGTCTACAAGTGATAAAGCGATTTGATGAATCTTTTGAGGTTGCTTTAGCAGGCCAGCTCCTGCGCCTCTGTTACTGACGTTCTTGGCTGAACAACCCATATTAATGTCGATGATATCAGGAGAACGCTGCTCAAGCTTCAGCGCCGATTGAAGCAGCCGGTCAGGATTGTCATCAAATATTTGATAGCAGAATGGCCTTTCATCTTCGGTGAAGTAGGTGAGGGTTTTCAGGTGAGGGTGTCCGAATGCGATATCAATCCCGTTAATGAACTCAGAGGTGTTTAGCGAGGCGCCAAAATTACGGCAAATACGCCTGAATGGAGAGTCGGTATACCCATCCATAGGCGCCAGTAAACAGCGGTTCGGTAGTAATACATTCCCAATCATGAAAGGCGAGTTAAGCTCAGTACGAATTGACATAAGTAGAAAGCATTATAGTACAAACACTTATCGTATCAATACTAAGACTGCGCATAGCAATTCACTATACACATAACACAACCAAATTAGTACTTGACAAGGAACATACGTTCTATATAATAGAGGTATGATACTAACATCCCAAACACCTCCGACAGTTGAAGTTTTGGCACCGCTGCCATTCTCGTGCGGAATGCTGGTCGTTTTTGGCGCTCACGGTGGGGCGGTAAGAATGCTGGATTTTGCTGCCAGATTGTCGCTATACGGGCCGCTGTACCTGTTGGATTGCGGCAACCGCAGTAATATGTATCGAGTTGCGCGCACATTGCGTACGCTAACCAACGATCCCATTGCCATGATGCGTAATATTCACCTCTCTCGGGCATTCACCTGCTACCAGGTAACCGCTTTACTTGAGAAAGCAACCCAGAACCCCGGTACGCCGGTATTGGTGCTTGATCTGCTGACCACATTTATGGACGAAAGCATTCGGGTAGAAGAGAGCAGTGTGCTTTTTAGCCGCGCCCTGCAGTATTTGACAGTGATGAGTGCTTCCGCGCCGGTACTCGTAAGCGCCAGTCCACTGTTATCTCTTTCTGCACCCCGCTTTGGGCTGTTAGAACGGTTGAAACAGGCTGCTACCGAGGTTTGGGAGGAGAACGCATTGCCTACAACACAAACTATTGATGCGCAGCAGCTTTCTTTATTTGCTGATTCATAAAGAGGTACTATTATGGGACGAACCATTCTTTCTGCTACACAAACCTGGGTTGAAGAAGACAAAGCACTGCGGCGCTTTGCCCGTGCGCTTCGAAAAGACGACCAAGAATTGTTGCAAGACCTTCTGGCGCTTTCACGCCGCCACATCGCTGAGGCTTCGTACGCCAGCAACCTCTATCCAATGGACATTTACCTGGTTTCCATGCTGCTGGAAATGTATCGTAAAGTGCGGCGCCTGGAGCAGCAATTGGAAGCGCTCGGAGTGGAATTTCAGGGTGAAGCGTCAGCAATTCCTGAACTTCCTTCCCTTATAGACCTTGTTGATCAGGCTGTAAGTGATGCAGCTGAGAACGAAGCTGCACCCAGCAACGGGGTAGAATATGTGGAGCTGCTGGACGGTGCCTGATGCTGCAGCAGATGCGCGGTTGGCTGCTTGACCTCTACGAGGATGCTGTTGATGGGTTGCGCCTGTGGTTTATTGCTGAAGATGGTGCGCGAATTTACCTGCATCAGCAACTGGATGTAGAATTCTATGCCAGTGGAGAGACTGAACAACTGCGCTCTCTGTGGCAGATGCTGCGCAACTACCCTGAGGTAACCTCGCTGCAACGGGATGTCAGGCGCGATGCTTTCATTCCTGAACCAATCACTGTTTTAAAGGCAGTGGTCAATAACCCGCTGCGTCAACTGAAGCTCTTTCAAAAAGTGCAGCAGCGCTTCCCAAACCTGGTTTACTATAATGCAGATCTTTCGGTAAACACACGCTACGCAGCCAGGTTTGGCGCCTTTCCCATGGCTTTTTGCGCGGTTCAGTATGACCAGTCTGGTGAAATCCGCTCGCTGCAGGTTTTGAACTCACGCTGGGATCTGGCGCCTGTGCATCCAATATTTCGTGTGCTTGTCCTTGAACCAGATTGCGACCCTGGGCGTGGCGAACCCTCGGCTGTACGCATACAATACGGTCGGCGTGCGTGTACCATCAGCCTCCAATCTCCAGAAGTTTTGATCGGCAAACTAAATGAGGTTCTGAAGCAAGCAGACCCTGATATCGTTCTCTCCAACTGGGGCGATACCTGGTTGATTCCCCGGCTTTTGGAGACCTCGCGCCAAACAGGAATACCATTGGGTTTAAATCGTGACCCAAAGCGAGATGTTGCGTGGACAAAAGAGATGTCTTACTTTTCCTACGGGCAAATTGTCTTTCGCGCGCAAGAAGCGCATCTATTCGGGCGCTGCCATATTGACCAACGCAGCGCGATGATGTGGCGGGATTACGGACTGGATGGTGTGTTGGAATCTGCGCGTGTGACAACGCTCCCCATTGAAAATGCTGCCCGTGTTTCGCCCGGATCCGGTATTTCAACCATGCAAATGATTACCGCACTTGAACAAGGTATCCTGGTGCCGTGGCATAAACAGCAGGTCGAAGCCTTCAAAGACGGTCTTGACCTCATTCAGCGTGACCGGGGCGGATTGATCTATCAACCAATTGTCGGGCTTCACACTGATGTTGCGCAAATAGACTTCATCTCAATGTATCCGGCAATTATTATCAAAGGGAATATCTCGCCAGAAGTAGCTCTGCCGGATGGCATTGTACCCGCAAGCACAGAACTGGGGGTTGTGCCGCTAACACTTAAGCCGCTGTATGAAAAGCGAGTGGCGCTCAAGCTGCGCGGTGCCGCCTTGTCAAAAAACAGCCGGCTTTCGAAGCGCGACAGCGCGCGGGCTTCAGCATTAAAGTGGCTGCTGGTGGTGTGTTTTGGGTTTTTGGGCTATAAGAATGCCCGCTTTGGCCGCATTGAAGCGCATGAAGCTGTCACTAATGGTGGTCGAGAGGTGCTGCTGCGTGCCAAAGAAGTTGCTGAATCCCTTGGTTTTGAAGTGCTGCATATGTATGTAGATGCTTTATGGCTCAAGAAAAAGGGCGCCAGTAAAAAAGCAGATTTCCAACTGGTTTTGGATGAAATAGCAGACCAAACCGGGCTGGGCGTATCTCTCGACGGTGTGTATCGCTGGGTTGCTTTCCTGCCTTCCAGAACAGATGAAAGAGTCCCTGTCGCAAATCGTTATTTTGGTGTTTTTCAGGATGGCTCGATAAAAATCCGTGGAATTGAAGCCCGACGACGTGATACGCCTCCCTGGGTGGTTGAAACTCAAGTGCGCATGCTTGAACGCATCAGCCGCGCTGGCAGCGTGAAGGATCTTCCAGATTACTTGAGATCTGCATTTGAGATTTTTCGAAAGGCGCTGGCAGACCTCCAGGAAGACCGTGTTCCGCTGGCAAAGCTCGTAGTTACTTCACGAGTCAGCCATGAACTTGAATCTTATCGTTCACCAACGCCTGCAGCCAGGTCTGCTTTGCAGTTGCTTGAGTATACCGGTAAACGAGTCCGTCCAGGGCAAAAAGTCAGGTTTGTTTATACTCAGGGAGAAATGGGTGTTCGGTCATGGGAAATCCCCGGTAAAATCAATTTATCAGACATTGACAAGGACAAGTATGTGGAATTAATGGCTCGAGCTGCGTCAAGCGTTCTCCATCCCTTTGGAATTGATGATGAGCAACTCAAGCATTGGGCACATACGCGGTCTATAGCATTTCAGTTTGATTTTGAAAGGAAGGTGAGCCATGTGCGGCAGGTTTACAATCATGATCCAGCCGGAGGAGCTGCGCGCCCAGTTGGGACTGGGTGAGATACCCAGCGAACTTGTTTCAAACCGTAACATTTCCCCAGGTACGCTTGTGCCTGTTGTTACCGACTCGAAAAACCGAAAAGTAGAACTTTATAGGTGGGGGCTTGTCCCAGTTTGGGCTAAAGACCCAAAAATCGGCTATAAGACGTTTAACGCACGTGCAGAAACTATTTCTGAAAAACCTACATTTCGTGTTCCATTCTTGAAAAGGCGCTGCCTGATACCTGCGGATGGGTTTTATGAGTGGAAAGATGAGGGTGGACGAAAGCAGCCGTACTTGTTTACACTAAAAGATCAGCAACCATTCACCTTTGCTGGCTTATGGGAGATATGGCGCGATTCAAACAACACTGAGATAAGAAGCTGTACATTAATCACCACAACCCCTAATACGCTTTTGGCGCAATATCATGATCGTATGCCAGTCATTCTGGATGAAAGCAGTAGATGGAAATGGCTTGAAGAGTCTGACCCTGTGATTCTTCAATCATTATTGGTGCCCTATGATTCTGAAAAAATGAGTAAGCCTGAAAATATATTAAGAATAGCCTCATAAATATGTATATACACTATAATTAATTGGAATTTTCACCAGATAAAAAAATAAAGGATGAAAAAATGGACCGGAATGAGATTCTTGAAAAGCTGGCAAAAGACCCTGAAATTGATGTGTTAATCGTTGGCGGTGGAATAAATGGTGCTGGCGTGTTCCTTGACATGGCGATCAATGGTGTGAATGTCTTGCTTGTCGACCGAGCTGATTTTTGTTCTGGCACATCAGCAACTTCATCACATATGGCGCATGGCGGAATTCGTTATCTCGAGAATGGCGAGTTTGGGCTGGTGCGCGAAGCAGTAGCAGAACGAAACCGTATGATTCAGAATTCTCCGCATATGGTAAAGCCGTTGCCTACCATAATACCAATATTCAAATTTTGGTCTGGCTTATTAAATGCTCCGTTCAAATTCCTGAATTTGCTTGACAAACCTGCCGAACGCGGTGGTTTGGTCATTAAAATCGGTTTGATTTTCTACGATTCTTTCACTGGAAAAAATCGCACCGTGCCGGCTCACCAGTTTTTCAATAAAAAAGAAACCCTGGCACGTTATCCACATATTAATAAAAATGTGATGTTCACAGCCAAATATTACGATGGTTTGATGCTTTCGCCAGAACGGTTGAACTCTGAAATAATTCTGGATGCAGAAAAAGCGAGCAAGAATGCGATGGCTCTGAATTACACCTCGCTGGAGGGAGTAAACGAAAATGGAGTTGTATTGCAAGACAGCAACGCAAACCAAACCCTGACGGTAAAACCAAAAATCATAATCAATGCTACTGGCCCATGGATTGATGATGTAAATAAAAACTTGGGACTTACAACAAGGTATATCTACGGAACTAAAGGGTCTCACATCATTGTCGATAACCCGATATTGAAAGAGGCTGTTGGCAATAATGAGTTTTTCTTCGAAAATAAAGACGGCAGAATCGTTCTCTTGCTTCCATTCTTTGACAAAGTCATCATCGGTACATCAGATTTACCCATAGAAGATCCAGATACAGCGAATTGTTCACCCGATGAGGTTCAATATTTTCTTGATCTTGTAAAGATTGTGTTCCCTGAAATTCCTATTTCTCAGGATCAAATCGTTTTCACCTTTTCAGGTGTACGACCGCTTGAATACCAGGAAGCGAAAACCACAGGCCAAATTACACGCGATCATAGCGTTAAAGAAGATCAAACCAATGGCATCAAGGTCTTAAGCCTGATTGGCGGTAAGTGGACCAGCTATCGGGCATTTGGTGAGCAAGTCACAGATTCTGTGCTTGAGAAAATTGGTAAACAGCGCATTACGGATACAAAAGCGATGAAGATCGGCGGTGGTCAGCATTATCCCGAATCTCCAGAAAGCGAAAAACAGTTTATCGCAAATCTGGCTGCAAAAACATTAAACAGCATCCCATTAGTTGAAATGCTGTTTGAACGCTATGGTACAGTTATTGAATCTATTTTGACTGAAAATAACGCGGTCGAGATGCTCGATTCTAATCAAACAATCACAAAAGATGAACTTGTGTATCTCGCGAAGAGCGAAAAAATCGTACATCTGGATGATCTATTACTGCGCCGAACCTCTATAGGCTGGCTTGGTCAGGTTGATGAAAAAACACTGCGTGAAATTGCTATACTCGTTGGCAGTGCCTTGAATTGGGATACTAAGAAAATTGAAACTGAAATTAAATGGGTGAAGAATCAGTTTTTGATCAAGCACAATGTAACAGTTTAAACACTGCCTAACATCAGGTCTAACAATAAGAAAAGCCATCGATTTTATAATCGATGGCTTTTTCTAGCGGGAGCGACGGGGTTCGAACCCGCGATCTCGGCCTTGACAGGGCCGCATGTTAGCCGCTACACCACGCCCCCGAGCAAAAAAGAGTTTACCATATCAACTTTATGAAGTCAATACGAATTGTATATAAAAAATGTGGTGAGCTGTATATAAAAAATGTGGTGAGCCTAGTTGTCGCCAGTCAGCCAATCTTCATAATCATGCTGCCAGTTTACCAGTTCTTCAGGTTTAAACCAAAGCGATATTTCTTTGTTCGCGTTTTCAATAGAATCTGAGGCATGCGTGAGATTACGCCCGGTCATCAGCGCAAAATCATGCCTGATCGTACCAGGGTCAGCCTCAAGCGGATTTGTTGCCCCCATTGTTTGACGAACTGATTGAATTACCTGAGGTCCTTCTAAAACCAACGCCATGACAGGTGAGCTTGTAATGTATTTAATCAAGCCATCATAGAAGCTTTTGCCAATGTGCACTTTATAATGCTCACGGGCTAGTTCTTCAGGAACTAAAATAAACTTGGCAGCGACAATTTTCATCCCCCTTTGTTCAAGGCGGGTGATGATGGTTCCAACAAGGTTTCTCTGAACACCATCTGGTTTTACTAATACAAGGGTTCTTTCCAAGGTTAACTCCAAATCGTTAATGAAATAATAAATTCTCTGCTTTACGATAGGCTTCCAACGCCTTATCTAAGTCAGCTAATTGTACATTCAGATCGCCAATTGTTTTCCAGAGTTCAAACGAAGAGGGATCATGCTCTGATTTTACGTTTGCATTTGCCTCAAGCACTCTTAACTCGTCTTCAGAGAGCGACATTTTCTTAACAAGGCTGCGTAATTCTAAATATTTTCCTTCTTCTAATAAATTATTCAAATCACCAGCCGCATAGGTCGCTGGAGTTGGAACCTCTTCGTCCGATTGAATAATTGATTGCGCGGAAATTTCCTGATTTGAGGACAAACGATGAGGATTGGATTCTTCTGCAACAGCGAATGTCTCATCCTGTGAAACGAAGGTTTCATCAACGTTGGTGATCTTGGTCTCCTCTTTGTCTAAATCTGGGACAAAATCAGGATCAATATCTTCTAGCCAAATAAGAAGTTCACGATTTAACTCTTCAGAAATCGCTCCCTCTTTCGTCGGTTTTTCTTCAACTACTTCAGATTCGGATTCGAGTTTCATTTCCTCAGAAAAGTTATCTGGAATAACCTCTTTTAGCTCATATTGATCGTGCTCATCTGAACCATCTTCCATACATTTGTTAATATCGAAAAGAGGTGGTTCTTGATTGTCATTACTCAGAAATTCTTCTGTATTTGTTTGGAAATTCTCTGGTTCAAAATCGAGATCTGGCTTTTCATCTAACTTGGTTATTTCAGGTTCTATGATTGCGCCTTGTTGTTCTGAACCATCTTCAATTGTAATTTCATCGATTTCTTCATTTTCCAAGGCTATAAGCCAATTTGGCAGGGCAGCAGTAGCCGTACCAACATCAGAAGTCACTTTTGATATACGGATGGGTTCAGTGATTCCTAAATCAATCGATTCAGAAGGCAATAATTCCGCATTTCTATTTTTTTGTGAAAGAGGTTCTATCTGTAATTCTGTGTTATCAAGGCTTAATATGCTGTAAACCCAATCAGGAATTTCTGATTTTTCAGGAGTATTATCAACTTCGGCAGATGCGGAAGAATTTTCAGTAGGTTGCTCCGCTTGTATATCTTCAATGGAAGCCCGCGTCCAACCAGCATCTGTAATCCATGCAGGAATATTTTTTGAATTGCGCGTAGATACGCTATCGTTTTGTATTCCAATATATTCTGACCAATTCTCATTCTCGTCATAGCCAGTTTCCCCAGGAAGATATTCCTGAAATTCCAGCAAGATTTTATCGGCAGGCTCCTCTTCAGTAGAGGTCAGTGAAGTGGTGGCGAAAGCCTGGTAGGGATCAACTTCGATCATTCTTTGTCTATTTATTGATGTTTTATCATTGTTTTCTTGCTGGTACCGGAGTTTATCCACCATATGATTTGCTTCGAAACAATATGGGTAACTTGCCAAAACATCATCATAAACGCTGATTGCTAATTCCTCAGAACCAGAATCGAGATAGGATTTTGCCAGCAAGAGTTTTATATCAACTCTCTGGTCATTGGTTTCTAAAAGCGATGTCGCCTCTGAGATTGCCTGTTGATAAAGTTCTCCTTTGACATACATTCGCACAAGGGCGCCGTAAGTCAAACGAATTTTCACTGGTTCATTTCCAGCTTGCCTGGCATGCAGCCTCTTGAGATTCTCCTGAATACTAAGATTAGAAGGCTGAGATTCAAAAGCTCGTTCCATATGGCTTATAGAAGCAGCGTAATCATCATCGGCTTCATAAATCTCGCTCAATTTCATGTGAGTCAAAACGTCATCAGGGTATACGGATAGGATTTTAGAAAAAACACCAGCAGCTTCACTTAACCGTTTCTCGCCAAGCAAAGCCATAGCGAGGCCGCGATAGGTTTCAATGCATTTTGGATACGACTTCAGAATATGGGTTGCATGGAAAATCGCTTCCCCAAATCGGCTATCGGTCACTGATTCTAGAATCAGATGATTATATTCGCGAAGTGAAATATTATTCATTGAGCAAACCTCCGCAAGAAGAACATTTATAAAAATTATACTTGACTTGATTAAATTAAAAAGCATGTTATGCACATGCTTTTGGGTGAATCACTCACCTAAATAATCACGCAGTTTTCGCTTAATCGAAGGATGGCGTAATCGGCTGAGTGCTTGAGCTTCGATCTGACGAACCCGCTCGCGAGTAACCCCCATTTTTCTCCCTACTTCTTCAAGCGTATAAGCTTGACCATCCAACAAACCATAGCGAAGCTGTAGAATTCTGACTTCTCGCGGAGGTAAACCATTTAATACTTCCTCTAAATGCTCTTTGAGAAGGTTATAGGTTGCCGAGTCGTCTGGAGGAGGAGCCTCTTCGTCCTCAATAAAATCACCGAGAACCGAATCTTCTTCGTCATCCGTAGGGGTTTCGAGTGAGAGCGGTCGCCGTGCGACCTGAATCATATTTTCGACCTTCTTTGGTGGGACATCAAGAGCAATAGCAAGCTCTTCAACCGTTGGTTCGCGCCCCAGTCGTTGTGTGAGTTGATGTTGGATGCGCAATAGTTTGTTAATTTGGTCACCCATGTGAACTGGAACACGAATTGTTCGCCCTTGATCAGCAATCGCACGAGTAACAGCCTGACGTATCCACCAGGTGGCGTAAGTGCTGAATTTGTGTCCGCGTCGATAGTCAAATTTTTTGGTGGCCCGAATTAAGCCGATATTCCCTTCCTGAATCAGATCGAGAAAGGGTACGCCTCTTCCCATGTATTTCTTCGCGACACTGATTACAAGACGTGAATTTGCAGTAATCAGGTGTTCTCGGGCTGCCCAACCATCTTCAATAAGATGGCGCAACTCCATTCGACGCCGAGCGGCAACATTTCCCTTTGCCAATTCTTCGCGCGCCATTCGACCACGTTCAATTCTTTGCGCCAAATCTACTTCTTCTTCAGCGTTGAGTAGTGGGACACGGCTGACTTCTTTTAGGTACAGCCCAATGGTATCGTCGGTATCAATATTCTCAAGATCGTCAGCCGTTGTGGGCTTGACCTCAGCAGCTTCTTCGTCGGTGAGGGTAAGTTCTTCATCCGATGGCTCTTCGTGAACTAATTCATCTTCGACATACGGAATGCCTGCACTCATTAAGGCAGCGAAAGTCTCTTCTAGTTGTTCCACATCCTGTTCGGCTTCTGGGAAAAACTGAAGAATATCATCAATCGTAACGTAAGATTTTTGACGACCTAGTTCAATTAACTTGGCTATCGCGGGATAATCATCGTCATCATCTATTAAACTATTTATTGGTTTATCCATATTTGAGTAACAACCTCAATACACCTTTTTATCGATATTAATTATGAGAATACACTCGTTTTATTAGAATTACAATAGCAAATGGTATACGAATCTATTAATTAGACATAATTTCGGATTCAATTTTGATCGCTTCTAACACTTGCTTTTGAGATCTATACATTATAAAAAAATTGAACCATAAGAATCCTGGACGCATTTGGAGAATCTTCCGCGAAACTCAATATCAAGTGGCTATTTCGAATGAGGTAGGTATCGATATTCGAGCAGCATACTGTATAGAATATTTCGTGAGAAGAAACCGGGCTGAAATCAATGCTATACTATAAAATCAATGTTCAATTATTGAACTAAAGGAATTCTTACATCAAAATAAACCCAATTATTTTACTATTCCAATTCTGTAAAGGAAATAATCATATGAATTAAATCTTTCAATTTCTTTAGAAATGCAATCCTGATTACAAAAATCGTATATAATAGTGGATACTCAATTTTACCTTGGAGGCGATATGGATATTCTTGGTTTGGCGCGACACGGCTTAAATCCTTTTGAGCAAATCGCAATTGTTTCTGTTCTTGTAGTTGCCTTTATCAGCCTGTTGTACGCCTGGCTTTTGAAAGGCAGCGTCCTTAATAAAGACAAAGGAACAGAAAAAATGCAGGAAGTATGGAATGCGATTCGGGATGGTGCAAATTCCTACTTATCACAGCAATTAAAGACAATCTTGCCAGCTATTGGCATTCTCTTTGTTGCCTTATTCCTTTCTGTATACATCATTCCGCCGAGTCATGAAGCAATTCTTGAATTCCCACCTGAGCAATATAACACGCAATTAATTATCGCCATTGGCCGGGCGGTTGCATTTGTGTTGGGTGCTTCATTCTCATTGATCGTTGGTCAACTCGGTATGCGTATGGCAATTCAGGCAAGTGTTCGGTCAGCTTCCGCTGCCCGGCGCAGCTTCAATGAATCACTGACAATTGCTTACTACGCCGGCACAATCACCGGTATGCTTACAGATGGTCTCGGCCTATTAGGCGGCACAGTTATTTTCATCATTTTTGGTAAAGCCTCACCTGACGCCTTACTTGGTTTTGGTTTTGGCGGAACCTTGTTGGCTTTGTTTATGCGGGTTGGTGGCGGAATTTATACCAAGGCAGCCGATGTTGGTGCTGATCTTGTCGGAAAAGTTGAAAAAGATATGCCTGAAGACGACCCGCGGAACGCTGCTGTTATCGCTGACCTGGTCGGTGATAATGTTGGTGATTGCGCTGGAATGGCAGCCGATATTTTCGAAAGCTATGAAGTCACAATCGTTTCAGCATTAATCCTGGGTATTGCACTCTGGTCTCAGGATCCAGAAAACGGATTGAAGTGGATCGTTTTCCCGCTGATCATTCGTGGTATCGGCGTTGTAAGCTCTATCCTGGGAACTTTTACAGTTCCAATTTGGGAGAAATTCCCAATCAAATTCTTGAGAGCCCATGATGCTGAAGAATCGATGTTCAGATCATACGAAGTCTCAAGCGTAAACACCATCGTTTGGTCTTTTGTTGTTGCAATTTTGTACGCCAACGATTGGAGACTGGCGGCATTAACCACAATTGGTGTTGGCCTTGCAGTTGCCTTTAACCCTCTAACCTCCTACTTCACATCTACCAAGAACGCGCCTGTAAAAGAGATTGTTGATTCAACCAAATTTGGCCCTGCGCCAACAATTCTCTCAGGTCTCGCCTTGGGAATGGAGTCTAGTGTTTGGGCGTTGGTGGTCATCGCCGCGAGTTTTGTCGGTTCATTGCTTTTGTATGGTGGTGAAGATTCCTTGCTTGTCCTTTATGGCGTTGCGATGATTGGTATCGGCATGCTTAGTCACACTGGTAACAATGTGGCGATGGACTCTTATGGCCCAATTTCTGATAATGCTAATGGTATTGCAGAAATGTCGTGGCAAGGGCAAACTGATGAAGAGACGTTGAAAGCCCGGCAGATTATGGCTGATCTCGATGCTGTTGGCAACACTACCAAAGCCATCACCAAAGGGATTGCCATCGCTTCTGCAGTGATCGCAGCGGTCAGTCTTTTCTCATCTTATATTACTGACGTCAGCCGTGCCCAACAAGTGCTGGCTGATACAGGGGTTAACATTAAAATTCTCGATTCTATTCGAGTGTCTGACACAAAAGTATTTGTTGGCTTCCTTTTGGGCGGCGCGTTACCCTGGTTGTTCTCCTCTTTGTCAATTAAAGCTGTAACTCGTGCAGCCGGAAAAATTGTTGAAGAGGTAAGAAATCAGTTTAAGATTCCTGGGATCATGGAAGGCACAAAAAAGCCTGATTATGCCAAGGTTGTAGGAATTTCAACTGCTTCAGCCCAAAAAGAGTTAATTCCTTTGGCAACAATCTCGATTTTAATGCCGTTGATTGTAGGACTTGTACTACAGGTTGAAGCACTTGGCGGTTTTCTGGCAGGTGTTATTCTGAGCGGCCAATTGCTTGCAGTATTTATGGCTAATTCTGGCGGTGCGTGGGACAATGCGAAGAAGATGATTGAAGACGAACCTCGTAATATCGCTGAAAATACCGGCAAAGGTTCTGAACGTCACAAAGCAGGTGTGGTTGGCGATACAGTCGGAGATCCTCTCAAAGATACCGCTGGTCCAGCACTAAACCCGATGATTAAGGTTGTAAACCTTGTCAGTCTGCTTGCTGCTCCCATCATCGTTCGTAATCAAGAATTGGGTGTCGTTGGCTGGATCGTCGTTGCTGTGCTTCTCGCTGCGGTCATCTGGTCGATCAAGGTGAGCAATAAAGTTACTTCAATCGGTTAGTAACCTGTTTATTCGAACAAGACAAACAGAAGTTGAGTAAATCAACTTTTGTTTGTCTTTAAATCCCAATGTTATTTTTGTTTAAAAGTTATTATTGCTCAGTACATTTTATTATTCAACAAATAGACTTACAGCAACTACGCCTGGCCCAGCATGGACGACGATTGCCGGGGGTAATTTTGCAATTGGGATATCATTCAAACCAAACTCATTTTCTAATTTGCTCTTTAATAAGATAGCATCTTCCCTCGCATCCGCTTCAAGAATGGCCAGATGAGAGATCTGTGGGAATAAGGTTTTGTTCGTTACCAGCTCAATTAAGTGCTCAAGCGCTTTTTTCTTTGTACGTTGTTTCTCAAAAGGCATTATTTGTCCATCTTTAAACAATAAGATGGGTTTAAATTCCAGTAGGCTGCCTAAAAGGGCTGATGCAGCACCAATTCTGCCGCCTTTGTGTAGGTATTCAAGGGTGTCAACATAAAAAATAATCTGATTTTTCATCCCCAAATTTGTTAAGGCTTCGACGATGAAATCTGACGTTTTCCCTTCTTTTGCCCAGTCGAGAGCCTTCATCACGAGAGTACCTAACGAAGGCCCAATTGTTTTTGTATCAACGATGCGAATATCTGCGTCAGGAAACTCTAAAGCGGCTTCCGTGGCACTGTTATAGGTTCCGCTCAACTTGGAAGTTGGGCAGACGACAATTATTGAATCGCCGCTTTTGGATAGTTCCTCGAAGATCGGAAAATAAAGTGCAGGTGGTGGCGCGGCCGTTTTTGGCAGTTGGCTGGCTGAACGGAGTTTGACGAGAAATTCCTCAGTCGTGAGCTCAAAATCGTCTCGATAAGCTTTTTCTCCAAATATTATAATTTGAGGAAGGTAGCCGATTCCTAATTGCTTTGCTTCCTCAGGCGGAATGGTTGAGGTGGTATCAGCAACAATTTTTATCATTTTATTCCTTTTCTGGTAAAGCTTTTCCGCAATTGGGGCACTTCTTTTCGTATGGATGAACCACATACCCACAAGACTTGCAGGTTATAGGTTGGATCGTGCCTAATGGAGCTCCACAGGCTATACACCTGGGTTCTCCTGGTGGATTTGCTGCCAAGCAGTACTCGCATACATATCTATTTAATCGGTCTGATAACACAAATCCTGAACCCAGGTTTCTCGCAGTTTTATCAATGGCTTCCCAAACACTGTCCACCAGTTGCATATGCTCAAGGTCTTGAGCGATATCGTCAAGACGATTAATGAGGTTAAGGGGGTTTTTCAAAACTGCAAGCGTTGAAACGCCAAGACTCGCTGCCACACCCATTATCGCCTGCTTACCAACGGTAACGGAAACACCATCGGCCACATTCTGCAGCGAAATGCTCAGAGCAGTTGAACCGCCAGAATTTGCATATAAGGAAGTTGCAAGCTGCAGAATAATTATATCGTCAGACCCAAATTGCTTGACCTGAAGATTACCGCGATGAAACTGAGCAATGAGAGCCTGAGCCAGATCAAAATTTGAAAAAGAACCATGATAAATGCGTTGTGCCATATATGCATTATAATCAAAAACATTAGATTGATGATTTGGAGAGTAATATTCTGCATGAAAATTAAGTGGTTTGCACTTTTTTGTATCTTGATAATTGCCATTTTTTCATTTCAAATGCTCACTTTGCCGTCAAATGTTTCTGCCCAACAACCTACCGGTTCGATACCCACAGTAACGGGCACGCCAAGAGGTGTTATTGGAACTGTAAAAATCGGGCTAACAGAAGATCGGGTGAACATCAGGTCTGGGCCAAATGTTCTTTACCCACTAATCGGTGTGATATTGCTGGGTGATCAAGTTCCAGTTCTGGGAAAATCAATTGGTGGGGATTGGCTGGTTGTACAATACCATGGCGTACCTGGTGGGATTGGTTGGGTTTGGGCATTGTATATGGATCTCACTCCTGGCGAATTGCCCGTTTTTGAAAACCCGCCTTCACCAGTGCCTATTACCACTGTGACGATTGACCCTACCATGGCAGCGCAATTTATTACAACGCCTCAAGCCACAAGGCTGCCAACGTTTACTGAACCAGCTCCTTTATCTATACCCACTTTTGAATCTTCTACTGGACAAGCGCTTGCCGGCATTCCAATTGGAATGGT
>WPCI01476189.1_pt1 | contig 34700 bp, 28 predicted proteins | sample 5399871 | NCBI WGS metagenome assembly WPCI01 (sample SAMN12869469, study PRJNA574797) | sludge metagenome | isolation source: wastewater treatment of pH7 | place: China:Beijing | collected 2019-05-20 | reverse complement strand
CACCGACGGGAAGACCCCCGAGTTGGTCCTAGCCAAGGGCTCCTACTGTGTCTACGAGACCGTGGTCCCGGCGGGCTACAAGGGCGCGATTGGTGGGGCACTGCTCGACGTCCAGGCCGAAGGCGCCAACCTCACGGTGGTCAACACCCAGGTTGGTTCCGATGAGGGCGACCTGCCCTCCCTGCCCGTCACCGGTGCTCAGGGCCGGGTCCTGCTGGCCATCGCCGGGGTTGGTTTCCTGACGATCGCCATGGGCCTGTACCTGGTCCGGCGCAACCGGCAGCGCGAAACCGAATCGCAGCAGTAAGGCGACTCTGGTAGTTGAATAGCAGGAGGGGAGGGGCCCGGCTTGATCGGGCTCTTCCCCTCCAAAGCTGTCAGCCGGGCCGCAGACATTTTGGAGGAGACCATCACTTTGGCAGGAACAGCAATGCGCACCCGGACCGCCGGCCACGCAGCAGAATCGACGCGGCGCCGGTGGCGGTTTAGCCTGTTCAACACCCTGATTGCCGCGTTTGCCCTGTTCGGGCTCGGCGCGCTGATCTACCCTTCGGCGGCCAGCTGGGTGACGCAGTACAACCAGTCCAACGTGATTGTCGATCAGGAGCGAGCCGACCGCGAGTCGGGGGCGGCCGCCGCCCGAGAGAAACTGGCGGAAGCACGCGAATACAACCGGCTGCTCAGCGGGGTGGCCCGCTATCAGGCCGGCTCTAACATTGCCGAGGGGATTGGGACCAGCTCCAGCGACTTCGACTATTTTGAGATGCTGAACAACGACCCGACCGGGATGATGGCCCGACTCAAAGTCCCAGCCATCAACCTGGACCTACCGGTCTACCACGGCACCTCCGACGCCACCCTGCTGCGGGGGGTAGGTCACCTGCAGGGAACCGCCCTTCCGGTGGGAGGGGTGGGCACCAGGTCGGTGCTGACCGGCCACTCCGGCCTGGCCAACGCGACCATCTTCACCCACCTGGATCGGGTGAAGGAGGGCGACAAGATCGTGGTGGAGGTGCTGGGCGAGGTTCTCACCTACCGGGTCAGCGAGATCCGGGTGGTACTCCCAGACGAGTCGATGTACATCAAGCCCGAAGCCGACCGGGACCTGCTCACCCTGGTCACCTGCACCCCGCTGGGAATCAACACCCACCGGATCCTGGTCACCGGGGAGCGGGTGCACCCCACCCCGGCCGAGGACCTGGACAATCTGGGGAAGGGACCGGAGGTTCCGGGCTTCCCCTGGTGGCTGGTGATCCTGGTTGGAGGCACCCTGCTGACCGGGCTCTGGTACTGGCGCGCCGGCTACCCGCCTCGGCCCAAACGCCGACGCCGGTCCGGCCCGAACTCAGGTGCCCGCCGAGCCGCCGCGAGCGTGCCGGCCCAGCCACCGGTCCCGTTTCCTTCCCGCCAGCGGCATCACGCCGAACAGCAGAATCAGGGCCAGAAGCACGGCAAAGCCGCACATGACTGAGGGGATCGAGTTGTCGACGTGCGGGTCAATCAGCGCGACCAGCACGGTCGGCAAAATGAAGACGACGTAGCCAACGGCCAGCCATCGCAGCGCCCATTTTGTCCGCTGGTCCGTGGCCCGGTGAGCCCACCACAAGCTGAGGACAGTGCCCACCGCTAGGAACACGTAGTAATAGGTGCCGTAGAGCCACATGGCGTCGTTGTGCGCCTCAATGAAGACGTAGTTGCCGTAACATTTCTCGCCGTCCACCGCCCAGTGGTTCAGCCCCCAGTAAAAGACGAAGGCGAAGCAGAGACCGTACATGATCAGCTGGGCCCAGAGGGCGCGTTTCCCGGCGATAGCCAGGGCCAGGCTCACCCCGAGCGGGGGCAGCATCGTGATCGACATGTAGCCGATCTGGGCCCAAGCCTGGTGCGAGATCAGGTTGTCCTCGCAGATGAGGAACTCGGCCAGTTGGAAGGTGGCCAGGAACACCAGCAGCGCCACCGTCAGCCAGCCGACCCGGTTCAGGCGGTAGCGGGCCGCCACCCAGACGGCGCCGAGCCCCTCAATCAGCATGGTCACCAGCATGGCTTCGGGCGAGAAGCAGCCCACTGGGAATCGGCGGCGCTGGTTCATCGGCCCTCCTGCGGTTTGGGGTGTACACAGGGTAAGCCCATCCGCCCCAACTTGCAGGGGTAAAATCGCTCCGATGGAACCGACGCCCGCCACCCCGAACCCGTACGCCCAGGCCGACCCGGACCTGTATCACCGGGTGCGCCCCGGCTACCCGGAGGCGGCCCTGGAGGCACTGCTGACCCGGGTGGGGCCGGTGCGGTCGGTGGCGGATATTGGGGCGGGCACCGGGATTTTCGCCCGCCAACTGCTGGACCTGGAGCCGCAGGTGCGGGTCGAAGCGGTCGAGCCGGCCCCGGAGATGCCGCGCGGGGCTCCCACCCAGCCGCGCCTAACCTGGCACCGGGGCACCTCCGAGGCGACCGGCCTGGCCCCCGCCAGCGTGGACCTGGTGGTGTGGGCCCAGTCCTTCCACTGGGTGGACCGGGAGCGGACCGGCCTGGAGGCGAGCCGGATCCTGGCTCCGGGTGGGCACGGCGCCATCATCCAAAATCAGATGGAGGTCGGGGAGCCGTGGGTCCACCGCCTGAGCCGGATCATGCGTTCGGGCGATGTGATTCGGGCCGACTGGAACCCCCGTCTGCCCGGGTTTGAGACCCGTCCGGTTCAGGTCTTTCCCTGGGTGCAAACCCTGACGGTGGACGAGGTGATGGCCCTCGCCCGGACCCGCTCCTCCTACCTGGGGTCGGGGCCGGCCCGCCAGCGCCGAATGCAGGCCAACCTGAACTGGTACCTGCGCGACCATCTGGCCTATCCAAAAGAAGGTCAGGTGCGAATTCCGCACCTGACCTTCCTGTGGATCCTGGATCCCGCCTAGTCCACGGCGAGTGCCTCCACCGGGCTGGTTCGACCAGCTTTGCGTCCCGGCCACCAGGACGACAGGGCGGCGGCCACGATGGCTAGGGCCAGCACCAGGACGATTTGCAGCCAGGGGATGTCCAACTGGGCGGCGGCCACCTCCATCATCACCGCCACGGTCCCAATCCAACCGAACAGGATCCCCGCACCGACCCCGACCAGGGCGGCCGTGAAGGAGATCAGCACCGCCTCCCAGGTGAGCATCCGCGACACCTGCCGCCGGGTCATCCCAAGGGCGCGCAGCAACCCGTTTTCGCGGGTCCGTTCCGCCACCGACAGGGCCAGCGTGTTGGAGACCCCCACCAGTGAGACGACGACCGACACCCCGAGCAGGGCAACGACCACGGTTAGGATCATGGTGATCATCTCGTCGAACTGAGCCCGGGTGGAGGCGGCCCCTCCGAGGCTCCAGCTCTGATCCAACTTGCCGATCGCGTTGGACACGGTTCGGTAGTCAGAGGTGGAATCCAGCTGCGCCAAAATGGCCTGCATCTGGGGGGTGACCCCCGCGCCGAGCCGGTCCAGGGTCGCCTGGCTGACGCCGGCCCGCCCGTCCTGGGCCAGCCAGGACGTGTCCACCAGCGCTTCCAGGTCAGCGCAGTTCTGCGCCACGCAGACGTTCACGGTTTGCCCGGATTCCAGCCCGGAGGTTTCGGGCACCAGGACCCGGCCATCGCCCAGCGGCTCACCCTGGGTTCGGGCCACCCGGTCCGAGGCGTCTACCCCGTAGAGGGTGACCGGTTCCCCGTCCACGCTCGCGTCGGCCAGGCCCCATTCGGGGGAGGTCTTGGCCACGCCGGGCAGGTCTGTCACCGCCTGCACGTCGGCCTTGGTCAGCTCCCCGTTCGAGGAGGTGATCACCAGGTCGGTAGCCAGGCGCGAGTCGAGCTCCCGGTTCATGGTCAGGCTGAGGGAGGAGGCTCCCACCAGCATCATCACGATCAGGCTGACCCCGATGAAGATGGAGACCCCGGTGGCGGCGGTCCGACCCGGACTGCGCTGGGTGTTGCCGGTGGCGAGTTGCCCGAGGGTTGAGCGCATGGGCGCCCCCACCCAGGCCACCAGGCGCGGGAACACCGCCGACAGGAACAGCGTCAGCCCCACCAGGGTGGCCATTCCGCTGACGATGGCCAGGCCCAGGCCGGCGGTGCTGTGCCAGTTGGCGGTAATCACCATCACGGTTCCGGCCGCGATCGACACGAAAGCTCCCAGGCTGAGGCGAACCCACCAGCCGCGGGTGCGCTCGACCGGCTCCACCGCGGCGGCCGTGAAGGCGGTCAGGGGAGCGACCCGCCCCACCTGCAGCGCGGGGCGCAAGCCCGCCAGCACGGTGACCAGCACCCCGAGGACAAAGACCAGGAACAGGGTCAGCCAGCTGGCCGAGCCAAACGCCTGCGTCAGGGAGGGCAGCAGGCCAAACCCGCTGATAGCCAAGGCGGAGGCAATCACGCCGACCGCCACCCCCAGGGCGGAGGCCACGACCCCGACCAGGAGGGACTCGACCAGGATCAGCCGGCGCACCTGGCGGCCGGTGGCCCCCACGCAGCGCAGCAACCCCAGTTCCCGCTGGCGCTGGCGGACCAGCACCTGGAAGGTGGTCGACACGACGATGATGGCCACCACAATGGCGATGGCCGGGAACACCATCAGGGCCAGGCTCATGCCCGAACTGGCCAGGTTGGCTTCGGCCAGGGCGGCCTCCACCGCCTCCTGCTCAGTTTGGACGGTCAGCTCGTCGGAACTGAGGGCCGCGCGCACGGCGGCAGCCACCTGCTCCTGCGTGAACCCGTCCGAGCCGACCACCAGGTAGGTGGAGGCGTAGGAGTCGCCACTGAGCTGGTGGATCCCGGCCGGGGTCATCAGCGCGTCAGAGTTCACGGAGGCCGGAGAGTTCCCCTCCCCAAAGATCCCGCTGACCTCAACGTCCAGCGAATGCCCCTCGGTGTAGGGGTGAATCGTCAGCCGGTCACCTACCGCCAGGTCCAGGGCGCTGGCTAGCTTGGCATCGAGCGCAATCTGGTCGGGGCCGGTCGGGAGCTCCCCCTGGGACAGGTGGGGCCGGAACAGGGGCTCGGGAAGCACCCCGGCGATGCTGCCGAACTGCTGGCCGGAGCCGCCGAACTGGGCGTAGGTGTTCAGGGCGGGAACCACCAGCTCCACCCCGGGGGTGCCGCTCACCTCCTCCACCACGTCGGTGCCGGTTCCCTCCCGGTCTTCCACCACCGCGGAGGAGCCGCGATACTGATCAGCAAACGAGTTGCCAATGGACGTGCCCAACGCCCCGGACAGCATCAGCACCGCCACGACGAAGACCACGGCAATGAAGACGGCCAACCCGGTGGCCAGGTAGCGGCGACCGTGCGTGCGCAGGTTCGCCTGAACCAGTTGCTTCATCGAGACACCGCCTCGATCTCTTCCACGCCGGGGCGATCCAGGTCGGCCACGATCTGCCCGTCACGCACCACCAGCACCCGGTCGGACTGGGCGGCGGAAGGGGCGTCGTGGGTGACCATGATGACGGTCTGGCCCAGCTGATCCACGGCGGCGCGCAGCAGGCGGAGCACCTCGGCCGAAGAGTGCGAGTCCAGGTTCCCGGTCGGCTCGTCGGCCACGATTACCGCCGGGCGGGACACCAGGGCCCGGGCCACCGCCACCCGCTGCTGCTGGCCGCCCGACAGCTGGTGGGGCCGGTGCGAAAGCCGATCGGTCAGTCCGAGGGCCGCCACCACCTGGTCAAACCATTCGGCCGCGACCTTCTGGCCGGCCAGGGAGGGGGGCAGCAAAATGTTGGCCCGCGCATCCAGGGTGGGAACCAGGTTGAAACTCTGGAAGACGAAACCGATCCGGTCGCGGCGCAGGCGCGTCAGCTGGTCGTCACCCAGCCCGGTCAGCTCCACCCCCTCCAGCCGAATCGAGCCGGCGGTGGCGACATCCAACCCGGCCAGCAGGTGCAGCAGGGTGGATTTGCCCGAGCCGGACGGGCCCATGATGGTGGTGAACGCACCGGGGTAAAAGTCGACGGAGACCTGATTCAACGCGGTGACGGCGGCCTCACCGGTGCCGTACGTTTTTTCGACCTGCTGGAGGCTGACGATGGGGGGCTCAAGCATGCTGAAACCTTTCTTTGATGAGAACAGTTTCATCATGACACGACGAAAACACCCCCAAACCGGACCGGTCAGGGTGACTTTTCCGCATGCTGGCGCCGGTTAAGCCGCCTCTTCAGGGTGGCGCTTCAGGGTACCCTGGTTATTCCCTGAATGTCCCCGCGGCCGCCAGCTGGCGCCCCACCTCGTCCATCATTTCCATCACGTCCAGGGTGTCCGCCCAGGTGACCACCGGGGACTCGGTCAGGCCCGCGGCCACGCAGCGGGCTACCTCGGCCGCCTGGTACTGGAAGCCGCCGGGAACCCGGGCATCCCAGGTGGTGACCAGCTGCTCGGTCCCACCTTCGGCCCGGTCCGGGAAGGTCCGCAGGTGGACGACGGTCGGGCGGTAGAACTGCTCCGGCAGCTCCACGGCCAGGTTGGCGAAGGTGAGCGTTCCGGCGGTGGAGTTGATCCCGTCCATGGTGGCGCTGGCCACGCCGAGGGCGGCGGGGTAGCGAGCCAGAATCACCTCGGAAGCATCGACCCCGGTCCCGGTGGGCAGCCCGGCCGCTACCAGTTCGGTTGGTCGGCCCAGCGCGTGGTGCAGGAAGTGGAGCGGGTAGACGCCCAGGTCCAGCAGGGCGCCCCCGCCAAGCTCGGGGCGGACCATCCGCGGAACGTGGCGGAGCCACTGGGAGTGGTCCGCGCTGGCGGCCACCAGCTGTCCCCCCGCGCCCGATTCGATCAGAGCGCGAATGAACCGATAGTGCGGCAGGTGGCGACTCCACATCGCCTCCATCACGAACAGGTTCCGGGTGGCCGCCTCGTCAAACACTTCCCGCGCCTCGGCGGCGGTCATGGTGAAGGCCTTTTCCACCAGCACCGGCTTGCCGGCCCGCAGCGCCAGCAGGGCGTCGTCGCGGTGGCGAATGTGCGGGGTGGCCACGTAGATCGCGTCGACGTGGGGGGAGGCAACCAGTTCTTCGTAGGAACCGTAGGCGTGGGGCAGGTTGAACTCGTGCGCGAAGGCGCGGGCCCGGTCGAGGTCACGCGATCCCACCGCCGCGATCTGGCCGGAGGAGTGGGCGGAGACCGTGGCGGCAAAAGTGTGGGCAATCCCGCCGGCACCGAGGATCCCCCAGCGCAGGGTGGGGGCCGCATGCGGGTCGTCGAGCCGGTAGCCGGGGGCGACTTCCTGGAAGGCTGGGGGGAGGGGCTGAGGCAGGTCGGTTTCATCCGTGAAATTGTGAGCTGACATACCCAAATTATGGCACTGTTTTCCGGGTTTGACCGGGCGGCTCGGCCGGGTGGATCTGGGGCTTGGCCGGGCCGGAAGATCGGCGCCAGCCCGGCTATAGTAGTGCTGTCCCATCCCCCACCGGAAAGACAGCATGGACCTCTTTTCTGCCGGCGGACTGTTTGTCGCGGTGATCATGTACGCGATCTCCGTGTCGCCGTCGCTCCTGCCGCGCCGCGGCTTCTGGCACGGACTGGTGTCCGGCACCCTGATGGGGGCCGGCTACGCCCTCGGTTGGATCGGCCAGAACCTGCTCACCTACGCGGCGCACCGGCTGGGCTTCCGGGTGGAACTGAGCGAAACCGCCCAGATTTGGGTGCCGACCATCTTCTGGGTCGCGGTGGGCCTGTGGTTCCTGCGGTCCGTGATCGGCTCCTACCTCTCCTCGCGCCGGGCTGCCCGCCTGGTGGAGATGCGCCCCGAAAGCTGGCGCGAATACCTGCTGGGCCTGCTGATCACGCTGGTGTTTTTCGCGGCCCTGGTCGGGGTGGCGCGGGCCGGCGCCTGGGTGTACACGCAGCTGATCCACTGGTTGGGCCAGTGGATGTACGAGCCGCTGGCGGGGCTGCTGGCGGCGACGGTCCTCGTCGTGCTGGCCCTGTTCGTCTCCAACAAGGTGGTGCTGGGCGGGTTCCTGATGTTCTTTGCGCGCGAAGCTGAGCGGCGCAACAACCGAACCGCGGCCGGGGTGCACGAGCCGGTGGTGGCCGAACGCTCCGGTTCCCCCACCTCCCTCTGCTCCTGGGAGTCGGTGGGGGCGCAGGGCCGAACCTTTTTGGGCCGGGGACCCCACCGCCACCGGATTGGCCAGGTGATGGGCGAGACAGCGCTCGAACCGATCCGGGTTTACGCCGGGCTGGTTCCCGGCAGCGTCGACTTTGCCGAGGAGGCCGCTCTAGTGGTCCAGGAGATGCACCGAACCGGCGCCCTGGACCGCGAGGTGGTGCTGATTTCGGTGGCGACCGGCTCCGGCTGGGTGGACGAGTGGATTGTCCAGTCGATGGAGTACCTGACCCGGGGCAACTGCGCCACCATCTCGATGCAGTACTCCTACCTGTTCTCCGCCGCCATTGCGCTGACGCAAAAGGAACTGTGCCTGCGCTCAGCCGAGGTGCTGTTCGCGGCCGTCCGGGCGGAAATTGATCAGCTGCCGCCCGAGCGCCGCCCCAAACTGATCATCAGCGGAGAGTCGCTGGGGGCTGAGGCCGCCCAGGCGCCGTTCCTGAACTTCGCGGACATGCGGGGCCGGGTGGACGGAGCCCTGCTGGTGGGGGCGCCCTACCGGGCCCGGATTTCGCGCGAGCTGACCCAGGGTCGCCACCGCGGCTCAGCCGAGGTGGCCCCCGTTTACGACTCGGGCAAACACGCCCGATTTGTCAACGAGCCCGGCCAGTTGGACCGGGACCTGTTCGGGCGCGAGTTCGGCCCGTGGGAGCACCCCCGAATTATCTTTGCCCAGCACGCCTCGGACCCGGTGGTCTGGTTTAACCGGACGGTGGCCTTTCGCGAGCCGGACTGGCTCCGCGAGCGGGTGGGACTCGACGTCTCCCCCAACATGCGCTTCACCCCGCTGGTCACCCTGGTTCAGCTGATCGGGGACCTGCCCATTGCCGGGACGGTGCCGGGCGGACACGGACACACCTACACCGAGGAGCTGCTGCCCAGTTGGGCGCGGATCCTGGACCTGGATGTGAGCCCGGAACTGCTGGCGCGAATCGGCCGGGCGATCCGCTCCGACGTGGAGAGCTCCGGGCGCCGCTAGCGGACGGCCGGAACCAGTTCCAGCTGCGGCCCCGCCCAACGTCGGCGCAGCCACCGGTCGTGACTGGTCAGGACGGCGATCCCCGGGTAGGTGGGCAGCAGTTCCTCCAGCAGGGTGACCAGGTCCAGCGACAGGTGGTTGGTCGGCTCATCCAGCGCCAAAATGGCCGGGGGCCGGGCCAGAATCATCGCCAGTTCGAGGCGGCGCACCTGCCCGGTGGAGAGGTGACGGCCCGGGCGGTTGAGCTCGCGCGGGGCCAGCAGGCCGAACTCGGTCAGGGACGGCGCGTCCTCCCCAACCGCCCGGCGGTAGATCTGCTCCACCGTCAGGTCGGGGACCGGGGCGGGTTCCTGCCCCAGCAGCCCGAAACTGCCGCTGACCTGCACCTGACCGCCAGTGAGGGGCACCTGCCCGGCCAGCACCGCCAGCAGGGTGGATTTGCCGGAGCCGTTCGGCCCCACCAGCAGCAGCTGCTCGCCCGGCGACAGGTCCAAACTGACTGGGGCCAGGCGCCCGGTCACCTGGGCGTCGCGCAGCAGCACCCGTCCCGGCTGGGGGGCGCCCCCGTGGGTCAGTCCGGCAAAAGCCAGTTCGCGCGGGGGTTTACGAACCTGCTGTTCGCTCAGTTCGGTCAGGCGCCGGGAGGCGTCATCCACCCGTCGCTTGACCACGCGCGCATTGCGATCCGCGTAGAACTTCTTGGCGCTTCCGCCCTCGGTTCGCGGTTTTGCCCCCGGGTGCCCCACCTGGTGATCCTGGCGGACCCGGCCGCGCAGCCGCCGAAGCTCCGCCTGCTCCAGCTGGTACTGGCGCTCCCAGGCTGCCCGCTGATCCAGGCGAGCCAGGATGTAGTCGGAGAACGCGCCCCGGGTCCGGGTCAGGCCCCCGGCCCCGCTCGGATCCGGGTCCAAGTCCAGGATTTCGGTGGCCGACTCCTCCAGAAAAGCCCGGTCGTGGGAGGCGACCAGCACCGGTCCCGGCCAGTCCCGAACCGTGCCGGCCAGAAAAGTGGTGGCCGCCTCGTCCAGGTGGTTGGTGGGCTCATCGAGCAGCAGCACGTCGGGCCGGGACAGGAGCAGGCACGCGAGGGCCAGGCGGGAACGCTGCCCGCCGGAGAGGGTGCCGACCGTCCGGGCCGGATCCACCTCGCCCAATCCCAGCCCGGCCAGCGTCTGGTCGCGGGTTGCCTCCAGGGTCCAGACTTCCAGCCGGTCTGCCTGCTCCAGGGTCTGCCCGTAGGCGGTCAGCAGCTCCGGGTTATCTGGGTGAGCGGCCAGGTCGACGGCCAGGGATTCGAGGCGGCCCCGCAGGTCGAGCAGCGGCCGCTGGGCCAGCTCCGCGGCGGTGTGGACCGAGGCCTCGGCAGGCAGGGGAAAATCCTGCCACAGCAGCCCGACCTGGGCTCCGGGGGAGGTCTCCACCACCCCGGTGTCGGGCTGGTCCACCCCGGCGAGGATCCGCATCAGCGTCGACTTGCCCGAACCGTTCTGGCCGATCAAACCGGCGCGCGTCTGCGCCTGAATCGTGAGGGAAATGTCGGTCAGGACCTGGTGGGCGCCGAAGCTGCGGGAAATTCCGGTTGCGCGCAAAAAGTGTAATGACATAGGGAACGCCTTTGACTGGGCGGGCAGGCGCGCCGGGTGATCCGCGAGCGCGCAGGGTCAAAAGTCAGTTCCACACGGGACCCAGGCTAGGGGCCGGGCCCAGCGGTGTCAAGCAGGTTAGATCAGGTCCCGGCGCTGCAGGTACCGCATCGCCAGCCACCCGAAGGGGATCCGGCCGTAGAAGGTGACCAGGCGGTAGATGACCGCGGCGGAGATGGCGACCGCGCCGGGAATCCCCGCCACCTGGAGCCCACCGGTGAGGGCCGCCTCCACCGGGCCGATGCCGCCGGGGGAAGGAATGATCGAGCCGAGGGTGGTGGACACCAGGAAGGTGATCGTCACCGTCATCGGGCTCAGGTAGTAGCCGAAGGCGGCCAGGGAGGCGGCGAACGCCCCGATGAACCCGAGGTTCCCGAGCAGGTTCCCGGCCATGGCGAACCCGAGTTCCTTCGGGTGTCCCATGATCCAGAGCAGCTGCGGGTAGACCTGCTCCCAGGTGGGTTTGACCTTCGCCCAGATCCAGTTGCGGATCATTGGGATCGCCAGCAGGGTGGCGACCAGGGCCAGGATCGCGGCCAGCACCCAGACGATGGTCATGGTGGGGATCGGAATGTCCAGGGAGGTTCCGGTGATGACCACAATTCCGAGCAGCAGCACCACCGAGGTGAGGAACTGGGAGATCTGCACCAGCGTCACCGTGGCCACCGCCAGCGGCATGGCCACCCCCTGCTTGTTCAAGAACCGCAGGTTGAAGGCGGCCGGGCCGACGCCGGCGGGGGCCACAATGTTGGCCAGGGAGCCGCCCATCTGCGCCAAGGTGGCCTGCCAGAGGCTGATCTTCTTGGGGGCAAACGCCACCAGCGGCATGGCGGCCGCCAGCCAGGTGGTGGAACCAATCAGGAAGGCGGCCAGCATCCACCAGGCGTTGGCATCCTGCGCCGCGTTCATAATCGCGTTGAAGTTCAGGCCGCCGACGACCGCGACCAACACCGCCAGGGCCAAGATGGCCATCAGTACGGTGCGCAGGGAGAAGCGCTGCAGTCGCAGCGGCGTGGTTACCTGCGGGGTGGCTTCGGTCAGTTCCGCCAGGTTGGAGCGCAGCTCCTCCAGCACTTTGGTGCGCCGCAGCTGGCCGCGCACCCCCGGGGGGAGGACAGCGCCCTGCAGCACCAGGGAGATCGCCAGCAGTTCCGAGACCGAAAAGTAGCGTCGAGCCGAGGCGAGTGCCCGCTCGGGTCCCGCCACCAGGGCCAGGTGCGCCAGCATTTGGGCCCGGTCAATGTGCCGGTTCAGCTCGCCCGTGGCCACCTCGCCCTGATCCCAGTGGAGGATCCACAGCTGCTGGTCGGCGTCGAGCACCAGCGAGTCCACGTCGAGGTTCCGGTGGGCGACCCCGCGGCTGTGGGCGGAGAGGAGCTGCTCCCACGCCTGGGTGAGCACCTCGTCGCCCAGGGGCACCTCGTGGTGGTGCAGGGCCAGCAGGGTGGAGACCGGGGGCAGTTGCTCCCAGACCACGACGACGGAGTCCCCCGCCTCGGCAATCCCCACCGGGGGCGGGGTGTGAGCGCCGGCCTCGACCGCCACGTGGGTGGTGAGGACGGCCCGCTCAGCGTTGGCTTTCAGGGTGGGGGAAATCCAGCGGGAGAGGCCCCGGAGCCGGAAGTTGTCCCACAGGTCCCCAATGGTGCCGGTGATGGCGCGGGACGGGTCCAGCACGTGCAGGTCCAGGTGCCGATCGTCAGCGGTCACCACCTGGTAGTGCCGGTCGGCAAAGCTGGATCGGTGCGGCTCGGCCTGTTTGAGCCGGCAGAGGCCGGCCAGGTGTTCGCGCTCCAACTCGGGGTTGACCAGGCCGGAGGCAAAATCGGGTTGGCGGTCCGACTCGGTGATCCGCCAGGAGTCCAGCTCCTGGTCCAGGTCCGCGCGAATGACCGTCTTCGGGGTGATTCCGACGGTGAGGAGGGCCTCCACCAGGTCGGTTGGGGTGGCGCGCCGGTCGGAGAAGCCGAGGATCCACCGGGCCAAACACCCGATCATTCGGCCCAGGAGCACGGTGACCAGGACCGCGGCCACCGTGGTGGTCCCGCGGATTACCCCGACCACCAGCAGGAACCAGATGCCGTACCAGGAGTAGCGGATCGACTTGACCCGGCTGCCGTCCCCGGCCACCGTCAGGGCGGCCACCAGTACCATGATCACCACGTCGACGGAGGTGACGGCCCCGGAGGGCGTGTTGACCAGGAGTGAGTCGACCAGCGGGACCGGCAGGTGCGGAATCAGCATGGAGATGAGCCAGCCGAGAATAGCGGTGACCGCGCCGGTGACCAGCACCGCCAGGATGGAACGGATCCGCCCGCGGCGCGCCAGGGCGAAAATCACCGCGCTTGGCGCCAAAATCACAAACAGTCCCTGGATGACTGAAACTGGGACCAACAGCAACTGACGGATGACCGAGCCGAAAGCTACCCGCACATCTTCTGTCACCCCGAGGGTGGTGGAATGGGCGTAAACCCCCAGCAGCAGCACCAAAGCAATGCCGAGGAGGTTAGCCCCCGCCTCGTACAGGTCTTCCGGGCGACGCTGGCGGACCGGGAGTCGGTCGGCCACCACCACGGGTTCAGGCAGGCGCTTCCTAACTAGAAGCTCATCCATGTTGACAAGTGTAACCACGGAACGGGGACACTAGACTACTGGTGACAGCGTCTAACTCTTGAGGTGGTCTATTGCACGCGAACAGTCTGGTGTTTTTCTCGCAGGGGGATTCCTCCTGGTTCTCAACCGTGATTGATTGGTTCAAGAACCCGGAAGATCTTCTCCTAACCATGGGACCGTGGGTGCTGCTTGGAGTGGCGCTAATTGTCTTTATTGAATCCGGGGTGTTGTTCCCGATTCTTCCCGGAGACTCTCTGATCTTTGCGGCGGGTCTGCTGCACACTCAGTTGAATCTCAACCTTTGGCTACTAATTGGCGTGATTTTGCTCGCTGCCTTCCTGGGAGCGCAGATTGGCTACTGGCTGGGTCGGCGCTACGGGCGCGGGCTCTTCAAACCGGATGCGCGCATTCTTAAAACCGAGCACCTGGAGCAGGCGGAAAACTACTTTGCCCGCTATGGCGGACGCTCCCTGATTCTGGGTCGCTTCGTCCCAATTGTTCGCACTTTTGTGCCGATTGCAGCGGGGACCGCCCGCTTCCCGTTTGGTCGGTTTGTCGTGTTCAACACGTTGGGTGCCGCCATCTGGGGGGTCGGGGTGACCATGATTGGGGCTTTGCTGGGCGATCGCCCCTGGGTGCACGACAACTTGGAAATCATCATTCTGCTGATCGTTTTGGTTTCGGTCATCCCCATGGTGGTGGAGGTGTTGGTCCAACGCCGGAAGGCAAAGCAGAGTGACTAGTTGGCTCCTAGCCGTCGCGTTGGCGGCGGCCATGGCCCTGGTGGCGGTGGGAACCAGCTACTTCTGGTTGCGCGCCGCCCGGGTGCCGGCCTTCATTGCGGGGGTGTTCGCTCCCGCGGTCACCGTCGCGCTGGTGGTGGGGCTCGGCTACCTGTACAACTGGCTCGGAATCTTCTGGTCGGGGGCGCGGGTAATTCCGGTCCTGGCCCTAATTGGCGTCACCGGCTTCGGCGTTTTCGTCTGGCGGTGGCGAACCGGCTGGGGAAGGCGCGGTGCCTCCCACCCGGTCCAGCCCTGGGGGTGGGCCTTCTGGGTCGCGGTCGCCCTCGGCTGGGTGCTGGCCGTGGTGCCGATGGTGGTCAGTGGACCGGCCACCAACCCGGTGCAGCAGTGGGACCCCTCGTTCCACATGAACGGCGTCTGGTCGATCAATCATCTGGGTGACGGCCGGATGGGTTCGGGCCTGGATGAGAGTTTCCGCGAGGGAAACGCCACCGCCTACCCGCTGGGTTGGCACATTTTCACCGCCCTGTTCACCACCCCGAGCACCGTGGTGCTGGGGGCGAACGCCTCCACCCTGGCCCTGATTCTCCTGTGGGTGGTGGGGGCTGGAGCCTACACGCGGATGCTGTTCCCGCAGGCGGCCTGGGTGGCGCCGCTGCTGGCCGGGGGAATGCTCTCCATGCCCGGCGACGCCCTGATGGCCTACTCGCAGTGGCCGAACGCCACCACGGTGGCGCTGCTACCCGGGATTGCCTCGATGATGATCCTGCTGGGCCGCCACCTGCTGGAATGGTGGGACGGGACCGGGCAGGTCTCGCGCTCAAAACTGGTGGGTGGGGTCATCGTCCTGGCCCTGTCCATTATCGGGGCGGCCGTCGTCCACCCGATCATTGCTTTCAACCTGCTGGTGCTGCTCACCCCCGCCGTCCTGGCCGGGGTCTTCCACCTGACCGGGAAGTACTGGCCCGCTCGCCGGTGGGGCCGGCTCGGGTCTCTTTGGGCCGCGGTCGTGGCCGGGGTGGCCGTCGTCCTGGTGGTGATGCAGTCGCCGTCCGTTCGGTCGATGGGCGAGTACCCGCGTTCGGGAGTCTCCTGGCAAGTGGCGTTCGCGAACCTGCTGACCCCAACCCCGCCCTACCCCAACTCCCTGAGCCTGTTCGTCTGGTCCGGGATCCTGGCCGCCCTGCTGGTGGTCGGGCTGATCCGGTCCCAGCCGCGCTGGCCGGCCTTCTCTTTCGCGCTGTTCGCGCTGATTACCTTCGTGGCGTACGCGCCCAACTCGGCTTTCCGGCAGTGGCTGGTGGCCCCCTGGTTCCTGGATCCGCGCCGGACAATGGAGCCGGAAAGCCTGGCGATCGTGCCACTGGCTGCCCTCGGGGTCGTGGCGGTGGCCCACTGGCTCAGTCAGGCGGGCCTGCGCTACGCGAACGCGCTGCTGGTGGTGGTGCTGCTGGTGGCCAGTGGCGGCGAGGGGCTGGGCGCCCGGATCGGCGCGGCCCAATCGGTTTACGACCCGGACCGCCTCGGCAAACCGGGAATGGCGACCGCCGGGGAACTGGAAATGCTCCGCAGCCTGCCGGACCTGCTGCCCCCGGATGCTCGGGTGCTGGGCGACCCGCAGAACGGCTCAGTCTACGCCCAGGTGATCGGGCAGCGGGAAGTATTCTTCCCCGCGCTGACCCTGTCGTCGAACCCGTCGGAAAACGAGACGATTCTGGTGCAGCGGTTCAACCAGATTCAGACGGACCCGAGCGTCTGTCAGGCTGTCCGCGAAGAGGGCATCACCCACTTCTACGCCGACAATGATGGACACTACTATTCGAGGCTCCGCTCCGATCGGACGCCGGGCCTGTACAACGTGGACACCTCCACGGGCTTCGAACTGGTTGCCGAGGGGGATACCGCTCGGGTGTACCGCATCACCGCCTGTGACTAACGGAAGGAAGACTGATGACCCAGGAACCAACGAACTTCCCCGGACCGCCCTTTGCCGGCCCGGAAGTGACGATTGCTTTCCTGGGTCCCTTCGGCACTTTCACCGAGCAGGCCCTCTGGCAGGTGGCCCCCGCCGGCGCCAAACTGCAGCCGAAAACCTCGGTCGGGCAGGCGTTGGAGGCGGTCCGGACCGGGGAGGCCGACCGGGCGGTCGTCCCGATTGAAAACTCGATCGAAGGTGGGGTCAACGCCACCATCGACGCCCTCTCGCAGGGGGGCCTGGTGATCGTCTGCGAGATGATTGTCCCCGTTTCCTTCTCTTTCGCGGTCCGCCCCGGAACCCGGAAAGAGGACGTCAAGTTCATCGGCACCCACCCGCACGCCTGGGCCCAGTGCCGCGGCTGGGTGGAGGAAAACTTCCCCGGTGCCGTCCACGTGCCAACCACCTCCACCGCCTCGGCCGCGGAGCTGCTGGGGGGCACCGCCGACGTGTCTATTCAGGCGGCCCTGTGCAACGCGGTTTCGGTGGAACGCTACGGGCTGGAAGCGATGTACCAGGATGTGGCGGACAACCGGGGGGCGGTCACCCGTTTCGTCATGGTCTCTCTGCCCGGCGCGATTCCGCCGAAAACCGGCGCGGACAAAACCACCGTTCAGGTGAAGCTGCCCGACGACGAGGCGGGCGCGCTGCTGACCATGCTGGAGCAGTTCTCGGCCCGCGGCGTGAACCTGTCCCGGATCGAGTCGCGTCCCGGGGGGGACGGGCTGGGCTCCTACGCGTTCTCCATCGACATTGCCGGCCACGTGCAGGAAGAGCGGGTCAAGGCGGCCCTGGTCGGGCTGTACCGGACCTGCCCCGAAGTGAAGTTCCTCGGCTCCTACCCGCGGGTGGACGGGGTTCGCGCCCAGGTGCGCCCGGGCACCTCCGATGACGATTTTGGTCGGGCCTGGGAGTGGATGAACTCGGTGCTGTTCGAGGGGAAAGCCGACTAGCCCAGCCGCTAGTGGTGCAGCAGGGCCCCGGTGGTGGAGGGTAGCCACGGGTGCCGCATCAGGAGGGCCCCCTCGTCCAACCGGGTGATCACCGTGCGGGCCGTCCCAACCGGGTCGCCGTCCACCTGCACCGGGTAGGGCCGGTTCGTGTCCACCTGCACGGCGTGGCACTGCTGAAATGAGATCTGACCCAGGTCGCGGCGCAGGTTGAAGGGACGCAGGCCCACCGATTGTGCCAGGACCTTGGCAGCCAGGTTGATCCACCCGAACAGTCCGCCCTTCGTGTCGATCGCGATCACGTCCAGCAGGCCGTCGTCGATCTCGGCGTAGGGGGCCAGGACGGTGAACGGCAGTGTCCCGCAGTTCGCCATCAGCACGGTCCGGGCGCGCAGGCCCGTCACGTAGCGGTCCTGGTTGGCCGCGTCCTGCCCCAGGGTGTGCGAGTCCTCAATTGCCTGGTACACCTGCGGGGGGACCGCCTTGGCCCACTTTGGCCGAGCCCCCGCCACCCCCTGCGGGTGGTAGAGGGTGACCGTCGCCTTCATCCGCTCAATCCGCAGCGACTTCAGGGCGGTGAAAACGTAGGCGCTCCAGCCGACCGCCCGCTTCAGGCGCGCCGAGGTGTTCGCCATCGTCTCCCCGTCAAAACCGATCCCCGCGATCACCAGGTAGGCGAACTCGTTCTCAGCCACGTCCACTTCGGGGCGGAGGGCTCGCAGCAGGCCCCCTTCCGCGGGCAGCTCCCCCGGTTCGGAGACCCGCTCCAGGCGGAGCCAAGCCAAGTCAATCGGTGCGGTTCGGCCGGAGACCGCCACCTCCAACGCGGATGGCAGGTCCAGCGGTAGGCCCAGATTGCGCGCCACCAGGTTCCCGGTGCCAACCGGAATGATCCCCATCGGTACGCCCGAGTGGGCCAGTCCGGCCGCCACCGCCCGGACGGTCCCGTCCCCACCCGCCGCGATCACCACGGCCGGTTTGGTCGCCAGCGCCTGCGCGGCCTGACCCGTACCCGGGTCCTCCCGGGTTGTCTCCAGCCACTGGGCCGGATGTCCGGTCATCCGCTGACAGAGGGTGTTGATGGTCTGCTGGAAGCGAGCGTAGTCGTCCGGTTTGGTCGGGTTGGCAATCACCCACACCCGGCCGGGCGCCACCGTCTTGCCGCCCGGGCGCGGCAGGTGGGCTTGGCGTCGATGCAGGGTTCGCAGGAGCGCTGCCGATACTCCGCCCGAGACCACCAGCGCATAGAGGAGCACCAGCATAGGACCGTTCATACCTCAAGCGTAGCGACAAGTTATCATGGCAGCATGATTGATCTGCGTATGCTCCGTGAAAACCCAGATGCTGTTCGCGCCTCCCAGGTGGCGCGCGGCGAAGATCCGGCTCTCGTGGATCAGGTGATTGCCGCCGACGAACTGCGCCGCTCCCTGCTGCAAGAGTTTGAGTCGCTCCGCTCTGAGCAGAAGGCAGTCTCCCGGTCCGTGGGGAAAGCCAGTCCGGAAGATCGGCCCGCGGTCCTGGCCCAGGCGAAAGCGCTGGCCGACCGGGTGAAAGCGGCCGAACAGGAGGCGAACGAGGCGGAGGCTCGCGCCCGGGACCTGACCCTGGCTCTCTCCAACGTGATTGAGCCGGGCGTGCCCAGCGGCGGCGAAGACGACTACGTGGTTCTGCGCCAGGAAGGCCCGGCCCCCCGCGACTTTGCGGCCGAAGGCTTCACCCCGAAGGATCACCTGGAACTGGCCGAAGGTCTGCAGGCGATCGACGTCAAACGCGGCGCCAAAGTGTCCGGCTCGCGCTTCTACTACCTGACCGGGATCGGCGCCCGCCTCGAACTGGCCCTGCTGACCATGGCGGTGGACCTGGGGACGGCGGCCGGCTTCACCATGCTGACCACCCCGACCCTGGTCAAACCGGAAATCATGCAGGGGACCGGGTTCCTGGGGGCCCACTCAGACGAGATCTACTACCTGCCGGCCGACGACCTGTACCTGGTGGGCACCTCCGAGGTGGCGCTGGCCGGGTACCACCAGGGCGAAATCATCGACCTGTCCGAGGGGCCCGAACGCTACCTCGGCTGGTCCACCTGCTACCGGCGCGAGGCGGGGGCAGCCGGGCGCGACACCCGCGGCATCATCCGGGTCCACCAGTTCAACAAGGTGGAAATGTTCAGCTACTGCCGGCCGGAAGACGCCGCCGAAGAGCACCGGCGACTGCTGGGGTGGGAAGAGGAAATGCTGGCCCGGGTCGAGCTGCCCTACCGGGTGATCGACACTGCCGCCGGAGACCTGGGGTCCTCCGCGGCCCGCAAGTTTGACTGCGAGGCCTGGCTGCCCACGCAGGAGCGGTGGATGGAAGTCACCTCCACCTCGAACTGCACCACCTTCCAGGCCCGCCGACTGCAAATTCGGGAGCGGCGCGAGGGCGGGACCGAGACGGTGGCCACCCTGAACGGCACGCTGGCCACCACCCGGTGGCTGGTGGCCCTGCTGGAGAACCATCAGCGGCCCGACGGCTCGGTGCACGTGCCCGAGGCGCTGCGGCCCTACCTGGGCGGACGGGCGGAACTCGTTCCGTGACCAGCGACTGGCTGATCACCCCTCCGCCGAGCGGCCAGGAGGGTATCCCCTTCGCCGAGGCGGTGGCCCGGGCGGAGGCAGACCTGCCCGCGGTCCTGCCCGACGATCCCAGCCAGCTCCTTTTTGCCCTCGACATTGACGGCACCATGGTCGGCACGCACGGCGTCACCGACAGGATGAAGCAGGCGCTGGCGGAGGCGGAAGCGGCCGGAGCCAACATCGTCATCGCCACCGGCAGGGGCGTCTACTCCACCCGGCACGTGGTGGAAGAGTTGGGGTTGCACCGGTCGTGGGTGGTTTGCTCAAACGGGTCCCTGACGGTCCGGTGGGACGGCGACGGCCACCAGGTGGCGGACATCAACGAGTTTGACCCGCGCCCCACCGGCGAACAGTTCCTGGAGACGTTCCCCGGGATTTTGCTTGGGGTGGACGTGGGCGCGGGGGGAATGCTGGTCTCCCAACTGTTCCCCGCGGGCGAGCTGATGCGTCAGGAACTGGCCGACAGCTTGGAGGCCGTGCTGGGCCGGCGGGCCACCCGCCTCGTTGCCCGCGCCCCCTGGTTGGAGCGGGACGACTTTGCGCAGCAGATCGACGAGATGAACCTGGTCGACGTGGAGTATGCGGTCGGGTGGACCTCGTGGGTGGACATCGGTCCGGCCGGGGTGACGAAAGCGACCGGGCTGCAGCGACTGGTGGATCAGTTGGAGCTGCCAAGCACCGGCACCTTTGCGATTGGGGATGGGGAAAACGACCTGGCGATGCTCAGGTGGGCTCACCACGGGGTGGCGATGGGCAGCGCGGACGAGGCGGTGCGTTCGGCCGCCGACGCGGTTACCACCGCAGTGGAGCACGACGGGGCGGCCGCGGTGATTCGGGCGGTGTTGAACCGGTACTGACCGCTGGGCTGGGCGGTCAGTTCGCCGTCACAAACCGACGACCAACGTCCCAGTTCACCCCTATGATGGGGGTAGACCCAAACGACGATGTTAAAGGTGGTCAACTCATGGGATGGTTCGATTCGATCGAGCACAGCCGGTGGTTATCAGAAGAAATGCGGGCACTGCTGCGCCACGGCCACGCCGCAGTGACCCGGACCGGTTTCGGCTACTTCACCAGTGACGGACAGGTGGATCAGACCCGGCCGGTGGACCTGGCGATTACGGCTCGGATGACCTACGTCTATTCGCTCGGGGTGCTGATGGGGATCCCCGGATCTAGGCGCTACTGCGACCACGGGGTCCGGTGCATGAAAGAGTACTTCCGCGACCCGGAGCACGGGGGCTGGTACAAGGCCATCACGCACACTCCCGACCAGGATGGGCACGGCGTTCCCTGGGATGAGGAGGGTTCGCGCAAGTGGCAGTACGCGCAGGCGTTCCTGATTCTGGCCGCCTCCACCGCCTCGATCGCGAACCGGCCCGGCGCCTACGAGTTGCTGCACCTGGCCCTGGCTGAACAGAAGGAGCACTGGCTGGACCCGGACACCTCCCTGGTGCGCGACTGCGCCACCAGCGACTGGGGTGAGTTCAAGGACTACCGGGGAATGAACTCGCTGATGCACACCGTGGAAGCGTATTTGGCGGCGTCGGAGGCCGTCCAGGACGTGGAGTGGCTGCGCGCGGCCGAGCGGATGCTCCGTTTCGTCTACCAGGTTGGGGTGGAGAGCCAGTGGCGAATCCCCGAACACTACACTTCGGATTGGCGTCCGATGCTCGACTACAACCGGGACCAGCCCGACACCCCCTACTATCCCTACGGCTTCGTGATTGGCCACGGAATGGAGCTGGCTCGCCTGGCCGTCCAAACGCAGGCGGGGCTGCAGGCCCAGGGCCTGGACGACTACGACTACCTGACGGTGATGGCGGAGGAACTGTTCGAACGCGCCCGCACCGACGGTTGGCGCCGAGACGGCCAGCCCGGCTTCGTCTACACCGTGGACTTCGACGGCACCCCGGTCCTGTCCGACCACCTGCAGTGGGTGGTGAGCGAGGGCATTTGCGCCACGGCTTTCATCCGCCGAGCCAAGTTGGATGCGGGGGCGGTGGCCGGTGAGGTCGAAGCCTACGAGCATTCGTATCGGGTGTGGATCGACTACCTGAACGACTACATGCAGCTGCGCCCGGGCGTGTTTGCCCGGGCTTTGAGCGCCAACAACGAGCAGACTTCCGACACGGTCTCGAGCCGGCCCGACGTCTATCACACCTTGCAGGCGCTGCTGGCGGGGAGGCTGCCGGTGTGGCCGCCCTTTGCCTCCGCCATCAACCACGGTCTGTTGGATCAACCTGCCAGCACAAACCAGGCTGAGAAGCGGACGCGGAAGCGGTTCCTGCGCGGCTGAGATTCGCAGATCGGGGTTCGGGCAGATAAACTCTGCTCTGGGAGAGTTGACCGAGCGGCCGAAGGTGATGGTCTTGAAAACCATTGTGTCAGCAATGGCACCAAGGGTTCGAATCCCTTACTCTCCGCGGTAGGAACGGCTAAATATAGCCAAAAGATCGGGGTCCGATAGGGGGATATCCCCTCGGACCCCGATCTTATCCCCTCAAGCCGGAAATGCTTCCCCAGGTTGTCCGCACCGACAGAGACGAAGAGGCGATGATCCTTGGTCGGGAAGAGGCTTGCTCAACCATTGAGCGAATGAGAGGAGCCTACCGGCTTCCTGCCCTGCTGCTCATAGCTATGGGAATGAGGCCGTTGGTGCTTCGCGCGCTCGCGCGAGAGTCGGCTGGTGATGATGCGGTCGAGTTCGTCTTGCGAGGTGATCGCCTCGAACTGCTGAGGGTCCGGCGTTGCGCCGTTTGGGGCCTGGCTGGCGTCGCTTGTTTCCGCCCGCTTGGCGTTTTCGGGCGCGGTTGAGTCAGTCATGGTGTTTCCTTCCGGTTAGGGGCCGTCGCCCAATCCCCGCCATCTGCGGGTAGCAAAAACCCGCTACCAAAGGGTAGCGGGGTAAGTGGTAGAGCTGGTGCTAGTGGGTGTTCGACGTTTCAGCTTGGCGGCGCTGCGCCTCAGCCAGGTTGCGTTCCGCGTCGGCAATGGCTGCGCTTACGTCCTGACCTTGTGCGGCCCACTCAAGTAACTCAGCGAGACGCTTGCGGTGGGGTTTGGCGGGGTCGGCTTCAAGTTCAGCGACGCGAGCTTGGAACTTGACTAGCTCCTCAGCAGCCCACCTGTCGCCTTGGCGTACCTGGCTCTCCAAGATCACCGCATGCTCGCGCACGCTTTCAAGGTCGCCCCAATCGGTCCAACCTGGGCTACCGTTGGGGCCGATGGCGCTGTTCATCGCACCGCCGGGGCGGCGCTTAGTGAAGCGACTAGGTTGCGTCATCTCAGCACCTCCACGATCACATGCGCCATCTTCTAAACCTCATCGTAGCGCGCTTCAATCACTTGCACCTTGGTTCGTGGGGCGAGCAGCGCTTCGCCACCCGGTCATCACTAAGTGGTGCGTCACTGCGTAGGTACGCCTGGAAGTCTTCGTAGTTCATGGACTACTCGTGCAACGCCTTTGGGCAGATTTTCCACCCACTGCTTGTTTGCTTGTGTGTAGCCGAGATCTTGCACCCCGTCTGCGAGAGTTCGAACCTCTTACTTGCCGCTGTAGGAACGGCAGAATGCTGCCGAAAAGCGCAGGTTAGCGTCGTCGTGCACGCGGGCCTGGATTTGCAGGCTCTCACCCCCGGACTGCTGGCAGTCTGGTGGTTTTTGCGGCCCGGGGCTGGCAAACATGTCGGAGTGCTGGCAAACGTTGGGTGTTTGGGGTGGTTTAGGCCTCTGGGTCCCGGTTTTGCCAGCGTTTGGGTAGGTTTGCCAGCCGCGGGCGTTGGCAAACGTGTCGGAATGCTGGCAAACGTTGGGAGTTTTGGCTGGTTTGGGCCGCTGGGCCCTGGTTTTGCCAGCGTTTGGGTAGGTTTGCCAGCCTTCCCGCCCGTACCGCACGCCTAAGCCGCCCAAACCCCCGCACAAACACGCCCAAACCCGCCCGCACAACCCGCACAACCCCAACCCGCACAAACCCCCGCCCAACCCCAACCCCAACCCAAACCAAACCAAACCAACACCCCACCCCAGAACCCACGAAGCCCGACCCCGGCTCTCACCAGGATCGGGCTCCATGTTCCCCCCGGCCCGCCGGCAGTAAATGCGGGCCGAGTGGGGTCTACTTGTTCAGCGTGGCCAGTGCGGATGCCGGGTTGGCCCCACCCGCGATGTCCTGCAGCACAATGCCCAGGTCATCCTGCAGCGAGTCCCAGCCGGGAACGTTGAGCTTGCGCGGGTACTTGGAGGCGGCCAGCGCCTCTTCGACCACCTTCAGGCTTTGCTGAGCGATCTCAGGCTCGTCGTCAGCCACCTGCACGCTGACTCCGTCGGCCACCGGGAAGCCCTGCAGGGTGTTGACCCACAGCTGCTGGCCGGTCCCAACCGCCATGAACTCGACGAACTTGGCGGCTGCATCGAGCTTGGCCTCGTCAATGTCGGACGAAACCGCCAGGGCGAAGTCGACGCCGGAGGTGGCGCCGCCGTCCTTGGGGCCAATCTGCGGGAAGACCGCCATCCCAACTTCGGCGTCCTCAATTGCGCTGCCCGGCTGCTCCTGGTCCGGTCCGACCATCGACATGCCCACGTGCCACGACCCGGTGGGGAAGGCCAGAGCTTTCCCGGCCAGGAAGTAGTCGTCACGAGCGGACGGGTAGGTGGTGGTAGTCAGGGCGCCCTGCTGGAACACCCCGTCGGTGAACAGCTTCTGCCAGTCGGTTGCAGCCTGAACCAGGGACTCGGAATCCCAGGGGATCTCCCCGGCGGCGGCCCGGTAGATGTCGCCGCCTTCGCCGTACTGGTTGGAAAGCCAGACGAAGAAGTCGGTGTCGTGCCAGGTGTCAGCGGCCCCCATCGCGAACGGGGTGTAGCCGGCAGCCGCCGCGGCCTTCGACACGTTCACCAGCTCTTCGTAGTTGGTGGGCAGGTCCAGGCCCAGCTCGGTGAACAGATCCTGGTTGTACAGGTAGAACTGCATCCCGGCGGTGAGGATCGGCACGGCGGCCTCGACCCCGTCCTGGGTGGTGGTTTCCTTCCGAGCTTCAGCGCGAACCTGGTCGATCCAGTCGGCGCCGTACTCGTCCACGGGCAGGGCGTATTCGGCGTAGTCGTCGAACGAGGCGCCCGCCTGAATCCCGTACAGGTCGGGGGTTTCCCCGGCCAGGATTTCGTTGTCCAGGTTGGTCCGGAACGCGTCGTAGTCCTCGTCGCGCTGGAAGTCGATCTTGATCCCGGGGTTCTCGGCTTCGAAAGCTTCGATGAGCTCGGGCCACTGCACCTGGGTTGGCAGCCAGGTGCGGAACGACAGGGTGATCTCGTCGCCACCGGTCGCGCTCGCGTCGCCGGACTGGTCCTTCGACTGGCTGGCGCCCCCGGAGGAGCAGGCCGACAGGCCCAGGGTAGCGGCCGCGGCAAAACTGAGCGCCGCCAGCCCTAGCTGACGTTTATTCTTCATTGGGTTCTCCTTTTCGAGGTGATGCGGTTGTTGTTGATTCAGACTGGGTGATCTGGGTTCGGGTCAGCCCGGTTAGGCTGGCCCGTTCGAGGTGGAGGCGGACTTGGTCGCCGGCGGCTGCGGTCAGGCGGACAGTCTGTTTCGCGCCGGACTTGGCGGTGACCAGTAGCGGTGAACCGGTGGCCGTTCCCTCGACCCGAACTGTGGAGTCGGGGGCCGGGAGCCAGAGGTCCATCGTGACGGCCCACTGGTGGTGGGCGGGCGAGGCGATTAGGGTCAGGTCGGCGCGTTCGGCCCAGAGGCCGACCGTTTGACCGGTCGAGTAACCGGTCGAGGTGACAGCCAACGGCTGATCCGCCCGGACCGCCGCCGCCAGGGCGCCTCCCTGACTCGGGTGCCAGTCAAAGTGTTCAGTTAGGCGAGCGGACCCAACCTCGACCCGGGTGTACTGCCCGAGCACGGCCACGCCCGCGGGATCCAACCCGGCCGCGTGGGGCACCCGCAGCAGCACCTGGTGTCCGCGCCGGAGCACCACCTCGGCCAGGCCACGCTCAACTTGCAGCGGTTGCCACGCGGCGAAGTCGAAGTCGGTCAGGTGCGCACAGTCCAGGTCGGTCCAGATGCCGTTGGTCAGCTGACGTGCGGTCACCGTCTGGGCTCCCGCGTCGAACCAGAAGGCCAGTTGGTCCAGGTCTCCGTGTCGGATCGGCACCAGGGCGAATCGAGCGCCGGAGTCGCCGGGCTCAGCCCGAACCCAGAACTCGCTGACGTAGGGACCGACCGCCTCGGCAAAGATTTCCTCGGCCAGTCGGGCCGGCGGCAGTTGGACCGGCTGGGACCACTGGATCCCGGCGGGGCTGGGGGCCGCCACCGGGTTGGCGCTGGGCCCCTCGGTCCAGAGTTTGTCGCCGTCGAAATGGAGTCGATCCAGGCGCATCTGCCGCTGTTCCACTCCCTCGAGGCGCTCCTCCGCCAGGTTCCGACCGTGGTAGACGATCCACCAGTCGACCAGGTTTGGCGCCTGGATGACGGAGTTGTGCCCGGTCCCCTCGACCTCGTCGGTCCGGTACATCAGCGGCGCGAAGGTGCGCTCACCGGGCATCTTCTGCCAGGCGAGCTGGTCGAAGCTGGGCCCAAGGGGCGCCCGGGCGTAGCCAATGAAATAGTCGGGGCGCAGGTAGGCGTTGCCGGAGTAGGTCAGGTAGGCGTGATCGCGATGGGTGAAGAAGGCGGCTCCCTCGATCGTGTGCCAGTCGCGCCCGTCGCCGAACCGGTCTTCGGCAAAAACTTCCTGCTCCAGAGTGGGGACCACCACCGGGTGTGGGTCCCCGGCCAGGTGGGTCAGATCTGTCATTTGGTCCACCACGATGGCGGTGCCGGGCCGGTCCAGGGAGAGCCCGGTGAACTCGTTGCTGGCGTAGAACATCAGGGGCGAGCCGTCCTCGGCCACGACGACGTCCGCATCGATGGCGAACCGGTCGTCCCGGAGCCGGCGCTGAGAGGTGAACGGGCCGAGCGGGTGCGAGGCGGTGGCCACCCGGAGCCGCTGCTCGTGGTTGTCCTCCACCCCGGCGGGCCGGTCCGACACGTACATGTAGAACGTGCCGTTGCGGTAGACGACGCACGGGGCCCAGAAAGCCCGCCGGTCAGAGTCGGTGAACGCGAACCCGTGGTACTCCCAGTGGACCAGGTCCGGAGACGAGGAGACCCGAACCCCGTCCTCGTCGGTGGAGTAGCAGTAGTAGGCACCCAGGTAGCTGAGGACGAAGGGGTCCGGATTGGTCAGGGTGGGGTCGGCGAACTGGGCCGGGTTTTGGAAGGTGCTCACTAGCTCTTCACCGCCCCGGCGGTTACGCCCGCCTGCAGGTACTTCTGGCTGAACAGGTACACCACCAGCGTCGGGACGGTCATCAGGATCAGGCCGGCGTAGAGGGTGGAGATGTCCTGCTGACTCATTCGGTCAAACTGGAGCAGTGAGATGGCGCGGGTAACGGGGAACAAGTTGGGGTCTTTCAGTAACAGCAGGGGAAGGAGGTATTCATTCCAGGTGTAGACGAAGGAGAGGACGCCAACCGTGGCCAGGGTGGGGCCTGAGAGCGGCATCAGGATTCGCGCGTAGATTCGAAGCGAACCGCATCCGTCCAGCAGGGCCGCCTCTATCAGCTCGTCGGGCAGCGAGTCGAAGTGCGTCTTCATGATCATCAGCATCATCAGGGAGTTGAACGCCACCATGGGGACAATTACGCCCAGGTAGGTGTCGCGCAGGCCCAGCGTGTTGATGGTGGAGAACACCGGGGTGACCACGGAGGCAATCGACACGGCCAGGCAGGCCAGCAGCAGTGAGTAGAGCAGGTTCCGCCCGCGGAAGACCATCTTGGAGAACGCGTATCCCCCCAGCGAGGAGATCAGCATGATGATCAGGCTGGATCCGACCGCCAGGATGAAGGAGTTGCCGATCGCCTTCCAGTAGTTGAAGGTGTCGTGCGTGAGGACGTCGTAGTAGTTGCTCCACCCGCCGACCTGCACTGACTTCCAGATCGCCAGGACGATCGGGTACAGCCATAGGCCGACCAGGGCCAGCAGGGCGACGTACTTGGCAACATTGGCCAAAATCCGGGAGTTCATCTTAGCTCCTCTTGCTCTTGCGGTTGGTCCACAGGGTCTGAGCCAGGGTCAGGACGAAGGCCAGGATCAGCAGCACGGTGCCGATGGCACTGGCGTAGCCGGCCTCGCGGTTGGCCCGCTCCTGGTAGAGGAAGGTGGTGAGGAACTGGGTGGAGACGCCCGGGCCGCCCCCGGTGGTCAGCCAGACGACGTCGAAGGTTTTCAGCGAGCCGACGATCCCCAGCACAATCAGGGTGGCGGTCACGCCGCGCAGCGACGGGATGGTGACGGAGAACAGTCGTCGCCACCAACCGGCACCGTCGAGTTGGGCCGCCTCGTACAGGTCTTTCGGGATCGCCATGATGCCGGCGAAGTAGATCATCATGGAAAAGCCCATCCACTGGAACACGTTGATCGCGATGATGGACCAGACGCCCAGATCAGCCCCCAACCAGGTGATGACCTCGTCGGGCCCCAGCAGACCCAGGGAGCGCAGGCTCTCATTCAGCGTGCCGTAGTTGGCTTCCAGCAGGTACTTGAAAACGGTGGCGATGATTGCCGGTGCCATTGAGATCGGCAGGAAGAAGATGGCTTTGAACAGGTTTGACCCGGGCAGCCGATCCGCGCAGAGGACGGCCACAAACAGGCCGAGGATCGCCTGGATGGCGATGGTGGCCACCATGAAGACCAGGTTGTTGCGCAGGGCAATCCAGAAGGTGCGGTCGTTGAACAGCTGCACGTAGTTGTCGAGCCCGATGAAGTTCATCCGCTTGAGCCCGTTCCAGTCAGTCAGGCTGGCGAAGACGGTAAACCCAATGAAGTAGTAGATCAGAAACCCTGAGATCAGCACGATTGGCGCTATGTACAAGTACGGCTTGACGCCGCGAGCCAGTTGCTCCACCGCAACCCCCTTCCGTGGTCGAGTCGACTCTCCGTGAGCCGACCATCTTGGTTCAACGTTGAACTACGAAACCGGAATCGGACCGGAGGTTTTGGAGTGGGCTATGATTCAACGTTGAACTAGGACGGTAGAAAAAGCGTAACATAGGATTTGGCCAGAAGAAAGAGAGACCTCAAATTGGTTCAACAGAGACGTTCGAACAGGGTCACGCTGCGGGATGTAGCTGCCAAAGTTGGCGTCAGTCCCAAGACGGTGTCCAACGTGGTCAACTCCCAGGGGTGGGTGTCAGAGCCCGTGCGGGAGGCGGTGCTGGCGGCGATTGACGAGCTGGGATACCGGCCCAACCTGGCCGCTCGCCAACTTCGAAGCGGCAACTCGGGGATGATCGCCCTGGTCCTGCCGAGCCTGCGCGAACCCTACTTCGCCGAGTTTGCCTCCAGCTTTGTGGCCGCCGCGCAAAAGCGCAACCTGACGGTGCTGGTCAGTCAGAGCAACGGCGAGCGGGCCCGCGAGATCGAGGCGGTGGAAGGTCACGGCCTGCCCGGGTTGGACGGGATCGTGCTTTCGCCCCTGGAACTGGAGGTCCAGGACCTGCGCCGGCGAAAGTCCCCCGCGCCCCTGGTCCTGATCGGTGAGTACGGCGAGGCCCTGCACGGGCAGGGGGTTCCCCACGTCGGGATCGACAACGTCCAGGCGGCACTCGACGCCACCAAGCACCTGCTGGCGCAGGGGCGAAAACGAATTGCGGTCGTTGGCTACCAGGAGGACCAGAGCCAAGCCACCTCCCGCCTCCGGTTCGAGGGCTACCGGGCCGCGCTGGAAGAGGCCGGCCTCCAACTAGACCCGGCCCTGGTCGGAAAGGTTCAACGCTTCAACCGGGCGGAAGCCTCCCAGGCCGTCCGGGAACTGCTGGATCGGGGAGCCGACTTTGACGGGCTCTTCTGCTTCTCGGACTCGATGGCGTTCGGCGCCATCCACACGCTGTCGGCCGCGGGAATCTCCGTCCCGGATCAGGTGCGGGTGATCGGCTTTGACAACATCGAGGAGGGGCAGTTCTCCTACCCGGCGTTCGACACGATTGACCCGTGCGCCGACTTCGCCTCGGAGCAAATCCTGGATCTGCTGGCTGCCGGCGGGACCCCGGCCGCCCACGTGTCGGTTCCCCACCGAATCGTGGTTCGATCCAAGCCGAGCCAAACCACCCCCTAGCGGCCCGTATCCCGCCGCAGCCCCCAGATCGCTAGCGCCATGAAGGCGCCGGTCCAGCCGAGGAAACTCAAAACCATGTTGGGGGTGAACCCATCCCAGCCAAACAGGGGCCGAATGACAATCTCGTTGACGCCCCAAAGTGGGGTCCACGGGGCCAGCCGCTGGAAAAACTCGCCCATCTGGTCCAGCGGAATCGTCATCCCCGCGCCAAACGCCGACAGGACAATGACCGCCGAGGTGGCGGCGTAGGCACCGTCAGAGCGCAGGGCGAAACCGCACCCGAACCCGATCGCAGAGGCCAGTGCCGAGCAGATCATCACCAGGATGGCGGTGACCACCCAGGCGCTCCCACTCATTTGAGCACCGGTGAAGTGGCCGACCAGATAGGTAACCAGGATGACCAGGGAAGACACCCCGACACTGGCGACGAGGCGGCCCACGATCTGCCAGGTAGCCGACAGGGGAGTGAGCGCATAGAGGCGGCCCACCCCCTGGGCCCGCTCCAGACTGACCGAAGCCCCGAACGAGGCGGAAGACAGCAGCACCCCGAACAGAGTCATCGAGACCAGCACCTGGGCAGCGACGTTGCCGGACCCCACCGAGTAGGAGGAGTACTCCTGGTTGGCCCCAAACATCAGGTACATCAGCACCGGCATGGCCAGGGCAAAACCAAGGTTGAACGGGTTCAGCGCGACCTGGCGGAACATGGCTCCGATCAGGTGCCCGAGCCCGCGAGCCGGGGGGGCAAGGGGCTTGGCAGCCTTGATTTCGGCGAGGTTCATGCGCGGGCTCCTTCCGGCTCGGATGCGACTTCGGCAAAGATTTCTTCCAACGAGGAGTCGACGATTCGCAGGTTCCGGCAGCTGGGTTCGGCCAGCACGATGCGAGCGGCATCCTCAAGCTGATCGCCGGACACTTCCAGGTGAGTGCCGGTCCACCGCTGTTCCCAGTTGAGCCGATCCAGCAGCGGCGACAGGCGGTCGCGCGCAGACTCGGAAACCTCAACGCTCAGCCGAGCCCGGCCCTGGCTGAGCAGTTCGTGGGTGGGGGCGTCCACGGCGATTCGCCCCTGGCTCATGATCACGGTCCGCTGCGCGTGGGTTTCCGCCTCGGCCAAATAGTGGGTGGCGAAAATCAGGGTGACATCGCTGACGATCAGGTGCCAGAATTCCTGGCGGGCGGTGGGATCCATCCCGGTGGTGGGCTCATCCAGAAACAGCACCATTGGCCGCGGCAACAGTGCCAGCGCCAGACGAAGACGCTGCTGCTCGCCGCCCGACAGCTTGCCGACGCGGCGCCGCTTCAGGTGCTCCAGGTTGGTCCGAGCCAGCAGCTCGTCAATCGGAGCAGCGTTTTGGTAGAGCGAATGGAACAGCTTCAGCGTCTGGATCACGGTTCGGTCGGTGGGAAGGGCGCCCGTCTGGTTCACCACCCCCACCAGGCCGCGGCCAATCGCCTCTCGCGCCGGCATCCCCAAAATGTGGGCGGAGCCGGAATCTGGTTTGACCAGGCCCAAGGCACTGTCAAGGAGGCTGGACTTGCCGGCCCCGTTCGGGCCCAACAGGGCCACCACCTCGCCCTGGCTCACCTGCAGGGTGACGTGATCGACGGCGCGCACGTGGCCGCGATAGGTAATGCCGATGTCGCGCAGGTCCAGCGCCAAAGGGGTTTCGTTCATGGGACCACCGTACGTGTTGATCGGTCCGGCGGCGCGGGGAAATGAGCGTGGCGGAGGGGTTGCACGGGAGGCGGGGCACGAGGCGGGCTGGTTTGGTACCATGCCGGCGCTGGTTGCGAAACGAGCCGGGAAGGGAGTAACAAGAGATTGTCCTGCGTGGGCTCGGAGTTCCATTGCGGAGTTAAGGAGTTGGTGGTGATTCACCTTCGACGGCAACAGCAGGCAGGCCCAGTGGAGCGAGCTACAGCCCAGCTCCGCCGGTTTCTGCGACCGCTGGCCGCCCGGGTGGGGCCCGATCGGGCCGGCAGTGCACTCATTCAGTTTCCACAGAACTATAAGGAGTATTCGTGGACCTCAAGATTGGTGTCGTAGGTTTTGGTTTGCGCGGGCATCTGGCGCTGGAGGCTCACCGTCCCGGTGAGGGCTCCGTCGTCACCGCCGTCTGTGACCTGAGTGAGCGCTCGCGGACAGAAGCCCGGGCGGCATTCCCGGACGCGCTTATTACCCCTGACCTGGACCATCTGCTCGCCTCCGGCGTCGACGCTGTCATGGTCCTCACCCCCGACGACACCCACGCAGCGGTGGCGGTGCCGGCCCTGGAAGCTGGGGCCGCGGTCTTTTGCGAGAAGCCGCTAGAGACATCGATCGAGGGTTGTGACCGCATTCTTGAGGCGGCCCGGCGGACGGGTTCCCGGCTGTACGTTGGGCACAACATGCGGCACATGCCGGTGATCACGCTGATGCACGACCTGATTGAGGCCGGCCGGATCGGCGAGGTGAAGGCGGTTTGGTGCCGTCACTTCGTTGGCAACGGCGGGGACTACTACTTCAAGGACTGGCACGCGGACCGGTCGCGGTCGGTGGGACTGCTGCTCCAGAAGGGTGCCCACGACCTGGATGTGATCCACTGGCTGGCGGGGGCGTACACGGTCCGGACGCAGGCAATTGGTTCGCTCAGCGTCTACGGGTCGATCACGGACCGGCGGGACCGTTCGGGTGAGCGGATGTCAGAGTGGTTCAGTCTGGACAACTGGCCGCCGACGGCCGCAACCGGGTTGAACCCGGTGGTGGACGTGGAGGACATCTCGCAGGTCAACCTGGTGCTAGACAACGGGGTGCTGGGATCCTACGAGCAGTGCCACTTCACGCCCGACTACTGGCGGAACTACACGGTGATTGGAACCGAGGGCCGGCTGGAGAACCTGGGGGACGAGGTCGGCGCGGAGGTCAGGCTGTGGAACCGTCGCCATCGGGGTGCGGCGCCAGCGGACGAGTCTTTCATCGTTGGCGAGGTGGAGGGGGGCCACGGCGGGGCCGACCGCCTCCTGATTGACGAGTTCCTGGCGTTTGTTCGCGAAGGGGTCCCGACTCGCACCTCCCCGGTGGCTGCCCGCCAGGCAGTGGCCACAGGGCTGGTCGCCACGGAGTCTATTCGCGGCAACGGTGGGCTGCTGCCGGTTCCCCAGCTGGACCCGGAACTGGTGGAGTACTTCGACCTCGGCCAGGTACGGCGCTAGCTGCGCTCTAGGAGCGGTTGGTCCGCAGCAGGTGCAGCGCGCCGGCAAAGATGGAGAGCAGGAGGGCGGATCCGGCGACCAGTAACGCTTCCGAGCGGAGTGGAGTCACCGCCACGTCCCACAGCAACTTGGCCACCTCCTGTCCCCCGCCGACGTCAGCCAGCGCAAAGGCGCCCAGCAGTGGGGCCACCAGCCAGACGAGGGCAGAGAGAAACGCGGTGGCAAAAGCGAACCGGCCCAAAGACACCAGGCGCGCCCGGGACAGCAGCAGTCCCAGGGCCGCAATGCCGGCGGTCACCCACGGCAGGTAGGGGCCGTAGTCCACAATCAGGTTCACGAAGGTGCGGGCGGCGGGAGGATAGTTCACCTCGACCAGGACCACCTCAGAGTCGGCCGCCAGGGGAGCCAGGAAAGAGACGAAGCTGAATCCCTGCTGCTGCAGGTACTCCAAGATGATGGAGACAAACGGCCCGGCCTGCAGGACCAGGGTTTGCGAGTCGGGACCATCCCCGGTCAGACCCGTGATCAGCTGGGAGTGGATCTGGTTGATTCCCTCGGTCCAAACCTGGGCGAACTGGGGGGATTGCAGGGCCGGCAGGGCCTCGCCGTGAACGGTTTCGGTCACCCGGTCGCCCAGGCGCGACACCCAGTCGGAGGAAGTGTCGGACAGGCCCAGGTCCAACCCAAACAGGCCGACCACGTCGTCGACCGCCCCAGCCGCCGACTGAGTGAACTGTGCCACGGCTGACTGTTCAATCGCCTCGCCGGCCGCCTCGGACACCTGCCCGGCCAGATACTGCTGGAAAGCGCTCTTGCCCGCCACCGGCTGGTACAGCGCGGTGAAATTGTCCGTGTCCAACAGGTAATTCTGGATCCACTGGGAAACCAGGGTCACCGGAACCATCAGTGCGGCCACGGTGAGTAGGAGGCCGGCCAAGAAGCGCCTCATCAGATTCCTCCTGCGTAGTTGGACACTATCTGCTCAAGGAGCATACCGGCACCGGGGTTGAGGTGGGAACTGGACTATCGTCGAGCCATGAGAATCATGCCCGAGGGGATTGACCTCCCCGACATGCGCCAATTGGTGCATGAACACTTTGAGGAGATGGTGGCAATGTCGGCCCCGGAGATTACCGGGGCACTGCACGTTGTCCGCTTTGCAGATTCGTCCATCACCCTGTTTGGACTGCGAGAAAGCGGGAATCTCTTGGCTTGCGGGGCGCTCAAAGACCTGGGTGATGGCACGGTGGAACTGAAGACAATGCGGGTGGTGGAGGAGGCTCGCGGACGCGGGATCGGCGCGATCATGCTGGAGCATCTGATGGACGAGGCGACCCGGCGCAACTATGTGCGGGCCTACCTGGAGACGGGGTCGGAAGACTTCTTCATTCCCGCCCGGCGCCTCTACCTGAGCCACGGATTCGTGGAGTGCGGGCCGTTCGCGGAATATAAGGTGGACCCCCACTCGGTGTTTATGTGCCGGGAGCTGACAAACGCGGCCGGAGTCACAATGGCGGAACCGGGCGCAAGTGGAAATGAGTGAGTCCCAGCCGTTATGCTTGGAAAATACTGGAGACGTCGCATAGTCCGGTCGAGTGCGCCTCCCTGCTAAGGAGGTAGGGGTTCACGCCCCTCGCGGGTTCAAATCCCGCCGTCTCCGCCAGTGGTAACAGGTTGAAGCCCCTGACAAGTGCAAGCTTGTCGGGGG
>WPCI01288511.1_pt1 | contig 34775 bp, 28 predicted proteins | sample 5399871 | NCBI WGS metagenome assembly WPCI01 (sample SAMN12869469, study PRJNA574797) | sludge metagenome | isolation source: wastewater treatment of pH7 | place: China:Beijing | collected 2019-05-20 | reverse complement strand
TAGCGGCTACCGGGTTGCAGTTTCCCCACCTGCCTCGCCGGAAAGCATCCGTTTCTCAAGCAGGTCTCCGTGGCCGGCCTTCACCGCCCTCTCGATACGTTCCTCATCGATGTCGATCCCGCGGTCGATCGCGAGATCGATCAGCTCCTGCTTTTGCATGCTGATCCGCGCCGCCTCGAAGAAAGTCCACGCGAGCACCCCGAGAATGAGAAAGGTGCCTTCCACCATCATGATCACGCCGGCGGTGCTCTGGTCCTGGATTGCCGTGATTCCCCACTTGAGGTGGCCCTCGTTGTACTTCTCGTAAAGCGTGAACTGGGTCCACATGAGAATGTTGCCGAGGATCGCAGCGGTGAACCTGACCACGACCACGTAGACGATCTTCCAGCCTGGCCCGAACCACTTCGGCGTGGGCAGCGGGCCGAATACCGGCATCCACATCAGACAGCCGAAGAAGAGAAACAGTCCGTGTTCAAGGCCGTGAAGCAGCGCGCCTCCATAGGCCGCGTCATACATCACCGGGATATGCCAGAAGAAGAGGTTGATCGCCCAGAGCGGCATCGCCACAAAGGGATTCGCGAGCACCTGGAGCTTGTCGAAAACCCTGATCGCAAGGATCGGCTGCAGGATCGAACGCGTCAACCCGAGAACGATAAAAAGGCTGGCGAGATCACCGATAACGAGGTGCTCGACCATGTGCGCGATCACAAGCTCTTCGGCGAGGTAGCCCCAGGGGCTGAACAGCACGAAGGAAGCGAGGAAAAGTCCGAAGCCGAAGGAGACCTGCCGCCAGACAGGAACCGGCCTGCCGGCCCAGGAAAGTGTCATCGCCCTGTGCCAGTAGAAGATCACCGCCGCGGTAAGCGGGATCAGTTCGAGCATCGCCACAAGAACCGGACTCAACTCGGCCAGTGGGATTGTCGGCAACAGATTCACGGCCTTCCAGCGTACCGGCGGGAGAATCTCGCGGAGCGTTGGTAAGTTCAGCGGGATGGCATCCAATGCTGGTTCAGCCCACTTTCCCAGGATTGGCAGCTACGGCTTCCTCTCGGACTGCCACACGTCGGCCCTGGTCGCACCCGACGGGTCGGTCGAGTGGTTCTGTGCACCCCGTTTCGATTCACCGAGTGTTTTCGGTTCGATTCTGGATCGCACCGCAGGCCACTTCCGGTTCGGTCCTCAGGGCGAGTCGGCACCGCTCGGGCGGCGCTATGAACCGGGAACACTGGTGCTGGAAACCACCTGGTCAACCGCTACGGGATGGGCAGTCGTGAGAGACGTACTTTCGATCTCGTCCTGGGCCGAGCAGGGCGGGCCGAGGAAGCTGATGACCGGACACGAGACCGATTCCGCCCTGGTTCGCCTGGTCAGGTGCATCGACGGCGAAATCGATATGGAGCTCGTTTGCCGGCCTCGTTTTGCCTACGGCGCTGAAGCCGCGGTCTGGAGCGACCAGGGCCTCGGTGAAGCGATCGCCGAGGGCACAGGCGAGAAGGTTTCCCTGGCGACCGACCTGAACCTGACTCTGGAACAGGGCCAGGCCAGTGGCGAGTTGCATCTGCGAGCAGGTGAAAGTGCTTTTGCCTGCCTGAGCTGGGGTGAGGGGATCGGCCCCCACCCCCGCAGTTACCCCGAAGCGAAGGAACGGATCGAATCGTCCCGGGATCTCTGGAGGCAATGGCTCGCCCAGGGAAGCTTCCCCGACCATCCCTGGCGCCGGCACCTTCAACGCTCGGCCCTCGTCCTCAAGGGACTCACCTACACCCCATCCGGGGCCGTACTGGCCGCTGCGACCACTTCCCTTCCCGAAACCCCGGGCGGCGAACGGAACTGGGATTACCGCTACTCGTGGATCCGCGATTCCACTTTCGCCCTCTGGTCGATGCATTCTCTCGGCTATGACCAGGAGGCACGGGATTTCATGGGGTTCGTCCGGGATCGGGCCCTGGAATCCGACGGTGATCTGCAGATCATGTACGGGATCGGTGGTGAACATGATCTGACCGAAAAGACCCTGGATCACCTTTCCGGCTATGGAGGAGCGCAACCTGTCCGTACTGGCAATGGGGCCTTCGATCAGCGTCAGAACGATGTCTGGGGCGCATTGCTTGACTCGATCTACGTGCATCGGCGGGCGCTGGGACCGCAAGCAATCACCGACGAGACGAGACGTCTCGTCTCGGGGTTGGTTGAGAACGCCCTCGAAGCATGGCCAAAACCCGATCAGGGAATCTGGGAAGCCCGCGGCGAGCCGCAGCATTACGTCTCGTCAAAACTGATGATCTGGGTTGCCGTGGACCGTGGTGCCCGCCTGGCCGCAGAATTCGGCCGGCAGCAGTACGCCGACGAACTTGCCGAAAAGGCCCGCGAGATCAAGCTGGAGATCATCGAGCACGGCCTCAGGGACGGGGTGTTCCGGCAGCACTACGAGACCGACGCCCTTGATGCTTCGGTGCTCCTGATGCCGCTGGTCAGGTTTCTGCCGCCGGATGATTCGCGGATCCGTGACACGGTGCTGGCAATCCGTGACGGTCTCGATGATCAAGGCCTGATCCTGCGCTACATCACCGATGAAACTGATGATGGACTCCACGGCGAGGAAGGCACATTCCTGATCTGCTCGTTCTGGATGGTCGCCGCACTTTCGGAGATCGGCGAGGCCGCCGCGGCAAAGACACTTTGCGAACGTCTCCTGGCCGCCTCGGGTGATCTCGACCTGTACGCGGAGGAACTGGAAGCATCCAGCAACCGCCACCTCGGCAACTTCCCCCAGGCTTTTACCCACCTGGCCCTGATCAACGCTGTTTCCCATGTGATCGCCGACGAAAAGCGCGGGGAGACTGAAGCCGGCACGAAAACATCGGTCCTTTCGGAAATGCTGGCCCCGGAATGAATGACGCTGACTTGATCAGGTCGAACATCGCCCGGGTCCGGGGACGGATGGCCGATGCCTGCGAGCATTCGGGACGAAACCCGGGCTCGGTCCGCCTGCTGCTTGCCACCAAGACCGTTGAACCGGAGCGAATCCGGGTGGCGATCGAGGCTGGAGAAAAGCTGGTTGCCGAAAACCGGGTCCAGGAGGTCCGCCGCAAGTTCGAGGAACTTGATGATCTGGACTACGAGCGCCATTTCATCGGGCATCTGCAGTCGAACAAGATCAATGCGCTGCTGCCCTACGTCAGCTGCATCCAGTCCCTTGACCGGATGTCACTCGCGAACAAGCTCCAGAAAAAGCTGGAGCGGGAGGAAGAAACCCGCGAAGTGCTGATCCAGGTCAACACCTCGGGTGAGGATTCGAAGTTCGGCCTCCAGCCGGATCAGGTCGGCACGTTCGTCCGTAAAGTCAGCCATCTGGACCGCTTGAAGGTCCGCGGACTGATGACGATCGGCCTGTTCACCGACGACATCGAACTTGCGCGGCCAAGCCTCCGGCGGCTCCGCGAGCTGCGCGACGAGATCCGCGAACTGAACCTCGAAGACGTCGAAATGACCGAGCTCTCGATGGGCATGACCGGTGACCTCGAAGTGGCAATTGAGGAAGGCTCGACCATCATCCGGGTCGGAACTGCCATTTTCGGCGCACGCCAGACCACGGATGCCTACTACTGGCCCGAATCCGGAACCTGACCAACCCGGATGAGAGGGTCCGAACCGGGCTGACGCCATGGGACGGCGGAACCCAAGGTCAGAGGTTCAGCTCGTAAAGGACATGCGGCATGCCGACATGCCGGATTTCATCCAGGAAACCGAGCCCCGCTTTCTCCATGACTCTCCGCGAGGCACGATTCTCCGGGAGGGTGAGCGAAACCACCCGCTCGATCCCGGCTTCCCGGGCGGTACTGATCGCGGCCCGGGCCATCTCGGTGGCGTAGCCCCGGCCCTGGAGCGAAGGTATGACCGCCCAGGGCAGTTCGACCGCGGGTTCGCCGGCAACGGTGACCCAGGCCAGCCCGCCCCGGCCCACAAAGGCACCACTCTCCCGTTCGCGCACCTCCCACGGGCCGTACCCATGCTTCTCCCAGTGGCTGTGATCACGCCGTGCCATTCGCTCGATATCCGCAGTCGTGAACGGGTTCATCGGTTCCGGCCTGATCCAGGCTTCGACAACCGGTTCAGTGAAAAGTCGCAGGTAGTTCTCCGCGACCGAGGTGCCGGGCCGCCGGCAGGTCAGATTGGCGGTTGTGGCTTCGCCACGCCCCGTCAAATCGCCAATCAACCGGCGCCGGCCAGAAGCAGCTTCGATTGTTTGCGAACCTTGCCCTGAACGATCGGACTCCAGCCCAGCAACGTCCCGGGCAGCCCGAGCGCCATTCGCGCCCATTTCCAGAAGTCGAAACTGTCGACATGGTCGATGATCAGCCCATCCTGGAAGCGAAAGCTCGCATCGATTTCGTTGTGAACGATCCGCCCGGTCTGGCTGAAGGGATACACGGCCGACCAATGCGCCGTTCCCACGTCGCCTTCGGCCTGATGTTCGCCAAGGGTGATCTCAAGGCCATCGGAGCGTCCCAACAGCATCCGCCACATCTTCGCCACTTCGGGCCCGTTCAGATCCTGAAAGACCGGGTCATGAAAATGGATCTGCTCGTGATAGCAACCGGCCATGGTTTCGGGATCACCAGCCGCGAAAGCCTCATAAAACCGGACGATGACTGCGTCGTTCGCGCTCATACGCCGATCCTAGCCTTCTTTGACGATGCCCTGGGCAGCATCACGGACCTCACCGATCAGTTCCTCCAGTACATCCTCGAGCGCCAGCACGCCGACCGTCTTGCCCCTGCCCCTCGCGCCGCGCACCACGACCCTCGCCAGATGCGAGCCCGATGCCTGCATGACCGAGAGGACTTCCCGCAGCTGGTCGGTCAGCCGGACAGTCGGCAGCGGACGAACCCAGGACTCGGCGATCGGCCGGTTGCGGTGTTTGTCTTTCACTTCAAGCGCGTCCTTCAGATGGAGGTATCCGATCATTTCGCCATCCCGCGTGACCGGAAAGCGCGAAAAGCCGGTCCGGCCTGCGGCCTCCTCGACCTCGGCCGGGGTGACTGTGATCGGCAACGTGACGATCGTCTCCAAAGGCAGCAGCACCGCCCCAGCGTCACGCTCCTCGAATTCGAGCGCACCGGTCAGAAGCCTTGATTCGTCGGCGTCGAGCATCCCCTCGCGGCGGGATTCCTCGACCAGACCGGCGACTTCATCCCGGGTGAAGGCGCTGGTCACCTCGTTTGAGGGAGTCACTCCGATCGCTCTCAGGACCAGATTTGCGATCGCGTTCAGCAGCCAGATCGCCGGGAAAAGCACCGTCACGACCAGCGACATGAGCGGGCCGAGCACCAGCGCCGAACGCTCCGGCTTGGAGAGCGCGATATTTTTCGGCACCATCTCGCCGAGGATCACGTGGAGACCACCCACGATCAGCAGGGCGATCACCAGCGCAGCGGGGTGAACCAGAGAGAGCGGGATGCCGATCGATTCGAAGGGCCCTTCCAGCCCGTGGGCGATCGCCGGTTCAGCCAGGGCGCCGAGACCCAGCGTGCAGAGTGTGATTCCGAGCTGTGCCCCCGCCATCATCAGGGAGACGTTCTCCATCGCCCGCAGGGTGATTCGCGAGGCCCAGCCACCATCGTCTGCCTTCGGTTCGATGACAGAGCGACGGGCGGAGATCAGTGCGAATTCGGCCCCGACGAAAAAGGCGTTGCCGGCCAGCAGGAACAACGAGACTGTGAGGGCGATTCCGGCGCTCACTTGCCACCCTCCCCGCTCTCGCCGCCGGCACCGGATTCCGGCTTGTATCCGGTGACGGAGAGCCGTACCCGGTCGACACGGAGGCCGTCCATCCTCAAAACCGACAGGTCGGCTACCAGAGGATCCTTTTCCGGGCCGACCGCATCGACCCTTACCGAGTCTCCACGGCCCGGTACCCGTCCGAGCTCGAAGGCGATTAGCCCCGCGACCGTTTCGTAGTCCTCATCCTCGGGCAGCAGGACGCCGATCTGGTCTTCGATTTCATCCGGACGGAGCAGACCGGAAATCGCCCATGCTCCCTTGCCGATTTCACGGATCGGGTCTTCCTGATGGTCATGTTCATCCCGGACCTCGCCCACGATCTCCTCGATCAGGTCTTCGAGCGTGACGATGCCGTCAAAACTGCCGAACTCGTCGACCACCACGGCGATCTGAAGACCGACCTTCCTCAGTTCGGCGAGCAGCGGATCCAGCTCGATGGTCGAGGGGACCAGCACCGGGTCAGCCATCACCTCACTGATTTTCACCTCGTCGCGTTCCTCATAAGGAACCGACACCGCATGCTTCAGATGAACGATCCCCTCGACGATCTCGGAGCCTTCCCGGATCACCGGGAAGCGGGAGCGGCCATCTGCCCGGGATGCCTCGATCACGTCAAGGACCGTCTGTTCCGGTGTAAGTGTCTGGACCTTTACCCGTGGAGTCATCACGTCATCGGCCCGGAGTTCCCCGAACTCAAGAGATTTCTCGAGCAGCTGGGCGGTGGGGATCTCAAGTGTGCCCTGGGCGGCTGATCTTCGAACCAGGGAGGTCAGCTCCTCCGGCGAGCGGGCCGAGGCCAGTTCTTCCTGGGGCTCGATTCCGATCAGCCGCAGAATCCCGTTGGCGATGTTGTTGGTAGCCCTTACGATCGGATGAATCACACGGGTGAAGCCGCGCTGGAATCCCTGAACCGCCTTGGCTGTGGCCAGGGGACTGGCAATGGCCAGGTTCTTGGGCACAAGCTCACCGAAGATCATTGTCAGGCCGTTGGCGAGAATGAACGCGATTGCGAGAGCGACTCCGGTTACCGCATTCCCCGAGACACCGAGCGACTCCAGCGGACCGTCGATCAGCGAGGCAACCGCCGGTTCCGCCAGAAAGCCGATGATCAGGTTGGTAACGGTGATCCCGACCTGAGCCGAAGAGAGCTGGGTCGAAAGGCTCTTTAGCGCCGTCCTGACCCCTCTGGCCCGCCGGTCGCCCTCCTCTGCCTCGCGGTCAACGCTGGACCGGTCCACGGTCACGAAGGCGAATTCGGATGCCACAAAAAGTCCGCAGGCGAGAATCAACCCCACGGAAACGAGCACGAGCAGCAGCTCGATCATCGGGTCAGCGCCCCCCGGATTCGGGTCGGGCGCCTGGTACTAGAGCCGGGGTCGTCGTCCATCCAGGTTTCCGCGAAGCCGCATTGAGGCCAAGAATAGCCGGGTTTGGCAGACGTTCCCCGCTGCCCGGGTACCCTTTCAGTGTTAGGGCAAGTGTTGAGGCTCAGGTTCAAAGACCTGCTTTTCGCTGCTTTCGCGGCACTTTTCCTGCTCTCGGCAGGAACCAGTACTGCTGCCCCGGTGCCGGTGGTCCACGGCAATCAACTGGTCGACTCGACCACAGGGCGGCAATTTCTTCCACGCGGGGTCAACTTCCCCGGCTTTGAATACGCCTGCCAGCAAGGCTGGGGTTACGGCAACAGCGGGACCGGACCCGGGCAGGTCGAGCAGACCGTTTCGGCGATCGCGGACTGGCATATCAACACGGTCCGGTTGCCCTTGAACCAGGATTGCTGGCTGGGCGATGACGGCCTGCCGGCCGGCGAGTTGACAACAGGCGACTACCGGGATGCCGTCGACAACTTCGTGTCCGCGTTGAACGCGGTCGGAATAGTGGCTGTCCTCGACCTCCACTGGACCGGTCCGAACGGTGTCGAGGCCGACGGATTGCGGCCCTTGCCCGACGATCGCTCTCCCGCATTCTGGGGTTCGGTGGCTAGCCGGTTCCGGCTTTCCCCTTCGGTCATCTTTGACCTGTTCAACGAACCACATTCACGCTGGGGCACCGGGAGCTGGCTGTTCGAGCTGGGTTGGGACTGCTGGGCCGACGGGGGCTGCGACGCTCCGGCAGAAGCCGATACCGACCCTGAGAGCGGGCTGGACTGGTACCAGACAACCGGCATGCGATCCCTGGCCCAGGCGGTCCGTTCAACCGGCGCCACACAACCGATCCTCGTCTCCGGCATCGACTACGCAAACGATCTGCGGGGCTGGCTGGCCAACCGGCCGGTTGACAGTCAGCTGATCGCCGGCTTCCACAACTACCCGATTCAGCGTTGTCACGAGCAAAGCTGCTGGAACAGCGAGATCGGAGTCCTGGCGAGCCATGTCCCGGTTCTCGCCGCCGAGTTCGGTCAGAACGATTGCGAGAGCCCGGACCACATGAACAACTTCATGAAGTGGGCCGACTCCCGAGGCATCGGATACCTCGCCTGGGCCTGGTGGGTCCTTCCCGTCCTGGGATGCGACAACTACGCCCTGATCTCGGATCTGGACGGAACGCCTCTCGCTCCGGCCGGCACAGCACTTCATGACCACCTTGCGGAACTGGAGCGGGAGCCAACCGCACCTGATCCCGTTCCGGTCCGTCCGGAGGACCCTCCGAGGCCTGAAGAATCTGTACGGCCCGACGTTGACGGGAAGGAAGTGGTTGTGGTGAAGCGCCGGCATTCCCGACTGACGATCAGGCAGGCCGTCTGGAGGAACGGCAAGCTGCGACTGCGAATTCAGATCAGCCCGCTTGCGTCTTTCGCCGTTCGCCTGAGGTTGCGCCTGGTCGTTGACCCGGCAGCCGCTGTGCCTCCGACAACTGACCGCAGGCTTATCCGGCGAAATCTGACCGTAAGTTCCAGCCGCGAAAAGCTGGTGATCGCCAACATTCCTGCCGGCCTGAAACCGACTCTGGTGATCGCCAGCTATCCGGGGGATCAGCGTTTGCGCCCGAAGACGGTCAGGAAACGACTGTCGTCATCTGTGTCGGGTGTCACCCGGCGCTCGGGGTCGACCTGAGAAGATCAGGTTCATGGCTGTACGCGAAGTCATCGAGATTCACGGCCAACCGGTCACCTACCACAGCATGGGTTCAGGCCCGCCGCTGCTGTTGATTCATGGCATAACTTCAAGTTCGAGGACCTGGAAGAGCATCATGCCCCGGCTGGCGAAGAACCACACGGTGATCGCCCCTGACCTGCTCGGCCACGGCCGCTCCGCAAAACCGCAGGGGGACTATTCACTCGGTGCCTATGCCAGCGGAATTCGCGACCTGCTTGTCGCATTGGACATCCCAAAGGCGACGGTTGTCGGCCACTCGCTCGGTGGCGGAATTGCCATGCAGTTCTGCTACCAGTTCCCGGACCGGATTTCCCGCCTCGTCCTGGTTGACACGGGTGGCATCGGCAGCGATGTCAACCTTGTGCTTCGTGCGGCAGCCCTGCCTGGCGCCGAATTCGTACTGCCTCTGCTTTTCACCCCCACCCTTCACGACGCCGCCGTGAAGGTACGGAACTTCGTTTCCGGCTTCGGAATCCACGGCAATGCGGATGTCGAAGGTGTGGCCGAAGGCTTCGCCTCTCTTACCAAAGCCGATTCCCGCCGGGCCTTCCTGAATACGGTCCGCTCGGTGATCGATCCGAGTGGACAACGGGTCTCCGCCGCGGACAGGCTGTACCTGACAAGCGACATACCGTCGATGATCGTCTGGGGCGACAAAGACAAGATCATCCCGGTCGCCCACGCTGACCTCGCCCATGAACTGATGCCCGGAAGTCGACTGGAGATCTTCCCCGGGGCAGGACATTTTCCCTTCAACGATGATCCCGACCGGTTTATCAGGGTACTCGAGGACTTCATCGAAACAACCGGTGAAGCGGACCTGGATGAGGAACACATCCGGAGAATGCTGCTGAAGCGCCAAAGCGAAAACTCCACCGAGGCTGCCTGAGCCAGCGACTTGGGCATACTCGTAGATATGAGCGACGAGTTGCCGGTTGAAGAAGTCCTCTCCGCACTGGAGGAGTATCAGCGGCGCACCATCGGTTTGTACCGGGAACATGCGGAAGACCCGGAAGCCTGTGTGAAGGCCATGGTCAGGCTTCATCTCGCCTGGACAGAGGAATCTCCGGACCGGGCCAGAATGGTCGCGCGGTACCGGAACCCGGTTCAGGCCGGGCCGGGCCGGGAGCGGCTCACCGAATCCAACCAGGCCTATTTCCGGGAATCAAAGGAGTGGATCAGAAACGCAACGGAATCGGGTCGCATGCCGTCGATCTCGTTCAACGTCCTACACGCCCTGGTCTTCGCGCCGACCCAGGAGCTGGCTAAGCACTGGCTGGGCGGAAGACTGAAAAAGGAACCAACCGAGTACGCGGCTGCAATGGGCGCCGCCGCCTGGGCCGGAATCCTGGCCGCGGGGGACAGCCGATGATCATCGATGCCTGGATGCAGCACCCCACCCCGCGCTTCCTTTCCCACCGGGCATTCGCATCCCTCATGCGCTGGACCGGCCAGGAACCCCCGAGCGAGGAGATCCCGATCGATGCCTCGCTCGCGGCGATGGATTCAGGCGGGGTAGATCACGGCCTGCTCAGCGCCTGGCATTCTCCTGCCGGGCCGATGATCGGCAACGAAGAAGTGGCGGCCTGTTGCGCCGCCCACCCGAATCGCTTCAGCGGCCTTGCCGCGGTCGACCTTTCACAACCGATGGAAGCAGTGCGTGAACTCCGCCGCCGGGTGACCGAAGACGGCTTCAAGGGTCTGAGGATGCTTCCCTGGCTCTGGGAAACCCCGCCGACCGACCGTCGTTTCTATCCCCTGTTCGCGGCCTGTGTCGAGATGGGAATCCCGTTCTGCACCCAGGTCGGCCACACCGGACCGCTGATGCCCTCCGATCCCGGCAGGCCGATCCCGTACATCGATCAGGTGGCGATTGATTTTCCCGAGCTGGTCATTGTCGGTGGCCACATCGGCTATCCCTGGACCGAAGAAATGGTGGCGGTCTGTCGCAAGCACGAGAACGTTCACATCGACACCTCCGCTTACACCCCGGGGCGCTACCCCCCGGAACTGATCGCCTACATGAAATCGAAGTCAGGCCGACGCAAAGTTCTCTGGGGTTCGAACTACCCGATGATCCCCCCGCAGAACGCCCTTGAAGGGCTGCAAGACCTCGGGCTGGACGAAGAATCGCGAAACCTCTTCCTTGGTGGAAACGCCCGTCGGGTCTTCAACCTGACCATCTGAAGCGGTTTCAGACCTCGACCGGGGTCAGCTCCGGGCGCTTCGCGTGACGGCCGTCTCCGGATGATTTTCCTGCCAGGCGACGGTAGATCCAGGGAGCGAGGAAAGCCCCGGCCCACCGGACCTCGGCCAGCATCTGTTCAGTGAAGGCCGGCCTGGGTCGCTCGGGGAGCGTACCCGGCCAGGGCTGACCGTCCGGTAGCGGTTCGATCAGGGAAAACATGCCGTCGGCAAGTACCTGGTGACCGGCCGGGTTTAGATGAAGCCGATCCGGGCACCAGTGGCCGGGGTCGGCCACATCAGCCAGCGCTTCGATATCGAGAATCAGGGTGCCGTGCCGTTCAGCGATTCTCCGCAGCCCCCGGTTGAACTCGGCCATCGTCTCCGAGAGCAATTTGCCGACCGGCATCATGAGCGCAGGGTCGGGGTAGGTGACCGTGAGCACAGTCGCTCCCGATGCGGCCAGCCGGGCCTGCATCGTGTCCATCCGGGCGAGGATCAGGTCGATCCTGCGTCCCGGCCGGAGCACGTCATTGAGCCCGCCGACGAGGCTGACCAGATCCGGTTCCATCGACAGGCAGAGGTCCATCTGGTCTTCATCGATCTGGGCGAGCAGCTTGCCCCGGACGGCCAGGTTCGCGTACAGCAACCCGGTTTGAGCCGTCCCTTCCGGACCGGACCGGACCTGCCCTGCCGCCAGGCGGTCCGCGAACCGGTCAGCCCAGCCGCGTTCGGCCCCTCCGGGACCAGTCGGGTCGCCGACCCCCTCGGTCTGACTGTCGCCGATCGCGACGAAACGCTCGAAAGTCAACCCCCTGCTGCCTTGCATGCCGACACCCTAACGGAGCAGGAACTCCTTGCTCATTGGTGCATTCGCTCGATTGTGGCCGGAAGGGCCGGAACCCGGCAACGACGCATTTCCGACTTGAGACCGGCACGCATCCTGTCAAGTAGCGCCTGGCTGGTTGACGAGAGCGCGCGGCCGCTATCGCGGTCAACCAGGTTGTTGACCTGATCCGGATCCCGGGTCCGGTCGTACAGCTCGAATTCGGGCTTTCCTCCATGCGGATCCAGATAGATCGCATAGGTCGCTTCCGGTGTGCGCCATGCCCTGATCCGGTTCGCGCCGGGCGTCACGTCCCGGTAGGCCGTCCCCGACTGGTGATCGTCATAGGTAAAGAGGGTTCCCTCCTGTACCGAATCTGCTCCCTCAAGGAGGATCGGCACAAGGCTGTGGCCCCGGAGCTCGAGCCCTTCGGTTTCCACTCCGGCCAGCTCGGCCATGGTCGGCAGGACGTCACAAAGCGAGGCGGGCGCACCGGTCCGGCGCGGTTCCGGAAACAGCTTCGGGTTGGAGACGATCAGCGGCACGTTGACGGTCTCCTCGTAGGCGTTGAACATCTTCTGCCGGAGACCGCCATGGGACATGCCGAGATCACCATGGTCCGAGGTCCTGAAGATCACCGTTTTCGAGCGCAGGGAATCCGGGTCACCGGGGTCGCCCAAGGCATCGATGACGCGACCGATCTTGGAATCCGCGAGACGGTGAAGGTGAGCGTAAAAACGGCAGTACTCGAGCCGCTGCTCGCCCTCGACCGGACCGAGAAAACCGAGCTGGCCCATCTTGAGCATGGCATGGGCGCGAGGCTTGTTCTTCAGGTTCTCGTCGACCGAGGGTGGCAGCTCTACGGCGTCGAGGTCAGCCCATTCGTCCCGCGAGTAGCCGCCTTCCTCAAAGGACGAGGGGTAGCCGAGCACATCATGCGGATTGACCAGCGAGAAGATCAGTGCCCAGGGCTCCTCCGGAGGATCGGCCAGGAACTCTTCAGCCTGACGGGTGAAATCCTCGTCGTACCCTTCTTTGCTCTTGCCTGATCCGTGGCCACCACCGAAGTGACTGGGTTCGATGTTCTCACCGGCATCGGGCGGCACCCATCCTTCAAATCCGTAGTCCTCCGCGAGGCGATCGGAATCAATCTGTGCCCAGTCATCTCCCACCGGCTGGGTCAGATGCCATTTGCCCTTCAGCACTGTCTTGTACCCGGCCCGTTTCAGGACGGACGGAAGGTTTTCCATGTCCGGGTCAAGCTCACGCTCGTCGGTTCCTCCGTTGGGCCGGCGTATCGCGCCCTTGACCGTGTTGGAGATCATTTCCAGCGGCGACATTTCTCCGGACCTGACCGATTCCACACCTTTCTGCAGAGCATGCTTGCTGTGGGCGCGGTTGATTTCCGCGCCTCCCCGGGTGAGAGTCAGGTCCACTCCATGCTCGGCCGGCCACCGGCCGGTAAAAAGCGAAGCCCGGCTGGGTGAGCACATACATGAGGCGATGCTGGCTTCTTCGAAAGTGACTCCGGTACGGGCCAGTTCGGCGTCGGCAGGCATCAGCTGGTCCAGCCACTCCTGGTCTTCCGGCCAATGCATCGGGTACCGCTGCTGGTCGGTGATGATCAGCATCAGGTTTGGCGGGTTCTGCCCCCCGTTCTTCTCGGTCCTGGCACTCAATTTGTGGCTCCCTTGCATCCGGTCTTCTGAAACTCGGCTTTGGTCGAGTATTTGCCGCGCGGGTAGTAGCGGCCCATCACAGCTGCGGCATCAAACGGAGAGGTGACGTTCTGCACCGCATGTTTGAAACCAGGGCTGGGGATCACATTGCGGATCATCAGCAGCCCCGAGTCGGTCCGTCCGGCGCCGTCGCCGTCCGGGTCGGCGGCCAGCCAGGCGACACCACATTCGCGGGTTGCGTTTTTCGGACGATCTGCCGCCTTCGAAACGACGATGGTGTACCGCCGTTTCTTGCCCTTCAACGGCACCTGCTCATCGAACAGACAGCGGTGAGTCCGGGTCGTGACAAGGGACTCGATTGAGCACATGTCCCATTCGGCGAGCTGTCCCTTTCTGGTCTTTTTCTGGCCGTTGCGCGTCAACGGTGTGACCGGCATGCTTCCCTTGATGACGAGCACGTTTCCGTACCGGAAACTCAGGGCGCCGGTCATGTACCGGGCATCATTGTTTGCGTAAAGGGCACCCTTCTCGACCGGATTCGCCTCCCAGGCTGCCTGGAACTCGGACGCCGTCCTGTACCTGGCCATTGAAAGTCCGAGGTTGAAGAACTTGATGAACTCGAAATCCGCTTCGGCGGGGTTGGTCAGCGGATCCTTCCCGGGCCAATTGACGAGGGAGTCGTAGAGAGGCCGGGGCAAGTTGATCGACGCGTAATCGTGGTTCGAGTTGAGGGCCTGGCACAGTGCCTGGCCGGTAAGGACGGTCCCATCGGCCAGGGTCAGCTCCGGGGTCGGTATGCCGGTCCCACCGGAGAGATTCCGGCCTTTGTCCGGTACGTAGACCCGGTAGAGAATGTCCTGGTATGCCTCCGGCGAGGGTGCCGCGTAGAGGGTGTTCGGAGTGGCGATCGCAGGTGCGGGACTGCCGATCACCCGGACGGTCCAGTCGCGATTCCTGGCTTTGCGGTTGTGGCCTGGCACACTGGGGTTCACAGAACCGCGATCCGGACGAATTTCCCGGTCGGGCAATGATCCGGTTGGCGTGCCGCCGCTTGACTCGTAGGCGTTCAGGGATGAGTAGCGGGCGTTGGGGTACTTGCCCCGCAGCTTCAGCACGGCACCTTCCGGAGTGCGGAATTTGGCACCCCAGTAGGTGATGTGGGTGCCGGGGTAGGCGGTGTTCGTCTGCTCGTTGGCTGCCGTGAACGGCCCGGTCCAGAAGCAGCCTGCTGTCGGAAGCCCCTTCGGGTTGTAGCCGTCCGGAACCAGGGCGGCACCGGCGGCCGCCGGGAAAACCGCGATTGCCGCAAGGGCGGCCAGACAAATCGAAATCCTGCTCTTGACTACCCTCATACCTGCTCCCCACGATCGTGGTTCAACCGCCGTCGCGGTCCTTTCGCAAATCTCTCCGCACGGGAGTTTACTGACGCGCGTCAAGTATTCATAAAGTTGGATCGGGTACACGGTTTGACGACAGGGATGCATGCGAACATGGGTTCGTGGGAGCAGCCTCCATCATCCATGCCGATCTCGATGCTTTCTACGCGTCGGTAGAGCAGCGCGACGACCCTGCCCTGAGGGGCCGGCCGGTGATCGTCGGAACGGGAGTGGTTCTGGCCTGCAGCTATGAAGCAAAAGCACTCGGCATTTACACGACCATGAACGGTGCCGCAGCCCGACGGGCCTGCCCGGAAGCCGTCTTCGTCCCGCCCCGGATGGAGGCATATTCGGAGGCGAGCAGGGCCGTCTACGAAATCTTCCATGACACGGCACCGGTGGTTGAAGGGCTCTCCATCGACGAAGCCTTCCTTGAGGTTGGCGGTATGGAACACATTTCGGGAACCCCGGCTGGAATCGCCGCGACCCTGAGGCAACGGGTCCTTGCCGAGACCGGATTGCCGATCTCGGTCGGAGTCGCCCGGACGAAGTTCCTCGCCAAGGTGGCGAGTGGCGCTTCGAAGCCCGACGGACTGCTGGTGATCGACCCCGACCGGGAAGAGGCCTTCCTCCATCCCCTGCCGATCGAGGCCCTCTGGGGTGTCGGCAAAGTGACCACGTCGAAGCTGAACGCGGTCGGGATCCGCACGGTCGGCGATGTCGCTGCCACAAGCCTGCTCCGGTTGGAGTCTTCAATCGGTGAAACAGCGGCACGCCGCCTGCTCGACCTGGCCCGCAACCATGATCCGAGAAAGGTCGAACCGCGCGAACCACGCAAGTCGATCGGCGCACAGAGTGCGTTCCCGGGCGGCTCAAGAAACCCGGTCCAGGTCGATTCCCTGGCTGCCGCCCTCGTTGACCGCACGACACGGAGACTGCGGGCAGCAGACCGGGCCTGCCGTACTGTCTCGATCGGTCTGCGCTTCGAGGATTTCTCCCGCGCAACCCGTGCCCGTACTCTCGCCTGGCCGACCGACGAAACCGCAGTAATCCTGGCCACCGTGCGCGAACTTTTCAACGAATCAAGGGAAGAGATCGGCGAGAAGGGTCTTACCTTGATCGCCATATCGCTCGGCAACCTTGAAGCGGCCGATACCGTCCAGATGGAGCTTCCCCTCGATCAGGGTCCGGGTCCGGCCCGGGAAAGTCCGGCACTCGACCGGGCCGTCGACGACGTCCGATCGCGTTTCGGGGATGACGTGATCAAGCGGGCATCAATGATCGATGCCGATCAGGGATCGCCGGTACCGGTCCTGCCGGATTGAACTTCAGCGGTGCCTGAGACGGACCCGGACCCTGATCGTCCGGCCGTTGCCTGCCCGGTCAGTGGCCCTTGCCGTATAGACGACCCGTTTCCCGTGTCGGCGCCGGATGATCCGGCAGGACCGGACCCCGGAAGTCCGGTCGCGTGCGATGCATTTTGCCCGCTTGATCTTGCTGTAGACGGCGCCCCTGCGAACGCCTCTGATCCTGACCACAGGCCTGGTCCGGTCGATCTTGATGCCGGAGACCCTGGCAGCAGCCCGTCCGCCGTCAGCCGCGACAGCCTCGCCGGACACGGCATGTTTGCGCCCGTCACGGGTCAGCCTCCGCGGCTCCGGGCACCGACTAATCGGCGAACCATTCGCGGTACAGGTGAATGTGACGATCACCGGGGTCCGGTACCAGCCACGGGCGTTCCGCTTTTTCCGACTGGAGGCCCGGGCAACAATCGTGGGATCACTTCGACCGACCTGGCCGAATGAAGGAGCGAAGTCAATATCACCGCCGTAGCTGGCCGTCACCAACCGCGGAGTACCGCTGGGCACCGTGGAGCTCAATCTTGCCACCCCGCCGTTCAATTGCGCCCGGCCGACCACTTCACCGTCGACGCTGAAGACAACTTCGCCGCCAGGGACCGGCAGACCCTCGCCTTGAGCAACGACCCTCGCTTCGATCGATTCGCTTCCAACCGTGACCCTGGTCGAAGTGGCGGCTCCCCGCAGGTCGACGGTCTGAACCCTGGCTCCATCCTGGTTGTGAAAATGAACCATCATCAGGCCCTTCCCGCCATCCTGCTGCCAGGACTCCACGTTTCTGGTCACGGTGAGTTCTTCCCCGGGCTGATCGGGGACCAGCGGTCCGCCGCCATCCTCATCGGTGACGGATATTCCAGGCCGGAAGAGGTTTGCCTTGAGCGGATCCTTGAGATCGCCGGTAGCGGAGTCGACGCCGATCAGGTCTATCGGCTGGCCTGAATATGCAGAGTAGGTCTCGACTCCATACGAGACCGAGGGGTTCTCCGGAGTAATCCCGTAGTCAGCGAGAGCGGCGAGGGCGACCGGTAGGACCATGACATCACTGTCATAGAGGGCTGTGTCTGTGTCCCCGAAACGGCCGTTCAGCAGTTGCTGGTCAATCACCCGCTGGCCCGACGGCTTTGCCGGGTCATACAGCTCGCTGATGAAAGTGTCGTCATCCCCGAGCCGATCGTTATAGAGCAGAAGATCGGGTTTGCCATCTTCGTCCACATCGAGGTCTACCTGCAGGAAGAGCTTGCTGACGGGAATTCCCCACGGTCGGTGAACCGCAAGGGCGAAGTACCCGTTTGACTGGGCCGCGTCCCCGGACTGGGGGAAGTCGGAAGTGACACCGACCTCGCTGAGGTCAGCCGAGCGCTCCTCGGGCAGCCGGTAGCAGCCGGTCACCACCATGCCGCCACATTCAGGAGCCTCGCCACTTGTCGCCTGGAGTTCGAACCCCGCGGCGATCGAGAAGATGTCGTTGTCGGGGTCTCCGTCGCCGACCCCGTTGTCACCACTTTCGCCGCCGACCCCGCTTCCGGTCAGCGGAAGCACCGCCGACTGCACCGGTTGCCCGGCAGTGGCGGCGTCGCGGTGAATCAGAAGCGAATCCGGCTGGCTCATGACGGAGGCCGGCCGCGGCGCCGCGTAGACCGGTACCCGCAGGGTGGCTCCCGGAGAGTCCGGTGTCAGCAGCAACCGGCCCATCGCCTCGGCCAGGGTTTCCCTCGGGTAGCCGAACTCGGCACCGATCCGACCGATCGTCGGGTCTATCGATTTTGTGAGCGCAGAAGGATCATCTATCTCCAGCCGGACCGTGACAGTTCCAGTCCGGCCCGAACCGACCGCCACTTCCTGTGGTGAAACCGTGAACTCAGCACCCGGCACCTCGGTGATCGGGTCGTACTGCGCGTCGAAGGTCTCGCTGAAGTTCGAGAGATTCTCGACCGTGACCTTCTTCTCGATCACGACCGGTCCGGCTGCCTCGACCGGTCCGAAGGAGACGCTCACCGATCCGTTATCCGGGTTGTAGGCAAGCATGTCGTTCGCGACCGCAGAGGAAGCGTCGATCCGGCCCGCACCAACCCGAATTGGCCCGTAACGGCCCGCGGAGGGGTTCGCCGAACCGTCGACGAAGACATCGTTACCGGCCGTATTCATGATTCCGGCCTTGACCTGAAGCGGGTTCCAGCCGGGGTGAGCCTGCCGGACCAGTGCCGCAAGCCCGGCGACCATCGGCGCCGCCATCGAAGTGCCTGAGTTGCTCACCCCGCCATCACCGCTACCGACCGCCGCGGAGAAGACCGAACTGCCGACCGCCGCTACATCCGGCTTGAGGTTGCCAGCCGAGTGGATTCCCCGCGAGGTGAAACCGGAAACCTTGTCATTGTCAGCCGGGTCGGTTCTGATCACCGATCCGTTCGATGTCCCGGTGACCTCAACGTCGAGTGAGTTGTCCAGGGCGTCACGGATCTCATCTGCGCCCGAAGCAACCACCAGGACGCCCGGGATCTCGCTCGAACCGTTGATCCCCGCCGAAAAGGTCTCGGAGTCACTACCGAAAATGAAGCCGATCGCCCCCGCGTCCGAGAGGTTCTGTCCGCGGGCTATCGATCCACATTCCGGCACCGCGTCATGCCACTTGACCAGCACGACCTTGCCGGTGAAGGTCCCCGATGGATACGGACTGCAGGCAGTTTCGTTGGTTGGCGGAGCCGCGACCACCGGGCCTGCCAGATCCGGAAGGCTCGACCAGTCGTAGAGCTGACCGCGGGTCATCCCGAAAGTCTCAGGGTTGCCGTCTATCGTCAGCGAGACCCCGTCCATGCGGGACTGGGCGTCAACCGTGCTCGCCACGCTGAGGACCCGGGAGGCATTGCCGGGTGCGCCGCTGATGTCAGTGTGATCACCGGCGTTGCCGGCCGAAGCGATCACCGCCACACCCATCGCGGCAGCTGCGTTGGCAGCGACGGCATCCCCGTCCTGGTCCGAACCGAAATCGGAACCCAGGGACATGTTGATCACATCGACATGGTCGCTCGGATCGCCGTCGCCGTTCGGGTCCACGGCATGGTCAATCGCCTCGGTGACCACATCGGTACTGCCCTCGCATCCGAGCACGCGAATCGCGTAGACATCCGCTTCTGGCGCGGTGCCAGGGCCGATCTTCATCGCTCCGAAATCGGTGGAAGTGTCGTAGGCGCCGGTGTAGGTCGACCCATCCCCGTTCACCCCCAGGCCGGCCGCCGACCCGGCCACATGGGTGCCGTGGCCACCACAGTCGAGCGGATTCGGGTCCGGATGCGGTACTGGCTGATAGCCCGGGTCGGAACGATCTGTGTTGTAGCTGTCTCCGACCAGGTCGATCCCGCCGACGACTTTCGCATTTGGAAAATAGGCACTGTCGGCGATCTGTGCCTCATTCGCGTGAGCGTCTTCCCAGGCCGCGGTCGTTCCCGGTCCGCCGAAATCCGCATGGGTGTAGTCCACCCCGGTATCGATCACCGCGATGCTCTTGCCCTGGCCGAGGAAGCCGGTGGTTTCCCAGGCTGATGGTGTCCCCTGAAAGGGCACGGCATAGGAGTTGTCGGCCCTCTTCGGCGCGACCGGATACACCGCGACAACCCCGGGAATCTCCTCAAGAGCTTTGAAGTCACCGGCATCTGCCCTCACGCCGACCGACGCCAGGACGCTGTGGGTCCGGTAGACCACATCGGCGTCCGCGGGGAGATCCTTGACTACTTCGGTCTGGGCGCGGCTGATGACCGGCTTCTGACTGCGGGCAGCTGATCTTGCTGCGGCAAGACCGTCACTGCGTTCCTCTCGAAAGACCTTGACCGTTGAATCAGGCTCAAGCCTGAGCAGGAAAGTCCGGCGCAGGTCTTCTCCCCCCGAGACCCTGGCGGCTGAGGCGGGCTGACCCGCTCCCGCTACGGCGAGCAGCATCACAACCGTTGCCGCACCCTTGATAAATCCTGCTCCCTGCCGTCGGATCTTCATCTCACCCGACCTTAACGGGTCAAACGGATCAAAGTTGCCGAAAAGCGGTCACCCGATACCGGACTTCATCGTCGGCAATCATCGGAGAGACATCAATCGCAAGGTAATTGACAAAGCCCAGCCGGGCGTTGTATCTCACATCCAGCACCGCGACTTCTGACATGACTGCCCGGTCGACGATCCTGAACAGTCCCGGCACAGTGAACGGTCCACCCCAGCCCTTCACCGAGACTTTCACTACTTTTCCCCTTCGGACGGTCACCACCGCCGCCCCTGGCGGCGCGCAGAAGCACATGCGGTCAACCTTCAGGCGGTAGCTGCGGACTCCCCGGCTGTCCCACCTGGAACGGGCCCGACTCAATTCACCTGCGGCGCTGCCATCGGTGATCGCCGGGTCGACCGGACTCGGCGGACCGGGATCTGTCGCAGAGGCAGGTGCGGCCAGCAGCAAGGCCAGACAAACCGTCAGCAGGGAGATCAGCTTCTTCACGTCCGTATGTCTACCACTTGTCGGACGCCGATCGGTCACAATCGCCCGATGCCGCACCTGCATGAATGGAGTCCTGCCCTGCGCCAGTCTCTGCCCCACCTCGTCCTCGGTGACGCTCCGACGCCGGTCCGGGAACTCCCGGCCTTCGCAGACGGCGTCAATGGCATCTGGCTGAAGGATGAAAGTGGCTTCGGCAACGGTGGATGGGGCGGCAACAAGGTCCGCAAGCTCGAGTGGCTGCTGCCTGATGTGAAACGCAGGAAACGAAAGACCATCCTCACATTTGGCGGACTCGGTACCAACTGGGGGCTGGCGACTGCCCTCTACGCCAGGGAGATGGGAATCCACACGGCGCTGGCTCTGATCGATCAGCCAAGGGATGAACATGTCGAGGCGCAGCTGGAACGGCTCCGCGCTTCCGGCGCGACGATCCATTTCACCCGAAGCAAGAACCGCACGGTTCTGCTCGCGCCGTGGCTTGTCGCCCGACACATGAGCGGCCCCAGGCCCCCGTACGTCCTTCCCTCTGGCGGTTCCTCGCCACTCGGCGCGCTCGGCTACGTCGAGACCGCTTTCGAAATCGCAGCACAGGTGAAATCCGGTGAACTCCCTGAACCCGGCTACGTCGTGGTTCCGGCAGGTTCGGGGGGAACAGCGGCCGGCCTCGCGCTTGGCTTCGCTATCGCCGGGCTTCCGGTTCAAACCGTCGGGGTGATCGTCACCGAGCATCTGAAACTCGATGACGCCGCCATCGGCCGGCTGGCGCGGAAGTCCGCCGCCCTGCTCCGGGAGCGGGGAGCAGACTTTCCGGAACCGCAACTCAATCTGGAAATGACCGGCCAGTGGCTGGGAGATGGGTACGGGACCCCCACCGCCGAGTCCGAACGTGCGATCGAGCTGACCCGGCAATCCGGCCTGGAACTCGATCCGGTCTACACCGCAAAGGCGATGGCAGCCCTGCTCGCCAGATCCCGAGCTGGTGATTTCGGGAGCCGACCGGTTCTCTTCATCAACACCAACGGTCCCCGGTAACCACACCGGTCGCCACAGACTCCTGGCCCGGAAACCTGGTCCGGGGCGAATCAGCCAAAAAGGGTCAGGTCCGGTTCGCGTTCACCCCGGAGTACGGCCAGATCGACTTCGACGCAGGCGATGTCGCGGCCTTCGGCCAGAGTCCGGGCCTGCGGCTTGATTGACTGGGCGGCGAGGATCCCGCGGCAGCCGGACATCGAGGGGTCGCGGTGGATCCGTTCCAGGTAGCGGGTGATCTGCTCGACGGCTTCGATCGTCCCAACACGCTTTATTTCGACCGCAACCCAGTTTTCGTCGGTGTCCCGGCACATAAGGTCAACCGGACCTATGTCCGTGAACCATTCCCGCTTGACAAGCCGGAGGCCTTCACCACACCAATGTGGCTGGTCGGCCAGCAGTTCCTGCAGGTGAGCCTCCACACCATCCCGCTCAAGAGCCGCGGCCTCGCCCATATCGTGAGTGACATCGGAGAGGATTTCGGTGATCCTGATCACGACCTTGTCCTCGGTCGCCCCTGCCCGCTTCGTGACGACGATCGTTGCGGGCTCATTGCCGGTTTCGCCCTTTTCCTCAATCGTGGTCGGCGGTGTCATCCAGTTCTGCGGCTTGTAGCCGCCGGTGTCGGCGTGAATCATCACCGACCCGTCCGACTTGATCATCACGAGGCGGAGGGCCTCCGGGAGAAAGGTTTCGAGCCGCCCGGTGTAACGGGCTTCGCAACGGGCTACGATCAGACGCACGCCGGGGAGCCTAGCCAAACTGGCGGCCAGTCCGACGATCAGCACAAGCGCACGATCAGGCGCGAACCAGTTCTTCAGGGCAGGCGCCAGTCGATCGGCTCGGCGCCCTGCTCGATCAGCAGTTCATTGGTACGGCTGAACGGACGCGACCCGAAAAAGCCGTGGCGTGCGGCCATCGGGCTCGGGTGCGGTGATTCGAGGCATGGCACCTGCCCCAGCATCGGCCTCAAGTTACGGGCGTTACGACCCCAGAGGATCGCCACCATCGGGCCTCCGCGAGCGGCAAGTACCCGGATCGCCTGTTCGGTCACCTCCTCCCAGCCCCGGCCCTGATGGGAGTTCGGCTGCCCCGGCTGAACGGTGAGTGAACGGTTGAGCAAGAGCACACCCTGCTTGAACCAGGGCGAGAGGTCACCGCTGGACGGTGGCGGATAGCCGAGGTCATCCGTGTACTCCCTGAAGATGTTGACCAGACTCGGCGGCAGCGGCCGCACATCGGGCGCAACCGAGAATGAAAGTCCGACCGCATGCCCCGGGGTCGGGTAGGGATCCTGCCCGACGATCAGGACCCGCACCTGCTCCAGCGGCAGGGTGAACGCCAGCAGGATCTTTTCCCCGGATGGCAGATAGCCCCGGCCCGCGGCCGCTTCACCACGAAGGAAGTCGCCCAACTCTCCGATCCGGGGAACGACTGGCTGAAGGGCATCCGCCCAACCCGGATCAATTACTTCACTGAGCGACCGCTCCGACACGGCCCCAGCATACGAGGAGCAGTGGTCCGCTTCAGCGTCCGTAGACCAGGTGCGTGACGACGGGAGTTGTGCGACTGCTGACCGGTTTCAGCTTCACGCCCGGGGTGTCGGCGAAAACGCGTTCGCCGCCGCCTGCAACGAAAGGGGCCACGTGCAGTCGGAGTTCATCGACAAGCCCGGCCGCCAGGTACTGGTTGAGAACACCCGGCCCGCCGGCGATCGAAATGTTCCGGTCACCGGCTGCTTTCCGTGCCCTTTCAAGCGCGTCTTCGATTCCTCCCGTGACGAAGTGAAAAGTGGTCCCTCCCTCCATCTCGATGCTCGGTCGCGGACGATGGCCGAGAATGAAAACAGGAGCGTGGTAGGGAGGGTTGCTGCCCCAATATCCGTCCCAGTCGAGGTCCCATTCTCCTTCATCGGAGGAGAACATCTTGCGGCCCATGATGTAGGCACCGGCCTCCGTGATCTTTGCCCGCTCCTCCTTGTTGTCATCAAGGTATTCGAACATCCACGCGTGAAGCTGCTTCGGATCGATGTCGCCGCAGGGGCGCCTCCCTAATATGTCTCGCCGCGCTCGGCCAGCTTGACCAGCGAAGCGGGCGGCTCGAAACGCTCGCCGTACTTCTCAGTCAGTTCACGGCTTCGTTCGACAAACCCGGCCGGACCCTTGCGCTCGGGATGGGCTTCAGAGCGGTATCCGTTGATGTACTGGAGCACTCCACCGGTCCAGCCCGGGAAGCCGATACCGAAGATCGAGCCGATGTTGGCGTCGGCGACCGATTCGATCACGCCCTCGTCGAGGCACTTGACGGTCTCCAGCGATTCGACGAAGAGCATCCGCTCCTCCAGCTCTTTGAGATCGATTTGCGAGGGGTCTTCGACCGACGGGAACTCTTCCTTGAGCCCGGCCCAGAGACCGGTCCTCTTGCCGTCCTCGTAATCGTAGAAACCGGCGCCCGCCAGCTTGCCCGCGCGGCCCGCTTCGACCATTCGGTCGACCACCGCGAAAGCCGGGTGCGGACTCCACTCGACACCATCGGCTTCGAGTGCCTCGCGGGTCGCCTTGCGGATCTTGATCATCAACTCCATGTTCAGTTCGTCGCTCAGCTGAAGCACCGGAGCCGGGTAGCCGGCCTGGCTTGACGCCTGCTCGATAGTCGCCGCGGGCACACCCTCCGCGAGGAAGGCTATACCTTCGTTGATGAAGGTTCCGATCACCCGGCTGGTGAAAAAGCCGCGCGAATCGTTGACCACGATCGGAGTCTTCTTGATCTGTTTTGCGAGATCAAGCGCCCGGTGAAGTGTGGTGTCACTGGTTTTCTCACCCTTGATGATCTCCAGCAGTGGCATCTTGTCCACCGGGCTGAAAAAGTGGAGGCCGATGAAGTCAGCCGGACGCGAAACACCTTCGGCAAGGCCTGTGATCGGCAGAGTCGAAGTATTCGAGCCGAGCAGGGCTCCCTCGGCCAGGAACGGCTCGATCTCCGCGAAGACCTTGGCCTTTACCCCCGGATCTTCGAAGACCGCCTCGATCACCAGGTCAGCCCCCTCGGCGTCCCTGGCTTCGGCGGCCGGGGAGATCCGGGCGAGCAGGGCCTCACCCTTCTCCTCGGTCGAGCGCCCACGGGAGATCGCCTTTTCGACGATGTCCTTCGAGTAACCCTTGCCACGCTCCGCAGCCTCGAGCGAGATGTCCTTGAGGACGACCTCGATACCGGCCTTGGCGCAGACATACGCGATCGCGGCGCCCATCATGCCCGCACCGAGCACCACTACCTTCCTGGCCGTGTGCTTCTCGCTGTCGGCCGGGCGGCCGCGGTCGCCGTTCACTTCCTGCAAGTCGAAGAAGAAAGCCTGGATCATGTTCTTCGCGGTCTGGCCCGTTGCGAGTTCGAGGAAATAGCGGCCCTCGATCTCGATCGCGGTGTCAAAATCAACCTGCGAACCCTCGACCGCGGCTGACATGATCGCGATCGGGGCCGGGTACGCCGCGCCCTTCAGCTGCTTCTTCAGGTTCGACGGGAAAGCCGGCAGAGTCATCGCCAACTTCGGGTTCGACGGCGTGCCACCAGGGATCTTGTATCCCTTGACGTCCCAGGGCTGGACCGCTTCGGGGTTCTCGCCGATCCACTTCTTCGCGACCGGGACCAGTTCATCCGGCGAATCGACCAGCTCGTCGATCAGCCCGATCTCCTTCGCCTTGGCCGGACGGAGCGGTTTGCCCTGGATCAGCACCTGCATCAGCGCGTCGGCGATGCCGAGCATGCGTACGGTGCGCACCACCCCGCCACCACCGGGCAGCAGGCCGAGCTGAACCTCGGGGGCACCCAGCTGGATCTTCGGATCGTCGACGACGATCCGGTGATGGGTAGCGAGAGTGATCTCGAGTCCCCCGCCGAGTGCCGAACCGGCGACCGCCGCGACCACCGGTACGCCGAGCGTCTCGAGCCGGCGGAGCTGGGCCTTGACCAGACGGATGCCTTCCGCGAACTCAACCGCTTGTTCCCTGGTCACCGCGAGCAGGTCATTCAGGTCACCGCCGGCAAAAAAGGTCTTCTTGCCGGAGGTGATGATCACCCCGCTGATCTCATCCTTCTCGGCCTCGAGGCGGTCGACGATCTGACCCATCGATTCGATGTAGTCGCGATTCATCGTGTTCGCACCCTGGCCGGGATCGTCGATTGTCAGGATGACGATTCCGTCATCGCCCTTTTCCCACTGGATGGTCCTGGTTTCACTCATGCTTTGAATCTCCTGGTCTTCCCGGCTCAGACCCGCTCGACTACGGTGGCGATTCCCATGCCACCGCCGACGCAGAGGGTGCAGAGGCCGTAGCGGCCACCGGTGCGTTCGAGCTCATCGACGATCGTGCCGAGGATCATGCCGCCGGTCGCACCGAGCGGATGGCCCATCGCAATCGCGCCGCCGTTCACGTTCACCTTCTCCATATCGACGTCGAGATCACGGACGAGGCGGAGGGCTACCGCGGCAAAGGCCTCGTTGATCTCGATCAGGTCGAGGTCATCGGCGGTGATGCCAGCCTTGGCGAGAGCCTTCTTGCTGGCCGGGCCGGGAGCGGTGAGCATGATGGTCGGGTCGGCGCCCGAAACCGCGGTCGAGACGATCCGGGCCCTCGGCGTGAGACCGTTCGCCTCGCCTGCCCGCTCGCTGCCAATCGCGATCAGCGAAGCGCCGTCGACAATTCCGGATGAGTTACCGGCGTGATGGACGTGATCGATCTTCTCGACCCAGTGGTATTTCTGAAGCGCGACCGCGTCGAAGCCACCCATGTCTCCCATCCCGGCGAAGGACGGCTTCAGCTTGGCCAGCGAATCGGTGGTGGTTCCTTCGCGTATGAACTCGTCGTTGTCCAGCACGACCATGTCGTTGAAGTCCCTGACCGGAATCACCGAGCCCGCGAACCGGCCTTCCTTCTGGGCGGCCGCGGCCCTTTCCTGCGAGCGGACCGCGAACTCGTCGACGTCATCGCGGGTGAAGCCTTCGATCGTCGCGATCAGATCGGCCCCGATTCCCTGGGGCACGAAGCTGGTGTCGTAGTTGGTCTCCGGGTCCATCGCCCAGGCACCACCGTCGGAACCCATCGGAACGCGGGACATCGATTCAACCCCTCCCGCGAGGACCAAATCCTCCCATCCGGAGGCCACCTTCTGGGCGGCAATGTTCACGGCCTCAAGGCCTGAGGCGCAGAAACGGTTGAGCTGGACCCCGGCGACGGTGTCTGGCAGGCCGGCTTTGATCGCGGCGGTCTTGGCGATGTCGGCGCCCTGGTCGCCGACCGGCGAAACGCAGCCCAGCACCACATCATCAATCGTGTTCGGGTCGAGCTTCTCGTTGCGGATCAGGGTCTCGTGCATGAGGCCCACCACGAGATCAACCGGCTTAGTCGAGTGGAGCGAACCGTTGCTCTTGCCCTTGCCGCGAGGGGTGCGGATGGCGTCGAAGATCAATGCCTCAGTACTCATCGAGATGCTCCGTTTCGGAAGTGAGGGAACTTTCTGTGCTGGCTGACACAGGAACGCCCGTTAATTATGTCAAACAGCCAGATTCGATTCCATGCTGCGCAGAAGCTCCCGATAGACCGGACCGACATCGGTCTCGGGGACGAGGATCACCAGATGGCCGATGCCACCGAGCGTCGAAAGCACCAGCCTCGCTCCCACGCCCGGATCGAGCGCGGTTGATATATCCCCTTCGTTCTGGCCTTGCCGGATGTACCCGCGCAGCTTCCGGTACAGGTCAGCGTGCATCTTCCTGACTTTCTCGGCCAGCTCGGAGTTGGCGCTGATCTCGGCGATCAGCGTGTAATAGAGCCGATTGTCCGCCGGGCATTCCTCAATGAACCTCCGGTGGGCTTCGATCGCCTCGACTATCGCCTGCCTGCCTCCCCGCTGGCCGGCTTCACGGCGTTCAACTTCCGCCGCCCAGGAAAGGTAGGTGCGCTCGACTACCGCCTGGAGCAGGTCGTCCTTGGTCCCGAAATGCCAGACGATCGAACCGCGGCTGATCCCGGCCTCCTCTCCGATTGCCTTGAGTGAAGCCTTGTGGAATCCCTGCCTGGCGAAAACGACGGCCGCCGCGTCAAGCAGCTTCTGCCGGGAGAGTTCGGATTGCTCCCGCCGGCGTCCCGTTTCGGATTGCTCCCTGGCAAGCACGCGGAAAGTATCGCCGCTCTGTGACTCCGGACCTTCGATCAGGTCACACCCATAGCCAGCATGGCGTCGGCCACCCGGATGAAAGCGGCGTTGTTGGCCCCGGTCACATAGTCACCGGGGACCCCGCACTCAAATGCCATCTCGTGGCAAGACTGATGGATGTCGCGCATGATCTGGACCAGGCGATCTTCCGTGTACTCGAAAGACCAGGAGTCCCTTGAAGCGTTCTGCTGCATCTCCAGGGCACTTGTCGCCACCCCACCGGCATTGGCTGCCTTGCCCGGACCGAAAGCGACTCCTCCTTGACGCAGCACCTCAACCGCTCCGGGCGTGCAGGGAAGGTTGGCTCCTTCCGCCACGATCAGCACACCGTTCTCAACGAGTTTCGCCGCATCGTCATGGTTGAGTTCGTTCTGTGTCGCGCAAGGAAGCGCGACTTCGGTTGGAAGCTCCCAGAGCGGCTCGCCTGCGACGAAACGGGAACCCGGCCGCCGGGCGGCGTACTCCTGCAGCGGCCCGCGCCCAACTTCCTTGATTTCCTTGATCAATGCGAGATCAAGGCCTGCCGGATCGTGCAGGTAGCCCATTGAATCCGAGCATCCGATAACCGTCCCGCCAAGTTGCTGGACCTTCTCGATCGCGTAGATCGCGACATTGCCCGCTCCCGAAACTGTCACTGTCCGGCCACTCAGCGATGAGCCCTTAGCACCCAGCATCTCCTGGGCGAAATAGGCGCAACCGTAGCCGGTGGCTTCTTTGCGGACCCGGGCTCCGCCCCAGGTCAGCCCCTTGCCCGTCAGAACGGCTGACTCATAGCGATTGGTGATGCGGCGGTATTGACCGAAGAGGAAGCCGATCTCCCGTTCCCCGACCCCGGAATCTCCCGCCGGGACGTCGGTGTACTCGCCGATATGACGATGGAGTTCCGACATGAACGACTGGCAGAACCGCATAACCTCGGCCTCTGAACGTCCCTTGGGATCAAAGTCCGAGCCGCCTTTACCTCCGCCGAGGGGAAGGCCGGTCAGGGCGTTCTTGAATATCTGTTCAAAGCCGAGGAACTTGATGATGCTCGAGCTCACCGAAGGGTGAAACCGAAGCCCGCCCTTGAAGGGACCGAGCGCCCCGTTGAACTCGACCCGGTAGCCGCGATTGACCTGGACCTGGCCGGAATCGTCGGTCCATGGGACCCGGAAAATGATCTGCCGTTCCGGTTCGCAGATCCGTTCAACCAGCTTCGCGTCCAGATACTCGGGGCGACGTTCGATGACCGGCCCCAACGACCCAAGCACTCCCCTGACCGCGTCGTGGAATTCCGGTTCGGCCGGATTCCGGCGAAGCACCACCTCGTAGATCGGCTCCAGGTCCGGATGAAGAGTGACCTGTTGAAGGGGTACCGGCATTGAGTTCATCGGGCCAATCTATTGACTTTGAAGGTTCGCCCGTTCCAGCGCTGCCGTGCCGCCTGGCCTGCACTGTGTGACCTGGCAAGGGAACGCCCCGGGGTCCCGGTACCGCTTTTCATACAATCCCCGGATGTTCCTCGCGTTGCGTGAACTGCGCCGGACCTGGCGCCGCTTCATCCTGATCGCTTCCGTGGTGGCGCTGGTTGCGCTGCTCTCGACAGTGCTCACCGGTCTCGCCAACGGCCTGGTCACTGACAACATCTCCGGGCTCCGCGCCCTTCCACTGACCAACCTCGCATTTTCTCCCGGCGCAGAAGCAACTTTCAGCCGCTCGTCACTCGGCCCGGAGGCGCTGGAATCCTGGAAGCAGGAACCCGACGTCAAAGTGACTCCCATCGGGGTTTCCTTCGTCAACGCCTCCTCGGCCAGCGGAGGCAGGAGCATCGATGTCGCGCTTTTCGGGGTGGCCCCCGACAGTTTCCTTTACCGGGACGCTCACGGCGCACCGGATCAGCACGAGGCCAGCCGGGGCAGGCCACTTCACGGCCTTGTTCTCGCGGATGAACTGAAGGAGGAAGGAGTGAAGGTCGGTGACCGCTTTCGGATCGGCACCGACTCGGGAAGCCTGCCGGTGATCGGGTTCACCTTCGGTGGAACCTACGGGCATGCTCCGATCGCCTACACGGACCTCGGCATCTGGCGGCAGGCGCTTTTCGGCAACGAAGCGGAGCCACGCTACTCCGCCCTTGCCCTTCAGCTCCCCTCCGGCTTTGACGTCACTGCGGCCGACCGCCGAGCCGGAACCGAGACGGTAAGCAAACAGGACGCCTACGCGGGTTCGCCCGGATACTCGGCGGAAACCGGCACCATGACCTTGATCCGGGCATTCCTGCTCGGGATTTCCGCACTCATAGTCGGTGCTTTCTTCACCATTCTCACGATCCAGCGAACCCGTCAGATCGGCCTGCTCAAGGCGATGGGCGCCTCCAGCGCATACGTGCTGAGGGACGGAATCGGCCAGATAGCGGTAATCGTCGTTCTGGCGACCGCGGCTGGAACTCTTGCCGGGAGCGGAGTAATCGCGATCGTCGGCCGAGGTGCTGTTCCGGTCGAACTGTCGGCGAGCGCTGTGATCCAGAGCGCCCTCCTGCTGGCCGGCTCGGGAGTGATCGGTTCTCTCTTCGCATTCCGCCGGGTGACCAGAGTTGAACCGGCGATCGCACTCGGAGTAGAGCAGTGACCGAGAACGAAGGAAACACCCCGGCACTCGCGCTCCGGGACCTCTCGGTGAGCGTTCCAGACGGGCAACAGACCCGGATCCTCCTCGACCACGTCAACCTTGAAGTCGCGGCGGGCGAGTTGCTGGCGATCACCGGTTCATCCGGCTCTGGCAAGTCGACCCTTCTGGCCCTGGCCGGTCTGCTCCGTCGACCGGATTCGGGCGAAGTGACGATCTGCGGCGAGCGAACCTCGGATCTCGGTGAGCGACAGCGAACCGACCTGCGCCGCCGGCAAGTATCGATCGTCTATCAGTCCGCGAATCTGGTGCCCTCACTGACCGCTGTCGAACAGCTCGAGCTGGTCGGACACATAAACCGGGAGAAACGCAAGACCGCCCGAACGAGGGCCGAATCTCTGCTTGAGGAACTCGGGATCGGCGACCGGTGGAACCAGCTACCAGGCCGGATGTCGGGCGGTGAACGTCAGCGGGTCGGGATCGCCAGAGCCCTCATGTCGGAACCGTCCGTGCTGCTTGCCGACGAGCCGGTCGCTTCGCTTGACCCGGAGCTTTCGGTCCAGATCGCGGAGCTCCTGGCCAGCGAGACCAGATCGAGAAACCTGGCGACCGTGATCGTCACTCACGACGAGGTTCCACTCAACTACGCCCACCGGCATCTTTATCTCGAAGCAGGCAAGTTGACGGACGTCGGCCTGGCTGATGTCCGGTAAAGACATCGGACAGCCCTGACACCCGATCCGGCGCCTTTGGACATTGTGCCGGAACAGGTTTGGATCGTCAGGAGTGATCGGGGTCACTGGCCGCGGCAGCGGCGTCCTCCGCTTTCACCGACAGGCGCACCTTGAGCGCGCCGAGAAAGCCGAGAAGCAGAAACACCGAAGCTGCCAGCAGAGAAATTCGGGTGCCATCTGCGAAACCTGACGCAAGTGAGTTCACTGCTGTGTCGGTAGCTGATCCGAGCTGGCTGGATGAGCCTTCTGTGCGCAGCTGCGAAATGGTTGAGCCGGCGCTTTCGCGGGTGCTGTCAGCCAGCCGGGTCGCCGACTCTCCGGTCAGGCCGTCCTTTTCCAGCGCGGCTGGCAGGGTCACCGCCAGCGCCACCGACAGCGCCGCACCGGAAAGTGCTGTCCCGAGGGCCGAGCCGATCTGCCTCACGGTGCTCTGGGTGGCCGAACCCTGTCCGGAAATTTCGGTAGGTACGTCCCGCAGGACCAGGCCGGTCAGTTGCGCCGATGCCAGCCCTAGTCCAAGCCCGTAGACGACCAGCAGGGCGGCGATAAGCCAACCCGGTGAAGTAGCAGTCAATACGAGAGCCAGCACAACCACACCCCCTATCTCCAGTCCGAGACCGATCAGAACAGTGCTGGCAGCACCGAACCGGGCCGCCAGGTGACGGGCAGATGCTCCCGAGAAGAACGCCCCGATTGCCATTGCGGCCAGGACCAGCCCGGCCTCCATGGTGTCGAAGCCAAGGGCGTTGATGAGGTAGAGAGGGAGCACGAAGATGATCGCGAATTCACCGATCGCGACCATCGCCGCGGTCAGGTTCCCCCAGGAGAAGGTCGGTACCCGGAAGAGGTCAAGGTCAAGCAGGGCTGATCGCCTCACCTTTGCCCGGTGTCGTTCCCAGACCACGAAGAGGGAAATCGAAACAGCGGCGATCGCGAAGCAGACCGGAATGATCGAAACCGGAGCAGTCTCTGGCCAGGTGAATCCCAGGATCTGAAGGTCGCCCTTCGGCTTCCACCAACCGATCTCCGGACCTTGAATCACCGCGAAAACAAGCGAACCAAAACCGACCGCACTCAAGAGAGCCCCGTCGACATCCGCCCCACGGCCGCCTTTGAAGCCCTTCGTTTCGGGAACCGTGATCAGAGCAAAAACGAAGAGGGCAAGGCCGACCGGAATATTGACCAGAAAGATCCACTCCCAGGAGGCGTACTGGGTGAGAGCCCCGCCGACCAGCGGCCCGATCGCTGCCGCCCCGGAAATCACGGCTCCCCACACCCCGAAGGCTGCCGCCCGATATTTGCCCCGGAAGGTGGCGTTTACAGTCGAAAGGGTCGATGGCATGATCAACGCCGCGCCAATTCCCTGAACGACTCTTGACACGAGCAGGGCGTCTCCGGTTTCGGATGCTGCCGCAAGGAGACTCCCGCCGACGAAAACAACTATCCCGGCGAGAAAGAGCCTCCGCCTTCCCCAGCGATCGGCAAGACGACCGGTCGAAAGAAGCAATGCGGCCAGGACGATCGCATAGAGACTGTTGACCCACTGGGCGCTACTCAGGTCGAGGTCAAGGTCGCTGATTATCGTCGGCAGCGCGACACCGACGATGGTGCCGTCGAGGACGATCATCCCCAATCCGAGCGACAGGACTACGAGTCCGAGCCATTCTTTCCGGCCGGGTGGGGGTTCTGCCTCCGTTCTGGGATCTTCCCGGCTTTCCGATGGGATCTGGGACACGCCGCGGCACTCTAGAGGTTACGGCCCCGCGTTCACTCCCAACTATCATGTCCACCCATGAACATCGAAGTCACAAGCCGCGGTCCAGTTGATCCCAAAATGGTCGATCTCGCCGAGGAGACGCTGGCTGATCTCGAATCGGCGGTTGGCCGTTCGATCGGGCAGATCCGTGTGGTACTCCGCCAGGAGAAGTCGGGCATTCCGCATCCTGCCCGGGCCGAAGGTGACCTGGTGATCGGCGGCAAGGACATCCGTGGACATGTCGAGGCAGAGACGATGCCCAGGGCGATCCACGATTTGGCGGAGCGCCTGCAGCAGCAGACCCGCCGGCACATCGATCGACTGACCACTCTCAAGCGCAAGTCGGCCGATGCCCCCGAAGGCAAGTGGGACCACGACACCTGGGTGCCGCTGCTTCCGTCACAATCGAAGCTGGCCCCGGGGGAGCGAAATGTGATCCGGCGCAAGGTTTTCTCGCTGCTGCCGCTGACGGCGGGCGAGGCGGCCGAAGTGATGAGCGAACTCGACCACGGCTTCTACCTCTTTCATGACTCGGAGACCGATGCCGACTCCGTCGTCTACCAGCGAGACGACGGTCAGCTGGCGGTAATCGCCCCCAGGGAGGTTTCCACCCCGGCCGACCCGGAAAGCCAGGGCGGCATTACGCGTGAACCAAGCCGCTATTCCGGATCTCTTTCGCTTGAAGATGCGGTCAGTGAGATGGACGAACTGAATCACCGTTTCATGTACTTCAACGATGCTGCCGCCGACCGTGGCGCAGTGCTCTATCTGCGCTACGACGGCCACTACGGCCTGATCGAACCAGAAGCCTGAGCGCGACCGAAACCCGGGGAACCGGTATCGAGTCGGGCGAAGCGATCCGGCAACCGCCCGGAGCTGCCATTGAGGCACCGGCCCGGCATGCTTTCGGGCGTGTGCTGGCCCCGGGCGGTGAGTGCTTCTCCCGCGACGTCCGCGCGGTCCACTGCCTGCTTGGACGGCCTGCCGCAGCCCGGGCAGGAAGGCCAGGGTCAAATCGCGAGCACGCGGTTCAGGTGTTCCAGGTCACCTGGCCACCGGTTGCGGGTTCGGACTTGAGCTTCCTTCGCGCTTGGGTATGCGCTCCATCGCCCGCTCGACGAGCGCGGTAATCGTCAGTGACGGATTGACGCCAAGGTTGGTCGGCAAAACCGACCCGTCGCACACCATGAGGTTCTCGTAACCGTGCACGTTGAGGTCAGCGTCGACCACCCCGTGGTCAGCGGTGGCACCGATTACAGCGCCGCCAAGGAAGTGAGCGGTCACCGGCGTGCAAAGCATGGCCTCGAACACCGAGGCCTGCGCCGTGCCGCCCATCTTCTCGGCCAGGCGACGAGCAACATCGTAGGCCGCCGGGATCGGCTGGGGACGAGGCGATCCAGGGTCCGGCTCGGTCTGCAGAATCACGGTGCCATCGCGCAACCGCCGCCACGGGCGCAACCGGATCGACGAGTCGAGCGATTGCATGACGATGAACAGAAGGGTGCGTCGGGACCAGTGGCGCGGGTTGCTCGCGCGAAGCAGTGCGCGCGGATTACGCAGCGCCGCAGCGGCGAACCGCAGGGGCTGTTTGCCGCGCGATCCCGGATCGACGAGCAGCGAGAACATCGACGAGTTGAAATCCCCGCCAGTCCCGTACACCACCGGCTCC
>WPCI01423776.1_pt1 | contig 34833 bp, 22 predicted proteins | sample 5399871 | NCBI WGS metagenome assembly WPCI01 (sample SAMN12869469, study PRJNA574797) | sludge metagenome | isolation source: wastewater treatment of pH7 | place: China:Beijing | collected 2019-05-20 | reverse complement strand
TGATCACCGAGCGCGTCAACGCGGGAATCGCAGCAGCCCGGGCCCCGGGCACGAAATTCGGCCGGCCGCCCGTGAACCCGGAGGTCGTGGATCGCAAGCTCGCGATCGCTGCCGAAGAGAGAGCGAAGGGGCGCACCGCTGAGGAGGCGGCGCGCCTGGTGGGATGGTCACGGGCGACGCTCTACCGCCACCAGCGGGACGCCGCCGCTCGCGAGAGCATCGCGCAGGCGTGACATGGACGGGCCGCAGAAGTGGAAGATCCTGCGGCTCCACGTCGAAGACGGCATCCCACTGGCGAGCCTCGCTCGGGAGACCGGAGTGGGAGAGCGAACGCTCTCGCGTTGGCACAGCCTCTACCGGACAGGTGGCATCTCGGCTCTTGAGCGGGCGCAGCGCGCCGATGCCGGCGTGCGTCGGACCGCGCCTGAGCTGCTGGCGTTCGTGGAGCACCTGGCTCTGACCAAGCCTCGCCCGACCATCGCGACGCTGCACCGCCTGGCCGTAGCCGAGGCTGCACAACGAGGCGTGAGCACGCCGAGCTACGCGACGGTGCGGTCGGTCGTGCAGGCATTGGATCCAGCGATGGTGACGCTCGCGCTTGAGGGGCCAGCGTCCTACCGGGATCGCCACGAGCTCGTCTTCCGCCATCGCGCAGAGCAGCCCAATGCCCTGTGGCAGGTCGACCACACCGAGCTCGACATCCTCATCAAGGACCCCAGCGGGAGACCATCCAGGCCCTGGCTGACCACGGTCATGGACGACTACTCGCGGGCGATCTGCGGATACATGGTCTTCGAGGGCGCGCCCTCGGCGATGAACACCGCATTGGCGCTGCGCCAAGCGATCTGGCCCAAGAGCGACCCCGCCTGGCCGATGTGCGGCATCCCGGACGTGCTCTACGTCGACCATGGCAGCGACTTCACCAGCCATCATCTCGAGTACACCGCGATCGCGTTGAAGATCCGCATCATCCACTCCGCCGTCGCCCGCCCCCAGGGCAGAGGAAAGATCGAGCGGTTCTTCCACACAGTCAACACCGAACTGCTCGCGACCCTGCCCGGGCGCCTCACCCCTGGACACCCACACCCCGTGCCGGTGCTGGACCTTCCTGGTCTCGACCGAGCCGTCGGGGAGTTCGTCGGCCAGTACAACCAGCGCACGCACACCGCGATCCGCACGAGCCCGAAGGTGGCCTGGATCGCTGAGGGATGGCTGCCGCGACTCCCCGAGAGTCTCGAAGAGCTCGACGGGCTACTTCTGCGGGTCTCCAAGCATCGCACCGTCCAGCGCGACGGGATCCACTTCCAAGGCCAGCGCTACCTCTCGCCCACGCTCGCCTCGTTCGTCGGGCGCACGGTCACCATCCGCTACGACCCCCGGGACCTGTCCGAGATCCGGGTCTACGACCACGACTCCTTCGTATGCACAGCGATTGACGAAGCCCACCCCAACCAGCGCTACAGCCTCCACGACATCGAAACCGCCCGACGAGCCCGCCGCCGGCAACTGCGCAAAGACATCAACGACCGCATCCCCACGACTCCACGACCCCCTGACGACCCGCCCGCTCCCGCGCGACGGCCCAGGAAGCGCCTGAAGACCTACGAAGAGGACGAGTAGATGAACCGCGACTTCATCGTCACCAAGGAACACCGCCGCTTCACCGAGTTCGCCGGCGCCATCCGCAAAGACGTCACCATCGGCATCTGCCACGGCGAGGCCGGAGTCGGTAAGACGCAGTCCGCCCGCCGGTACGCCCACTGGGACACCCTCGAACCCTTCATCCAAGCCTGGGGGCCACGCAGCGAGGCCGACCTGAAACACTACGCCGCCGCCCACCGCTCCCGCACCGTGTTCTACACCCCAGAGGTCCTCGCCAAGCACCGCGATCTCATGCGCGACATCGAGTTCTACCGCGGCAAGGTCGGAGTGCTGATCTACGAGCATCTCTGCGCGATCGGGAAGATCACGACCACCGAAGTTCCCCGCACCATCGACTTCACCGAGCTGATCATCATCGACGAGGCCGAACGTCTCACGCCGACCTCACTCGAGCTACTCCGAGACCTCCACGACCGCCACCACGTCGCCCTCATGTTCATCGGGATGCCCGGCATCGACCAGCGGTTCCGCCACTACCCCCAGCTCTACAGCCGCCTCGGGTTCTCCCACCGCTACCGCGCCCTCGCGCGCGAGGAACTGCTGTTCGTCCTGACCCGCCACTGGAAGCGCCTCGGCCGCACCCTCGACCCCGAAGACTTCACCGACGCCCAGGCCATCGCCGCGATCGAACGCATCACCCGAGGCAACTTCCGCCTCCTCGAGCGCCTCTTCCCCCAAATCGGACGCGTCCTGAAGATCAACCAACTCGACACCATCACCGACGACGTCATCGAAGCAGCCGCCAGCACCCTCATCACCAGCTAACGCCACTCACCCCCACCAGAAGCACGCCATCCACCGATCAACTCCACAGGTCATGTCGATCAGGCATTCACGAAATACTCGTACAGGCTTGAGTCCAAAGGACGTTCCAGATTCAATTTCATCGTCACGACGTCAAGCTCTTCTCCCTTGTCATTCGACATCACTTCCTGAACCGGACTTCGAGGAGTCACCTCACCGAGATAGTAGAATTCGGTACCCTCGGCGTCGTCCTTCTTCGCAAAGAGATACAACGGAACTTCTCGCTCAACAATTGCTCGTACTTCCGAGCTTTGGAGGGTTCTATTACTTCGAGTAAACCATCGGAGAGTTGAAGGATCGAGGAATGCGTCCTCATATTTGGTACTCGCCGCTACATTCTCGTTCTTGTGATAGGTAATGAAGATCGGGCACGTCTGCGTTACCCGGTCCACCTTGTATCCGTACATCGTACTCTGTTCGTTCCTGTCCCAGTTGAGCAAGCGGCACACATCCTTGCGAGAATAGCGCTCGCCAATCTGGAGAGTACTGCTCCACTGATACTTGTGACGGGCAAGGTAAAGACCGGTGCGAATGATGTCATCGACTTGGAGGCCGAACTCTCCACCTGCTTGGTAGAGCAATGTCAACTCCCGACCCAAGCGGTACTGACCATCCGATAGCTCAATCAACTTGGTCTCACCATAGGGCTTCTTCTGGGCACCGTTGAAGAAGCTCAGATTGAGAACGTTGTTGACCGATTCAATGGTCCGCGAATCACTTGCCAGGCCAGCGTTGTGCAGAAGCACAATCAGCTCTGCCTGACTCACCTTCCGGCCTTCGACTAGTTCGTGTAGCAACAGCAACTCATGCGGACGTTTCCCATTGAGCAGCTCAATGGACATGAAATTCAATATGCTCTGTTGACCTTGGCTCGGGGCTTCATCAATGGCCTTGAAACCATGCATCAGGTCCCAATAATTCTTCTTCTTCGTCGCAACAACTACCGGATCAGCAGTCTCGAAACGGGCGAAGTCGATGAGCCGAGGATTCTTCCCAATTCGTTGACGCAGCCCTAGAAAGGAAATCTTTAGATTGGAGACGCTGTCTAGTTGTACCCGGGCAAGCGATCGAAGAACTCGCTTTCTGGCAATCTCATCAAAGTTGACACTGGACACACCAGCAATAGCCCCGTCAGCATATGCTTGGATCAGCTTCTTCCGGATGACATCCTTGTTCAAAGAGCTATCGCCCATCAGCGCAATGGGTATCAGATAATTCGTATCGTAGTTGCCGACAAAATCGAGTACTCGCAGATGGTCCTTCTCGGGAGCCCTCCTCAACCCTCGTCCCAGCTGTTGAGTGAAGATGATACTGGACTTGGTCTGTCGGAGCATGACGACTTGATTGACACAGGGAATATCGATTCCCTCGTTGAAAATGTCAACCGTCAGTATGTAATCGATTTCCCCGCGTTCGAGACTCTTCACGATGGCCTCTCGATGTTCGATCGAATCACTTCCTGTCAATACGGTGGTCCGCAGAGTTCTACCATTCACTCGCTCGTCGTTCAACAGCCGAGAGAGCTCTATGGCTTCGTTCTTTCGACTACAAAACATCAAGCCACGGACATCTGAAGGGAAACCATATCTTTCAATCATCCGGAGAAGGTGTTTCACCCTCGCTGGCGCAACCAGTCGTCGCAAGTCCGACTTGTCATCGATCGTTTGCCCCGCTTCGTTGACGTAATCAGTCACTCCGTAGTAGTTGAAGGGGACAAGCATGTTGGATTCGAGGGCCTTTTGCAGCCGAATTTCATATGCAATGTTGTGGTCGAAGAGATCGAAAATGCTGAAATCATCTGTGCGTTCGGGTGTAGCTGTCATTCCCAGCAAAAATTTCGGTGTCATGATGTTCAACAACCGCTGGTATGTCTTTGCTCCAGCACGATGGACCTCGTCGATGAGGACGTAGTCGAAGTCTTCCAGCGCCAAGGCTTCCAACCCCTTTGGAGTGGAAAGCGATTGCACGGTTGCGAAGACATACTTGCGGTCAAGCTGGCGTTGATCCCCAACATACTTCCCGTAACACGATTTCGGTCCTCCCAAGACTCGTTCGAACTCCGACATCGCTTTGTCCAAGATCTGCTCGCGGTGGGCCAAGAAAAGCATATGTTTCGGTTGAAGGGCACGTACATCCAGAGCAGAGAGGATCGTCTTACCTGTCCCTGTGGCCGAGATGACCATCGCTCTGCGTGCACCCTCCTGGCGAAGCTCCTCAATCGCCTCCAAGGCTTCTTGCTGCATCAGGTTCGGTATGATCCGATGCTCTGCAAATCCCTCAAGGATCGGAACGTCATCAGGGGTCCCTCTCGCTCTTTCCTTGCGGGCGGCCCTCGCAAGGTACCTTCCTTCGTACTCGGCTATCCATTCATGGGTAAGAGGAATCGCCCACTTCGTTTGCCGTTCGATCGCTTGGAAAATCTGGCCTGTGACATCACCATCGGGGAGAGCCGAGAAACGAAGGTTCCACTCCTGGTTTAAAAGCAGAGCGTTTCGGGTGAGGTTGGAACTACCCACAATGGCAGTTATTCCTTCTCTCTGCGTGAATACATAACCCTTGGAATGGAAACCTTCCCGTCCCTCGGGATAGACAAAGACCTCTACGTTCTCCAGGCCAAGAAGCTCCCTGAACACATCCGGTGAGTTGAAGTCAAGGTATGATCCAGTAATGATGCGTCCATGACCTTTGAAATCATAGAGTGCCTGCTTCAGTAACCCAAGAGCCCCACTTCCAATAAACGCGATGGAAAAATCGAAACGCTCGGAGCGTCGCAACTCATCCCTTATCGCGCGCAGCATTGTGTTGTCTGCTTCATTGGCAATAAGTCGGGGGCTGAAAAGTTGCTCGGACTCGGTGCTCGAATCAAGAAAACCGAAGACTGTGTCGGCTGTGATGACATGGAGATGAGACGTCATCGGATGTAGTCCTTGACCACATGCCTCACGGATGGTACATCCGCGGGAGCCCAGTTCAATTGTTCCAGTTCCTCGGCAGGAATCCAACAAATGGCCGCATGTTCCGTCAGATGAGGAGCCTCGTTCACAAGCTTGCAGTAGAACGTGGTCAATGTGACGATCCCGAAGTCATATTCGTACTCCGTGCTTTCAACGAATGAACCAATCTCGACTTCGCACAGAAGCTCTTCTTTGAGTTCTCGCTCGAGTGCTTGCTGCGGACTCTCGCCTGGCTCTATCTTCCCTCCAGGAAACTCCCACATCCCGGGAAGGCTCATTCGCGCACTTCTTTGGGCCGCCAGAACCGTTGAACCATCCATGATGATCGCACCAACAACATTGATCCGCTTCTTTCGTTTTGGTTCCGTCACAATCGGGTCCTCCATTTGGATTTGAATGCTGCTTGTCCAGGCTACTCGATTGCCACAACCAACTCTCGTTTGAAGCAACAGAGGCGCGATAACCAACACGTGGATTCTTCCCATAAGCCAGCCCGCTACACTCTGGGGATGCAGAAGATCGTCGTGGCGGGACCTCCGGGAGCAGGGAAAAGCACCCTCGCTCGCCAGATCGCCGAACGCCAAGCCATCCCATATGCCGAACTGGACGCGCTGTACCACGGCCCGAACTGGACAAAAAAGACAGACTTCGAGCTCAACCTCGACTCGTTCACATCTCAGCCGGCATGGATCACGGAGTGGCAGTATGATTCCGCAAAGCCACTCTTGTTGGACCGCGCCGACACCTTCATCTGGCTCAACCTTCCGTTTCCGCTCATTCTGTGGCGTGTCACCGTGCGTACCGTCCGCCGCGCAATTACTCGCGAAAAACTGTGGGACGGAAATCACGAACCACCGCTTTACAAGATTTTCTCCGATCAGAGCAACATGATTCGTTGGTCCATCGCCAGCAGAAACCATGTACGAGACGCCCTCCCAACCATCATTCGCAAGTATCCCGACCTGCGAGTTGTCCGTTTGCACTCGCGTCGTCAGGTCCGCCAACTGCTCGCACAGTTCCCAACCCCACTCATCTAAAGTCAACATCCCTCACATGGCGAAGTCCCACCACCCCGGATACCCTCTGCCGGTATTATGGCTGTGGTCCATCCGAGTCCGAATCGAGCATGCCCAGCCTCTACCAAGACTCAATGGATCCGCTTCAAAACCTCATGAGTTCAGTTGGCCCAGCCAGCCCTGCGCACACTCACTCGTACCATCCACAGTGGAGGCATCATGGCTCTGCATGTCGAAGAACTTCGACTCGAACGACTCTTCAGCCCATCCTTCTTGCTTCGTATCCCCGATTTTCAACGAGAATACGTATGGGAGACGGATCAGGCGATGCAGCTGCTCGACGACGTCGCCGGAGCCTGCCTCGCGGGCCGCTCCCCCTATTTCCTGGGTTCACTGGTACTGGTGGGAACTGACAAGACCGGGACCACGTGGGATGTGATTGACGGCCAGCAACGCATCACCACCCTCGTGTTGCTTCTGGCAGCTCTGCGTGATCTGGAAGAAAATGCCCAGTTCCGTGAATCCCTCGACCACCGGCTGAACGAGTCCGGCGATCCCATCGTGGGCCGCAAGGCCTCTCCTCGGCTCATTTTGCGAGACCTCGATCGCGAGTTCATGCGCGCCTACGTCCAGGAAGGGTCCGTGGAGGAACTCTTCGCTCTCACATCGGTGGACACCACCAGCCACGCCCAGCGCCGCATCATCGAGAACACACGCGCCATCTATGATCACCTTGACTCCACATATGATGCCGCCCAACGGCGCAGCATCGCTCGCTATCTGTTGAACGATGTCGCCGTGGTCATGGTCGGTTCAACTGACTACACGGATGCCTACCGCATGTTCCACGTACTCAACGATCGCGGAATCCCACTCACGGCAGCCGATATCCTCAAGGCCCGCATCATCGCGTCAACCTCCAAGGAGCACCGCCCCGAGTATGCCCGCACATGGGATGCCATCTCGGAGAAACACGCGGGCGAATTCGAGGAGTTCTTACGCACGATCTACGTCGTCGAAGTCGCTGAGCCACTCACCGGCGACCTCATCGAGGAGTTTCCCAACAAGCTACTTTCCGCGTACGAACCGGACCGAGCCCACGAATTCATCGATGACGTCGTCGTCCCCTACTCGGAGATTTACGAACGGATGAGCCGCCCTGACAACAGGAACGAAAACTTCGCAATCTGGTCCCAACTGGACCTACTGGGGCAGTACCAAACTCACGAATGGTACTCGGCTGCCATGTGGATCCTGCGCACCTACAAGGACAGCCCACAGACCGCGGCGGAACTTCTGCGCGATCTGGAACGCGTGACGGGAGTCGACGCCGTCGCTCAGGCAACCCACAGCCAACGCATCGGGCGGATCGTCCAGATCATCCGCGATCTGAAGGAGGGCACTCCTCACAACCAAATCTTCCGTGTCTCCGACGAACTGCGGCGGCGGGTCGTGGGCAATCTGCGCGGTTCCTTCTCACCCCGCAGCTCTCTGGCTCGGATCATACTGCTGCGCGCCAACGCGCAGGCCCGCGGCGTTGCCAACGTATCCGTTCGGCGCTCGATCAACGCGCTGAGGATCATCCCCTCCAAGAACTCCGACGTCAGGTGGAAGGGCCTCTCCCCCGCCCAGCAGGACTACTGGTACGACAGGCTCGGCAACATCGTCTTGTCCACCGTCCGGCCCACGGGCCTGAACTCCTCCACCGACTACCCCACCCGCCGCAAGAAGATTCTGGAAGCAGGCGATTCGGCACAGTTCCCGTTCACGGCCGAGCTCTCCCGATTGCCCGAGTGGACTGACCCAGTTCTGAACAAGCGGCAGGACGAGATCGTGACCCAAGTGAGCAACTACTGGTCAATTCGCAGGGATTCCGATGGAATTGACCTCGCCGCCATCAGCGAGGACCGACTCCTTCTGGGATCCCGGGCATCGTCCCAACGCGGGCGGCAGGTCAAGACCGTCGATCTCCTGCGAGTAGGGCTCCTCAAGGAAGGCGACGTTTTCGCCTGGGAACGTCCGCGACTGGGACACACCCACAGGGTGACCATCACCGCCGAAGGTCGCTTCCGGTTGGAGGATGGCAGCATGGAAACCTCCGCCTCTGCCGCGGCCCGCGCAGTCTCCGGCTCGGCCCAGAGCGGTCTGCGGGTATGGAAACGCCTGAGCGATGGCAAATCACTCGCGGAGCTGAACGAGCGCTACACCCAGCGCGCCTGAGAGGCCTCCGGCCGGGTCCCGCACCAAACGGCGCCCTCGATCAAATCGAGCACCGTATATGGCGTGATCGGCCTATCTTCGTTCATTCTCGCCCAAATAACGGTGCACTATTCCGTTTACCTGTCCTCGCGCTCCATCAAGCGGCTGAACGGCCCATCCAGCACAGCCAGCTCATCCGGCTTCCCGCTCTCGACGATATGGCCCTCATCAATCACGACCACGCGATCGGCCACAAGCGCCGTGGCGGGGCGGTGGGCAATGAACACCAGAGTTCGCGCCGGAGCCAGCGCCCGCAGATGTTCGGCCACCTCCTGCTCTGTCTCGGGATCGAGGTCCGAGGTCACCTCGTCCAGCACCAGTACGGGTGCGCCGCGCAGCAACGCACGAGCCAGCACGATTCGCTGCCGCTGGCCTCCCGAGACGCCTCCGCCGAACTCTCCCCCCACGGTGTCGAGTCCATCCGGCAACGCGGCAGAATTCATCGGCAGGGCCACCGCCTCACACGCGTTCACCAGCTCCTGTTCGGTGGCCTCAGATTTTGCGAGCAGCAGGTTGTCGCGCAACGTTCCGGAGAAGAGGAACGGCCGTTGCGGCACAAGGGTCACGGCCCGGCGCAGTTCCTCCTCGGCAATGTCACGAAGATCGACATCGCCGATGCGCACGCTACCTCTGTTCGGATCCCAGACGCGCGCGATCATGGAACCGATCGTCGATTTTCCGGAGCCCGAAGCTCCCACCAGAGCAACTATCTCGCCCGGCTCGATGCTCAGCGACACGTTCCGTAAGACCGAGGGCGCCGCTGCCTCGCGTGCCTCTTCTCTTCTGTCACGCGACGCCGAGCGGGCGCGAGCAGGGGGCGCCGCCGTTCCAGAATGCTCGGTTGGTGCCACCGGATACCCGAAGGTCACATCCCGCAGCTCGATACCCAACGGCTCGATCGCTCCCTCCTTGTCACCCGAGCGCGCATCAAGCAACGCCACCGGATCATCGGGCTGGGAGACAAGAGGAGGAGCCTCAGCGATCTCCGCGACGGCCCGTGCAGCCGCAAGCGCATTGTCAAGTACTGCAACGAACTCTTCCACTGCCACCATCGTGGGCATGACGGCCGAGGTCGCCACAACTGCCATCACCAGATCGGTCACGGGCATATTGCCGTTCGCAACAGCGCCAGCTCCGGCCAGCAGCACCGCCACCGGCGCAAGGACCTGCACGAGAGCGGCCAATCCGCGCCGCCCGGCAAGCAGCCGTGACTGCTTGGTGAGCAGATCGCCGATGTCGGCCTCGATCTCACTCATCTGCTTCAGGCGCTGCTCCTCAATACCTAAGGCAAGTACTTCCTCGGTTCCCTGAATCGAATCGGTCACGTGGTGAGCCAGAACTCCGCGCCGCTTTCGCAGGTCCCGGGCCCGCTTGGCCGCAGAGCCCCAACCGATGAACGGAACCACGACACCCACGATCACCCAACCCGCGAGCGCGATCAACGCACTGAAAGGGTTGATCGTCGTCGCCATCCAGCAGGCGGTGGCCACCGGGACGATCACCGCGGCCACTGCGGGAGCCACTGTGTGAGCGAAGAAGGTCTCGATGCGGTCAATATCCTTGGTCCCTCGGGCGAGGAGATCGCCACTCTCGCGCCCCTGCACCGCCGCTGGAGCCTGCGGCTCAAGCCTGTCATAGAAGTACGAGCGCAGCCGGGCGAGCGCCTTGAAAGCAACAAGGTGTCCGGTGTACTGCTCCAGATAGGCGCACAGCGACTTGAACAGCGCCAACACCCCAAGACCCAGCAGCACGGAACCAATGCTCCATGTCAGCTCACCCAAGGAGGCCGCAGTGACGGCGCTCGCGGCGGCCACCAGAAGAGCGATGCCCGCCGCTTGGCTGAGCACCCGAAAGAGCGTCGAAGCCATCAGCGGCGCAAGAACCGGGCGTGCAACTCGTAGGAGCCAACGCGCCAGCTGACGGCCGCTTGTTGGAACATCAGACGGTTGGTCCTGAACGACCCGGCCGTCTCGCACCCGAGTCTGGCCGATCTTCTCGCCTCGTGTCCGCTGGCCTTGTGTATTCAGCTCATCCTGCGCGCTCACGCGATCACCTCGCCTTCACGGACATCGAGTACTCGGTCGGCCGCATCCACGAGTGCACGGCGGTGAGCGACGGTCACCACTGTGCGTCCCTGCCCGAGCCGCGCCAGCGCTTCACGGATCGCCCGTTCTGAGGCCAGATCGATCTGCGACGTTGGCTCATCCAGAAGCAAGATTGGAGCGTCTCGCAAGAAGGCACGCGCGATGGCTATGCGCTGCGCCTGACCGCCAGAGATTTCCAATCCACGTTCCCCGATAGGGGTATCCAATCCGAGTGTCCATTGCCGTGCTTCACCCAAATTGGCATTGTCCAACGCGGCCCACATTTCATCCGAAGAGGCCTCCGGTTTGGCAAGACGAAGGTTCTCGGCGAGCGTCCCTGTGAAGAGGAATGCGGACTGGCGCACGATGGAGCAGCGTTGCCTCCGTTCGGAGGCACTCAGCTCCCGCCCGTCCAACAGCACCGTTCCCTCATCGGGATCGGCAAAGCCCTCGATGAGCGCCAGAACCGTGGATTTCCCCCCTCCCGAGGGGCCAGTGAGGGACACGTGTTCACCCTGGCCCACCTTCACATCAACGTTGAGCAGAACCTGATGGCCCTCCTCCCAGCCGAAGCCAACCGCGCGCAGTTCTATCGCGGGTGTCCCGGGGCCCTCCACAATCGTTGGCACCCGAGACCTCGTGGCCGTGGATCCATGTTCGTTCTCATTGACCGAGATCAGTTGCCAGTTTTCGATCTCCTCATCAGATTCTCCGACGTGTCCGGCTGCACCATCGCTACCAGTGTTTCCGGGTTCCGGGGCGGCGCCATCGTCCGCCACGAAACCATGCAACGCCTTGGTGGCAGCGCGTCCGCCCATCCCGACGTAGAAGAACTTCCCGATGTGATTGAGTGGTTCCATGAGCAGCGGAGCCAAAAGAACCAGTATCAGGGCCGCGCCGGCAGTCAGCGCGCCCGATGCAAGGCCAGAGAGGGCAAGCCACACGGCAACCACAAGCATCCCCAGAGAGAATCCGGCGTCGGCCACCAGAATAACCACCTGATTGGCGGCCAGCATGGTCATGACGCGGCGTCGCAGTTCCTCCGACTTGTTCGCCAACCTCACACCAAAACGCGCACCCGCACCAAGCAGGCGCAGATCGGTCAAGCCCTGCAGTGCCTCCAGGAACTGGGCGGCAAGGCCAGCGGAGGCCTGACGATGCCTTCCGGACACCGAGGCAAATGCCTTCTGGAATACCCTGACCATCAAGGGAACCAGAGGAAGCGCGATTGCCAGAATGAGTGCTTGGCTGATTCCCACAGCAACGCCCACCGCGATGAGAACAAGAATCGGGGAGGTCATCTGGCCAACCATCGGGCCGGTGAAGGAGGCGCGCATGGAGGCAGAGCGCTCCACGCTGTCGGTCGCAAGCGAGACCATCTGGCCCGATCGGCGCAACCTGTTGCGTGAGAGCCCCCTGCTCCACGCAGTCCGAACAACTCCATGACGAAGGTTCGATTCCAAGGCGGCCTGTCGGACCCCGTGTGAGGCATTCTCCCAGTACTCGACGAGCGCCAGCAGCAGCGGGGTCGCAAGCAGAAGCACGATCTGCCATCTCGCCGGACCTTGCCGGTGTATCAAGGAACCGAGCACCGAACCCGTGGTCACCGCCATGACAATCCGTAGGACTGTCGCCATCCACACCGCTGTCATCGAACGCAAAACTGGCACAGGTTTACGCTACGCGTCCCGAAGTCATTTTGCGAGCGGCGCGAAGGACGCATTCCCCTGACTCGCCCACCGTGCGATGAGAACCATCACGTGAGGTAATCGAACCTATTCATCGGTAAGACGTGGGTCTAAGATCGAAGTCTTGCGCTTGGGACTTCAGGCCCGGGTTTTCACGGCCCCAGGCTTCAAATCCAATGCCGCCCCAAAACCACGTACTTCGTTCTCCTGATTGGAGCCACCATGCCACGTGCTCGTTCGACATCTCTTGCCATCAGCGCATTGGCGGCTGGCGGATTTGCCGTTGGTACCACGGAATTCGCGTCCATGAGTCTGCTTCCGTGGATTGCCGATGACCTCGGCATCACAAACCCGCAGGCGGGCCTTGCCGTCAGTGCCTACGCAATCGGCGTTGTCGTGGGCGCTCCGCTCATCACCATGTTGACGCCCAGAATGGATCGCAAGAAGCTCCTGCTCATGTGCGCAATGGTCTTCACAGTGGGCAATCTCCTCACCGCCTGCGCACTCAACTTGCCCACGTTGCTGGCCACCCGCCTCTTCACTGGTCTACCGCACGGCGTCACACTGGGTATCGCGGCCGTGGTGGCCGCGAGCCTCGTGCGGCCGGAGAAATCGGGAACGGCCATCTCCCGCACGATGCTGGGCCTGACGATCGCCAATATTGTGGGCGTTCCGGTTGCCACCTGGCTCGGTTCTGCCATGAGCTGGCGCTTCGCCTATCTGGTGGTTGCCGGAATCGGCCTGATTTCGATGCTTGGCCTGATCCGCTTCGTACCCTCCATCCCTGCAAAACCAGGCACATCTGCCAAGTCCGAACTCAGGTCCATGGCGCGGCCACAGATCTGGCTGCCGCTCCTGGCCGGTGCGGTGGGTTTTGGCGGATCCTTCGCCTTCTACACGTACATCACACCCACGATGACGGAAGTCACCGGAATTCCCGTGAACATGCTCCCGTGGGTCCTCGTCCTCTACGGATGCGGCATGACAGCAGGATCGCTGGTCGCCGGCCCCTGCCTCGACCGCTCGATTGACAAGTCCGCTCTGGCCGGTGTGGTTGGAATGGCTGTCCTTCTCGCTCTCATTGCCGCCTTCACCGACGTGCCCTACATCGTGCTACCGCTCCTGTTCATCATCGGCACCGCCATGAGCCTGTTCACCAACGGTCTGCAGGCGCGCCTTCTACGTGAATCCGCTGACGCCCCCAACATGTCCGCGGCCATGAACCACGCGGCCTTCAACTTCGCGAACGCATTGGGTGCATACCTTGGTGGTGTGGTCATCACCGCTGGGCTCGGCTACCGAGCGCCCGCGGCGGTGGGTGTGCTCCTCGCGCTTGCCGGTACCCTCGTCTTGATGGTCGCGTTTGCAGTTGCGAAGAAGAGCTCGCGTGGGCCAGCACGAGCACTGCCGAACAACGGCGAGGATCCGGTTGAGCCAGTGGTCATGGGAGCCACCAGCTGAAGGCCCGCGAACAGCCCGGTGAGCGAGCGGGCCTCTCCAGTTGAACAGCACAGTCACCCCGCTGACCGGTCCGGTGAGCGCGACGTAACGGACTGCACGTTGGACCATGCCATTTCGCGGCCCCGCGAACAGGTACCATGATTCAACATGGCTGAGCATGCAATCGGATTCGACCGCGCCACGTACCTTTCCCTCCAAACCGAACACATCAATGCCCGCAGAGAGCAGTTCGGCGGCAAGCTTTACCTCGAATTCGGCGGAAAACTCTTCGACGACATGCATGCCTCGCGGGTGTTGCCCGGCTTCCTCCCGGACAACAAGATCGTGATGCTTGAATCGATCCGTGACGAGGTCGAGATCGTCATGGTGGTCAGCGCGCGTGATCTTCAACGCAACAAGGTCCGCGAGGACCTGGGGATTCCCTATGACCAGGACGTGCTTCGGCTTATCGACGCCTTCCGTTCCTACGGGTTGTACGTGGGATCCGTGGTCATCTCCCAAATGAGTGATGACAACCGACCCGCCAAGGCATTCAAGCGCAAGTTGGAGCGGTTGGGGATGCGCGTCTACCGCCACGTGCTCATCAAGGGATATCCGCACGATGTCGAACACGTTGTCTCCGACGCCGGTTACGGAAAGAACGAATACATCGAGACCAGCCGAGACCTGGTCGTGGTCACTGCCCCCGGCCCCGGCAGCGGCAAGATGGCCACCTGCCTCTCCCAGATCTATCACGATCACAAGCGCGGCTTGACGTCCGGATACGCGAAGTTCGAGACCTTCCCAATCTGGAATCTTCCGCTGGATCACCCGGTCAACATCGCCTACGAGGCCGCCACCGCAGATCTCGACGACGTCAACATGATCGACCCGTATCATCTGGCCGCCTACGGCGAGCAGGCCGTCAACTACAACCGGGACGTCGAGATCTTCCCCGTCCTCAATATCCTGTTCGAGCGGATCATGGGAGCCTCACCGTACAAGTCGCCCACGGACATGGGCGTCAACATGGCAGGTTTCGCCATTTCCGACGACGACGTGTGCCGCCGTGCGTCCGAGCAAGAGATCATTCGTCGCTACTACAAAGCCCGGGTGGCCGAGACACGCGACGAGCTCGATTCAACCGTTTCGGACAGGATCGCCCTGCTCATGGGCAAGGTTGGTATCTCACCGGCCGACCGGCCGGTGGTGCGCCCGGCACTGGACAAACAAAAGAAGACGAAGGGGCCGGCAGCCGCACTGCAGCTGCCGGATGGCGTGATCGTCACTGGAAAGACGTCCGTACTTCTTGGCAGCTCCTCCGCCGTACTCCTCAATGCCCTCAAGGTGCTGGCGGGGATCGATGACTCGGTCGATGTGCTGTCACCCGAAACCATAGAGCCCATCCAGAATCTCAAGACGCGCCATCTGGGTAGCAAGAACCCCCGCCTGCACACCGATGAGGTTCTCATCGCGCTGGCGGTGAGCGCGACGACCAACGAGTACGCCCGCCGGGCGTTGGACGCGCTCCCCCAGCTCTCCGGCTGCGACGTGCACACGTCCGTGATTCTGGGCCCTGTGGACGAGGGTGTTTTCCGAAACCTCGGCGTACACGTGACCAGCGAGCCGGTTTTTCAGTACAAGAAGCTGTACCGCAAGCGGTGACAACGGAATGCAGCCTGGCCAGCCGCCGGTTGAACGGAACCCACGACGTGGTTGACGTCGAAATCCCGTGGATTGAGCAGTCTCTATCACTCCGGTTGAGCGCAGCAGCGCGGAGTCGGAACCAAGGAATCCAGCAGGTCTCGACTTCGATCCCCCGGATCTCCGCTCAACCGACAGGTCAACAACCAACCCGGTGACATTCAACTGACGGGATCAGCCTCAACCAACTGGTCGAGCATTATCCCGCAACCGGCATCACTCCCCCGCGACAATGACCTCTGAAACCTCATCGCGCAGGCGGTCAACAATCGCGGCGTCCGTGGCGGAATCCACCACCACGGTATCGAACGTGGAGATTGGGACCACTTCGTGCAGTGCGCGACGCTCGAACTTGGTGTGGTCCACCAGAAGAACACGGCGCGCGGATACCTCCAGCATCGTCCGCTTCGTCTCTGCCACGAATTCGTAGGGATTGCACACCGAACTACCGCACACGGCGGCATCTGACATGATGCACACGTCCGCGCGCACCTTTCGAATGGCTTCCACGGTGGACGGGCCGTGGAAGGAGTCGGTCCAACGGCGGTAGCGCCCACCCATCATGAAAACGGTGGTACCGGGGTTGTTTCCCACGTCGCGTACCACGGATAGGGCATTGGTGAGGATGGTCAGCGGCACGTAGTCCTTGATCTCATCCAGAAAGGGCAACACCGTCGAGGAGTCGTCCACCATCAGGGACTCGCCTCGTCCGATGAGGTTCACGGCTGCCCTCGCGATCTGACGTTTTTCCGCCGGATTGAGCTTGGCTCGCATGGAGGTCGGCATTTCCGACTGGCTGGATCGGGCGGGTGAGACCTCGCCCTTGCTGCGCGAGACAAGATCCAGTTCCTCGAGTTTGGAGAGGTCGCGGTACACGGTCACGATCGAGACGTTGAGTCGTTCTGCCAGGTCCTCAACCCGGACCGGCCCATCCGCAGTCACGTAATCAACGATCTGGCGGCGCCGTCCACTGAGTTGTTCGGGTTTTGCTGGCATCTTTCCCTCTTCCTTGCCAGAGGCGGGGACGAGCCATCGACCGTCCCCGCCTCCAACCTGCGTCACACCTCGTGGTGAGAGTCGCTGGAGCTTGCTATTTTATTTGTCCTGACTCAGTACAGCACGCAATTACCGAGTTGTGGGCTGGTCTCAGTCCGCGGCCGACTTCTTGGTGTAGCTGGACATGCCCGAGCTTGCCTCGTCCATCTCCGAATCGCTCAGCACCTTGATGGGAAGCCCAGTCGCGAGCGCTCGCAGCTGGATCTCGCACACGTACTCCAAGTACGGCAGCATGTCGAGCGCCTTGTCCAGGGTAGGCCCAACCGTGATGGCACCATGGTTGGACATCAGCGCTCCCGAGCGTCCCTGCAACGCCGCTGTGACGTCTTCGGCAAGCGTGTCCGTGCCAAAGGTCGAGTACGGGGCAACACGAATGGGACCACCGAACAGCGCCGAATAGTAGTGGCTCAGCGGAATTTCGTTCTCCACAACCAAGCCCAGAGCCGTGGAGGCAGGCGCATGGTTGTGCGTGATCGCTCCCGCGTCCGTGTTGGCGTACACGCTCAGGTGCAGTGGGCATTCTGAGGACGGCTTGTAGTTGCCCTCTATCTGCTTGCCTCCCATCTCCACTACGGCCACATCGGCCGCCTGCATCTCCTCGTATGGCACGGCCGACGGGGAGATCACAACATGATCACCCACTCGGATCGAGACATTTCCGGCGGTTCCCACCACGAGCCCCTTTTCGACCATCGCAAGGCAGGCATCGACGATTTGCTGGCGTTCTGCTTCATACAGCATGAGTTTTGCATTCCTAACATCGTGTGAAGAGTCGGGCCGCCTCGGGGTTTCCCGTAAACAACGGCCGCTTTCCATCGAAAGCAGCACCGCGTGGTGATACGAGCATCCCCGAGGCTGATCCTTCTCCGTAATTTCAATCTATTCCAGTTGTATGGACTTTGATGGGACTTTGACTGATCAAGACGGGATCTTCTGGTTTCCTCCCATCCTCTCCCTCACATGCTCCGTACATCTTCTAACGTGTTCGTGCTTGCGCCCTCAGCGCTTCAGACTCGAACACCTCTGGGTTGGCACAGTGCTGCGGTTTCTTGCCTTCCAAGAATGCCGCGACATCCTTCGCGCCGATCGTGGCCGCCAGTTCCGCGGCCTGCTTGGACGCGCCGGCCAGATGCGGGGTCATGGTGACCCGCGGCGTACTGAACAGCCGATGACCGGCTGGAAGCGGTTCCTCCGGCAGGCAGTCGAAACCAGCGGCAAAGAGGTGACCGGAACCCAGGGCGTCGGCGACGGCGTCGTAATCCAACAGCCCACCGCGAGCGCAGTTGACCAGAATCGCGCCCTCGGGCAACAAGGCGATCTGCTCGGCACCGATCATATTCTGATTTTCCGCGGTCAGGCGCGAGTGGAGGGTGAGCACCGAGGCCCGTGCGAGCATCGAGTCCAGATTCTCCGCCAGTTCCATCCCCGGTTCCAGAGCCGAGGGGTCCACCCATGGATCGTAGACGACGACGTGAGCACCCATCGCGGCCAGGATTCTCGCCACACGCGAACCCACCGCACCGTAACCACACACTCCCACGGTCTTCCCGGAGATCTCCGGACCCACCTGGTCGTAGTTGTAGTAGTCCGAACGCCACTGTCCGGCCTTCAGTTCCGCGTCGCGCTGGGCGATCTGACGAGCGGCAGCCATGATCATGGCCACCGAGTGCTCGGCTGTGGCGATCGCGTTGCGCCCGGGCGTGTAGCTGACGACGACGCCGTGGCGCGTTGCGGCCTCGATGTCCACATTGACGGGACCACCGCGGCAGATGGTGATGAGCTGCAAGTCAGGGCTGGCCGCGATCACCTTCTCGGAGAAAGGATAGGTGTGGGAGAAGCACACCTGCGCACCCTTGAGGGCAGCAATCAACTCGTCCTCATCGCCGAAGGCTTCGCGCACGCCCGCGAAGTCGCGGTACGGCTCGTTCGGCCAATTCGACTGCAGCTCGTTGAGTTCGACCGAGCCGTCAATTCCGGGTTGGCCCTCCACCGCTCGGCGTAGCACCCCCGTGGTGACGAACCCGTCCCCTGCGAGCAGGATCGTCATCTCAGGCCTCGCTCTCGTGGCGCAGGTTGCGCATTTGCGGCCATACCGGCTGGATCGCCTTGCGTGCGGCAACGTACACCTCGTGGGTGCGGCGGTAGATGTCGTAGTTGTCCGGATTGGGAAGGTACTCCTCCATGCCGGTCTTGAGCATGCCCGCCGCGGAGGCGACATCTGGGGCTTCCCCCGCGGATACCAGCGCCAACACCGCGGCACCGCGAGCGCCCGCCTCCGGTGCTTCCTGCCTGATCACGCGCTGGCCGGTGGCATCTGCGAGGATCTCGCACAGCAGCTTGGAGCGGAATCCTCCGCCGGACACCACGAGGTCGCCGCCCATATCCAGTGTGTCGATGCACTCGATGAGAGAGAAGGCAACGCCCTCATACACCGAACGCAGCACGTGTGAGGTGGGGGTGGTCAGTGACATACCCATCCACGAGGCCGATGCCGCGGTGTCAAGGAACGGCGCGCGCTCGCCGCCGGGAGAAGCATAGGGCAGGTATACGACGCCACCCGAACCCGACGGAGCGGTGCGCGCTTCGTCCTCGATATCCTCCCACGAGCGATCGGAGAAGCCCAGCACTTGGCGGATCCAATCAAGGTTCGGGGTGCCGGTCATCGGAACGAGGAACTCCAGCACCTGCTTGCCACGGCCTGTTGCCAACACCATCGAGACCTGCGAGCGGCGGGCCTGCGCGTTTGGCAGCAGCGCACCCACAAAGCCCGTGGTACCAAGGATCAGCCATCCCTCGCCGTCGTTCACGGCACTGAGTCCTGCTCCGGTCACGGCGATGTCAATCATTCCCACGCCCACGGGTGTTCCGGCGGGGATACCTGTTTCGGCGGCGGCTTCTTCGCTCACCACTCCACCCGGACCATCGGCGGGAACGATGGGAGGCAGCAAGCGCAGGGCGTCCGGCATCTCCAGAGTCTCAGCCATGTCCTGCGAGTACTCCATGGTGGCGACGTTGAGGAACGTACGGGAGGCCTCGGTGTAGTCTGTGAGGCGTTCGCCCGTCAGGCGGAAGCGGAGCCAATCCTTGCAGTACAGGTGGGTGGCCGAGCGTTCGATGACTTCGGGGTTCTTCTCCTTGAACTCTTCGTAGAGCACCGGGAAGAGTCCTCCGAACACGGTGGTGCCAGAGGTCTCCAGGACCTTGTCAGCCTTGCCGCTGCTCACCCAGTCGTTGACGCGTTCGGAGGCGCGGCCATCGAGCCACGTAGCCGCCGGGCGGGTGGGGACGCCCGCTTCGTCGACCAGCCAGGCACCGTCACCCTGCCCGGTGAGTCCGATGGCGACGACGTCGTCGTTCGGGCACTGCGCACGAACCTCTCGCAGGCATGTGGCAACTCCCTGCCAAATGGCCTCCATATCCTGTTCCGCCTCGCCCAGTTTTCCGTAGTTGACCGGGATGGATTCGTGATGGGTGGCGCGGATGCCTCCCGAAAGATCGAAGGCAACCGCCTTCACAGCAGTGGTTCCGCCATCAACTCCGATGACGATCTTTTCAGCGCTCATATACTATCTCCTCACATCAGCACATCATCGTGCGTACCTAGTATATTCACATAAGTTTCATTTTTGGCAATACTTTTTTCAGATAATTTTCATTGTCATCATTCGCTGGAAGTTGCCATTCATGGAAAACGAGTCGATTGATCCCCGGATACACGGCGACGGCGCCAACACAAAAGGTTGAGGAGACCGGTGCTTCACCGCCGCCGCAATCCGAAAGGTCAGGCCTCGGCCAGAATCTCTCGCGCCTTGGCAACGAGAGGTTCGATGTCCTCACGGGACGAATGGTCGTAGCCCTCAACAATCTGATCCGCCACGGTGGCCGCCCACTCCCCACGGTCACGATACTTCTGTACCCGCTTGGAGAAGATCTTCAGCAGAGCGTACTCGGGCTTGTTCAAGCCCTCATAACGCACACCCGCTTCGAAGTAGAAGAAGGGGTACGTGTTCTTGGCCAGCTCTTCCTTGGTGAAGGTGGCCGCGGGAACCTTCCAGTCGCGTTCCGGGGTTTGCGGAGTACCACCATTGGCCCAGACGATCACCCTGCCGGAATCCTCCATCCCGGCAGCTTTGAGCTGCTTACGGAAGTCAGAGAAGCCGCGCATGATCGACATGCGAACACCTGCGCCGAAGACGATCAGGTCGTAGGAATCGAGTTTGAGGCTCTTCGCCTCGGCCAAGGGGACCAGCTCCGCGTCCAAGTCCTGCGCGATCCATTCACCGTAGGTGCGAGAGAATCCGGTGACGGTGTTGTAAATAACGACGACTTTCGCCATTGCGTGCTCCTCGGAATACTGCTGGACCACCAGCGGTATTCGTGCGTGTAGAAGAATGTGGTCCGATTGAATTCTAGTGCGCCTTGTACACAGGCCCTCACCACCAAGGTCACGAGGCCAGACGAACCCATCGATTGAGCAGGGTCGAAACTCCGAGACCCTGTGTATCGATTCTGGCCTACGGCTCACCCTCGACCGACGGAACGGCTCGACCAGCGAGGTCACGCATCGACTTCGCGCTCCAGCAGGCTCTTCTTGATCTCAAGTCCGTAGCGGAATCCACCCAGACCGCCGTCGGAGCGAAGGATCCGGTGACACGGCACAAACAGGGCGGCAGCATTCATCGCACAAGCAGACGCTGCCGCCCTGACCGCTGCCGGACGGCCAGAGCGCGCCGCATACTCCGTGTAAGTAATTGGCTCCCCCGGGCGAACGTCCCGCAGCACATCCCACGCGTGTTGGCGAAACTCCCCCGAGCGCTGACGCACCTCGATTCGGCGTGGCGCCATCAGGTCGCCGTCGTAATAGCGGCGCACCGCGTCAGCAATGGAGGCGACAGTCCCCTCCCGGTCCGGGTCCACATGGTGAACATCGGAGAGTCCCGGACGCAACGAGGAATGAATGAGTGCCAGCAGGGAGGAGATGTCGTCGGTCCAGCCAGAGGCGAGAACAACCTCGTCGCTGCTGACAACGCTGAACGGGCCATCGGGTGTGTGCAGAGTCGTGGAGAATAGGTTGTTCATCGGTACTCCTTGGAAGTGGAAGGAAACCGAGTCCATGGACTCGGAAGTGAGAACAGTTGAGCCGGGCGCAGCCGCAAAGGCCGCCTTTGAGGCAGGTCCCGATGCCGCCTGCCATACGTGCATCGCCGCGAAGGAACGCCAGGGGGACCACGATCCCGCCATTTCAACCAAAAGGCGCTGAGCCGTCCGTGAAGGAATGTTCGGACCAACCCATCCGAGCCGCTTGGCTCCGGACAAGAGTGCCGCGTCACCCGTCATCCAGATGTCAGGATCACCCAGTACTCGCATTGCGATGTAGGAGGTACTCCACGGCCCAATTCGTGGCTGACGCAGGAGCAGATCACGCAACGCTTCGGTCTCCATACCCGAATGGATCTGCACATCCCCATTCGCCATCGCGCCAGTGACTGCCCGAACCGCGTTGATCGATTGTGCGGGCAGTCGTAGCGGGCGATCCGGGTCGCACACATCGGCTGCCGGTACGCCCCCAGCTATCTGCTTCGAGCTCGGGAACAGCATCGTCAGTCCCGCGATCGATGAGGAATAGGGTGTGCCGAGTTGTTCCACCATTCGGCCAAGATGCCCTGTGGCCGCGCGCACCGAAATCTGTTGGCCCACCAATGCGCGCACAACGAGTTCTTCCGCATCGATCGCGCCCGGTACTCGAATTCCGGGGGTGGCGGCAACCAGCGGCGCAAGAAGCGGATCCGCAGCCAAGGCGGTGTCAACCGCCACGGGGTCCGCGTCCAGATCAAGGAGCCTTCTGATGCGGGAGACCGCCGGCGCCACGTCTGTCAATGAGGTGAGTTCCAGCTGAGCAGTCAGTTTCCAGCGTCCATTCGTGGCACCTGACCGGGCGACGATGTCCACCGCAGCCGGCCCGTGCGGCAGAACGAGCGTGCGAGCATACCGCAGGTGCGCGTCGTCGTCGACCCGAATTGATTCCACCCCCGGAACGGCGCGGGCAGCCAGAAAGCCGAAGATTCCCGGCGCATCGAAGGGCTGACGGACGGGAAGGTCGATGGTCAGATGCACTCGATCCGAACCGTCGCGGATGGAGGGTTCGATCTGACGCGCTTTCGCACGCAGCTGCTTCGGGCTCAGTTCGTAGACCTCGTCGATGGTCTCATTGAACTGGCGGACGGAACCAAAACCAGCGGCGAAAGCAACCTCGACCATGCTCAGGTCTGTCCCCACCAGAAGCGCTCGCGCGCTCTGAGCACGCCGTGCTCGGGCCAGTGCCCGCGGACCGGCACCAAGTTCGTGGGTCAGCAGCCGATGAATGTGCCGGGTGGAGTAGTCGAGGCGTCTGGCCAGACCCTCGACTCCCTCCCTGTCCACCACCCCGTCGGATATGAGGCGCATGGCACGGGCGGACACATCGCCCCGCACGTTCCACAGTGGGCTGTCCGCAGTGGCGTCGGGCAGGCATCTCTTGCAGGCACGGAACCCGGCCTCATGGGCCGCCGCCGCGGTCTGGAAGAATCTGACGTTGCTCGGTTTGGGTGTGCGTGCCGGACACGAAGGTCTGCAATAGATACCTGTGGATGTCACGGCAAAGAAGAACTGGCCATCAAAACGGGGATCGCGGGCGCGTATGGCCCGAAAGCGCTCCTCAAAGAGCGGGCCTGCAGTAGTGCTCGTTGCCTCCATGAGTACAAGTACAGCAGACCGATCCACGTAACTCTGGCGGTTATCGGACATTGCATTGAAGGTACCGAAACAGTTGCTCATTACCGGCACAGCAGTACCAACTATGTGGCACCGCGACGCCCACGTCGGGGGCGACGGCGCCACTGGGACAGGCGAGAGACCACGGAGGCGATGACAACAATTGCTGCAACCGCAATGATGGCGTACTCGCGAACTCCCCCGAGCTCGCTTTCCCAACTTCCGGAGGCATTCTCGCGGGTCGGCAGATGGTCTCCCGAGTCCGGGCAACTCTTCAACGTGTCAGCGAGCGCATGACGATCCTCGTTTGGCAGGCTCAGATCGTGATTGGCCACCACGAAAGTGAAACGTCTGGCGTACTCACAATGAAATGCGAGATTCTTGGGCATCCACCGTGAAGGCCCCTTGTCACCCTTGCCCTGGTTTGTGGGACCGTCAACGGCAATGAGATTTTCGGGATCGTTCGCGAATGCGACCCGCTGTTCATGGGTCCACGTCCACGCCCCGTTTTGCCACGCCCAGGACAGCGGCACCACGTGATCGATCTGTACCTCATTCGGATTGTCTCGCGTGAACTCGATCCGTTGACCGGTGTAGGGATCATCAAGGATGCCGCTGAGCACAGTAGCTTTGCGGCACCGGGAGGGAGCTTCGTCCATGGGAACGAACACCACCTCGGTGAGTTGCTGACCGAGAATGTCGTTTCTCGTGTCGCAATGATTACCATCCACGTCCAGCCACGCCCTGCCAAAATTCGCGTCGCGGTTGTACGCCTCGGGCGGCGCCTGAGTGGTCTCCGGTATCGAGTCGAGGGTCGTGACACCGGCAACTGAAAGAACAACAACAAACAGGGGGAGAACTCGCATAAGGCTTCACAGGCTACCCCACGAGCTGGGAACTCACCCCTCAGCACGCCGTTCGAGAACGTGACCTCACCGGCCTTCTCCACCAGGGACCGCTCGCCCGGGAACTTCTCCGCCGGGAACCATCCCGCCCATGATCTCGTCGGCGGTACGGGCTCCGCTGGTGTCTCGTCGGCGCGAGTAGCCCGCTCTCCAGTACCAGACGAGAATGCTCACAACCACCAGCACGTAAAGGATGATCCACCACGGGAAGTGAGGAACATTCGGGTGGATTCCGGCCTCATCGATGTCTTGCTGAGGAGTGGGAATCACCCGTTCGCCCGTGATGACAATGCGGTGGGAGTTGATTCCCAGCGGTGTGCATGTGATCAGAGTCATGAGGTCGCGGCCAGGAACGGCCAGGATCTCCTCCGTGTCCTTTGGATCGATCACCTTGATGTCAAAGACCCGATAGGTGAACACCTCGCCCATGACCTCCGTACTGAAGGTATCGCCAATCTTCACTTTGTCCAGATTGGTGAACATCGTGGCCGCGGCGAGGCCGCGATGTCCCGTCAATACCGAGCGAGTCCCTTCCCCACCAACCGGCAAAGATGTTCCCTGCAAATGCCCAACACCATTGAGCAGGGTGTCCTCATCCGTGCCGTGGTAAATCGGCAGATCGAGGTCAATGGAGCGAATCCGTAGTCGCGCCATGATGCCGGTGGGATCGGAATTCAGCAATTCGAAGTAGTCAAAGGTCTCCACGTGGGGACCCATGCCCTCGGCCACGTTCGCGCCGGATGCAAGGATCGCGTGGGTTGTCAGTAGTTGGTTGTAGCGCTGCGCGGCAGCAATCTTGGCTGCTGTGGCATTCTTTCCACTGGCCTCATCGGCCTGTGCCTGGTCCACAATTATGTTCGACTGGTTGTATTGTGACACCCACTTCGCTGCGATGGGATAGACGAATACTGAGACACCAGCCAAGCAGAACAATGCTATGAGCAGGTCCAACAGGCTGAATCGCCAACGTTGTTTGCTTGGGACATCAACATCGCGTTGCTGCTCGTCACCACCGGTTTCATCCCCATTACTGGTGTCGTCCATCTCGGCAGCCTGTGTCTGGCTCAATTGGCGGAACCCTTCCTGATCTAGTTTCACAATGAATACGCCAAGGATGGGAGGGCGAAGATTCTACTCTTCGCCCTCCCATCAAGAGGCAATCAAAAACCGGGCGCTTACAGGCAGCGCACTGCTGATGCTTTAGTTGTCAGCAGGACCCTCGCGGCGGCGGCGCATCACGTAGAGGCCACCTCCAACCGACAGAAGGATCACGGCGGCCACGAGCATGAGAATCTGCCCGGTTGCACCCGTCAAAGGTAGTGACGGGAGATCGCCCTCGTCCGATCCTATCTGGGTGTTCAGGATCGTCACGCTTGCATTGTCGGCTTCAACAGTCAGCTTCGTACCGTTGACAACTCCCTTGTATCCCAAAGGAACACCGGTTTCGTACACGCAGTAGTCGCCCGCGGCGAGCACCAGATCAGGGGTTGCACCGCTGCCCGTGGCGGAAACAAACGGGTCCAAACCTGTGTCGACCTTCCGCAGCGTACCCGCGGCATCAGCGACGTTGGCCGGGCACGTTCCAATAGGAGCAGCATCAATGTTCGAGTACAGCTCGAAGGTGGCCCCAGCAAGCGGCACTGCTGACGATGCACCCTTGTTCATGGCGGTCTTGAGCACGTGGGCGCCCGCGTGTAGGTTCTGCGGATCGGGAACCTCGACGTCGCCACCCTTACCGTTGACAGTGATGGTTGCAGTATTCTTGGTATCACCACTGCCTGTGGCCGAGACACCAATCCTGAACGTCAATTCGCCGCCGATGTTGGCATCCAGCTTCGCAAGTCCGGACGTGTTGAACACCAGGGTGACAAGGCCGTCTATCTCCGTCACGGTGTAGTCGCCAACCTCAAGGGGCACGTCGGCGCCACCAAGGGCGGCCAAGGACACCGAATGGTCCTTGTACGAGAGTGTTTCGCTCAACTGATCAGCAATCTCGAACTGGGTGTAGATGATGGGATCTCCGTTGTCATCAAATCCCAGATGGTTGATTGGCACGGTGATGTCGAAGGAGATATTCCCACCAATGACCTGCGCATTCTTCGTTGCGCCCGATCCGGCAAGCACATTCTTGGGATAGATGTGCGGATTGTAGTTCCACACGGGTTGGCCCTCCTGGCCGTTGCCCGGGAATGGAATCGTCACAATTGTCGGCTGCGAGACGTACACGGTATTGGGAAGAGGACCCGATTCGTATACGACATATGCGCGATCAGCCAACCGCCCCGCCGCCACTGTCTCACCGTTGTCATCGGTGGGAGCCAGTGCAGTACAGGTACCCAGCGTGGGTGCCGCGCCCTCCCCGACAAAGCTCAGCACCGGCTCACCCTGAGTGTCGAGAGAGACCCCCAGATCGGAAACCCTGTCCAAGTCGGCAGATGTGCCCAGGTCAAGACCGTCGATCTCGCAAATGGAGAACTCGACGCCGGGGACCGGCCTCTGACCACTGATCTCACCCAGATCCGAACCGTCGGCTGGCCCAAGGTCACCGTCCAACGGCTGCTCGTACTTGTGAATAGTGATGGAGCCCTCTCCACCTTCTCCCGGAGCGGCATTGGCGGGAACGCCTACAGTGAGCAACCCCAGGCTAGCAACCACGAGGCTGCTCCCCAAGGCCATGAAGCTCCGCTTCCTATTACTTGGTTTCACTTTCTTTCCTTTCATATGCGACCGTATGGGTCTGCAGATACCCGAAGCTCCTGCCAGGGGCTTTGGAATTTGTGGGAGGTGATGAGCTTGGTGACAAGACGTCACCCTTTCTCAGGCTGTGTGCCGTCTCATCAGATGGGCCACCAGAGCCAGCAATCCGAATCCGACCGAGGCGAGGATGAAGGCGTAGGTACCAACTCCGCCGGTGATGGGCAGCATCGGCATGTCCTCAACGGAAGCGGCCACGAGGCGCAGCACATGGTGACTACCTGCTGATATCCGAAAATCTTGTTGTTGGGCGGTGGAGAGTTTGATCCAGCACGAGGACTCCGCGGTCGTGACATCCGTTGCTGCGGCGGCACACGCGGGCTTCGTCATATCCAACTGCTCGAATGCGATGAGCGAAACTCCCTCGGGCAGAGACTCGTTCAAGGAGTAACCGCCTGGTCTCACCAGTGCAGAGGAAGCGCCGTCATCCAGATCGAAATTGAACTGTGCATTCTCGTTCTGCCCGGCCACACCCCACTCCGTGGTCGGTCCTTCACCAATCCGGGAATTGAGCAGCGATATCTGGGAGGCCGCATTGGTGATTGTGCAGCGCACCTGCAGACCAGGCTGGCTCACCCGAAGGTTTCCCGACTCCTCGTCGAATGTTCCTGCGGGGAGCTCCCCACCCTCGGTATCCGTGCAAACCGCCGGACCAACTTGGACATAGAGATTCGCTCCAGCAGAAGGTTCGGCAATCAGGCGCTCGCTGATCATGTAGGTCTTGTCCACTTCAAGCTGCAGCGGCTCTCCCGTGCTTATCACGTGGGTCGCCTCATCATCATCCGTTGCCACGATCTCCCAATCGTCGGCCACCACCGTCTCCGTCAGCGTGCCCCACCAGGTGATCTCCCCGACCACCTTCTCGCCAACGACCGTTGACGGCTCCACGGCCTTGACAGTCTTGATCTGCACCGTCACATCCGGGTTTGCGGAGAACACAGCTGCGGGAATCGTTACCCGCATCGTTTCGCGGTCGAGACTTGCATGCTGCTCGACGATGGCGTTGCCCAGATGATCCAGAAGGACTGGCTCACCAACAATCTCAGCACCCTCCGGCATGCTCGTGACACCAAACTCCACATCGTTGCTCGTATTCGCAACCACATGGGAGGAAAGCAACGTTGGACTGCCGTCCGCGGGGACGGTACCGTTGCCGCCCCTCCACTCGGCGGGGTCACAACTGTGTTCGACGGGGCACTCACACCGTAATCGCCGGTCACTCCCTCAAACTGAATTCGGGCAACGGCGTTCGCGACCATGATCGGGTGGTCTTCCACCTCGCCATCGATGACCCAGTCCAGGGTCTTCGACTGTTCCGATCCTCGTTGCGGGGCATAGAACATCGTCGTGGGTGAGTCGGTGTTGTAGTGCCAGCCCTCTATGGCATTGTTCGAGCTTGTGACGTCAACACGTAGGAAGGAACGAATAGAAGGATTCGACACTTGTCCCGCCGGTACGTCCACGGAGAACTCACCCGGTCCCTGTCTACTCGCTGTAAGAGTATTGGGAAAGGTGTTGGAGTTCCTGTTGGAGAGCCACGCACGAACAGTACCTGATGAACTTTTGTCTCCCTGAACATCAACCGAGAAGGTGTATCCCGACACCCCAGCGGCGAGGACGGCCTGATCCGCAGGAATTTCCGTACCACCGATGTGGAACGACACACCATCATCGGTGACGTGCTCATCTCCGGTCACACCATCCTGATACCATCCCGGCGTTGGGCCCAGATAAAGGCTGGGGACGTCTTTCCCCCCATTCATGACCCAGCTGTCCGGATTGATGTGGCGCGGCCCATTGCTTGACGCGAGGGTGTTGAACGTACTCACGCCGTTGCCGGCGTCGCCCCACGAACCCTCGCGACTGATTCCGAAATTGACCGTGGAGACGTCCAGGTCGGACACGACATCGACCTCGCCATACAGGGCCATCTCGGAGGCGTTGAGCGACTCCGCGTTACTCGTCCCCGCGCCGGGCTGTCTCGGGTAGTCCACGTACGGTCCCGGCATCCCGGTGGTGGCATCCATGGGAGGCATGGAAAAATCGATCGCCTGCCCGAAGCTACCCGCCGTCACCTCGTTGTAACCACACAACGACTCGGCGGAAACACCCGTCTGGGCAGCGTTGACTCCGCCCAACTGTGGTTGGACGACCCGTACTCGGTACGTGTTCGAGTTGGCGCTGGGCAACAGGAACGAGTATTCACCCGCACTGTTGGTGACCTGCTCTCCCACAACCGTGCCCGCAGCATCGTAGAGCTGTACCATCTGGCCAGCCACGCCGGTGTCCGAGCCATCGAACACCCCATTGCGGTCCTGGTCCTCGAAAACCGTTCCGTTCAAAGCTGCCAGAGAGCCATCGGAAGCCAGATCGTAAATTGCGGTGCCGGTACTTCCGGGAATATCAGTGACAATGCCAGTGAGCGTGTCTGCAACGGACATCCGATAGATGTTTCCACCGCTGGAATCTGTTCCGGCCATGTAGAGCTTTCCCTCACTGAAGGCGGTGCCCCAGATGTCGACGCCCCTCACCGGGCTATGGGTCGACCCCGAAAAAGACCACAGAGGTCTCACTCCCGAGTAAACCCACCTGCCGTCACTGGCGGGTTCCAGCTTCACCAACCACTTCGTTGTCTGACTGGCACCGGTTCCCGGGGTCGGGGTGTTGCGGCCAGAGGTCACAATGTACGCATCTCCAGCCGCGTCCACGACAACGTCCGATGCCGGCAGCGTCCCGTCGAACCGTATCCGATCCTCATCCGTTTTCGGATGGATCGGTCCAGGGTTCAGGTAGTCGCCCGTCTGCGGATCAAAGATCATGATTCTGTAGGAACCGCCGGCCCCCAGTGTCGAGTCCTCTCCACCCGTGAAGTAGATTCTTCCCGTGGGTTGATGGACCTCACCGCCGGACCAGTAATTTATGGCAGAATCGGGACGCGGTACGAACAGGATACTGCTCGGCTTGTTGTTGTCCCCCAAGGAACCATCCGAGTTGTTCGGGAACACGGCAACAGCAATGTTGTTGGTTCCCGGCCGGGCAGGGTTTGCCGGTATGAACTCCGTTCCATAACCCCAGAACCAGAAATAGGACGTACCCTCGCGCTGGCCGTCGTTGCCCCCGTCCAGTGCCATTGTGGTCAGATCCTCACCCGCTAAACCCGCCCAGGAGGATGCTCCGGAGACACTTCCGAGGCGGGTGGCGTTCAGACCGACGGCAGTGTTCGAGAAGATCCCCGCGACGCTTGAAACGCCCTGGCCACTTGCATTCGTCGGGAGCTCTGCTACCGGTTGGTATGCCGTACCGCCCGTCACCGTCGTCCCGTACACCTTGCTGGAATCGATCATCACCGGCGTGGTTCCCGCGGTGCGTGTTCCGGTATAGGCACTCGCGTAGGGTGTGCTGTCCGTGGGGCCATAGTGACTGGGAAGATCAATTGTTGCCAGACAGGTGTTCCCATAGCCCGGCCGCGGCTCTCCCGGGTCCGTGGCAAAATCTGCGGAACGTCCCTGGTTCATCGCGATGTCGCTGGGAGCGGAATCGAGGACGATTTGCGATACCCGGCGCGAGCTGGAGTTCGGTTCTGCCACCGCCTGAGTTGAAGACAACATCAGTACCAAGATCGCAACCACCGGATATGCGAGTGCAAGCACACGCGGACGCCTCTGAATCTTCGACATCGTGTTCTCTCCTGCACCACGCGTTCCGGCAAACAAAAAATAAGAGAGCAAAACTCCGGAGTTATTCACCGATTTCAATGCATAGGCGCAGCTCTCGTACTCCAGCTTGTGGTGGTGATGGGATCGTGAGTGAAAGATCCAAAGGATCCGGTATGTCAAGGGTTCCGGATAAGTACACGACGCGGGGCGCTGAGTATCGTGGTGATCGACGGGCGGGAGTTGGTTTCTCATGCAGTCCGAGCAGAGGCAGCGGATGTGAAGTAAGCATCCGAACTTGACACTTTCCATCTGCTGCCACCAGCGGATATGCTACCGAGCGTTCAGCTTCGCGCGGCGCACTACTCACCCCATGTTTGCGCGCCGGCACCCCACACATGGCCCTGAAGGGCTTGAGGAATTGATTATGTCGAGAATTTACACGCCGGGTGCGCTACCACGCGAACCCTCACCGAGGTTCTTCGAACCTCAGGTGCATCAAGCGGTCACCCATCTTCGTTCCGGCTTTGGCGTCGCGCTCAAAGGCGCGCGCGGGTCGGGGCGTTCAACGCTTCTGAACGAAGTGGTGGAAGAACTTGAACGCACCGGCACAACCGTCATAGCGGTGAAAGGGATGCCGCTGCTGGACGACCATCCACTGATTTCTCTCGAAGCAGTCGTTCCGGGACGGCTCTCACCAGACACATCTCCCGCGGATATGGCCGACAGGCTCGCCAAACAACTGTACACCCAAACAGATGTCGTGATCGCGCTTGACGACATCGCCGACATTGACCAGACGACCCTCGGGGTTCTGCATCAAGTGCACTCCAGATTGGGAATTCCGGTGGTTCTCACCGAAGATCTGCATCCCGGATTCAGCTCCACCCGAGCGGCACAACTGGCGGGACTATGGACCTCCACCACGATCTCACTGTCTCCCCTGAGATACGATCAGATGGAGGAACTGCTCCACTCCATTCTTGAGGCACCCGTGGAAGAAGACGTGATTGGGCAGGTACTTTCCAAGTCAGCGGGAAACCCCGGTCTTGGAAAAGTCTTGGCTCTGACCGGACGGTTGTATGGAAACATAGCGCTGCATGACGACAAGTGGAGCCTGACCACAACGTCCCTGTGGCACGACGACCTCAGCACAATTGTGGAGTCAATGATTCCGGAACTGGACGACGACGTGCTTGAGTCCCTTTTCTCCTGCGGACTATTGGGGTCTTCCCACGCTTCCCGTCTCGAAAATCTTCTCCCATCCCGCCACTTGAGAACTCTGGAGAGGCTCGGTCTGGTGGTGTTGGTGGGCGCAGGCTCCGAGGACCCCATCGTCTCCGTTCATCCCCCCGTACTTGAAGACTACATCCGGACGAACGCTCCCGACATGCTCCGACGTCACGTGCTCACCGCACTGCGAGGTGTTGATGGCGAGCTGGCCGCACTGCCACGCCCGGGTACCCCCGCGGCGCGCCTGGATGTGGCTGAGGACGTTGCCCTCGCCCGTCTGTTCGACGAACAGGCACGGGTGCGCTCGGACGTATTGTTCCGTATGTGGCAGGGCGATCCCTCAGCAGAGCGAGCGCTGGCATATCTCACGACCGTGTGGGACATCCACGAGCCCCCGTCAGAGGTCAAGCAGGTGCTCGATGCCGATGTATCCCACGATTCCGACAATCCGAGCGTAACCTTCATCCTGGCCACGATGCGAGCAGACTGGGCCGCGCACCCCGAGCACGATCTACCCAGGGCATGCCAGATTCTGGCGGACTTTGCGGACGACTACCCGGAATTGGCGGACGACGCCGGCGCCTACAGTCTGTTTCTCGAGGCCATCACCACCGGTTTGCCCGACAACTACGAGCAACAACTCGACGTCTCGGGTCCTGCACTTCCCGGTGCACTGACACCGATAGTTCTGGCTTTCCTCTGTCTGGCCGACTTGCGACCGAAACGTGCCCTCGAAGTTCTGGACTCCGGCAATTGGACGCGGAAACCTCTGGTCCTGATGGGTTTGGGACAGATGGTGCGCATCTTGGCCCTCAACTATGTGGGACGTTCAGAGGAGGCACTGCAACTGGGCCGCGAAGCATACACGGAAGCCCGTCGGCAACTCGACAGGCCTGGAATGCTCAGCATCGGTTATGCTCAGGCGCTGATCCTCATCCAACACGGAAAATGGGACCAAGCGGAAAAGGTCGTGGGTACCATCTTCTCCGGTGGACGTCCGGGCTTGGTCACGGGGCCCATCTATGTATCCCTGTTGCGCCTGGCTGCTCTGTTCTCCATTCTTGCCGACCGGCACGAACGTGCATTGGAGATGGCACGCGCCGCTGAGCAGGTCCCGGTGCAGAACTCGGCCCTACCCGGCATGGACTCCGGCTTTTCCGAAACCATATCCCGGATCGTTACGGGCGACTATGGTGACGCAGTGAAGGAAATGGAGCGGGTGGCACGTCGTCAACTCGAGAAAGGTTACAACCTGGGCGCACTCTCGACCCTGCACATTGCCTCGGCCCTACTTCCCTCACGGAACATCGCCAAGATGCTCGAAGATCTGACGAACATTCGCGACATCCATCGTGGCTCCACCATGGTCTCCCTGGTCAACGCTCTGTCCAGATTGGATTACCCAGCGTTGTACGGGCTCTTGTCCGAGATCGAAGAAGGGACGGAGCCAGCAATTCTCGTCTGCGCGTTGTGGGCAGGCCTGGCCAGTAACAGAGGTAACACCCTCTCGATACAGCATCTGCTGTCCGAGGTTCTCTCGCGATTCCCTTCGGCCAAGTTTACGGATACCACCATGTCTGAGGTGGCGGTCAAAACACTATCGGATCGCGAATTCGAGGTCGCGCTACTGGTGGGTCGTCTGACCAATGCCACGATCGCCAAACGGTTGCACCTGAGTGTTCGCACCGTCGAAAACCATGTCTACAAAGCGATGCGCAAAGCGGGCGTGGCCACACGCGAAGAACTTTACACATTTGCCCTGGATATGCTACATCCCACCACTCAGAAGGAGTAACCGGATGTCAAGAGCCAGGACGCCCGGAACTCTGCACGCACATCGACTACCGGTACGGACACGTCGAAGGCTTCCCTTCATCGCGACACCGTGTCGGACGTCCGCAATACTCGTGACTTTGCAACACGTTTCTCCACAGAATTTGGAGATCTGACAGCCAAATTCACCAGAATGTTGGGACCAAGCCCCGCTTTGGTGTCTTCAATTGTCGGCCGATCCGGATCCCCTCACTGCAAGGCAGATCGTGGAGGCGGTAGCGGATGCGGCCGACTGGAGAGGACGCGTGAGAGGCCTGGAGCCTCATCGAGACGGCGGTGAACACCCATGGAAACCCACTCACCCGATCGTTCTGGATACAAGCGCGGCCATCGCCATCAGTTACACCCCGGTCGGCGCAGCCCAAGAGCTCTTGGCCGCCGAAGCCACGTGGGTTGCAGCATCCTGTCCATAAACTCGTCGCTTGTGCCCCTTGCCCTGTTTCCACCCGTGAACCCGATGAATCTGTGACAGACTGGCCATCAAGTGACGCCGTCGACATTGGCCGCCCCGTCACATGCCGCTGTAGGAGTCGCTCATCGCCGGGGCCATCACACAACGATGGGTTCTGACCCCGTTTGTTCCGGGTAAAGCAAAGGGCCCGGTTCTCAGTGAGAACCGGGCCCTTGCATCAGTGGCGGGGGCAGGATTTGAACCTACGACCTCCGGGTTATGAGCCCGGCGAGCTACCGAACTGCTCCACCCCGCGTCGGCTTGTTAAGTCTACAAAGATCCCATGAAGCGGGCAACCCGGCACGCAGTGCCTCTACTCACACCCCGTCGATTTGCCAACAGCCGTACTTCGTGAGTCTTCATTCCTGTCTTGTTCCACGCCGTCCGAATACCTTCTCGGCGCTCTGAACTCATTGACGGCCCCGAGCCTGAGCAGCCCAGCCTCTTCTCTGGCCACCAGCGCACATGCTCCCGATACGGCGGCGGGGGGGCCCCGGCTGGTCGCCGGGGCCCCCCCCCCCCCCAGTGTCACGGCCCCCCCCACGCGGGGGCCCCCCCATGCCCACCCGGGGCGCGCCCACCCCCAG
>WPCI01118126.1_pt1 | contig 34891 bp, 43 predicted proteins | sample 5399871 | NCBI WGS metagenome assembly WPCI01 (sample SAMN12869469, study PRJNA574797) | sludge metagenome | isolation source: wastewater treatment of pH7 | place: China:Beijing | collected 2019-05-20 | reverse complement strand
AGGTAGCATAGCGAAAAATTTGAAACCCGTCAGGGTTTATTTGATGTGCCTACTTTTATAACATCTATAAAAGATAATAAAAAACTACGTGGAAAGACCGCATTTTGTATAAAAATATACGTTAAGTTGATGGATGTGGGGGAGATACACATGGCAATGAAGGTAAAAGAAGTAGCTAATTTAGTTGGAATTAGTGTGCGCACACTGCATCATTACGATGAAATTGGGTTGTTAACCCCAGATGAGACGACAGAGTCTGGATATCGTCTGTATTCCAATGAAAATTTAGAGACATTGCAGCAAATTTTATTTTTTAAAGAACTAGGCTTCCCTTTGAAGAAAATTAAAGAAATTATCATGAGTCCATCATTTGACCGGAAAGAGGCATTGCAGCTTCATAAAAAAATGCTTCTTGAAAAGCGTGCTAGGTTAGATAAAGTGATTGCGACGATTGATAAAACAATTCAGCATACAAAAGGAGAGATTGAAATGACGAATAAAGAGAAATTTGAAGGCTTCGATTTCAGCCATAATCCGTACGAAGAAGAAGCGCGTGAAAGATGGGGAGACAGAGCTGTAGATAAAGCGAATGAATATGCGAAAGGTATGACTAAAGAAAACCAAGAAGAGTTTAATACGATTTACAGAAACTTAGCGGCGCTTAGACACGGGGCACCAGATTCTAAAGAGGCACAAGAAGCAATTGGAGTATGGTACAATTACTTGCAAAAATTCGGTGAATATTCATTAGATGCTTTTAAAGGACTTGGTCAAATGTACGTCGCTGATGAGCGCTTTACGAAAAATATCGATAAGTTTGGTGAAGGATTAGCTCAGTTTATGTGTGATGCGATGGAGGTTTACGCAAATCGTAAGAAATAGTAAAAAATAAAGAAGATGGAGGTTTTCTCCACCTTCTTTATTTTTTTATCATATCATTCAAAGTCTGATCCCCCGTATTGTTCAAATGAGGATTTTTACTCATTTCTCGTTTTAACATATCGAGGCTTTGTGTATATTCTGTATCATTTAATGCGCCAGATTGAAGCCCTTGAATTTGAGAAATCAACTTTTGGTCTGTTGATACATATGCTTTATAATAGCGAGGAACGATGGACAAAGCAGCTCTATATACTTGATCCGCTACGAGTTTTGGATCCGTTGTGTTTGCATGGTATACAACGAACACTTCATCATCAGTAACGAGTGTAGCAGCGTTTGTAACGTCAGGAAGTTTGACTGTCATGCTTGTAATCATTTCAGCGACCTTCTCGCGATTAATGGCCCCTACTTGTTTGTTAGATACTTCATGCTTTTGTTTAGAAGAATAACCGACTCTTGTGAGTCTTGTATTTGTATTTTCCGTATGATACATGTCGTTTTTATTGGAAACAAGAACACGGCTTCCTTCTTCACGTTCCATTTCAGCTTTGTTCGCTGATTGGCAGCCTGCAAATAAGGAAAGAGTGAGAAGGGAAAGTAAAATTTGTTTTTTCACGATGTATCACCTCCTTCTCCATAGCATGTACTAATTTGCAATTTTTTGTATTTGAAATTGTTGGTTGTTATGCTTTGTGATACGATAAAAAGAAGAATGCTTAGAGAGGAAGTTAATGATGGAGCAAAAGCAAGAGATTCATGCTACGGTGAGCATTAATAATGTTCAGTACGAAGTAATTAAAAACTTTCGTGACGGTTTTAGTGAAGAAGCATTTAAAGAGCGCTATGCAGAAATTTTAAATAAATATGATTACATCGTTGGGGACTGGGGATATGAGCAACTTAGATTGCGCGGATTCTTTGATGATAGTAACCAACGTGCGACATATGATACGAAAATTAGTACGTTAACGGAGTATTTATACGAGTACTGTAACTTCGGTTGCGCACATTTTGTATTACGAAAAGTGAAGAAATAAAAAAATCCTCTTACAATTGTAAGAGGATTTTTTGCATATTTTTGCTTACAAACAAATCGAGATATGATCGCCTTCAGAAAGTATTGTATTTGGCTTCATTTGTTGTCCGTTTAATTGAATATCCCCATTTTTAATTTTATCCACAATGCGTGTACGGCTCCAGTCGGAAATATATGTGGATAAGGCTTTATCGATGCGGTGGGAACCGAAAACGATATCTAATACGATCGTGATTTCGGTTATGCCGCTTTCTTGATGTTGCGTAATGGAAATGGTAGTAGTTGTTTCTGGCTGATCCTGCTGCGTCATATCGACTGTTTCAACGTGATCAGTAAATGCTTTATAAATACGAAGTTTTTGATTCCACGTATGGTCTTTCGGACATTTATAAATGGCAAAGCGGTATATGTTTTTTCCGTTGGCGTTATGCCTACGAATATTTGTGTCGGTAAATAGGGTAGTACGTCTGCAATTTTTACAATATTTTTCGATTGTGTTTTGCTCGTTTTCATATAAACTCCAAGAAAGTTGTACTTTCTGCATTTTCCTTCACCTCTTATAGTAGTGGTAAAGGAACGTAATACAGCTATTTGGATGTCTTGTAGTATGAAGGCATGAGAAAAAGACAAAAATAAAAGGAGGTTCCCCAAAGAGGAACCTCCGTAAACATCATACTACAGATGCAATACGTTCCTTTGTAATGGGAATGGGCAGACTACTCCCTTGAAAAAGCACGGTGCTTTTTTGAGAGTAATGCTATCCAATTGCTGGTCCATTACAAAGTAAATGTTGGCATACGTAGATAACGTCCTTTCTATCCAAATAGATTTATTCTTAATTATAACACAAAAGATTGAAAATTCGAAATTCTCGTGATGGAAAAACACCAGCTAAAATAGCTGGTGCATACGATAAATTATATAAGTTCAAATAAAAATGAGCGTAATTCTTCTGCAATTTCTTCAGTCATAGAAAATGCATGCTCTAAGTAGCCTGGTTCGTTTAAATCGTCAGCACCGATGATTGCAAATTTATTGCGTTGCATATCAAGGACAATTGTTTTACCGTAATGACGATCGGAGTATAATAGCGCTAAATCGTGACGCTCATTTTCTCCCATAAAGCTAACGAAACGAGTTTTTGTAGCGACAGTATCGTCGTACAGAAAGAAACGTTCTTCCATACACATGGCTCCTTTATTAAATATCTAAGTTTAAGTGTGGTTTATGATCTAAATGGTGATGTGTTTTAATAAATCGTACTGTTCTTGTTTTGTAACGCATTACGATAGAGTATGTTTCAGCTAAATCTCCGCCAAGGAATTTAACACCGTCTAATAACTCACCAGCAGATACACCAGTTGCTGAGAAGATTGCATCATCCCCAGATACTAAGTCATCTAACATAAGAAGTTGACGAGGATCTTCTAATCCCATTTCACGACAACGAGCTTCTTCTTCTTCGTTCATTGGAACTAAGCGAGCTTGCATTTCACCTTCAAGGCACTTTAATGCTGCTGCAGAAATAACACCTTCTGGAGCTCCGCCAATACCTACGAATAAGTCGATACCCGTTCCAGGTAGTGCTGTTGCGATTGACGCACCAACATCACCGTCACCAAATAATTTTACGCGTGCACCTTTTGCACGAACACGGTCAATAATATCTTGATGACGTTCACGTTCTTGAACGATAACTGTTAGATCACGAATCTTTTTATTGTTAGCTTCTGCTACAATTTCAATTGTTTTTTCAATTGGATCATCTAAGCTAATTTTACCAGCTGCTTTTGGACCAACCGCGATTTTTTCCATGTACATATCAGGAGCATGAAGAAGGTTCCCTTTGTCTGCGATTGCAATAACTGCCATTGCATTTGCAAGACCTTTTGCAACGATGTTTGTACCTTCTAATGGATCAACGGCGATGTCTACTTCTGGACCGTTACCTGTTCCTAGTTCTTCACCAATATACAACATCGGTGCTTCATCAAGTTCTCCTTCACCAATTACAACTGTACCTGCCATGTTTACTGAATCGAACATATCACGCATTGCTGTAGTTGCTGCATCATCTGCTTCATTTTTCTTTCCGCGGCCCATCCACTGTGCGGATGCTAAGGCTGCTGCTTCTGTTACACGGACAATTTCTAGTGCGAGTTCACGTTCCAAGATTCCATTCCTCCAATTTCAAAAATCATACAAATATAACTATAACAAATAACGGAGAAAAGGTGAATTCGAAAAATTGTCGATTTTTTCAGAAGAAAGCGTTACAATTAAAATGTAAATGCTTTAATTTCCAGGTAGGTGACATTCATGTATTTTGTAGACAGAAAGAAAATAGAACAAATGCTAGTATGTTTAGAACGAGCAACAAGTACATTTCAAGAGAAAAAGATATATGAAACCGAGTTTGAATTTTACGCATTAGAGCGCATAGCCCATCTTATTATTGATTGTGTATTAGATGTAGGAAATGCGATGATTGATGGATTTATTATGCGTGATCCAGGAAGCTATGAAGATATTATTGATATTTTAATGGACGAGCGAGTGATAAGTGAAGAAGATGGACAAGGGATGAAAGAAATTATCCTTCTTCGAAAAATGCTTACGCAAGATTATATTCAAATGAATCATGATGAATTATATAAGACGATTCAAAAACATATTGCAGTGGTAGAGAAATACCCAGCAAATATTCGCAGTTATTTAGAAAAGGAATTAGGACCTGTATCTGCATTTGTACCAGAATAATTATGCTTATAAGATCCCCAGAGAATGCCTTTTGGGGATCTTATATTGTATGTGAGAAAGAAAAGGGAGAAGGGTGAAGTATGGGGGAAGCACGTACTACGAAAGACGAGATTGTACAATTGTTGAAAGTAAAGGGAGAGCACACGGTAGCGGAACTAGCTGAAGTTTTAGAGATTACAGAAATGGCGATTCGAAGACATTTAAGTAATCTTGAGAAGGATGGTTTCATCTATTCCAAGATGGTAAGGCAACATGTCGGAAGACCAACTTATTTGTATGGATTAAGTGAAAAGGGAGAAGATACATTCCCGAAAGAGTATAAGCAATTTGCGATTGATATGCTAGAAGATTTAGCGCGAATGGGCGATGAAAAAATACTTCGTTACGTTTTAAAAGAAAGAACGAAGCGTATGGAAGAACAGTTACAAAAGCGCGTAAGTAATCAAAAGAATTTAGCATATAAAGTGCAAGAGATAGCAGCTATGCAAGAGAAAAATGGTTATATGGTTCAAATTAAGAGAGATGGAGAGAACTCTTTCATAATTGAAAAACAAAACTGTCCGTTAAAGGAAATCGCTGAGAGATTCCCGCAAGTATGTGAAGATGAAAAAGAGATGTATAATCGTTTATTTGCAGGAGCAGAAGTAAAGACGCTAGCAAACATGTGCGAGGGTGATTGTAGTTGTTCTTACCAAATAAAAGAGAAAAAATGAACGTTATGGGGCGCTTTAAGGTAAAGCGTTTTTTTCTTTGTAAAAAGCGGGTAATATAAGAGTGGTATGATAAGGTGAGAACGTTAGCATAGAAGGAGAGACATAATCGATGTATAAAGGTTACTTAATTGATTTAGACGGTACAATGTATCGCGGAGAAGAACAAATTGAAGAAGCGAGCGATTTCGTAAAAGCATTAGGAGAGCGCGGCATTCCATATTTATTCGTTACGAATAACTCAACTCGTAAACCAGAACAAGTGGCAGAAAAACTTGTTCGTTTCGATATTCCAGCGAAAGCAGAGCAAGTATTCACAACGAGTATGGCAACAGCAAACTTCATTTACGAACGTAAACAAGACGCAACTGTATATATGATTGGTGAAGAAGGCTTACATGATGCACTTGTGGAAAAAGGATTTGAACTTGTGGATGAAAATCCTGATTTCGTTGTTGTTGGTTTAGATCGTGACATCACATATGAAAAGTTAGCAAAAGCTTGTCTTGCTGTACGTAACGGCGCAACGTTTATTTCTACAAATGGAGACATTGCCATTCCGACTGAGCGCGGGTTACTACCAGGTAACGGTTCATTAACATCAGTTGTAGCAGTATCAACAGGTGTGGATCCAATCTTTATCGGAAAACCAGAATCAATCATTATGGAACAAGCTTTAAAAGTGCTTGGCATAGAAAAGAATGAAGCCTTAATGGTTGGGGATAACTACGATACAGATATTTTAGCAGGAATCAATGCTGGCATGCATACACTTCTTGTCCACACTGGAGTAACAACTGTGGAGAAGTTAACAGAATATGAAGTACAACCGACGCAAGTTGTGCATAACTTGACGGAGTGGATTGAGAAGATGTAATGAAGAAAGCTGTTCCAAACTTTGGAGCAGCTTTTTTTCTAATATTCAGTTGTGAATAGTGTCGGTTTTTGTCTGTAAGTCGATATAATTTAAGTTGCGCTGATATAATTAGAAAATCGCCGATATAATTTGAGTTGTGCTGATATATTAAAAAAATCGCTGATATAATTTTATTTAAAATGCACGATTCACAACATCTTTAACCTCTTCAAGATATTGTTTACGCACACTATCATCTACAGAAGGAACACTTGTATAGAATGTATGCTCAATTGTTTCAATACCTGTAAATTCAAAAATGCCAACATCAGCTGTTTTTTTCATTGCGTCAAACATACCGCCTGCTGTGTATGCCTCTTTCGTATTTCCCATTGTAGATAATAATAAGCCTTTTTTACCGCTTAATAACTTCTCGATGCCATTTTCACCGTAAGCATAAGCGAAGCCGTGGCTAAATACACGGTCAACGTATCCTTTTAAAATAGCAGGAAGTCCCGCCCACCAAACTGGATAAATAAATGTAATGCTATCAGCCCAAGAGATATGCTCTTGCTCTTCTTTAATATCTGCTGGTGTGTTTCCTTGAGAAAATGAGATGAAATCGGAAGCGCCTAATACTGGATTGAAGTTTAATTCGTATAGATCGCGAACGCGTACTTCATGACCTTTTTCTTCTAGTTCATTTTTTACCGTTTCTAAAATCGCATGGTTGAAGCTTTCTGTATTTGGGTGTGCATAAACGATTACATGTTTCATTGTTATTCCTCCTATTTGTGGATATGTGAATGGTTTCTCTGTAACCATTATTGTTACTTCTTTTACGAAAGTCAAGTAATACATATGTATAAAAAGACGCCTCAAATCGTCTTTCTACACCCCGCTCATACAAAGAACAAAGAAAACAAATAAAATGATGATAATACCAATGCCGAAGTTAAATACGAGAGTACTATCCATATTATGTAACCTCCTTGTTTGAAAGTAAAAAGCACTCTAGCCAAGAGTGCTTTTTTATTTTAAGTCTACTTCGCAACGTTTAGAAAGGGATTCATGCGTGTAAAGAGTTATATTATTTTATGTGTTTATGCTTTGAAATGAGTAAGTCCTTGTAAGGTATAGAAAAAAAGACACTCTTTCGAGTGTCTTTCAAGATGACAAAATGTGCCAATTGCTTGAGTTTGATAAGGCGCTAATATCCGTTTTAACGCCTTTTCTTTGATCAAGAAGTGTAGCAACAGCGATTCGAATAAATTGTACCATTTGTTTTATAGGTGTGCGTATGTAATTATGCATATTACGATTAAAGGGAAATCGGATGTGAAAAATGAATGAGTACATATATAAAATATTCGATAAGGGGCGAGAGGGATGGATATACATAAGTTAACAGAAGAAGAAGCGATGGAAATAGCGATGTGGACGTACGAGGAGCCGTATAATGTATATAGTTTCTCAGTAGGGGCTGAAATAATAGAAGAGTTGCTGGACGGGACATATTATGGGTGTTGTGATGAGAGGGGAGAACTCATTGGATATTTTTGTTTTGGAGTAAATGCACAAGTTCCAGGTGGAAGAGATGCTAATTTATATACGGGAGAAGATGTAATCGATATCGGAATTGGCATGAAGCCAGCTTTAACAGGAAAAGGTATGGGGAGAACATTTTTTCAAGCTGGGATAGTGTTTGCTGCGACAGCATTTCATTCGAAACATTTGCGACTGAGTGTAGCAACATTTAATAAAAGAGCGATTACGTTATATAAGAACATAGGCTTTCAAGCAGGACCAGTTTTTTTGAGCCGCGGAAGAGAATTTATGCTCATGGAATATGAAAGGCCGTCAGTATGAAACTGACGGCCTAGATACTTTTATTCTGAATGCTCAGCTCTGTGTGCTAAACGGCTTGAAGCAGCGGCAGCAATTCCGCCAACGATATCATCAAGGAATGTATGCACCTTTCCAGTTGATTTATCATTTAAGTATTCTAAAATACCAGGTTTTAATTTATCGATATATCCAAAGTTTGTGAAACCGATAGAGCCGTACACATTAACGATAGAAAGTGCGATCACTTCATCAATTCCGTATAAGCCTTCATCACGTTTTACGATATCTTGTAACGGTTCACTTAACATTCCTTTTTCAGCGAGAACATCGAGCTCGATACCAGTAATTAGTGCGTTTTGTACTTCACGTTTTGATAATACACGCTCAACGTTATAACGGCATTCTGACATCTCTAAATTTGGATGATATTTTTTTTGAAGAAAATGAACAAGCTCAGCAATATCATCAATTGTTACACCGCGTTCTTGTAATAGTTGCAATGCTCTTTCTTGTAGTTGATTTGATTCTTTCATGTTTATCACCTTTTTTTCTTTTTAGTATTTGTATACGTTTCGTTGCTTTATCATGTGCATAGGAATGAAAGGCGAGCACAAGCTCATATATATAAAGAAAAACCATAGGTGGCGACTGCGATGATTCATCATATTTATGAGCATTATCATATGCATGTTAAAGAATTAATCCCCCTTGGCCCCTATAAAAGCTTTTGGATTCGCAACAAAATTTATGTACTTGTTCCAATTGGAGAAATGGAGGAAGAAGTACTTGTAGAGATGAAAAAGCTCAGTGATTATATGAACCAGCAAGGGGATATAACTGTAGCGACTTTCGTTCCGACTATACACGGCTACTATGTAAGTGAGATAGAAGAACAAAATTACTGCTTATTAAAAGGTATGCGCGCGTTAGAACGACATGCTATGTCATTAGGAAGTGAGCTTTCTATATTCCATAAACGAGGTGCATTCTTTCCAGAAGAAATTGAGCAACTAAGCCGCATTGGTGAATGGAAAGCATTATGGGAAAAAAGGCTCGATCAGTTAGAAAAGTTTTGGCAATCACAAGTGATGAACCACCCTACAGACGTATTCGATCAATTGTTTATTGAATCCTTCCCGTATTACTTAGGAGTTGCGGAAAATGCCATTCAATATGTTGTTGATACAGAAATGGATGATACGCCGCAACTAACGGATGCAGCAACCATTTGCCAAGAACGATTCACACCTTTATTATGGCATCAAACGAAGCGTCTCAAACTCCCTTTTGATTGGGTGTATGATCACCCAACTCGAGATATAGCAGAATTAATCCGTTATATGATGATTGAAAAAAAGAAAGACTGGGAGAAAACAATCGTTCAATTTGTTACAGATTATGAACGGAATTATTCGCTATCCTCATTTGGGTGGCGCCTATTATTTGCAAGGCTCCTGTTCCCGCTTCACTATTTTGAAACAGTCGAACGATATTACCAAACAGGAAACGAAGAACAAAAAAGCATGTATAGAGATCGTTTAGAAGCCATTTTACACGATGTGAACCGCTCTGAGCAATTTATGAAGCATTTTTATGGCTCACTCCGTTTACCAGTTGATAAGCTTGGGATTAGAAAATTAGATTGGCTGTCTTAAAAATATAAAAAAGAGACCGATTGAGGTCTCTTTTTTATATACCACAATTGTATGTAATACATTATGCCCCTACCTGTTGATCTGCACATATATTTAAAATGAATTGATGTTGTTCGATTTTTTCATTTACTTTACTCAATAATTCTTGCTGGATTTCTTTAAATAAAAATTGATAGCTCGCATTCCATGTCGGTATAACGGATGAAAGGTCTAATAAATACTCTTTTTTCTTTTCTAGTTCTTGAATTGTTAAAAACGTGTTCCCCATTTTTGGCATGTGTCGTCCCCCTATGTTTTTTACTTTATATGTGTGAACGATTCACTATATAGTATCAATTATCGCATTTTTTGAGAAGGATTTCCAATTTTGTTTTATGATGTTAACGGATAAATGTGATTTGTATAAAAAAAGGAGACCAAATTTGGTCTCCTTTTAGCAAGTGGCTTTGAACGAGCCGCTAGATAATATTTAGCTCTAGCGGCTAAAATGTTCGGTGGCTAGAACAGTCGGCCATTTCGCGCCTTCCTGTGAGGCAAAAAGCGCCTCTTCGTCAGGAGCTCCAATGACCTCCTGTTCTGAACGAGCCGCTTCCGCTTTTAATTAAAATACTTGTTCTACTTCGATAACGCCTGGTACTTCTTCAAGTAATGCGCGTTCGATACCAGCTTTTAGTGTGATTGTAGAACTTGGGCAGCTTCCGCATGCACCCATAAGGCGTAATTTTACGATACCTTCTTCAATGTCTACTAATTCAACGTCTCCGCCATCGCGAAGTAAGAATGGACGTAATTTATCTAATACTTCTAGTACTTGTTCTTGCATATGTGGGTTTTCCATTTTTATCGACTCCTTTCATCAGTTTTATTATAATCAAGATAGAGGGGAAAATCTATTTTTTCTGTTCTTGTTTTATTGCCGAAATTTTTTATCATGTTTACAACGTGTTTTTTCAGTATAGGGGTATGGAATAAGTTTGTAAAATGATGTGCTTATGTAATAAGACATCTGAATATGCTGTTAGAACAAGAAGTGGGGGAGAAGAAATGGTTAATGTGCAAGTGTATGGGACGAAAGTAATTTGTGCGAGCTGCGTTGGAATGCCATCTTCAACAGAAACGTTTGAGTGGCTACAAGCGGCGATTGGTCGTAAATATGAAGGACAAGAAAATAAATTTAATTTCGAGTATATTGATTTTCAAGAAGAACAAGAAGATGAAGATAAAAAAGCATTCGCGGAGCGCGTAGTAGAGGAAGATTTATTTTATCCGGTCGTTCTTGTAAATGGAGAAATTGTTGGAGAAGGAAATCCTCGTTTGAAGGATGTTTACGAAGAAATCGAGAAATATTTATAAAGCAGGAAGCCTTTGCGAATTTGCAAAGGCTTTTTTTATTGGAGGGATAGATGTGGAGAATGTAGTAAAGCATGCGTTACCGAAAGAAGTAGAGCAGTTGATGGAGCAGTACATAGTAGGACTGAAAGAAATTTTTTTAGATGAAAAAATAGTCGGGGTGTATATTTACGGATCCATCGCACTCGGTGCATTTCATGCAGAAACGAGCGATGTTGATTTTGTCACGGTAATAAGTGATCCCGTGAATGAAGCTGAAAAACAGCAACTTGTAGAGCTTCATAAGAAACTTAGTGGTAGTACGTTAGGGAAAAGAATGGATGGTATGTATATTCCGCTTGCTGATTTAGGAAAATACAATGATGAAATGAATGAGTACGTGTATTGTGCAGATGGTAAGGCGAATATAGGGCATTGGGATATTAATGCAGTCACATGGTGGACATTGAAAAATCAAGGGATTACAGTGAGCGGGAAAGAAGCAGAAGACCTTTCGTTCCAAATAAGGTGGGATGATGTAGTAAATACGATGAAATACAACGTAGAACAGTACTGGAGCGGGAAGGCGAAGCAGCCATATTTATTCTTTATAGAAGAATGGGTAGAATCAGCGGTTGTTACGATGGGGCGTATTTTATATACACTAGACCATAAAACAATCGTTTCAAAAGATAGAGGATTGCAATACTTATTAGAACATTCAGCGGAAGAGTGGGAGCTTTTATTAAAAGAAGTAGCGAGAATACGGCAAAATCCAAAAGAAAAGCGAATGCTCTCAAGGTGGAGAAGAGCAGATATGACGAAGAGGTATTTGCTGCACTTAATTGAGACGTGTAGAGAGAAATGGTAGAGAAGAAAATGGACAATACAGTTCGGTGTATTGTCTTTTTTTATATAAATTTTGGTATATAATGGTTAAAAAGGTTTAATTATACTGGAGGGGATATGGTGGAAACGGAATTAGTTACATATAAAGAAAAGAATGTACAAATGAGTATGCTCGAAGTAATCAGTATGATCGTAATTATTTTTGGGGTAATGTATGGAATTGGTTATTTGAACTTTTTATATGAATTCTCATTATATCCGTGGTATGTAAATCATCTCATTTCACCCTTCACGTTTTGTATGATTATTGTAATGTATGCACCGGCAAGAAATTACTGTGTGCATTTACTAAAATCAATACAATTCAATAACTCAAAACATTATGTAACAATAATAATGACGATGATCGTACTGCTTATATATCTCGCGGTATTAAATTTAGTTTTACCACATGGGCTTCGTGTGGAGGAATCTAATATAGTAATAGAGCCTACTAAAAATGAAATCATTTTATATGTAGTTGTACTCACGATTTTTGCGCCGATTTGGGAAGAACTTGTATTCCGGGGTATGTTTTTTATGAAATTATCTCAGCGCTTCTCTACACTTAGTAGTGCCGTTATAAGTGCTTTCATATTTACTTTAGGGCATCCCCTTACAGTAGGGAGTATTTTATATATTTTTGGTATAGGGATAAGTTTAGCCTACACCTATAAGAAAACAAACAATTTACTCGTTCCAATTGGGATTCATGTATTAAACAATTCATTTTATTTATTAGTAAATTTTCAACTGTAAAAAAGGCGCCTTTTTGAAAGGGCGTCTTTTCTATTTTGTAGTAGATAGAAAAGGCTTTACAAGTATTATGTAGAGGAAAGATAATAGAAAAATATGTGTGTGGAGGAAGACGATGAATAAATATAAATTACATATAGATAGAGAACAATTATGGAAAGGCTGCATCTTAAATTCGATTGCAAATGCAATTTTTGTAGCACATGATCCTGATCTCTCACATGAAAGTTCATGGGATGGATGTAACTATAGTATGCAAGATAGTCAAGGCGGAAGAGGGACAATTACGTTTCATCCGGATTATACGATCGCATGTCTTCAAGATGTGAATAGTGAGAGAATGGATGAGTGGATTGACGCGACAAATTATTTTGAAGGGGCACCTTCGGAAGTGTTAGAAATTGCGAAAGAGGAAGCACTTCAATACGTATTAGAAGAAGTAGAAGGCGAGACTATGCCTTTCATTACAGCAGCATTTTGGATTGAGGAGAGCGGTGCGTATTCAATCGATTCATTTGAAGAGGTGGAAGAACATGGCGGATTTTTATTAGAAATCCCATTACTTGATATGGAATCGGCAATGGAAAGATTGGAAGAAGAATATGAGCTGACAGAGGAACAAATAGAGCTTTTACAACTTGTATATGAGAGAAAAATCAAAAATCCAAACGAGGAAATTATGTTGTCTAAAGAAGAAGTAGCAATGATTGGAACGGATGATAGTGAAGGGTTAGAAGTTAGTAAAGTATCTTTTAAAGAGATGAATATTACTTGGGAGTTGTAGGAGAAGGATATAAAAGTGTGATAAAGCACTAGCAGAAAGCACAATGTGAAGTTACATTGCGTTTTCTACTAGTTTTTTCATATACATGTCAACTTCGTGAAAGAATACGGGCTCTTTTTCCTCGGTATTCAGATGTACAGCACATTGCAAATATTGCTGTAAGTAGTGATTAGCTTGCTCGTACTGTTTTAAATTGTAGAAGGAGAAACAAGTAAGAAGCAAAAACGCTTTTTCCTGTAATATTGGAACGACGGCTAGTACTGGAGTAACGGAATGTATATTTATTTTTACTAAATTCTTATAAGATGCCCACACTTGAAACCAGTCGAAAATAGTAGAAAGATAATTCGGAATGTCGATAGTTTCATGTGAAACATTATGCAATAACTGGTTCTGTTTCATATGTATAGGCTCTATTCTCGTTCGCAGAATGCAATCGAATATTGAGATGTTTTCTTTAATTAGTAATTGGTCCGTGATAAGCTGCGGGAGACCGATAGGATGAACTCCTATATGTATATAGAAGTCATCTCCCAATTGACTTTTTTGTATGTTAATGAGTTTATAAAATCCGTTTTCAGCTTTGCAAAATGTATGTCTTTTTTTCTTAAATCCAAGCAGTTTTAAAGCAGCATGTAAATTTGCAATGGAATTTTGTACCGCTTTAGAATAAGGTTTACTCTTCGTCATATTCATATGTAGTTAAGTTTTGTAAGAAACTTTCAAAGTTAGGTGCTAATTCAATTATTTGCTCAACTTCATTATCAATAAATATAACTGGAGGATTTTCAGCTACATTTCGATAGTCTAATGCAATCCACGTATGCCCGTCCCCCGATAAAAGTACAAGATTCTCAGGCATTTCCCATTCCTGAATGAAATAATGACTCTCTAAAATACTAGATTCATTTTCATCAAAAGAAATGCCATATAAGCCAGACACATTAACGTGATCGTCTGCCCAAGAATTTGGCTCTGAAGTAGGGTGAGCATCAAGGCGCAGTGTTCCTCCATTTTGTTCTTTTAGAAGGTTTATGTATGATTCCGGAAGCTTTACGTTCAGTACTTCTTCTGCTTTTTTGATTAGTTCGTCGTTAATGGGTGCTAGTTTTAAATAATCATCTTCTGTCCAAATTGTAGTCTTCATATTGGGTCACCTCAAATAATAGTTTTAAGAATCTTATGTCATATATTATAGTTAGTTTGAATAACGAGCAATAGAGGGAGGAAATAATGAAAAAGTTTCAAATCGAACTAAATAAACTGCCGACAGAAAATGCCGGAGAAATAGTAATTAGTATAGATGAGAGAATTGTGTTGCAAGAAAAAACAGACATAATCGACCCGATTTGTCAGTTGTTTGACGCATGGGGGGAATGTTTTAAAGATGATGGTGCTGTGATTTTTTTAGATGGATATGAAAAAAAGGTAGAGTTTAAGAAGAAGGATGGGGACTTTCTCATTATTAATCAGAGAGGAAAAAAGTTAGCTAGTGTTGATAGCGAGCAATTTTTACGAGTAATCTTTTCGTTTCTTAAAAAGGAGATAGAGCAGATTTACATAAGTGGAGTTGATTCTTTCCGAATAAAAGATGCGTATCATAGAATTTTAGAAATTGAGCCATTTCTTTCTGAACTTGTAAATAGAAATAACGCAATTATGTACCGAACATATCATTCTACAAGTGGTAAGTATGAATTAAACTGGAATTATTTAAAGGGGGTAGAGGTTGAACCGATATTTACTCCCGTACTATCTCATAATGAGAAGAGTATCTTTTATGTGGAGGAAAACAGCCACGAAATTCGTAAACTCAATAGTGAAACGAAAGAAGAGGTTTGGCAGTGTCATCTTCCACTAGTAGAAGATTGTAATTGCATAACTGTGAATGATGTCACAATTATTTGGCATGCGAATAGATTTGGAGAAAATATTGCGAAATTGTACGCTATTTCATCAAGTTCTGGGGAGTTTCTATGGAATTTAGAAATAGAAGGGCATATTATACAAGTTGTAAAAATTACGAAGGAAGAATTACCACGTTTATTAGTTATTACACAGGAAGGCTACAATGTTTTATTAGAGCTTGAAAGTGGAGTGAAAGTATGGGAAAAGAATGTCCGAGTTGGAGGAGAGAAGTTGCAATGCCATTTTGGCTCAGATTACTATGTGTTAGCAGGGAATCCTTTGGATGAAGATGCGGAAGTTGATGCATATAGTAACGTTGCAATTGCCATTCAATTATTAGATGCTTCTACACGATGGAAACAAATGATGGAAGATTGTAATCCAAATGAACCAGTTACTTTAACTAATGAACATTTTATATGTGTAGCAATAGATTCATTACAAAAGTGGGAATATGGAAAAGAAGGTTGTAACTTAATTTTTGAAAAAGCCTTTGATGAGGTACAGTACTCTTACATTGCATCACAGGGATCAAAAATATTATTAACAAGAACTGAGTATGATTATGAAGAGGTAAGTAAACAAATACAATGTTATGACCATAAGAGCGCTCAAAAGTTATATGAAATAAATATGCCTTTTGAAATTGAATTGCCTCCATTTCTTATCGGAGAGATGATGGTATTGTCCTTAGGAGAAGGCAGAATTTGTGGTATTAATATTCAAACAGGTAAAGTGATTTGGAACAATACGATTCTACATGATATTACAGAGGTTCTGTTATATAAAGATCGAGAAATTTATATTGCAACTTCAAATTTAGAATTGATAATACTTGATGCTGCATGTGGCGAGGTAAAAGATATAATTAAACTGCCTAAAAATGTTGTAGCAATAGATTTTATTGTATCAATTGAGGAAGTTAATAATGCATTATTCATTAGTTGCGTAAGTGGAAATATGTTTGAAATAGTAGAAAGCTAATTTGTGAGTTCTCTTAAATCGAGATGTTTGTTTTAAAATAGTAGTATATATTCACTAAAAAAGATGTATAAAATGATTTTGATGCATCCTTTTTAGTGAATATACAAAATACTTAACTTAGTGTATTAAACCTATCATTCATAAGTATTCTAATATATTAAAAAGAAAAATGGAATAATAAACGAGAAATTGTCGGAATATATTCGATTTCCGTTCATTTTTATGAAATATATGTACTTTTTGTTAGATTCCTTCTTTTTCTTTCTATAAAATACACGTATGTAGATATGAGAAAAGGATGATGTACGTGAAGGACACTGTTTTACAAGAAACAATTTCTCCGCAACAGTTACATAAAGTTGTTCAAAAGAATACAGCTTATTATGACTTTAAATGGGGCAAAGTAGAAAATCCAGCGCAAGGGAATACGTGGAATTGGGTAGCCTTTTTCTTCCCAACTTTTTGGTTAGCTTATCGTAAAATGTATAAGTTGTTTATTATACTTACGTTATTAGCGGTACCTAGTATCATTGTAACTCCTTTTATAGATATTCCAGATGGGATTTATTTAACATGTAGTTTAGTTCTTCAGTTAGGAACGATGATATTTACTGGATGGCAAGGAAACCGTTTATATTATAAGCACGCTGTTCGTGTATTACATAAGGGAGAAGATATGCCAGATCATGAGAAGGCGTATTACTTACAATCAAAGGGTGGCGCTAGTTTTGCTGGTATGGTTGGTTTCCAGGTTATAGTTGGAATCGTGTTTGGTGGAGCTATGTTCGGACTCTCACTTTTACCAACTGAGCCAAATATTAAAAATGTCGTTCGTTCAAGTAGTGAAGGTGTGACTTTAGAGATTATGACGGATAATCCAACTTGGAAGTTTGTGAAGAAAGAACAAGATTATGATGTAGTAGAATTTACTGGTTATGATTATGCAGAGAAGAAGAACGTGAAAATTAAATTTGCTGTTTATTTTAGTGAAGACTATTTTGAATGGCAAGAAGTACATGAAAATAATAAGAAGTTAAGTGAAGAAGAGTTAGAAGAATATCAATTTTACATTGAAGAAAATGGTTGGGGGTTCTAGTGAGAACTCGTTCATTTTGAAAAGGAGGATCTTGTGAAGGTTCTTCTTTTTTACTTGGAAACACCATACGAATTGAAATTTTGTAAAATACAATAAAAAATGAGAATTTGAGGTAGGCTTGTCAATAACGTGAGACTATGGCACTATATAGAAATGCTATACAAATTTTATTTATCGAGATGTAAACATCAATTTTGATTTTTACGTATAAATAATGAACGGAGGAAATGAATTTATGGCTACTTTACCAAATTGTCCAAAATGTAATTCAGAATATACGTATGAGGATGGCGTTCTTTTCGTATGTCCAGAATGTGCTCATGAGTGGGGCCAAGAAGCAGAAGCTGAAAATAATGATGGTGCAAAAGTTGTAAAAGATGCGAACGGAAACGTTCTTCAAGACGGCGATGCTGTTACTGTCATTAAAGATTTAAAAGTAAAAGGAACTTCTTCAGTTGTGAAGATCGGTACGAAAGTAAAAAGTATCCGTCTAGTTGATGGCGATCATGATATTGATTGCAAAATCGACGGTTTCGGAGCTATGAAGTTAAAATCACAATTCGTTAAGAAGGCGTAAGTAAATAAAAGGAGGAGGCGTATAGGCCTCCTCTTTTTATTATGTCATTTTTTGTCGGTAAGTCGATATTCCTTGTCGAATCGTCGATATATTTCAAAAATCGTTGATATATTTTGAGTTATGATAGATATATTCGAAAAATCGTCGATATAATTTCACTTACCGAGAAAGGTGCATCATTTACCGAGCAAAAAGCTAGATTACCGTCCACCATAGTCAATATCCTTCAACTGACACCTCTTATTAAAGAATGTTTTATATCCAAGCTGTAAAAAGATAATGACAGCAAAAGCGGTACTTCCTGAAATACCGAGTATAATTGCGATTTGATATTGAATAGCTGTAAATGGTGATACACCAGATAAGATTTGACCAGTCATCATGCCCGGTAAGCTTATAATTCCCATTCCGACCATAGAATTGATCGTTGGTAAAATAGCGGAGTCAAAAGCGTCGCGTATGAGCGGAGCAGCGGCTTCTTTCGGTGTGGCGCCGAGCATAAGTGCCCCCTCGATTTGACCTCTTTGCGATTTCATATTGTTTAAGAACGTATTTGCACCGAGAGAAACACCTGTCATTGCATTCCCAACTAACATTCCGGTAATCGGAACGATATATTGCGGGGCGTACCACGGATCATGTCCGATAATAACAAAGATAAATAGTAGAAGTGGCCCAATTGATCCGGCTACCATGGAAAGGGCGGCTACTCGTTTTAATTCTTTAGACATTGGGATATTCACTCGTTTATAAATATTAAAAATTGCAAAGGTAGTAATAGAAGTAATAAGAGCAATTGTATAAAATGGATTACTGTTTTCAAATACGTATGTAAGGACATAGGCAACAAGTACGAGCTGAATCGTCATACGGAATGTTGCGAGCGCGATTTGTTTTTCGCGAGGTATTCCTTTTAATTTCACAAGCCCAATTAAAATAAGAATGAAAATATATGCAGCGGCAAGTTGCCAAATTTGGAGTTCAATCACGCCCTTCAACTGAGAGCACTTCCTTTCTAGTTGCACCGTTTGCTTTACTAATCTCAATAATATCGTCTGCAATTTCTTCTGGAAGCTGTTGTGAGTGTGTGATGAAGATGACTGTTTTTTTCTTTTCTTTTGCTAGCATAGTGAATTGCTTCATAACGCGTCGTTCTGTATCGCTATCTAACGCCGAAGTTGGTTCATCTAATAAATAAACAGGTGGATCCATAAGTACGATACGTGCAAAAGCAAGTCGTTGTTTTTCGCCACCTGATAATGAATCGGCGTTGTCTTCTAAATTTTTTTCCAAGCTAACAGTCGTTAATGCACTTCGCAAGGCAGCATCATTTGGAAATGGCTTTTCAGAAAGACGAAGTCCCATTAATAGATTGTCTTTAATGGTTCCATCGAAAATAGGTGGCGTTTGCCCAAGCATGACTACGTCACGTCGTAATTGAATAGGGGGATAATCAGAAATTAGCTTTCCGTTATATTCAATTGTTCCAGATGTTGGAGATTGTAGATCATTTAACATACGGAGCAATGTGCTTTTTCCGCTCCCACTCTCGCCGATAATACATGTGATTTTTTCTTTTTGAATCTGTAAATAAGGAATGTGCAGTATATCTTTATATGTAACGTCTTTTAATATAAACATAGATGGCTCCTTTCTGATTCTAGTTCTATCGTATCAAAAAAGAGAAGGTAACGGTTATAAAGAGCAACGTTTTTTCTTCGTCTTGATTTCTATTAATAAGTTAAGTAAACGATCTAATTCTTGGCTGAAAGAAATTACTTTATGATGAGTGAATCCGTACTTTTCAACGAGATAGATCAATTCTTTCTTCTTCGCTTCTATGCGATCATTTAGTTTCGTTACGTTCATAAGTGAAATGAAATGCCTCCTGTAAAAGTATTTACAACACAAAAAATAAGACCGAATGAATTCGGCCTTAAAGGAAATAAAACAACTTATCAATAGCATACACTGTTTATTGGTAGTTTTTAATATGAAAATGAAAAATAAATCATGATTCATATTGAGAAAGATGTGTCTGATAATTATATTTTAACGAATAAGAGAGGCTGCCTAATTAGGAGACAGCCTGTAAAGTATTAACCGTTATGATATTTGTACATCCAGAGGATACCGGATTTTAGTAACCTTGGTACACGTCCCATTAATGGTTGGTTTGCTAGCAAACCAAAGCCATGCTTCTTACCAAGAGAGCCGAGAACACCTTTTAATTTAATGACAGGTAGTTCGTCAGGAAGTGGTTCATTATGCCAACGTTTTAATAATATTTGGACAATTTGTTCCCCTTGACCTTCAGCAAGTTGTGCAGATGGTGCGTGTGGAAGTGCTGCACAATCTCCTACAACATATACGTGCTCGTTATTTGGAATATTGTGATATTTTGTTAAAACAACCCGTCCGCTACCATCTTGTTCAACTGGAAGGTTTCGAACAACTTCATTTGCTTGAATACCAGCTGTCCAGACGATTGCATCACATTCAAGTGGTTCATCGTGGTTGTACACAATATTTGGCTCTACTTTTGTAATGTTAGAGTTTCGTATAATAGTAACTTTATGTTTTACGAACCATTCTTCTACATATCTACTTAATTTCTCTGGATATGGGAATAGAATTCTATCTTTTCGATCAAATAAGTAAATTTTTAAATCAGAACGGCTTTCGCGAAGTTCACTTGCAACTTCAACGCCACTTAATCCAGCACCAACGACAGCTACCGTTGCATTTGGTTCTAGACTATTTAATTGTTCATATGTCTTACGTGTTTGTTCAATCGATTGTAGGCTATGTGTATATTCCTTCGCCCCAGGAACGTTATGGTATTTATCCTCACAGCCAAGTCCAATAATTAAATCATCATATTGGATCGCTTCGCCGCCATCGAGATGAACAGCTTTTTCTTCGAGATCAATATTTGTTACTGTGCCGTATTGAATATTGAGGCGTGGGTGTTCAGGAAACGGTATACGAATATGCGTTTCTGAAATAGTACCCGCAACTAATGCATAATATTCAGTTTTGAAGCAATGATATGGTACTTTGTCGATTAATGTCACTTGTACATCATCCGGAAGTTGGTTGCTTGGAAGTAGCCGTTGCAGAATTCTCATTCCACCGTAGCCGCCACCTAATATTACGAGGTGTTTCATGATGGATTACCCCTTTTCTGTTGAAATATCCCCTAATCATAAAATTTTATATTAATAAAATATTTTGACTTTACTCAATCAAATTATATCGAATTTGTGAACAAATAACAATGCATGAATGAATACTCTGTTGTACAATAAGAAGAAAAGTAGAGTAAACGATCTGCATTATTTAGTTACCATTTCATCGTAAATAGCATGTTATATAGAAGGAATCATCTATTTTGAAGTGAAATAATGAAGTAACTAAATAGTTTAGAAGGTGTAATGAAAACAACAAGAAACAGCTTAGTTTTTTTCTTATAGATGAAGTCAGAAAGTAATTTGTTTTGTAGTACAGGGGGGAGAATTTTGATTAAACCATTAATTGAATTTTGTGTAGGTAACCTTGCGAGTGGTTCACAAGCCGCTTTAGAGAAATTAGAAAAAGATCCGAATTTAGATGTAATGGAGTATGGTTGTTTAGGATATTGTGGTATTTGTTTTGAAGGACCGTTTGCTCTTGTAAATGGTGAAGTGGTACAAGGGGCTACAGTAGAAGAACTTGTTAATAATGTATATGAGTATTTGGATGAAAATCCAATGTTTTAAGGTGTTGCAATCGGCAGCACCTTTTTCTTTTTCTATTAGATAAAATTTTATTTCGCAGGGGAGGATAATATTGTATATAAATAAAAAAGGCCCTTTTTAGAAGGGCTTTTTTCTTACACAATTTGCGCAAGAATGGCTCATCGCCAAATGTTGTCAAATATGAGAAACGGGGGACATTCATATTGTGTTCTAAAAGCGTGCATTTTATACTTGAAATAACAAATTATTTTTGGAGTGAATACAAATGAGCCAATTTTCTTTTACAAAAATGCATGGTCTTGGCAATAGTTATATATATGTAAATATGTTTGAAGAACAAATTCCTGAAGAAGATTTAGCTCTTGTGGCGGAAAAGGTTTCAAATATTAATACTGGTATTGGAGCAGATGGAATGATTTTAATTTGTCCGTCTGACGTAGCGCCGGTGAAAATGCGCATGTTTAATAATGATGGATCAGAAGGAAAGAGCTGTGGTAACGGTCTACGCTGCGTAGCGAAATATGCGTATGAGCATAAACTAGTAGAAGATACAGTTTTCACAATTGAAACGTTAGCTGGCATTGTAACGGCTGAAGTAACGGTAGAAGAAGGGAAAGTTACGTTAGCGAAAATTGATATGGGAGCACCGCGTTTAACGCGTGCAGAAATACCGATGCTTGGTGAAGGTGAAACACCATTTATTCGTGAAAACTTCTTATACAATAACCATCGTTATGCATTTACAGCTGTTTCAATGGGAAATCCGCATGCAGTTATTTTTGTGGATGATGTAGAACAAGCACCTCTTACAACACTTGGACCAGTTCTTGAGACACACGAAATGTTCCCAGAACGAGTAAATGTTGAATTCATTGAGATTTTGAATGAGGAAGAGATGAACTTCCGCGTTTGGGAACGTGGATCTGGTGTAACACAAGCTTGCGGAACAGGGGCGTGCGCTGCAGTTGTAGCCTCTATTTTAAATGGAAAAATGGAACGTGGTAAGGAAATTACAGTTCATTTAGCTGGTGGCGATTTAATGATTGCATGGACAGAAGAAGGCAACGTGTTAATGAAAGGACCAGCAGAAGTAATTTGCCACGGAGTGTATGAGTACAAGATAGAAGCGTAAAGATGTATAATAGAACGAGAACAGAAAGGATGGTGTATTTCATGATTGAAGTAACAGAACAAGCAGCTTTTCAAATTAAAGATATGTTAAAAGATGCTGAAGATGGAGAGAAGTACGTGCGCCTTGCTGTACACGGCGGCGGATGTAGTGGTCTTTCTTACGGCTTAGGATTTGAAGTAGAACCAAAAGAAGACGACACAGTTCTTGAGTTTTTCGGTGTCGAATTTGTTATCGATAAAGAAAGTGCTCCGATTGTTAAAGGAGTAAAAATTGATTATAAACAATCTATGCTTGGCGGCGGATTCACAATTGATAATCCAAACGCAATCGCATCATGCGGATGTGGATCATCTTTCCGTACAGCGACGAATGCTGGTAAGCCAGAAGAGTGCTAAGTTTTTAGTTGAAATAGAGAAAGACCTTTTTAGCGATGGAGTGCAATCGTTAAGGAGGTCTTTTCTTTTACAGTAAAAAATCAAAAAGCCGCCTTCTAAATTTAGAAACGAGCCTTAAGATATTTGTATAACAAATTTTAAAATCTTAAACTAATTTATCTTTGCATAGATGCAAGTATCAGTTAGTTGTTTGCCGTCAGCTGAAACATCTTCATTACGTAATACCCCTTCAAGTTCAAAGCCTAGTTTTTCAGGAATCGCACGACTTTTCGTGTTATTAGATTCACATCGTATTTCAATCCTTCTAAATTTGAATAACTGAAATCCAAGGTTTGTTAACGCACGTACTGTTTCTGTTATGTATCCACTGCCACTAAATTGCGTGTTAACCCAGTATCCAATTTCACATTTAGAAACATTCCAATTAATTCGGTGAAGGCTAGCTGTTCCAATAAAATTATTCGTCTTCTTATGGTAGATAAGGTAGCGAAAGCTTTCTCTGTTCAAAAAATTTATATGGGCATTTCTCAGAAGAATTTCCGTTTCTTCAACAGTAGGAATGGACTGGAATAAAGACAACCATTGCTTTAATTCATGAATTGAATCTTTAATAGCTTTATGTACTACATTCCCTTCACCTGCTTGAAGTGGCGCTCGAAGAATGAGTCTATCTGTTTCTATTTGTAACGGAACATCTAATAAAATAGGATTCATATTATTTCTCCTCTCAAAACCTTTAATTGGGATATAATTAAATTTATGTAAAAAAACAACCTGAGAGCTAGAAAACAATAAATATATATTCACTTCATCATTTAGAAATCCCTTTTCACATATTGAAAACGAAATTGCTAGTTGATACAAAAAATAGCTGCTGAAGTAGCTTTAAGTTGGTCAAATCTTGCATGATTATTTATTTGATCTTCTTTTAAAGTTCTCTTTTTTCCAGTTATAATTGAAGGGTAGAAAGAGGGGATATATGCTGGAAAATATTTTTGAATTTATATTGAAGTACGTTATAGGTCCTATTTTTAGATGTATAAGATACCTTGTGATAGATATTATAATAGAATGCATAATAGAAGGTGTAATAAACGGTATAAGGAAATTACGTGATAAGTGGCGAAAGTGGCGTGAAAGACGTTATTGGCGGTAATAGGTACATAAAAAATTGGCAGTAAAGAGATAGAGGATAAAAAGCCTTAAGGGAGATGATTCATTCATTTCCCTTAAGGCTTTTTATAATGAAGTAGTAGCAACTCATCTAAATTTAGAATCTGTACTCATGCCAATTGGTGACGGCATGACGGTTTCTAAAGTGAAGCAATAATTATTATCTTACAAAAGTGTAATGTTCATGTCATGTTTTTGAATTTCTTCTTTAAGCTTTGGGCTTTAAGATAACAATATAAGAAAAAACATATGAGGTGAAGGAAATGAAAAGATATATTGCACTGTTTAGTATTTTAGTTGTATTCGCAAGCCTTTTAGTTGGTTGTGATATTAACCGTATGGGGAAAGATCAGTACTATGTTCAAATCACAGCTGATGGAATTGAAAAAAATGAGAAGTCTCATAGCGGAGAGCCATACAAATATTTTGAGTATAAATTAAAAGGATTCGATAAAGACGGTAAAGAGAAAGAATTAGAATTCACAGCTCAAAAAAACTTACGTAAAGATGCATTCCTACGCGTATACCACTCAGATAAAAAAGGTGTTTCGGCTTGGGAAGAAGTTAAGAAAGATGAGCTTCCTGCGAAAGTGAAAGAAAAATTAGGTGCAAAATAAGAAAGAAAAAAGGAATTGACGAACAGGGTCAATTCCTTTTTATATTTTCAAAATCATCTTCTGAAATGACTGTAAATCCATGTCTTTTGAATAAAGCAGTTGTTACCCCGTAACCAGTTTGTTTATTCCCGTTAAATTCTCCTGTATAAATTGTGGAACTACCACAAGAGGGACTGCGTTCTTTTAAAATAATATATTCTGGGCGCAAATCTTTCATTTGTTCTAATGCTTTATAAGCACCATTTACAAAAGCTTCCGTGACATCTTCACCGTCTTTTGTCATCACTTTCGCTTTTCCATCCAAAACGTCATCGCCATTCCCGCCAATAATTTCAGCTGAGGGACGAGGCGTTGGCAATCCTCCTAATACTTCGGGGCAAATGAGGAGTGTCTCTTCTTGTTGCAGCAAATCCCCTATTTTTGAAACGAGATTGTCATTTCCATCATACCGACAAGCGATACCACCTAAACAAGCGCTAATTACGATCATATTTTCATCTCCACTAAAAAAATATTAAATAGCACGCCAAATCCCCTTCCTGCCTCTTACTTATAAATGAGGTGATAAAAATGGGAAGCTTATATAACTTAATGAAACCATATAGTGAATTTCGAAGTAAAGAAGAGTTTAATACATATCAAAAACAAGTTTTGAAATGCTACCGATTTCAATTGAATAAAACAGATGCTACCATTATTCATTTTTTAGGAAAGTATGCAGTGAATGAGAAACAGAAAACAGTGGGGGTTGCTTGTCCATTAATGGAGACGATTGCGACAAATGTTGAAAAAAGTATTCGTACAGTACGCCGCTCCATTGCAAAGTTAGAGGAATTAGGAATTATAAAGCGTGTTGCAACGAAAGAAAGACATAAACGCGGCGGGTATAGTGCGAACTTATATGTATTTCTTATATCTGCAATTGACCGCATGGATGACCGTATGAAATTGTCCGCATGTGAAAGTGAGAATGATGCAGCTGGCTGTAGTGGAATGGGGCAAAAATATGAGGGGGAAACAATTCTTTCTAAAAACATTCCACAAATAAAAGAGAATAGAAAAGGAACGTACGAGCTTGATGAGACGTATTGCCGTCATGATATACCGAAGCCTTTTATATATGCACTTCTGCCGATGACGAGTAATCCGAAGAAGATTAATATATTTTGGAGTAAGGTGGAGCTTGCTTATAAAAAGAGCGGATTATTAGAGCAAGGTGTTTTACTGGAGCAAATATTAGCTGATGAAGAAGTGTATGGAAATTTCATTTGGCGCGTAAAAAGTGTTGTGAGAGCGTATAAATACGGGGAAATCCGTAAAAATGTGAAGGCACTTTTATATAGTACAGTGCGGGATTTATTTTTAGAGGTTGGATTAGAATGGGGAGCAGCTGTGAGAAGAAGTAAGGGGATACCGTTATTTGATCCGTTTAAAAAGGAGCCATGCGTAAATGCATGACTCCAAGTAGTTAATCAAACTTTCTTACAACTGGAACACGAATCGCTACAAATAGTACGAAGACGATAACGGCGATTGCACCACTTTTCATAACGGTTACGATTGGAATTCCTATTGCAAGCGCGATTGATGTGAATGCATAAGAGAGCGGGATAAAGCCCATTGATGATAGCATAAGCAAACTCATTACACGTCCCATCATTTCTTCTTTTACTGTCGATTGAATCATCGCCATAAGCGGAACGATAGCCATTGCGATTGTAATACCGTAAAACATGCCAGCTAATAACGCTTGCCATAGTACAGTGCTAAAGTTGATAGATAAGAAGAATACGCCAGACAGTAGCATCATGATAATGCAAAATAGACCGCGTCTACGATTAATATTTTTTAAACCGACAATGACTGCGCCTATTGCCATTCCGCCTCCTACAGATGCTTCTAAGTAACTGAATTGAAGCGAGTCACCGTGTAGAACATTTTTAATGAAAAGCGGGAAACCGACTTGCATCGGACCGATTAAAAATAAGTTTAGAAAGGCGCTACAAATAAGGAAAGTTGAAAGGAATGGAGATTCCTTTACATATAAAATTCCTTCTTTAATAGAAGTGAACATGCTTTTGTCTGTATTTTGCTGCTCTGGCATCGTAAATTGTATTTTTTGAACGAGTATAGCTGCGACAATGAGTAATAAAATTGTAATCGAGAAAATCGTTTCATAGTTCGTAAATTTAATAAGAATGCCGCCAAGTACAGGTCCTAAAATAACCGATGCTTGGTTCGTCATTTGTGTAAGTGAGTTTGCTTGTGTTAAACGGCTTTTTTCTACAAGTTCAGGCAAGATAGATCCATCAGCCGACCAGAAAAAAGCATCAGCAAGTCCAAAGAATAAAGCGAATAAAGCAAATGTATATAGTGTTACATCACCTACGATGAACCATGTAAGGATAGTTGCGACAAGAATCGCACGAACAATATTAGAATAAAACATAATGTTTTTTTTCGGGAATTTATCAGCTACAGCGCCGCCGATAATCATAAAAATAAGCCTTGGAACACTAAGAGCTACGAAAACAACACCGAGTGATGCTTCAAGGTTTAATGTTTTTGCTATGTACCACGTTTGTGAAAAAGTAAAAAAGGCTAAAGCGAAACTTGAAAAGAGAGTAGCTGCCCAAAGAAAAAGGAAATTCGTATTTTTTAATAACGGTTTTCCGCTTCCTTCTAAAGCAGATTTATTTTGTTGTAGTTCCTCCATATTGCTTCCTTTCTATGCGACAAATTTAAACTAAAAAACTTGTTAACAATCACTTTATCCCGCGTTAACGGGCAGTAAAATTCCCATCTCAAAATTTGACTCGAGCAAAGAAGTTAGGTGGGAGACTAACTGCCCGTAAACGTCCGATTGGTGAGGGATGAATACCCCCCACCACTGAGTATAGTTTCACTTTATACAGTTTCTAATATTTCTATACTGCACTTTCTCATTGTAGACAATAATGTGGAATTTGCACAGTGGCTATTTAACGACAAAAAAGAAGATACCAAATGGTATCTTCTTTTTTGTCGTTTAGGCTAATGCAATATAAATATCCAATTGAACGTTAGCTGGATCTAACGCTCTTTCGTCATAAAGCTCAAAGTCTGTTGTAAAAGCACGCTTGTTTTCTTTTGACCATTTCCAAATATAGTCCCAAGCCTCGCAAACGACTTCAGCAACCGGTCCCTTTCTCGTTGTAAATACCGCATACGTAGCGGCAGGTATTGTTAAAGTTGTCATATTTTCAGGAACGTCTTCTAATGAAGAAACGGGCATACCGATTGTGAATTGATATGTACCAGTTTCATCTGATTCGTAGTTTGAGTAGAAAGCGAATGTTTCTTTTGTTTGTTGATTTGGGATGTGATGCATCATTTGTTCTTGGAAGTAGCGGTTCCAAAGCCCGGAGATTTTTCCGTCAGTAGATGCCTCTATTTCATTTGTCGTCGTAAGCGAAACGCCGATTGCTTGGAAAGCTTCTTTTTTTACGATGATAGGTTCTTTCATTTTAAAATATCCCCCTTATTGAACAGAACATTTGTTTTGGTTTATTGTAACATATTTTGGAAGGGAACGTTAGCGTAATAAAAAAAGAACTCCTTCACGTAAAAGGAGTTCTTTTCATTTCTATATTAAAACATACTTGAGCTGTGCATCGGTTGAAGTTTTGCGTTTGGATCGAAGTAAGCTTTCGCATTGTTTACTGCAGTTGGTGCTTCACCGAAGCCGCAAGCAATGAGTTTTACTTTTCCTTCATATGTACAAATGTCACCAGCAGCGTAAATACCAGGAATATTTGTTTCCATTTTCGAGTTCACGAGAATGCTGTTTTTTTGTATATCTAAGCCCCAGTTTTTAATTGGGCCAAGAGAAGAAACGAAGCCGTAGTTTACGATTACATCATCAACATCGATGATAATTTTTTCTTCCGTTTTTACATGCTGAAGAACGACTTGTTCAATTTTGTCATCACCAATGAGTTCTACTGGAACGTACGGTGTGCTTACTTCTGCACGAGAGTTCATTAAGCTTTCTACGCTATGTTCATGCGCGCGGAATTTATCACGGCGATGAACGATTGTAACTTTGTCAGCGATCGGCTCTAACATCATTGTCCAGTCAACAGCTGAATCGCCGCCGCCAAATACTACGACGCGCTTACCAGCAAATTTATTCATATCATCAACGAAATAATGTAAGTTTTTCTTTTCATACTTTGCTGTTCCTTCTAATTCTAAGCGGCGTGGTTGGAAAGCACCATTGCCAGCAGTAATAATAACTGATTTAGAATAGTGAGTTTGCTTATTCGTAACAAGTTTAAATATACCATCAGCTTGTTTCTCAAGCGTATCAACAGCTTCTTCTAAACAAACGGTTGGATCAAATTTCTTCATTTGCTCTTTTAAGTTATCAACTAATTCTTGTGCGCGCACTTTCGGGAATCCAGCTACATCATAAATGTATTTTTCAGGGTAGAGTGCGGATAATTGTCCGCCAAGCTGAGGTAAGCTTTCAATAATCTTTACACTTGCTTGTCTCATACCGCCATAAAATGCTGTGAATAGTCCTGTTGGACCACCACCAATAATTGTTATGTCGTAAACTTTTTGATTTTCTGCCACTTTCATTCCCCCTATAGATGGAATTTTGATATTGATTTCATATATTGTTCATATGTACACGAAAATCCTGCAAATGATGACACTTTCAAATAAATGATAGCATATTTGAGTTCAGAATACTTCTGAAAACGACTGAATTGTGTGTAAGTTTTCGCATAGGTGGTTTTTACATTGTATAAAATATACAGAAAGGAAAATACATGAAAAAAAGGCTGAAAAACCCTTGAAAACGCTATGTTATTTTAAAATATTGATAATTCTCCAGACGCTTGAATTCTGGAATAAAACCGACTAATATAGGGAAGTATTATGTTAAATTTCTATGACAAAATTCGTACGATTTTTTGACTGTGTTTTGTTATGATATAGAATGTGATAAATTCCACATTCTTGACAAATAGAGTTTTTAGTACTTGGTATTATTTTTTATTACTATTATATAAAGAAAAGGGTTGTGATTTGGTGAAGACTCCAAAAATCGTAGTTTTAGGTGCAGGTTATGGCGGGATGATTACGACTGTTCGTCTGCAAAAAGCATTATCTGTAAATGAAGCTGAAATTACGTTAGTAAACAACAACAGCTATCACTACCAAGCGACTTGGTTACACGAGAGCGCAGCTGGTACATTACAAGATGAAAAAATCTGTCTAGATATTCAAGACGTTATTGATACAAACAAAGTGAACTTTGTACAAGACACAGTAGTAGAAATTAAAGCTGCTGAAAAACGCATTATCTTAAAAGACGGCGAGTTAGAGTATGACTACTTAGTAATCGGTCTTGGTTTCGAATCAGAAACATTCGGAATTACAGGATTAAAAGAGCACGCATTCTCAATCGCTAACATTAATGCAACTCGTGAAATTCGTGAGCATATGGAAGCTAGTTTTGCTAAATATGCAGATGAAAAGCGCGATGAGTTAGTAACAACCGTTGTTGGTGGTGCTGGATTTACTGGTATCGAGTACGTAGGTGAGCTTGCAAACCGTGTTCCTGAACTTTGCAAACAGTACAATGTACCACGTGAAAAAGCACGTATTATCTGTGTAGAAGCTGCTCCAACAGCACTTCCAGGTTTCGATCCTGCATTAGTAGAATACGCTGTAAAACAACTTGAGAAAAAAGGCGTAGAATTCCGCATCGGTACAGCAATTAAAGAAGCAACTGAAGAAGGTATTATCGTTGCAAATGGCGATGATACTGAATTAATTAAGTCTGAAACAGTAGTTTGGGCTGCAGGTGTTCGTGGTAACGGTATTGTGGAAGAGTCTGGCTTTGAAGCAATGCGCGGACGTGTAAAAGTTGATGAGTACATGCACGCTCCAGGATACGAAGATGTATTCATGGTTGGTGACGCAGCGTTAATCATTAACGAAGAAATTAACCGTCCATACCCACCAACAGCACAGATCGCAATTCAACAAGGTTACAACATTGCGCACAACTTAACTGTGTTAGTTCGTGGTAAAGGCGAAATGAAGAAATTCGTATTCGACAATAAAGGATCTGTATGTTCTTTAGGTCATGACGATGCAATGGGCGTTGTTATGGGCAAAAAGTTAACAGGTTGGAAAGCTTCCTTCATGAAGAAAGTGATCGATAACCGTTACCTATTCTTATTAGGTGGACCTTTATTAGTTCTTAAAAAAGGTAAATTAAAGTTCTTTTAATATATAGTAGAAAAAGCAGAAACGGCTAAGAGCTGTTTCTGCTTTTTTCATTTAAAAAATATAGTATAATATATAAAAAAGAAAGAATATTCTGTCCGTTCTAATAGAGGAGGGTATGACATCATGGAGAAGCGAGGAAAAGTATGGTTAGCTGTCAGTGGCCTAGTAGCTACAAAAGATGGCAGGTGGTTATTCGTTAAGAAGAAATACAGTGGGTTAAAGGGGAAATGGTCTTTACCGGCTGGTTTTGTAAATGAAGGTGAGACCGTTGATGAAGCTGTGAAACGTGAAGTGTTAGAAGAGACAGGTATTGTCGCTCATGTAAAGGGGATCATTGGTGTTAGATCGGGCGTAATTCGCAATGAGATTAGTGATAATATGATTATTTTCCTTTTGGAGCCTGAAGAGGAAGAGATTATTGTACAGGAGAAGGAATTGTCTGAAGTAGCGTTTCTACATCCAGATACGATTGCGGACGATCCAAATACGTCTGTACTTATTACATATTTGTTAGAAAGACAATCAGAATTACATCTTGAAATGGACAAAACATTAGATCCAGGAGAGCAGTTTGGTTATACAGCCTATCACGTATTTACGGCACATACAAAGGAGAGGGAGAAAGAGTGAGTATACCGGTATTACTTATTTCAATGATGTTATTTTTCATTTTGTTTTTTGGAATTGGATTTTTACTCAACATGATATTGCGAGCGACATGGGTAATGGTTATTGTATATCCGATTGTTTGTATGCTTATTATTAATAAGGCGAGTATGTGGGATTATTTTTCAAAGCCAAAAGAAACATTCTCTTCATTTGGGACAAGTGTATCGCATTTAGGACAAGCAGATGTGTTTATTTTATCTACTGGATTGATTGGTGCTGCTTTAGCGGGAATCGTTATTAAGAAACTTCGGAAAAGCGGATATCAAATGTTTTAATCTCCAATGCAATTGGAGATTATTTTTTTGCATATTCTTTCATCGTATAGGGAATGATTAACGATGAAGGAGTGTGGCATATAAAAATGTTAAAACGATATTGTATTCGCATTATGATGACTTGTTTACTTGCAATTGCATTATGCGTAACATGGAATGCTTTCACAGGAGTTTCTTTATTAGAGATTGTAAAGAAATATGAGGGAACGAGTGCAAAAGAAGTACATGCAGCAGAAGTTAAAAGAAATGTTGCTCCGAGTAAAGAAGTGATAAATGCTTTAGAGCAGGCAAACGACTGGTCTAAATATCGTTCAATTGAAATGACTGCAACAGGTTATACGTCGGGAATTGAGTCAACTGGTAAGAGGCCGGGACATCCGGAGTATGGTATTACATATTCAGGTGTTAAGGCGAAACGGGATTTATATTCCACAATTGCAGCAGACTTACGCGTATTCCCAATTGGAACAATCTTATTCGTACCAGGTTATGGGTATGGTGTAGTAGCTGATAAGGGCGGTGCAATAAAAGGAAACCGTCTTGATTTGTACTATGATACAGTGAAAGATGTTTATAGCCAATGGGGTAAGAAAAAAGTAAATGTATATGTAGTTAAGATAGGAAATGGTAAGTTTTCAGAAGAAGAGTTAACGATGTTAAACCAAGATGAGACGATGCAAGTGTTTCGTGGTCAATATTTAAAACAAAGATAGTCTAGTGGTAAGTACGCTAGACTTTTTTTATTTTATATAGGGTATAACAGAAGTTAGAATTGTCGCATTTTATCGAAAATAAAGTTATAATAAAGATAGAGTAGAGAAATTTAGGGGGTCTGAACATGTTTTACGTACAAAAAGAATTAGCAAGCCATGAAGCGGTGATTGTTGCCTTATTTGAAGAAGAGCAAACGAGTAGTTTTGTACAAGAACTGGACAAAGCGTTTGAAGGACAATTACAAGTTTTATTAGAAGAGAAAGAACTTTCTACGAAGAAGAAAGCTATTTCAAAAGTACATAGTTTAGGAAAAACAGAAGTGAAACGTTATTATTTCGTTGGTTTAGGCAAGAAAGAATCTTATACGACAGAAACATTACGTTCGGCTCTTGGTAAGACGTTTAAAACACTGCAAGCAGCAAAAGTACAAGATGCAGCAATCTTACTTGATTCTTTCGTAACAAAGAAATTAGACGCGATTGATGTCGCTCATATTGCGGCAGAAGTACAAGGCCTTGGTACATATGAGTTACAAACGTATAAATCAGATAAAAAGGATCGTGTAGAGTTAGAGAAGTTTACGGCTATTACAGCGGAAGATGCACAGGAAATTGAAGCGGCATTAACAGTTGGCTACGTACATGGACGTGCAACAAATTCAGCTCGTACACTTGTAAATATGCCGCCAAACGTATTAACAGCGACGAAGCTTGCTGAGTATGCTGTTGAGTTAGCGGAGAAGTATGATATGGATTATAAAGTTCTTGAGAAAGAAGAGATGGAAGAGCTTGGTATGGGTGCGTTACTTGCAGTAAACCAAGGTAGTGTAGAGCCACCAAAAATGATCGCTCTTATTTATAAAGGAAAAGAAGAGTGGACAGATGTTATTGGATTCGTTGGAAAAGGAATCACATACGATACAGGTGGTTATTCTTTAAAACCACGTGAAGGTATGGTCGGTATGAAAGGTGATATGGGCGGTGCAGCTGCTGTATTAGGTGCGATGGAAATTATCGGTGAACTTCGCCCAGAGCAAAATGTGATTGCTGTTATTCCATCAACAGATAACGTTGTAAGTGGTACCGCATTTAAGCCAGACGATGTAATCACATCTATGAGCGGAAAAACAATTGAAGTATTAAATACAGATGCAGAAGGTCGCTTAGCATTAGCTGACGGTATTACGTATGCGAAAAAATTAGGTGCAAACTATTTAATTGATGTTGCGACATTGACAGGTGGTGTAATTGTTGCACTTGGAAATCATACGACAGGTGCAATGACAAACAATGAAGAGTTGTTTGAGCAAGTGCTAGAAGCATCTATGGAAACAGATGAATCAATTTGGCAATTACCGATTTTTGATCGTGATAAAGAACGCGTGAGAAACAGTAAGTTTGCTGATTTAAATAACTCACCAGGCCGCGAAGGACATGCGGTTATGGCTGGTACATTCCTAAGTGAATTTGCTGAAGATACACCTTGGGTACACTTAGACATCGCTGGAACATCTGAATCATCAGGAGCACATGATTTAGGTCCAGCTGGAGCAACAGGTGCAATGGTACGTACACTTGCAACGCTTGTTGAACGTTTCGGCGAAGAATAAGATCGTAAGAGAGGGCTGTTCCTACATTTTGGAACAGCCTTTTTTATTGATATATGGTGTTACGGCCGATGTAATTTTACTTTATAGAGAAATTGTATATAAAGTCCCGTTTAAAGCAAAGGAAGTGCGGCCCGTTTCTTCAGAGACAACTAAAATAAGGGCATCGCTTTTTTCTGATAAGCCAATTGCAGCTCTGTGACGTGTTCC
>WPCI01283920.1_pt1 | contig 34899 bp, 27 predicted proteins | sample 5399871 | NCBI WGS metagenome assembly WPCI01 (sample SAMN12869469, study PRJNA574797) | sludge metagenome | isolation source: wastewater treatment of pH7 | place: China:Beijing | collected 2019-05-20 | reverse complement strand
AACACAGGAGCCAGGGGCCTTTCCGGCCTGATTGCTGCCCTGCGTCGTCCAAGTGTCCATTATTCCCTTGCCAGCCTCCTGTTGGTCGGATTTGTGGCCGGCATCATTTTCTGGGGTGGTTTCAACACGGCCCTGGAGTTGACCAATACTGAAGAATTCTGCATTTCGTGTCACGAGATGCGCGATAACGTATACCCGGAATACAAGGAAACCATCCACTACTCGAACCGGACCGGCGTGCGTGCAACCTGTCCTGATTGCCATGTGCCCAAGGAGTGGGGATACAAGATGGTGCGCAAGATCCAGGCATCCCGCGAGCTGTGGGGCAAGATGGTCGGCACCATTGATACACGCGAGAAGTTCGAGGCCAAGCGTTTGACCCTGGCACGCAGCGAGTGGAAACGGATGAAAAACTCCGACTCCCGCGAATGCCGCAACTGTCACAACTTCGACAGCATGGATACCGAAAAGCAGAAAAAACGTGCCAGCGTGCAGCATGAGATGGCCATGGAAGACAACATGACCTGTATCGACTGCCACAAGGGCATTGCCCACCACCTGCCGGAAGACATGACGGACGAAGATTGGGATTAGACATCCCGGCCAATCAACTGGAGAGTAAGCAATGATGAAAAAAATGATGATGACTGGCGTTGCCAGTGCTGTATTTGCTCTTGCCACTGGAAGCGCGCTGGCTGCTGCTCCGGCAGACTGGAGCAAGGTCGCGGCGACCAATGTTGATCTGCTGTATCCGGGTGTGTCACCGGTCGAATGGATCATGCGCGGACCGTCCCACGGAGGTGCCCGTGTCCTCAAGCGTGGTGAGTCCTGCACAAGTTGCCACTCGGAAGAAATTGGCGACATGGGCCGGCTGATTGTCAGCGGCGGCAAGATCGAGCCGACGCCGATTCCAGGCAAGGCCGCCTTCATCAACGCCAAGGTTCAGGCTGCACATGACGGTGAAAACCTGTATCTGCGCTTCACCTGGAAGCAGCCGGAAGCTTCGGGCGCACCCAAGATGGACGAGGCCAACCCGGTCAAGATTGCCTACATGCTGGAAGATGGTGGCAAGGTTGAGCTGGCCGAACAGGGTGGTTGCTGGGGCAGCTGCCACGGTGATGCCCGCACCATGCCGGACGGCACCGACGGCAAGACCAAGTACGTCAAGGATGGTTCACTGGCCAACGGTGTCTACTATGACCTCAACCAGTGGCGCAGTGGCGAGAACAAGGTCTATGACGGCCATGTTGCCGACAAGCGCGTGATGGAAGGCGGCCAGGCGCTGGTCGCTGCTGAAGGCAAGCTGGAAGACGGTAACTGGAGTGTGGTCTTCACCCGCAAACTGACCGGTGGCGAGGGTGACGTTGCCCTGAAATCCGGCAATACCTACAACTTCGGCTTCGCCATTCACGATGACAACGCTGAAGGCCGTTTCCACCATGTATCCCTGGGCTACAGCCTGGGTATCGATGCGGATGCGGATATCGTTGCCAAGAAGCAGTAATTCTTTCTGGCAGCACTGATACTGTAGCCCGCTTGCGGGCTACAGTTGTTTCCGGCCTTTGCTGACGGGCGGTTGCAGCAACGGGTCGGCTGCGAGCCGGCCGGCAGCTTGCGCGTCGAGAAAGCCGATGCGCAGGCGCCTGTACAGGATGTCTTCCGTTGTCATTGCCATTTCATGGCGGCGGGCCCAGTCGATTTCTCCGCGTATATAAGGATGACCAGCCAGCAAGCGCTCGCAGCCCTGTCGGCCGGCGTGCTCCAGCAGCTTTCGGGCCAGTCCGCCATAGGCTTGTGCCAGGTGCCGGGCAATATCCTTGTCCAGCCTGAATTCGAGAGCCAGTTGTCCGGCCAGATCCGGGGTGAAGCCGCCAGCACCCAGAAGCTTAAGTGCAGCTGTCACGCAGGGACCGGAGGGTTTGAGTCCGGCCGTGACGATAGCCTGGTCAACTGCCTCTTCGGCCATTTTCCGGTAGGTGGTCCATTTGCCGCCCAGCACGCTGATCAGGCCCTTGCGGTCGGTCTCTATCAGATGTTCGCGCACGATTCCTGCCGTGTCTGTGCCGGTTGCGGCGACCAGCGGACGCAACCCGGCCCAGCGGGCCAGAATGTCGTTTTCACTGATATCTGTAGTGAACCACTGGCGCAGGTGCTGCAGCAGATACTGTTCCTCATCGTGGCCGGGCTGCAGGTCATCCTGCAGGGTGACCTGCACATCGGTGGTGCCGACCAGGGTGTGTTCCTGCCAGGGCAGAACGAACAGCACGCGGCCGTCGCTGGTGGCCGGAATCAACAGGGCGTCGCTGGCAGGTGTCCAGCTTTTGTCCAGCACCAGATGGCTGCCACGGCTGAGGGTCAGATGCGGTTTGCTGCCGGGTTGCTCCAGCTGTCGCAGGCGGTCGCTGTGCGGGCCGGTGGCGTTGATGATGGCGCGAGCCCTGACGGTATGGCGGCTGCCACCCAGCCGGTTGATTGCATGTGCCGCGCACAGGCGGCCACTGGCTTCTTCAAAGCCTTTGACCTCCATGTAGTTGGCAATCACCGCACCTTGACGTTCAGCGGTCAGCAGCACAGTAATGGCCATGCGGGCATCATCGAAGCCGGCATCGTAATAGGCGATGCCTCCTTTCAGGCCGGTACTGTCAAGGTGTGGAAAGGAGGCCAGCATCTGCTGGCGCGACACGCGAGTACTGGGGGCGATCAGCGCTTGTCCGGCCGCACGGTCATACAGCCAGAGTCCGCAGCGGTGCCTGAACAGCTGATACCAGCTGCGCGCCGGTACTAGTGTGCGCAGCGGATAGACCAGGTGAGGGGCGATAGAGAGAAGGGTGGCCCGTTCACGCAGGGCTTCACGCACCAGCCGCCACTGGGCCGGGTCGAGCCGGGTGATGGCGGCTTCAAGGTAGCGCACGCCGCCATGGACCAGCTTGCTGGAGCGGCTGGAAGTGCCGCTGACAAAGTCGCCACGCTCGACCAGTGCCACCGACAGGCCACGACTGGCGGCATCCAGGGCAATGCCTGCGCCGGTGGCACCACCACCGATGACCAGCAGGTCGAACTCCTGTTCGCCGAGTCGCTTCAGGTGCTGGTTGCGGAAAAGTTCTGGCATGGGCTGGTATCCTGTGTCCGGGTGCACACCTTGTAGCGCCGGTGTGCATGGCATGAAGTATGAGTCTCGGCAACACTGCTGTACAGGCTTCGTGCAGCGTGGCCGCCGGGCTTTGCCCGCTGGACCGGATGCCGGGAGTGCCGGCAGATCAATCAGCTTGCAAAAATTGGCCTTTAGCCAATCCATATCAAGGCAGTGAACAGTGTAATCGTCTACCTTGAGCCCAAAATACGGTTGGAGAAAATCCCATGTCCAGAAAAGTGCTGTTGTCCGGTTTTGCCGCTACGCTGCTGGCTTTGTCCATCACCCAGGTTAGGGCCATGGATGAAGAGGCTGATGCGCTTTATCAGGAGCACTGTGCGGTATGTCATGGCGAGCAGCGTATTGGCGGGCTTGGCCCGGCGTTGCTGCCCGAAAGCCTCGGCCGGCTGAAAAAGCCGCAGGCGATTGACGTGGTTGCCAATGGCCGCCCGGCCAGTCAGATGATCGGTTATCAGGACGTACTGGGCAGTGACAAGGTTGCACAGCTGGTCGAGTATCTGTACACGCCAGCCGATGTTGCGCCGACCTGGACGGAAGCCGATACCAGGGCTACCCATAAATTGTTCGTTGACCCCGGGCAGCTGCCGGATACGCCGCAGCATGGCTCCGACCCGATGAACCTGTTTGTCGTGGTCGAGGCGGGTGATCACCATGTCACCATTCTCGACGGTGACGAGTTTGAGCCGGTGGACCGCTTTCAGAGCCACTTTGCCCTGCATGGCGGGCCCAAGTTCTCGCCGGACGGGCGTTTCGTTTATTTCGCCTCCCGCGATGGCTGGGTCAGCAAGTATGACATCCACAACCTGACCATGGTCGGCGAGGTCCGGGTGGCCCTCAATACCCGCAATCTGGCAGTGAGCAATGACGGCAAATGGGTGATGGTCGGCAACTATCTGCCCGGTAGCCTGGTGATTCTGGATGCGCATGACCTGAGCTTCGTCAAGGAGATCCCGGTGATTGGCCAGGACGGCAAGCCGTCGCGGGTCAGTGCGGTGTATACGGCGCCGCCACGGGACAGCTTTGTCGTGGCGCTCAAGGATACGCGCGAGGTCTGGGAGTTTCCCTATCTGGACAATCCCGGCTTTGAGCCGCGCCGCATTCTGGCCGATGACTTCCTGGATGATTTTTCCTTCACGCCGGACTACCGCTACCTGCTCGCCACCTCGCGCAAGGCCAAAGGCGGACAGGTGGTCGACATGGAGCTGGGCAAGACTGTCAGTGAAATCCCCCTGCCCGGCATGCCGCACCTGGGGTCCGGCATCTACTGGCAGCGCGGCGACCAGTGGGTGTTCGCCACTCCCAACATCAGCCAGGGGCTGATCTCGGTGCTGGACATGTCCAGCTGGCAACTGATCAAGGAAATTCCCACCGAGGGTCCGGGGTTCTTCATGCGCAGCCATGCCAACTCGAAGTATGCCTGGACCGACGTGTTCTTCGGGCCCAACAACGAAGCGGTACACGTCATCGACAAGCAGACGCTGGAAGTGGTCAGGACCCTGCGGCCGATGCCGGGCAAGAATGCCGCACACGTCGAGTTCAGCAAGGACGGTAGCCACCTGATCCTGAGTGTCTGGGACAAGGAGGGTGCGCTGATCGTGTACAACTCGGACACGCTGGAAGAGGTCAAGCGCATTCCGATGAACCTGCCATCCGGCAAGTACAATGTGTACAACAAGATCAACTTCGCCGAGGGGACCTCGCACTAGTGGCCTGAACGGCTAGTTCGTTAACTCAAGTTCGGATGGCTGAGGTTTCGAGGCAAGGCGCTGTTCCTCGCCATAGCGGGGCTATGGCGAGGAACAGCAACGCAGCATCGGAGCCTCAGACGCCGAAATTGACTAATGGAATTAGTCGTACAGGCCACTAGACGGGTGATGGCAGCGGACAGGCGAGGTGGCCTGTCCGCAAGCAGGCGAGCTTGCCGCTTTTGCGGCACAACAGCTGCTGTCAGTGCAGCTTCATTTTTGGATGGGTGCGCTTGCCGATGCGGTCACTGAGCATCAGCAACAGCGTGCGGAAGCGGCCATACAGTACCATCTGGTGCATGCGGTACAACGAGATGTAGAACATGCGCGCCATCCAGCCCTCCAGATTGACGTTGCGCATCAGGCCGCCCATCAGGTTGCCCACGGCGGTGAAGCTGGACAGCGAGACCAGCGAGCCGTAGTCCCGGTACTGGTAATGGGGCAGGGGCTTGCCCTGCAGGCGCAGGACAAGGGATCTGGCCAGCAAATCGGCTTGCTGGTGCGCACTTTGCGCCCGGGGTGGCACGTTGCGTTCGCTGCCCGGCTCCAGCGGGCAGGCGGCACAGTCGCCCATGGCAAAAATGCTTGGGTCCAGAGTCGTCTGCAAAGTGGTTTCCACCACCAGCTGATTGATGCGGTTGGTTTCCAGTCCGTCCAGTTCGCGCAGGAAGGCGGGGGCACGCACACCGGCAGCCCAGACCTTGAGGGTGGCCGGAATCAGCTCGCCCTCGGCAGTGACAAAACCCTCGGCAGTGACTTCCTTGACCTGCGCTCCCAGCCGCACCTTGACGCCGAGCTTGAGCAGCTCCTGGTGCACGGTGGTCGCTAGGCTCTCGGACAGTGCCGGCAGGATGCGGGGACCGGCTTCCAGGATGCTGATGTGCATGTTTTCCGGGCGGATGTGGTCAAGTCCGTAGTCTGACAGCATCTTGGCCGCATTGCGCAACTCGGCGGCCAGCTCCACACCGGTGGCACCGGCACCGACGATGGCCACGCTGACCTGCTCGTTGTCATCCTCGCGGGCGTGGGCGCTGAGGTATTCACCGAGCAGGCGCTGGTGAAAATGCTGCGCATTCTGCAGGCAATCGAGAAAGATGCAATGCTCGCTGGCACCGGTGGTACCGAAATCGTTGGTCAGGCTGCCGACGGCAATCACCAGGCTGTCATAACTGATGCTGCGGGCCGGTACCAGCTCAACCCCCTTGTTATCCAGGGTGGCGGCCAGCCGGATGGTTTTGGCGCTGCGGTCAAGGCCGGCCAGGCGGCCGAGCTGGAAGTCGAAGTGGTTCCACTTGGCCTGGGCCAGATAATTCAGTTCGTTGTCGGTGGTGTTGAGCGAGCCGGCGGCCACTTCGTGCAGCAGCGGTTTCCAGATGTGGGTGAGGTTGACGTCGACCAGGGTGATGCGTGCGCGCTTGCGCTTGCCCAGGCTGCGACCGAGACGGGTGGCCAGCTCAAGGCCGCCGGCTCCGCCGCCAACAATGACGATGTGATGTTGCATGGGTTTCTCCTTTTAGCGTGAAAGCAGTTAGCGGACTTGTGCCTGCGCCGGCAGCGGATACAAATGCCTGGCTGGTCCGGGTACCGTCACGGGGCCTGTTGCCGGTGGCACGGCCATGTGTTCTGTACTCCCGGGCCGGATGGCGAGTCGGGCTTCTGGCATGCTGGCGTACTGATGACCAGGGGCCAGCATGGGAGCCGGGCGCATTGGCTGCCACTGTACTTTGTCAGTTGCAGGGTGCTGTTTTGGTCGCAGTCATTTATGCCAGCAGGGTGGCCAGGGCTGGCTCCAGATGCGGAACCAGGGCCGCAGGTTGTGTGGATTGCAAGTGGGGAATGACGCCAAGGCAGGGGGCCGGCATCCACTGCTGCAGTGTGTGTATATTGTCGGCCTGGCAAGCCATGTGCGGATCGGTGCAGTTGGCGACCCAGCCGGCCAGTGTCAAGCCGTCGCGGAGCACGGCTTCGGCACTGAGCAGGGCATGATTGATGCAGCCCAGCTTGATGCCGACCACCAGAATCACCGGCAGTTGCAGGGCGATGGCAAGATCAGCCAGGGTCTCATCGGCGTTGAGGGGGACGCGCCAGCCACCGGCTCCTTCGATCAGGGTCAGGCCGGCGTGGTGTGCCAGGATGCGCCGGACATCCGCCAGCAGCTCCCGGCCGTCCAGGCGGACGCCCGCACTGGCTGCTGCCAGGTGCGGGGCAATGGCTGGTGCGAAGGCATGCGGGTTGATGTGTGCATAGGGCACCTGGATGCTGCACTGGCTGGCCAGCCAGAGGGCGTCATCGTTGCGCAGTCCGTCACTGGTGTGCTGCGAGCCGGATGCCACCGGTTTGCAGGCCAGTGTGCTGAGTCCGCGCTGGCGGGCTGCGGCCAGCAGGCCGGCCGATATCGTGGTTTTGCCGGCATCGGTATCGGTGCCGGTGACAAAAAAAGCCGGGGGACGGGTGGTATCCATGGTATTTCTACAGGAGGCTCCGGTCGGGGGCGAGCGACCAATAACGAATTGAGGGCAACGGGCAGGCGTGTGTCAACGTGTGCCGCCCTTGCGTACAGCCGCAAGGGCGGAGTGTTTGTGCGGAGCGGAAGTTCATGCCGTTGTGCAGGCTCCGCTGTCAATCCTGGCGGAAGCTGATGCGGCCGTTGAGCATGGTATAACGTACCCGCCCCGGCAGGCAGTGGCCAATGAATGGGCAGTTGCCGCCTCTGGACAGCCAGTTGTCTCCGGCCACTGTTTGACCGTCGGGGTCAAACAGCACCAGATCGGCACGGGCACCAATGCTCAGGCTGCCGGCGCCCAGCCGCATGGCGCGGGCCGGGCCGCTGGTCAGGCGTTCGATGGCGGCCGGCAGATCGAGCACGCCCTCCTGTACCAGGCTCATGGCCAGCGGCAGTAGCAGCTCGATGCTGCTGATGCCCGGCTCGGTGGCGGCAAAGGGGTCCTGTTTGGCGTCAACCTCGTGGGGCTGGTGATGGCTGGCAATGGCACTGATGACGCCGCTGCGTACCGCCTCGCGCAATCCTTCACGGTCTTCCAGCGAGCGCAGCGGCGGCTGGACATGGTACAGGCTGGAAAAATCCAGCAGGGCTTCATCGGTGAGGATCAGCTGGTACATCGCCACGTCGGCGGTGACCGGCAGGCCACGCTGCTGGGCCTTGGCAATCAGGCGGGCGCCACGGGCGGTGGTAATCTGGCTGAAGTGGGCGCGGACACCGCTTTGTTCCACCAGCAGCAGGTCGCGGGACAGGGCCACGGTTTCGGCGGTTTCCGGAATACCGCCCAGACCGCGGAAACTGGCTGCCGCGCCCTCGTGGGCAATACCGCCCTCGGCCAGGTCGCGGTCCTGGGGCTGGAAAATCACGGTCAGGTCAAACGTGGCTGCATACTCCAGGGCATGGCGCAGCAGGCGGTTGTTGGCAAAGGGTACCAGCCCGTTAGTGAAGGCGACACAACCGGCGTCACGCAGGGTGACCAGTTCGGCGAGGTTGTCGCCAGCCAGCCCCTGGGTAAAGGCACCGAGCGGATATACCCGGGCAGCACCATGGTCACGGGCCTGATCCAGAATCAGCTCGGCCACGGCGGGCGTGTCCAGTACCGGCTTGGTGAAGGGCGTACAACACAGGCTGGTGACGCCGCCAGCCGCCGCGGCGCGGGTTTCGCTGGCGATGGTGCCCTTGCGGCCGTAGCCGGGTTCGCGCAGGGAGGCGTTGATATCGACCAGACCGGGAATGGCGATCAGGCCGCGGGCATCAATCAGCTGCTCGACCGAAAAACCGGACGGCTTGTCGCCCAGTGCGGCAATTTTGCCGCCCTCGATGAAAATGTCGCATGTCTGGTCAAACTGGTTGGCAGGGTCCAGCAGGCGTGCACCACTGATTTGAATACGCATTAGCGGGCCTCCTGCTGTGCGGATTTTTCTGCGTCGAGCTGACGCTGTTCGTTCTGTCCGCTCATGGTCATGGACAGAACCGCCATGCGCACGGCAATGCCGTAGGTCACCTGGTTGAGGATCATGGCACGCGGGCTGTCGGCGACGCTGGAGTCGATCTCGACCCCTCGGTTGATCGGGCCCGGGTGCATGACGATGGCTTCGGGATGGGCCAGCGCCACGCGCTGTTCGCTGAGGCCGAACAAGCGGTAAAACTCGCTCTCGCTGGGCAGCAGGCCGGAGCGCATGCGCTCGCGCTGCAGGCGCAGCATGATGACCACATCGACATCCTTCAGGCCCTGCTCGATATTGTGGTAGACATTGACGCCGTATTGCTCCAGCCCGACCGGCAGCAGGGTCTTGGGCGCGATCACGCGGATATCCGGGCAACCCAGAGTTTTCAGCGCGATCATGTTGGAGCGTGCCACCCGTGAGTGCAGGATGTCGCCGACAATCGCCACTTTCAGCTGGCTGAAGTCGCCTTTGTGACGACGGATGGTCAGCATGTCGAGCATGCCCTGGGTCGGGTGTGCGTGACGGCCGTCACCGCCGTTGATGATCGCGACATTGGGGCTGACATGCTCGGCAACGAAGTGGGCGGCGCCGGAGTCGGCGTGGCGCATGACGAACATGTCGGCGGCCATGGCTTCCAGGGTGCGCAAGGTGTCGGTCAGGGTTTCGCCCTTGCTGGTCGAGGAGGTTGACACGTTCAGGGTGATCACGTCTGCCGACAGGCGCTTGGCGGCCAGTTCGAAGGTGGTACGGGTGCGTGTCGAATTCTCGAAAAACACGTTGCATACCGTCATGCCGCGCATCAGGGGGACTTTTTTCACTGCACGGGCACCGACCTCAAGGAAGGAGTCGGCCGTATCAAGGATTTCTGTCAGCAGCTCGCGGGGCAGGCCGTCAAGGGAGAGGAAGTGGCGCAAGCGCCCGTGATCATTGAGTTGCAGGGGGCAGGCGGGAGTCATCGGGTGGTTCTCATGTCAGCTGGAGCAGATGCCGGAACACCGGCAGGGCGGCCCGGTGGCCACCCTGCCGGATGTTACTGTGGATCGAGTTCGCGCAGCTCGATGGCCAGCGGCTCGGGTCCGGTCAATTTTACCCGCTGGTTTTGCGGCAGGGAAAGGGTCTGGCCAACAATATCGGGCCGGATCGGCAGCTCGCGGGCGTTGATTTCCAGCAGGCAGACCAGGGTCACGCTGGCCGGACGGCCATAGTCGAACAGTTCGTTGAGGGCGGCGCGAATGGTGCGGCCGCTCATCAGCACGTCATCGATCAGCACCAGGTGCTGGTTCTCGATATCGAACGGCAGCTGCGACGGGCGTACCTGCGGATGCAGGCCCTTGCGGCTGAAATCGTCACGATAGAAGGACACATTGAGGATGCCCAGTGGCTCGTCGGCCAGGTCCATGGCTTGCAGCAGGGCATTGGCGACCCAGACACCACCGGTGTGAATGCCGACAAAGCGTGGTTCTTCGATGCCCTGCTCGGCCAGGTGACGGTTGAGGCCGGCGGCCATTTCTTCAATCAAGGATGCGGGTTGCGGCAACATGGGACTCTCCTTGCAACGACAGACAGAAAACTTCTGGGGATCAGCTGCCAGATTAACAGAAAATGGCAGGAAGCGATTGATTTGCTGCAGTATTGCGATGGGATCAGGGCTGTGCTTCGAGCCAGCCCTGCAATAGCAGGCTGGCGGCCAGGGCATCAACCGGGTCCTCACGGAAATTGCGCGCAAAGTTGCCCTGCTGGCGGCGTTCGCCTTTGGCGGCAAAGGTGGTCAAGCGCTCGTCATGGGTGTGTACCGGCAGGCCAAAGCGGCCATGCAGGCGGTTGGCGAATTTCTGTGCCCGGACGCTCATGGCACTGGCTGTACCGTCCATGTTCAGGGGCAGGCCAACTACCAGTGCCCCGGGTTGCCATTCCCTGACCAGCGCCTCGATTTGTTCCCATTGCGGAATGCCGTCACGGGCCTTCAGGTTGCACAGGGGGCGTGCCTCGCGGGTCAGGGTCTGGCCAACGGCAACACCAATTTGCCGGGTGCCGAAATCAAAGCCCAGCAGCAGGTGCGGTTGGGTGTTGCTCATGCGTTGCCGGCCAGATGGCTGAGCTGCGACAGCTGGATGCCCAGGCTGGCTGCCGCCGCGCTGCGCCGGTCTGTGGCGGGCGTATCGAAGATGATGGTGTGGCTGGCGGGGCAGCTGAGCCAGGTGTTGCCTCTGAGTTCGTCTTCCAGCTGACCGGCGCCCCAGCCGGCGTAACCCAGCGCGATCAGGTACTGGCCGGGACCGTTGCCTGTTGCGATGGCATCCAGGATGTCCTGCGAGTTGGTGATGCTCAGAGCGCCCAGATCGACCGTGCTCTGGTAGCGCTGACCGGGCGGGTGCATGACGAACCCGCGTTCGGTCTGTACCGGGCCGCCGGCATAGACCGGAATATCGCCGGTATGACCGGCAGGTTCCGTTTCCGGATGCAGCTGGGCCAGTACGTCGGCAAGGCTGAGTTCGGTTGGCTGGTTGACAACCAGACCCATGGCTCCTTCGGGGGTGTGTTCGAACAGATAGACCAGCGACTGGCCAAAAAAAGGATCCTGCAGGGCCGGCATGGCAATCAGGAAATGGTCGGCCAGCGAAGTGAAATGGGTCATGAAACAGGTTCCTTTATAGCTGCGTGATGCCTGGCTCACTGGCTGGACAGACGGTCGCCACGCTCAAAACGCCAGGTCCGGATGATTTCCACCTGGTCATAGCGGGCAGCCAGTTCGCCGGAAAAAGGCGAAAACGGGGCGGACAGGCGCACAATATTGAGCGCGGCCTGATCCAGGACGGCCTGGCCGGATGATTCCAGCACCGCCATCTTGTCGATGCTGCCGTCGCTGCGGATCACCACCAGCAGTCGCAGGCTGCCATAAATGCCATTGCGCCGCGCCTCATCCGGATAATTCAGGTTGCCGATGCGCTCGACTTTCTTGCGCCAGTCGTCACGATACCAGGCACTGACATCACGGCGGGTGCTGGCAGTGTGCTGATGGCTGATGCGCGGGCGTTTGGCATATTGCTGGCGTTCACGAGCATACTCGGCTTCCAGGCTGGCAATATCGGCGGCCAGTTGTTCGCGGTCCATGACCGGTGCCTGGCGTTGCGGCTCCTGAACCGGTACCGGTTTTTCTGTCTGCCGGACTTTTTGCGGGCTGGGCTGACGGGTTGCCAGTACCGGTGCCGGCGTATCCACCGGGCTGGGCGGCTGCACGGTGCTATCCACACTGACCTCGTGCACCTGCTCGTCCTGGACAACAGCTTGCTGGTCGGTGCTGGGTGCGGCCTCGTGTTCCAGGGTGCCGCTGCCTTGCTGGTTGGCCTGGGCGATATAGTCGGCCTGGTCCGGAGCCCTGTCGCTGGCGAAGCTGGCCAGGGTCACTTCCAGGCCGCGGCTTTGTGCCGGCAGGTCTTCCACGGCAAAGCCGACGCCAAGAATGATGGCGGCATGCAGCAGGCCGGCAATCAACAGGGTGAAGCCGAGCCGGTCACGGGGCCGGATGTCCGGTTGCAGGGAAAGGGGCAAGCTGTCGTTCATGATATCTGCTGGCTGAAAGGCAGACCGGAGTCTGCACCGGTCCCCGGCAAATGTCCACTATTGCGGGGACGGTACAAACAGGCCATTAGCCGCGACGCTGCTGCAGCTTGTGCTCGATAGCCTGCATCAGCTGGCCGGCAATGTCGGTATCGTAGGCAGCGTCAATTTCACGGATGCAGGTCGGGCTGGTGACATTGATTTCGGTGAGGCTTTCGCCGATTACGTCCAGACCGACAAACAGCAGGCCGCGTTTGCGCAGTTCAGGGCCGACCGTTTCGGCAATGCGCCGGTCACTGTCGCTCAATGGTTGTGCCACGCCACGACCGCCGGCGGCCAGATTACCACGGGTCTCGCCTGTGGCTGGAATGCGGGCCAGGCAATAGGGTACGGGTTCGCCGTCGATCATCAGGATGCGTTTGTCGCCATCCTTGATGGCCGGCAAATACTGCTGCACCATGATTTGCTGGTTGCCATGGACAGTGAGGGTTTCCAGGATCACCGACAGATTGGGGTCGCCGTTGCGGTGGCGGAAAATCGAGGAACCTCCCATGCCGTCGAGCGGCTTGAGGATGATGTCGTCATGGGTTGCGGCGAACTCGCGAATGATGTCGGCACGACGGCTGACCAGGGTGGCCGGGGTCAGTTGCGGAAACAGCGTGGCAAACAGCTTTTCGTTACAGTCGCGCAGGCTTTGCGGCCTGTTGACCACCAGGCAGCCGGCCTGCTCGGCCATTTCCAGCAGGTGCGTGCAGTACAGGAATTCGTTATCGAATGGCGGGTCCTTGCGCATCAGGATCACGTCCAGGTCGGCCAGTGCCATGTCCAGTTCGCCGTCCAGCCGGTACCAGTTGTCGGGATTGCGCTGTACCTGCAGCGGACGCATGCGGGCGCGGGCTTCGCCCAATGACTGATACAGGTCCTGCTGTTCCATGTAGTAGAGTTCCCAGTCGCGGTCCTGTGCTGCCCACAGCATGGCCAGCGAGCTGTCTTTTGCGTAGGAAATGCCGGAAACAGGATCCATGACAATGCCAAGGCGAATACTCATGTGTATGCTCTCCATCAAATATCCGGCATTATGCGTTGGTCGTGACTGATGCGCTACCCCGGGTTCGGGCCTGGTTGCCCGGACACAGGGATAAAGACTTGTGAATACAAGGGCTTTATGGATTGCAACCAGATATTATGCTAAAAAGACCGCTCGCCTGTGCTGCTTGCAAGTTTTACATGATATTTGCATAGCCGGTACTGGCTGGCTGCGGGTCGCCAGAGCCGGGTCATGACGGGCATGTATCCGGGTTACGGGGCTGCAACCGGGCCGCACCGGACCGGCCAACAGCTGCAAACTATTGCGACCCACCAACAATGAGTAGGGTAAACATGGAACAGAACTCAGACGGTTTGAAGGTAATGGTGATCGACGATTCCAAGACGATTCGCCGGACAGCAGAAACGCTGCTCAAGAAAGTAGGGTGTGAGGTCATTACGGCGGTTGACGGCTTTGACGCGCTGGCGAAAATTGCCGATACCCGGCCTGACGTGATTTTTGTCGATATCATGATGCCGCGCCTGGATGGCTATCAGACGTGCGCACTGATCAAGAACAACAGTGAATTCAGAAGTACGCCGGTCATCATGCTGTCATCCAAGGACGGTCTGTTTGACAAGGCGAAGGGTCGCATTGTCGGCTCTGATCAATATCTGACCAAGCCGTTCAGCAAAGAAGAGCTGATAGGTGCCATCAAGGTGCATGTTCCGGGCTTCGTGCCCGCTGCGGATGCCTGATGATGGCTGACCCGCTTGGCCGCAAGGCCGGCACAGAACAGAATAATAGAGGAAAACAATGGCTCGTGTACTGATTGTGGATGACTCGCCAACCGAGGTATACAAGCTGGCTGCCATGCTTGAGAAGAATGGTCATCAGGTCTACAAGGCCGACAATGGAGCAGATGGCGTGGCACTGGCCAAAAAAGAATTGCCTGATGCCATATTGATGGACATTGTCATGCCCGGCCTGAACGGTTTCCAGGCAACGCGACAATTGACGCGGGACCCTGATACCAGCCACATACCGGTGATCATCGTGACCACCAAGGACCAGGAAACCGACAAGGTCTGGGGCAAGCGCCAGGGCGCCCGCGGCTACCTGACCAAACCCGTGGAAGAGGCCGTGCTGGTCCGCGCCCTTGCTGACGTGCTTGGCTAGGGAGAGGGCATTCATGATTCAGCCGCATCCTTTCCAGTTACTGCTTGGGCTTGAGAACCGCTATCGGCAGCAGGCTGCGAGCTTGCCGGCCCAGCAGGACAACCGTGAAATCTGGAGCGGCATCGGTTTCCGGATTGGCGGACAGCATTACGTGGCACCGATGGACGAGGTCGGCGAGGTCCTGCCGGAGCCGCGTTTTACCCAATTGCCCGGCGTCAAGGCCTGGGTCATGGGGGTGGCCAATGTGCGTGGCCGTCTGCTGCCGGTGATGGACCTGGGGGCTTTTCTCGGGTTGCAGCTGTCCGATAGCCGCAAGAATCGCCGGGTCATGGTTGTGGAGCGTGACGGGCTGTTTGCCGGGCTGACAGTGGATGAGGTGCTGGGCATGCAGCACTTTGATGTCGACTGTTTTGACGAGACTGTAGGCGATATCCCGGACAGCATCAGGCCTTATGTGCATGGCACATTCCGGCGCGGACAGGACTGGGTGGTGTTCAGCCCCCATGTGCTGGCCACGGATGACGAATTTCTCGATGTGGTGGCCTGAGCTTCCGGGAGCGGGCCGCAGGCATGCATTGCAGCGGGTCCGGCAGCGGCCCCGTTATGGTTAGAAACTTTAAAGGACAGGTCCGGGTGGGGGCCAATCAATGAAAAAACTGAAGATCGACAACCTGTTTGCAGGTACGCGTAGTGCGACCCTGACCACGGTGCTGTTTGTGGCACTGCTTGTTTCGGCAATACTGCTGTTTGCCAACTTCTTCTACCTGGGCAAGCAGGCCACCCATGACAAGGAATACCTTGCCCATGCCGGTGAGCTGCGGGTCCTCTCGCAGCAGATTGCCAAGAACGTGTCCGAGGCGGCCGCCGGCAGTATTGAAGGTTTCCGTGAACTGGGCGAGGCCCGTACCGACTTTGACCGTCGCTGGGGCTTCATCCAGAACGGCGATTCGCTGACCGGCCTGCCGGCAGCTCCCGCAGAGCTGTCAGCAGAAATCGAAGCCGTGGCACGTGACTGGCAGCAGCTGCGCCGCCACGCCGGCGTGATCCTCGATAGCCGGGAAACGGTTGGCGCGCTGCACAGCCTGGCATCGACTCTGGCCGATACCATTCCGCAGCTGCAGCTCGAATATGAGGAGGTTGTCGATATTCTGTTGCGCGTTGGCGCGCCTGCAGACCAGGTGGCGATTGCCCAGCGCCAGTCGCTGCTGGCCGAGCGTATCAACACTTCGGTGACGCGGGTACTGGCCGGTGATGAAAACGCCGTCCTGGCCGCCGACATGTTCAGCCGTGACGCCAGCCTGTTTGGCCGGGTCCTGAAGGGCATGCACGAGGGCGACCAGGCGATGCAGATCTCCCGGGTTACCGATGCCGAAGCCATGGAGCGACTGGAGGAAATCAGCGAGCTGTTTGCCCTGGTTGCCCGCTCGGTGGACCAGATTCTGGACACCTCGCCCGAGCTGTTTGGTGTGCGTGAAGCCGCCGACGGTACATTCAGTGTTTCACAAAGCCTGCTGGCCAACGCTTCAAACCTGGTCGAGCGTTTTGAAGAAAGGGCTGACAGTCGCGTGCTGAACGTGCTGGCCGGCTACCTGCTGGGTGCCATGATTTTGGCTACCATCATCCTGATCGGTCTGGTCAACATGCGTGAAACCCGCCGCCGGCTGAAGGAAACCGCCGAGAAAAACGAGCGTAACCAGACTGCCATCTTGCGTCTTCTCGACGAAATCGGCGACCTTGCCGATGGTGACCTGACTACCGAGGCAACGGTTACCGAAGACTTCACCGGCGCCATTGCCGACTCCATCAACTTCACCATCGACCAGCTGCGTGACCTGGTGGGTACCATCAATACCTCGGCGGTCCAGGTATCATCGGCCGCCCAGGACACCCAGTCGACCGCCACCCACCTGGCGGAAGCATCCGAACACCAGGCGCAGGAAATTGCCGGTGCCTCTGCCGCGATCAACCAGATGGCCGTGTCGATCGACCAGGTATCAGCCAACGCCTCCGAGTCGGCTGCGGTAGCCGAGCGTTCGGTTGCCATCGCCAACAAGGGCAGCGAGGTGGTGCACAACACCATTGCCGGCATGGACCGGATTCGCGAGCAGATCCAGGATACCTCCAAACGGATCAAGCGTCTGGGTGAGTCTTCCCAGGAAATTGGTGACATCGTCAGCCTGATCAACGACATTGCCGACCAGACCAACATTCTTGCCCTTAACGCCGCTATCCAGGCGTCGATGGCCGGTGATGCCGGCCGGGGCTTTGCGGTGGTTGCTGACGAAGTACAGCGCCTGGCCGAACGTTCGTCTGCCGCAACCAAGCAGATTGAGGCCCTGGTAAAAACCATTCAGACCGACACCAACGAAGCGGTGATCTCGATGGAACAGACCACCACGGAAGTGGTACGTGGTGCCGCACTGGCACAGGATGCCGGTGTGTCGCTGGAGGAAATTGAAAACGTTTCCAGAAGCCTGGCCAGCCTGATCCAGAACATTTCCAACGCGGCACGCCAGCAGGCATCCTCTGCCGGTCATGTATCCAACACGATGAACGTGATCCAGGAAATCACCTCGCAAACCTCGTCGGGCACGCTGGCGACCGCGCAGAGCATTGGTCACCTGGCCAGGCTGGCGAACGAGATGCGTGATTCCGTATCCGGCTTTACCCTGCCGAACCAGAACTAGGCACAGTTGCTGGCGCGGCAGCTGTAGGCTGCGCCACACAGTCAGCAAGCAGAAGAAGAGCAACATATGCATCCGGATTCGGGGTGGGCACTGCAACCGTTGGCCGACATGTCGACCGCCGAGTTCGACAACTGGTGCCAGTTGCTGGAGGAGCGTTCGGGTATTGTCTGGCGGCATGACCGCAAGACATACCTTGAGGTCCGCCTGACCGCGCGCATGCGTGAACTGGGCATCAGCAATTATGACGGCTACTACCGCCAGGTCCTGCAGGGCGCGCGCGGTGCGCTCGAATGGTCATGCCTGCTGGATCGTCTGACCGTCCAGGAAACCCGTTTTTTTCGACATCAGCCTTCCTTTGATCATGTTGCTGAATACCTGCAGCAGCGGCTGGCTGCCGGGCAGGAAAACCTGTCCCTGTGGAGTGTCGGCTGTGCAACCGGAGAGGAAGCCTGGTCGCTGGCAATGACGGCGGCGGAGGTGGTGGGCACCTGTGGCGGTACTGCAGGGTTTTCCGTGCTGGCAACCGATATCAGTCGTACCGCGCTGGCCACCGCACGGGATGGCTGTTACTCGGCACGGTCGGTTGCCGGAGTGTGCGGGGCACTGCGTGAACATTACCTGCTGGCAGATGGCAATGGCGGGGTCCGGGTCTGCGAAGCGCTTGCCAGGCGAGCATGCTTCTCGCGGATCAATATCCTGGAGCTGGCACAGACGCCGGTGATTGGCATGGATGTGATCTTCTGCCAGAACGTACTGATTTATTTTCGCCGCTGGCAGCGGCGCAGCATATTGAACCAGCTGGCTGCACGCTTGCTGCCGGGCGGCATGCTGATACTGGGCGTCGGCGAGATTACCGGCTGGACACACCCACAGCTGGTGTCGGTCGACAATGACAAGATTTTGGCTTTTGTCCGAAAAGGATAGTGAGCGTTATGAGTGGATTAGACATGGGTGACCGTCACGACTATGTGGCGCTGGAATGGGTCAAGGGCGAGATTGCCGAAACCCTGAAACAGGCGCGACAGGCCCTGGAAGACTATGTCGAGCAGCCACGGGACAATGCCGGGCTGGGCTTCTGTCTGACCTATATCCATCAGGTGCACAGCATTTTGCAAATGGTGGAGTTTTTCGGTGCTGCCCTGCTTTCCGAGGAAATGGAGCTGCTGGCTCAGGCCCTGCTGGATGAACAGGTCACCAATGTCAACGAAGCGCTGGAAGTGCTGATGCAGTCCATTCTGCAACTGCCACGCTATCTGGAGCGCATCCAGAGTGCGCGCCGCGACCTGCCGATGGCCGTACTGCCCCTGCTGAATGACTTGCGTGCGGCCCGCGGAGAGAAATTCCTGTCGCAGTCCAGCCTGTTCAACCCGCACCTGCCGGAAGCCTTGCCGGCACTTCAGCCCGCCCGCCTGCAACGACTGGCAGGTCCGCAACTGGACGGCTTGTTGCGCAAGATGCGCCAGGCCATGCAAATGGCCATGATCGGCCTGCTGCGCGACCAGCAGTCGGCTCAGGGCCTGACCCAGCTGGCGCGGGTGTTCGCCGGCCTGGAAAAACTGTGTCAGGGTGCTCCGCTGCTGCCCTTGTGGCAGGTGGCTTCGGGCCTGATCGACGGGCTTGCCAACCGCAGTCTTGAGCTCAGCACGTCGGTACGCTCCCTGTTGCGCCAGCTTGACGGGCAGTTGCGTGAGCTGGTCAGGCTGGGTGCGCCGGGCCTGAATCAGCCGGTACCGGAAGAGCTGCTGAAGAACATTCTGTTCTATGTGGCCAAGGCCCAGCCGAACTCGGCGCGCCTGCAGCAGTTGCACCAGACATACGGCCTGGCCGAAGCCTTGCCGGTGGATGCACTGGAAGATACCACGGCAGACCGCGACGCAATACGCTCGGTGGTTTCAGCCCTGTGTGAGGAGCTGGTGCGGATCAAGGACAGCCTTGACCTGTTTGTGCGCAGCGATCGCTCTGCCCTGTCCGAACTGGATAACCTGCAGCAACCGCTCAAGCAGATTGCCGATACCCTGGCCGTTCTGGGCTTTTCCCAGCAGCGCAAGGTGGTGCTGGAACAGGCCGACACCCTGCGGGCGATTGCCGCCAGCAACACGCCGGTCAGCGATGCCAGCCTGATGGATGTGGCGGGTGCCCTGCTGTATCTGGAGGCGACCCTGATCGGGATGGTGGGCAGTGCTGGCCAGGCTGGTGACGTACCGCCCGGACTGACGGCAGCGACCGATATGGCCCAGGTGCAGCGGCTGGTCATTCGCGAGGCACGGACCGGCCTGGAAGAGGCAAAAGACGGCATCATCGAGTTCATTGCTTCCCAGTGGCAGCACCAGCATCTGGAGCCGGTGTCAACCCTGCTCAACCAGGTGCGTGGCGGGCTGGCAATGATTTCGTTGTCGCGCGCATCCGGGCTGGTGGACAGCGCCAGACGCTATATTGACGAAAAACTCCTGGCCCCGCAGGCGGTGCCCGGCTGGCAGGAGCTGGATACGCTGGCCGATGCCATCACCAGCGTCGATTATTATCTTGAGCGCCTGCACGAGGACCAGACCGGTGACAATGAGCTGGTACTGGATACTGCCGCTCTGAGCATGGCAGCGCTGGGTTATCCGTTGCCCGAGCCGGCCCTGCAGGAAAAAACCGTCGAGCAGACATCCGGGCTGGACTGGGTGATTGACCAGAGTGCTGCCATCGATGCAGATGAAGGCGACGACACCGGCATCAGCCAGGAAGCCGCCACAGGGGATGACCAGGACGAGGAATCCTTGCAGGATGCACTGGATGCGGCGGTTGCACCGCTGCTGTTTGACAGCCTGACCGGCCCTGAAACAGGGCAGGAACCTGAGGCGGAAGAGGAAAGCCGGGGCGGGGCAGCCACGGTCATGTTCGTACCTGCTGATGAGGAGGTAATCGAACATGTTCTGCTCGACAGTTTCGAGTTGCCGGATGTCGAGCTGCCACAGCAAAGCGTGATGCCGGCCGGCAACGAAGAGGCGCCATCCGGGGTGCAGGATATCCTTGCCACGCCGATCAACCAGCTCAATCCGCCGGCAACCGAAATGCTGGAGCACCTGCTGCCGCCGCCGGCCGATGAAGAGCCGGTCGACGAGGAACTGCAGGAAGTCTTTGTCGAAGAAGCAGGCGAGGTGCTGGACACCCTGAACGAGTTCTTCCCGTTGTGGCAACAGGATCCGGATAACAGCAAGGCGCTGACTGAAGTGCGCCGGGCTTTCCATACCCTCAAGGGTAGCGGTCGCATGGTACGGGCGCTGGTAGCCGGCGAGCTGGCCTGGTCGATCGAGAACATGCTCAACCGGGTGATTGAAGGCAGTGTCGAGCCGTCAGCCGAGCTGCTGCAAGTGATTGCCGATGTCATCGCCCTGCTGCCGGCGCTGATTGAGGAATATGCCGGCCGTAGCCAGCGTCAGCGCGATGATGTTGATCGCCTGGCAGCGATTGCCCATGCGCTGGCCAGAAAAGAGCCGGTGCCGGTTTTCACGGTAACCGGACAGCAGCCGTTGGCGGTTGTTGAAGTCACGGCAGAAGGGGATGACATTGTAGAGCCCGAAGAGCCGCTTGATCCGGTTCTGGTTGATATTTTCCACAGCGAGGCAGTCGGGCACTTGCAGATACTGCAGGACTTCGTGGCCGGTTGTGAGCAGTTCCTGCCGCGTTCGGTCAGCGAGGATCTGCAGCGTGCCATGCACACCCTCAAGGGCAGTGCCCACATGGCCGGCATCACTCCGGTGGCGGAGCTGGCCACGGCCAGCGAGCGTCTGGTCAAGGAATATCGTGCCCACCTGTTCAGTATTGATACTGCGGAAGCGGCACTGTTGTCACGCAGTGCGCAGTTGTTGGGGCAGGGACTGGAACAGCTGACCAGCACACCGCTGCAGACATTGCCTGGCGGCAGCGAGCTGGCGCAGGAACTGAATGAACTGCTGGAGCAGCGCCTGGCCTGCGAGCAGCGTCAGCCGGCCAGTGCTCCGGACCCGTTGTTGATCTCGCGCTTCCTGGCGGAAGGCATGAACCTGCTGCTGGATATGGACGAGCATTTGCAGCGCTGGCGCACGCATCCGGCCGAACATGACCAGCTGCTTGAACTGATCGACGAGTTGTCGGCGCTGCAAAGTGGTGCGCACATGGCCGAGCTGGAGCCGATAGAAGCCCTGGCAGGCGCACTGTCGGAGTTCTACCAGCATGTGCATGCTGGCCGGCAGCAACTGGGAGACCAGCAGTTCGCGCAGGTAGCCAGCGGTCATGATGCGCTGATCAACATGATGGACGAGGTCGCGGCGGGGCTTGATGTGACGCCGCAGCCAGAGCTGGTAGACAGTCTGCGCCAGCTGTTGGCGCAGACGGGCACGGACGCAGCTGTGCCCGTTGCTGATGAGCTTGCCCCGGTTGTGTTGCCTGCGGAACTGCCGGCCGCAACAGCTCCGGAGGCGGGCAGGGTATATGCCGTTTTCGATCCGGACATGGTGGAGATCTTCCTCGATGAAGCGCTGGACCTGATGGACAGTGCCGGCGAGAACCTCGAACAGTGGCTGGCCGCACCGGACAACACCACCTGCCTGACCGCCCTGATGCGTGACCTGCACACCCTCAAGGGTGGCGCCCGCATGGCCGGGATCGTACCGGTAGGTGATCTGGCCCACGAACTGGAGTCGGTTTACGAGGGCTTGCTGGATGGTCGCTATACCGGCAACTCCGGGCTGGCCCCGGTTCTGCATGCCGCCCATGACCGGCTGTCGGTCCTGCTTGAGCAGTTGCAGGGCGGTCAGGAGCTGCGCGTGCCGCTGGCCGATATCGAAGGCTTGCAGGCATTTCGCACCGCGGATGCCGTGTCGCTGTCCCGTCCGGTTGCCGATGACAGGGTGCTGGACATGGTCATGCCACAGGATGCGGAAATTGACCGGACCGCCAGTGACAGTGCCGCTCCGGCAGAGCATGCAATCAGGCCGCAGACTGCGCCGGAGCCCTCGGACAGTACCGCCGTCACGGAGCAGGACAGCGAGCTGGTCGAGATCTTTCTTGAGGAGGCTTTCGAGGTGCTGGAGCATGCGGCCGGTTGCCTGCAGGCATGGCTGGCCGAGCAAGACAACTTCATGCACGTGGAAGCCATGCAGCGTGACCTGCATACCCTCAAGGGTGGTGCCCGCATGGCTGAAATCAGTGCAGTTGCCGATCTGGCGCACGAACTGGAATTTCTCTATGAGGACCTGACCAGCGGGCGCATGCAAACTGCGGCGGGGCTGGACGCTTTCCTGTACCAGGCCCATGACCAGTTGAATGACATGCTCGAAGCGGTGCGTGATGGCCAGCCGCTGATTGCCGCCGGGCCGATGGTGCAGCAGGCCCGTGGCTGGCGCCGGGGCGAACAGGCCGCATTGCCGATAGCGGAGCTGGAGCAAGAGGCAAACATGCCGCTGCCGCCCCGGGAGCCGGCAGAGGTGCCGGCAGGCGAGAGCGAAGCAGATGCACAGCCGGAGGCGGACCAGTCCGGACCAACGGACCTGGTGGTGAAGCAGGTAGCCGCAGCCGGGGCCCCGTCCGGGCTGGTGCGCCAGGCCTTGCCTTTCATGCGGAGTGTGGAGCGTTCGGCACGTAGCCAGCAACAGGGGCCGCAGGAACAGGTGCGGATTCCTGCCGAGCTGCTGGAGGGGCTGGTCAACCTGGCCGGTGAAACCTCGATTTTCCGTGGCCGGATCGAACAACAGGTCAGCGACTTCGGCTTCACCCTGAATGAAATGGAAACCACGCTGGACCGGATCCGGGATCAGCTGCGGCGCCTGGATACCGAGACTCAGGCCCAGATCCTGAGCCGCCTGCAGACCGAGGGCGAGGGTGCCGATTATGCCGAGTTTGACCCGCTGGAGATGGACCGTCACTCCCAGCTGCAGCAACTGTCACGCTCACTGTTCGAGTCCGCATCCGACCTGCTTGACCTGAAGGAAACCCTGTCGGCGAAGAGCCGTGACGCGGAAACCCTGTTGCTGCAACAGTCCCGGGTCAATACCGAACTGCAGGAAGGCCTGATGCGCACCCGCATGGTGCCCTTCGAGCGGCTGGTGCCGCGTTTGCGCCGCATTGTGCGCCAGGTATCCGCCGAGCTGGGCAAGGCGGCCGAGCTGCAAGTGACCAATGCCGAAGGTGAAATGGACCGCAGCGTGATGGAGCGCATGATGGCTCCGCTGGAGCACATGCTGCGTAACGCCATCGCCCACGGTCTTGAGCTGCCTGAAGTGCGTCAGCATGCCGGCAAGCCGGCAACCGGGCGTATCCAGCTGGAGCTGGGTCGTGAAGGGGCCGATATTCTGTTGACGCTGAGCGATGACGGAGCCGGCATCAATGTCGCGGCTGTGCGCGACAAGGCGATCGAGCGTGGCTTGATGGTCGAGGGTAGCGAGCTAAGTGACCAGGAAATCATGCAGTTCATCCTGCATGCCGGCTTCTCCACGGCAAGCGAAGTGACCCAGGTTTCCGGTCGTGGTGTTGGCATGGATGTGGTCAGCTCGGAGATCAAACAGCTGGGTGGTGCCATCGGTATTGAATCCAGGCCGGGCCAGGGTACGCGTTTCGTGATCCGGCTGCCGTTTACCGTTTCGGTCAACCGCGCGCTGATGGTAATGACCGGAGAGGACCTGTATGCCATTCCGCTCAACACCATTGAAGGCATCGTGCGTGTGTCGCCGTATGAACTGGAGGCCCTGTATGGCCAGGCACAGCAGGGTGAACCGGCACGCTATGACTATGCCGGACAGAGCTATGACTTGAAATACCTGGGCGATCTGCTGGTCAACGGCCAGCAGCCCAAGCTGGTTGGACAGAACCTGCCGCTGCCGGTATTGCTGGTGCGCTCATCGGAACATGCGATGGCAATACAGGTGGACAGCCTGGCCGGCTCCAGGGAAATCGTGGTAAAGAGCCTGGGTCCGCAGTTTGCCGGAGTGCCGAGCCTGTCCGGTGCGACCATTCTGGGTGATGGCCGGGTGGTGGTGATTCTTGACTTGCTGGCTGCGATCCGCAGCCGCTATGCCCTGGCCGGCCTGCCCGGCAGTACCCAGTCACGCCAGCCGCGCGCACTTGCATCAGGTAACCGGCGCGCTCTGCATGTCATGGTGGTGGACGACTCGGTGACCGTGCGCAAGGTAACCTCGCGCCTGCTTGAGCGCTATGGCATGCACGTGACGACCGCCAAGGACGGTGTTGATGCCATCAACCAGTTGCAGGAGCACCGCCCGGACATCATGCTGCTGGATATTGAAATGCCACGCATGGATGGTTTCGAAGTGGCCACTCTGGTGCGCCATGACGAGCAGCTGCGGGACTTGCCGATCATCATGATCACCTCGCGTACCGGTGACAAGCACCGTGAGCGGGCGCTGGAGATCGGCGTCAACGAGTACGCGGGAAAACCCTACCAGGAAGCCTGGCTACTGGACAGGATCCGGCAGCTGACGGGCCAGGAAAGCGGCTGATGCGCATCGCCATCCTGGCTGACAGTCACCTGCAGCGGGGCATACTGCGCGAGTTGCTGGGGCGCCTGGGCCATGAGGTGGTATTCAATGCTGCCCCGGGGCTGCTGGAGGCCGGGGCGCTGGGGCAGTATGCCGCCGATGCCTGGCTGGTATGCCTGCTGCATGTGGACAGGCATCAGCAGAAATTGCTGGAGCAGCTGTATGACCAGGATATTCCGGTGCTGGTTGACGAGGGCGAGGCCCCGCCTGCCAGCTCTGAAGACTACCCGCGCTGGCAGCGCAGCCTGGAAAACAAGCTGGACGCGTTATGCCCGCCCCGGCCGGCCGGTGTCTTGCCGGTGCAGCCCGGGCTGCCGGGGACACCGGACGGTGAACCGGCCGCACAGCTGTGGCTGCTCGCCGCATCTCTTGGCGGGCCGGCTGCGGTCAAGGAATTCCTCGACTGTTTGCCGGCCGGGCTGCCAATCGGCTTTCTGTATGCCCAGCATATTGACCCGGGCTTCGAGAAATCACTGCCCCGTGCGGTTGGCCGCCACAGCCAGTGGCAGGTTCGGCTGGCACGTCACAATGACTTTGTCCGCAGCGGAGAGGTCGTGGTGGTTCCGGTGGGCCACGAACTGTCGTTTACCGCCAGTGGCCGCATGCAGTGCCTGGAGCGCCCCTGGACAGGCAGCTATGCGCCGTCCATCGGGCAGATGATGCTCAACCTGGCCACTGGCTTCGGCCGGCGCAGCGGTGTCATCGTCTTTAGCGGAATGGGCGGGGACGGCAGCGGAGCCTGCATGGATGCAGCCGGGCTGGGCATGCAGATCTGGACGCAGGATGCCGGCAGCAGTGCCTGTCCGAGCATGCCGGACAGTGTGCGCGAGACCGGCTACAGCACCTGCAGCGGTTCGCCGCGCGAGCTGGCGCAGGCCCTCCTGCAACATGTCGGCCGGGCATCTTGAAGCATATCTTTAACGTGAAGGAGAATCCCATGCCAGAACAGGCGAGCCTGGAGTATCAGGCAGAGCAGCAGCAAATGACAGGGCTGATGCTGGCGCTGAGCGACCGTACCCTGCTGGTACCCAATACCGCAGTGGCCGAGCTGGTTGCCTGGCAGCCGGCTGACGATCTGCCCGGCGGTGTGCAAAGGGACGGCCTGGTCGGGCGTATCGGCTGGCGCGGACTGCAGTTGCCGCTGTTGTCATTCGAGGTGTTGGCCGGCGGCACCGAGCCGGACGTGACCGAGAGTACCCGCATAGCCATTTTCAACAGTCTGGAAGCTTCGGCCGGAGCAGGCTTCTACGCGGTCCTGTTGCAGGGCATTCCGCGTTCGATACAGGTGGATAACCGGCTACAGCCTGACAATCAGGCAGCCTTGCGCAATGGCGAGCTGGCCGCCGTACAGCTGGGCGGCCAGAGCATGTTCATTCCTGATCTGGAAGGACTGGAGCAGGGGCTGCGCATGGCCCGTCTGCAGCAGCGCTTCTGACCTGGTTGCGGCCACCCTGCTTGGCCGCATACAACGCCTGGTCTGCGCGGGCAAAGGCGCTGGCCGGATCCTCGTCTGCCTGTAGCCGGGTAATGCCGGCAGAGAAGGTGATCTGCACCGGCTCGCCCTTGAAATGGAACGGGCAGTCGGCAATGTGCTGACGCAGCTTGTTGAGCAGTTCGGCGCCATTGTCCAGCGGTGTGTCGGGCAGCAGAATGACAAACTCCTCGCCGCCGTAGCGCGCCATGAAGTCGGTTTTCCGGATGCCTTGCTGCAGGCGGGTGGCGAGTATTTTCAGGACCTTGTCGCCGGCCAGGTGACCGTAGGTGTCGTTGATTCGCTTGAAGTGGTCAACATCGATCACGGCCAGAAGAAGAGGGCTTGTCTGGCGCTGCAGGCGCAGGTGTTCGATTTGCAGGCGCTCGTCCCAGGCGGTGCGATTGGGCAGGCCGGTCAGGGCGTCCCGTCGTGCCTTCTCGTGTTGTTCGACCAGCTGGCTGGTGAGCTGGGATGCCTCGTTTTCGACCAGGTGGACCCGTTCACCAAGATCCTGCAGGCGTTGCAGCAGCTTTTGCTCCGATTCCTTGCGCTGCTGCTGATGCCGGGCCAGGGTTTCCATGAACAGGTTGAGACGCTGGTCGACCCGCTGTTTCAGCTGCTCAAGATCGGTGATCTGCTGCACATCCTGATGCAACTCATTGACCTGGCTGTGCAGGTGCTGGTCCAGACTGGCGGCCGAGTCAACGCTGCTTTGATAGCTGTCACGGGTCTGGCTGACGCTGCTGGTGATCAGGTTGAGCTTGCTGTTCAGCTGCTGCAGGTAGTGGCTGAATTCCTGCTGGCGCTTGCTGCTGGCGCGGATGACCAGCTCTGTCAGTTGCTCCAGCGTACTTTCCAGGCTGTTCCAGCCGGTGCTGGCCACCAGCCGGGCACGTAGCGCGCTGGCGGCTTCTTTGTCCTCATCTGGCAGGGGCAGTTCGTCGAGCAGCCGGATCAGGGCCTGGTACAGGGCACCCATGTCCGGCATGGCGACGGCAGCCATGGAGGGTGCCGTTGCGCCTGCATCAGTGATGGCTGCCGGGGTTGCGTCGACAGGCATTGGTACGGGCGTGTTGGCTGTCGCCGTCTCGGGCGGAGTTGTATCTGCCGTTTTGGCATGGCGTCCAAACAGCCGGTCCAGCATGCCGCTGTTGCCGGAATCCTCCGGATGTTGCAGCACTGCGGCCTGCAGCCGGCTCAGCTCGTGCAGCCAGTCATGCAGGGTATGGTTGACCTGCTGACGGTCTTTCAGCGCACCCTGCAGTTTCTTCAGCGCTTGACGTGTGCCACGTTCCTTGTTGTTGGCCAGCAGCTGGCTGCAAAGCTGGTCCAGGGCACTGAGCAGGGTATGCTGGCGTTCCTGGCGCTGGTTTTCGGTGGCCAGCAGGTGGCGTTCGATATCGTGGACCACCTGCTGCAGTTGTGTGCTGTTGCTGGCACGCACGCTGTCACGCAGCGCCTGCAGTTGCCTGTCCAGTTTCGGGTCCTGGCCTTCGGCTGCCAGACTGCTGCGTACCAGTCCGCGCTCGAGCAGGCCGGTACGTTCCCGGGTGTTTTGTTCCAGGCGTTCGTAATCGTCCAGCAAGCGGCTGTATTTCTCTTTCCAGCGCGAATCGGTATTCGACATGCTTAGTGCACCTGCCGGGGGTAAAAGGTGGATGGCAGAATCAGCTCGGTGGCAACCGGCAGATGATCGGAGATGGGCTGATCCACCACCATGGAACGTTCCGCCCGCAGCCCTTCGCTGAGCAGGATGTGGTCGAGGCAGCGCTGGGGGTTCCAGCTGGGAAAGGTTGCACCCATCTGGGTTGCCTGCAGGCCGAGTGTGCGTAGCGGAGAACGGTACAGCAACTCGTCGACGTGGGTGTTGAGATCGCCCATCAGGACGTAGTGGCGGTAGTCCTGCAGCAGTTCGCGAACATAGGCCAGTTGCAGGTTGCGTACCCGGGTACCGAGCGCTAGGTGCATCATGACGATGGCGACTGCATCACGGCCTGCACCGATGCGCAGCAGGATCGCGCCGCGACCGGCGGGTCCGGGTAACGGATGATCTTCGATCAGCCCCAGCGGGATGCGGCTGAGCAAACCGTTGCTGTGCTGGGCAAAGGGTGCCAGATTGCGGTTGAGCTGCTGGTACCAGAAGGGAAAGCCGGACATTCTGGCCAGCTGCTCGACCTGGTTGACGTGGCCGGTGCGTAGGCTGCCGCCATCGACTTCCTGCAGGGCGACCAGGTCAAAGCTGTCCAGCATGTGGCCCACTTTCTGCAAGTTGGCCTGGCGTTCGCGGTGCGGCAACAGATGCTTCCAGCAGCGGGTCAGGTAATGGTGGTAGGCACTGGTACTGATGCCGACCTGGATATTGAAACTGAGCAGGCGCAAGCGCTGCACTGGTTGTGCCGGGCGCAATGCGTCCGGCAGGGCGGTCTGTTGCGCACTGCATTCAAGAACCGGCCGGGTTGCAGATCTGGGGGATATCAGCATTACGGATGAGCTCCCGCCCGCAGGCGTGAAAGAACCGGTATTGATGCCTGCTGCAGCCAGAATTTGTACGGGCTGCAACAGGAGCAGGCATCTTTCGCACGCCGGGCTTAGCGTGCGCCGCGTTCCTTTTCAATCAGCAGGTCGGCTACCTGGGCGGTCTCCCGTAGGCCGCCGGCCATGCCGATGTCAAAGCGGTATTTGCCGTTGACCACCAGGGCGGGCACGCCGCTGACCTGATAGGCAATGGCCAGCTTCTTGGCTTTTTCCAGCTGGCTTTTCACACCAAAGGAGTTCCAGGCTTTTTCAAAGGCATCCTTGTCGATGCCCAGCCCGCCGACAAATGCGGTGATTTCCGGCAGCGAGGCCAGGCGGCGGTTGCGCTCGTGCAGGGCTTCAAAGACGGCATCATGTACGGAGTCGTCCACCTTGAGCGCCTGCAAGCTGTAGTACAGCTGGCCATGCAGGTTCCAGATGCCGCCAAACATGGCGGGAATCTTTACGAAATTGACGTCTTCCGGCAGCTCTTTTTTCCAGCTGCTGATGGTCGGCTCCAGCTGGTAACAGTGCGGGCAGCCATACCAGAACAGCTCGACCACTTCGATCTTGTCGGCCTGTGAAGTGGTGACCGGATTGGCCAGTACGGCATAGTGCTGGCCGGCAACCAGGTTGTTGGCCATGGCGGTGTTGAGGGCCAGGCCTCCGAGGCTGAGCAGGGCGGTAAGAAGCAGTTTGCGCATGATTTCTCCAAAAGCGGAAGGCAGTAAGTATGCGGTGATAGACCGCGATGATGGCAGAATGTTCGTTGGCCGGCATTATAGGGTATCTGTGGCGTGCCGTCATGAACCGGCACGGCTCACAGGTTCATCCAGACGCCCTTGCTCTGTTGTTCGCACGCCGGCTTGAGATAGCGTGCATCCGAGGCGACGCCATAGTAGTGGATGTCCTGTTGATAGGGCATGCCGCCGGCCTGCGCATTGCGGCATACACCAAAGGCACCGGCCGGGCACTGTTCAACGAAGGAGACGCTGGTCTTCTGGCCCGCCAGTTGCGGCTTGCAGAAGCCTGTCCGGAACAGGTTGGGCGGGATGCTGCGGTTCTGCTGGCAGAGGCGGATTTCCATGCGTTCGGATTGCGCCTGGATAATACAGGCCTCGGCCAGTACCAGTGACGGCCATAACAGGCTGGTCAGGCAGGCGAGAAGGGGGAGTTTGCGGTACATGGTGCGGGTTTTCCTAGGCGTGGCCCATTTGTTCCGACAGGGCGCGCAGGGCCTGCTCTGCCGCGATCACCCTGTCCAGTGCCTGCCAGCTGTCTGCCGGCTGCAGTTGCAGCTGGCGGCACAGCTGATCCAGCTGTTTTTCATCCACGGCAGCACGGTCCGGAGCGGTCAGTAACAGGTTGGCCAGCTGGAGCAGCAGGGCATAGGTTGCATGCGGGCCGGTGTAGTCCGGATGGTGCTGTCTGGCAATGGCGGTGGTGAGCTCTTCAGGCATGTTCCACAGGTGCAACAGGGTGACGCAGATGTCATCGCGGGTCATGCCGAGCATGCTTTGGTCGATGTCCTGTGGCTTGCAGCCGGGGCTGGCCTGCAGGTGCTGCTGGATCAGGGCGAAATGGGGCGGAAACAGGTAAGCCAGCAACAGGTAGCCGAAGTTGTGCAACAGCCCGGCCAGATATGCCAGGCCCGGCTCGGGGCGGGTGTCACGGGGCATCTGGCGGGTCAGTCCTTCGATCAGGGCGGCAGTGTACAGGGCATGTTTCCAGTGGCTGATGTTGTCCTGCTGCAGGTGACGCGGCAGGGAGAATTTTTTCCCCAGGGCAAGGCCCAGTGACAGGTTCATCACCAGCTCAAAACCCAGGGCGCGGACAATTGCATCTTCGATGGAGCATATCTTGTATGGGGCGGAATACAGGGGGGACGCTGCCCAGCTCATGACCTGTGCAGCCAGTGCCGGGTCGGATTCGACAATCGCCGTCAGTTGATCGACATGGACATCCGGGCAGGTTCGCAGCTGCAGTATTTTTTGTGCGGTCAATGACAGGGGGGGGATTTCCAGGGTTTTGCCCAGGCGCTGCTCGATGCGGCGTACGGTGAGGCTGGCAATGTTGGCGGTGCTGGGCATGAATGCTCCTGAAGATCTGCTGTCTGGCCCGAGTTTAGCGCGAAAACAGCGATGCTGTAAGCACCGGGGTGCTGGGCGGTGGTGCCGGCCGGCTTTCAGACCTGAGCATATTGCTGGCCATGGCGCAGCCAGCGGTCGAGCAGGGGGCTGACGTGTTGCGGGTGTTCCTGCAGCAATTGCAAGGCGGCGTCGCGTACTGCCGGTAACAGGTGGTTGTCGCGCATCAGGTCGGCGACCCTGAACTGCAGCAGACCGGTCTGGCGGGTGCCCAGCATTTCGCCGGGGCCACGCAGCTCCAGGTCTTTTTCCGCAATGATGAAGCCGTCGCTGGTGTCACGCATGATGGCCAGCCGTTCGCGGCCGATCTGCGACAGCGGTGCGTGATACAGCAGCACGCAATGGCTGGCGGTACTGCCGCGGCCGACCCGGCCACGCAGCTGGTGCAGCTGGGCCAGCCCGAGACGCTCGGGGTTCTCGATGATCATCAGGCTGGCATTGGGTACATCCACGCCGACCTCGATCACCGTGGTGGCTACCAGCAGCTGTAGCTCGGCATCCTTGAATTGCTGCATGATGGCGGCTTTTTCTGCCGGCTTCATGCGGCCGTGCACCAGGCCGACACGCAGCTCGCCCAGTGCCAGTTGCAGTTCCTCGAAGGTGGTTTGTGCGGCCTGGCAGGTCAGCTCCTCGGACTCTTCGATCAGGGTGCAGACCCAGTAGGCCTGACGTCCTTCCAGGCAGGCAGCGCGCACCCGCTCCACCACGTCGGCACGGCGGCTGTCGGGCAGGACCACGGTATTCACCGGAGTACGACCCGGCGGCAGCTCGTCGATGATGGAGGTGTCGAGGTCGGCATAGGCGCTCATTGCCAGCGTGCGCGGAATGGGGGTGGCGGTCATGATCAGCTGGTGCGGACTGAGCTGGCCATTGATGCCCTTTTCGCGCAGGGCCAGCCGCTGCTGCACGCCGAAGCGGTGCTGCTCGTCGATGATGGCCAGTGCCAGGTTGTGAAATTGCACTTCGGCCTGAAACAGCGCGTGGGTGCCAACCACCATCGGTGTGCCGCCGGCGATCTGCTCCAGTGCGGCCGTGCGGGCCTTGCCCTTGAGCTTGCCGGCCAGCCAGGCCACTTCAATGCCCAGTGGCGCAAACCATTTGCTGAAGTTGAGAAAATGCTGCTCGGCGAGGATTTCGGTCGGTGCCATCAATGCCACCTGGTAGCCGGCCTCGATCGCCTGCAACGCGGCGATGGCGGCGACCAATGTCTTGCCGGCACCGACATCACCCTGTACCAGCCGTAGCATGGGCAGGCTTTGCTGCAGGTCGTAGCTGATCTCTGCGCCGACCCGGCGCTGTGCTCCGGTAGGCTGAAAGCCGAGTCCGGCCAGCAGCTTGCCGGGCAGGTGGCGGGGGGCGGGCAGTGGCGGAGCTTTTTGTGCCTGCATCTGTTCGCGCATGCGCTGCATGGACAGCTGGTGGGCCAGCAGTTCTTCGAATGCCAGTCGTTGCTGGGTCCAGTGCTCACCTTCCTGCAGCTGCAGGGTGTCGGCATCCGGCGGTGGCTGGTGCAGATAGCGCACGGCGTCGGCCAGCGGGCCCAGCCGGTAGTGTCGGCGCAGGTTTTCCGGTAGCCATTCGGGCAGGCTGGCCGGTGACAGGTAAGCCAGCGCCTGCTGCACCAGGCTGCGCAGGCGCTGCTGGGTCAGGCCTTCGGTGGCGGGATAGATGGCAGTCAGCCGTTCTTCCACAGCGACCGGCTCGTCGGCATTCTGGGCGCGGTACTCGGGATGGTAAATTTCCAGGCCGCTGGCGCCGGGGCGCACTTCGCCATAACAGCGCACCAGGGTGCCACGGGCCAGTGCGGTTTTTTGCGCCATGCTGAAATGATAGAAACGCAGGCTGAGGGCGCCGGTGCCATCCTGCAAGCGTACCAGCAGGCTGCGGCGACGCCCCATGACCACATCCGCTGCGGCAACGGTGCCCACCACCACGGCATCCTGTCCCGGACGCAGGGCCCCGATCGGCGTGACCCGGGTGCGATCCTGGTAGCGCGTGGGCAGGTGAAAGAGCACGTCCTGCAGGTTTTCCAGCCCCACCCTGGCGAGCTTTTCCGCCATGGCCTCGCCAACTCCCTTCAGGCAGGTGACGGGTGTGTCGACCAGCAGTTCCATGCCGCTTTACACCAGGCTGTCGTGTGCCAGCGGGCACTGGCGAATGGCCTCGACCAGGGCGTCGATGGCCTTGGGGCGGGGGAAGCTCGCACGCCAGGCGATGGCGACCGTGCGGCTGGGGGCGGGGTTGGCAAAGGGACGTACCTCAATGACCCCCGCTGTATATTGATGGCTGTCGACTGCGGACTGGGGCAGGACCGAGACACCCAGCCCGGAGGCGACCATGTGACGGATGGTTTCCAGCGAGCTGGCCTCGACCGTGGTGTAGCGGTTCTGGCTTTCCTGGATGCCGCCGCTGGCAGGGCAGGCTTCCAGTACCTGGTCACGGAAGCAATGGCCTTCGCCCAGCAACAGCAAACTCTTGTCATTGAGCATGGTACTGTCGATGAACTGTTGGCCGGTCCAGTGGTGCTGGGCCGGCAGCAGCACGCAGAAGGGCTCGTCATACATCGGTTTGGTCAGGATATCCACTTCCTCGAACGGCAGGGCGATGATGATTACGTCCAGCTCGCCGTTACGTAGCTTGTCACGCAGCACGTGGGTGAAGTTTTCCTCGATGTAGAGCGGCATTTCCGGTGCACTCTGGTGCAACAGCGGGATCAGTTGCGGGAACAGATAGGGGCCGACGGTATAGATGGCGCCAACACGCAGCGGTGCGGTCAGCTGGTTCTTGCCGGCCTGGGCCAGCTCGCGGATGGTCTGGGTCTGCTCCAGCACCCGCCTGGCCTGGGCGACGATGCCTTCACCCACCGGGGTGACACGCACGGCACCCTTGCTGCGCTCGAAGATCAGCACGCCGAGCTCTTCTTCCAGTTTTTTAACACCGACTGACAGGGTGGGCTGGCTCACATGGCAACGCTCGGCGGCGCGGCCGAAGTGCTGCTCCTGGGCCAGGGTCACAATGTAGCGCAGCTCGGTGAGAGTCATAGTAGAATTCCATGGAAAAAGCATAAGGTATAGTTTTCTTTGAACGAAGCATACCTGAAATCAACAGCGGAACAACAGGGGGCCCAATGGCCGGAAACAGTATTTTGTATGTGGGTGCCGGCTCGCTGGCACATCAGGTGGCCGCATTGTTGCCACAGTGGCACGGTTGGGCGCTGCGCCGCACTGCAGGCAGCCTGCCGCAAGGCTTGCAGCAGGTGCTGGCGGACGTCACCAGCCCGGTCTGCCCGGGAGACTGGCCACAGGCATGTCCGGACTATGTGCTGATCACGCTGGTGCCGGCTGCGCGCACGGTCGAGGCCTATCGACAGGCCTATGTGGAGGGGGTACGCAATGTACTGGCCTGGCTGCAGCAGCACGGGCAGCGGCCAAAGCGCATCCTGTTTGCCTCCAGTGTCGGGGTGTACGGGCAGTCGGATGGCCAGTGGGTAGATGAACAGTCTGTTACCGAGCCTGAGCGCTGGTCCGGGCAGGTGATGCTGGAGGCCGAGCAGTTGCTGGTCGATTCCGGTGTGCCGGTAACCCTGGTGCGGCTGGCCGGCATCTATGGCGGAGCAAGGCGCGGCTTTCTGGAGCGGGTGCGACAGGGCTATCACGCTGGCGGTAATCTGAATCGTTTTACCAACCGCATTCACGAGGCGGATGCTGCCGGACTGCTGGCGCATCTGCTGCAGCTGGATGCTGCCGGCACGCCGCTGGCACCGGTGTATGTCGGGGTGGATGACGAGCCGGTGGAGCAGGATGAAGTGGTGCGCTGGCTACAGCAGCAGATGGATGTGTCCGGTGATCCGCAGTTGCTGCTCAATCCGGCCGGCAGCAGCAAGCGCTGCAGCAACCGGCTGGCGCGCAGCACTGGCTGGGCACCACGTTATGCGGGGTACAGGGATGGTTAT
>WPCI01015778.1_pt1 | contig 34901 bp, 37 predicted proteins | sample 5399871 | NCBI WGS metagenome assembly WPCI01 (sample SAMN12869469, study PRJNA574797) | sludge metagenome | isolation source: wastewater treatment of pH7 | place: China:Beijing | collected 2019-05-20 | reverse complement strand
TTGGTAATTTTGACGGACAAACTCTTTATTACTTATTTCAATTAACGTATCAGATGGCTTCTCTTTATCCTTTTGCAGATTATAAATCTTATCAGAATAAACGAGGAACATTTGATTTTCGTCTTCTTTAGATGCTTGCTTCGGTTCTCTTTCGTTAATGAGTTCCTTCGCTACTTCAGGAACTGACCGATTGGCGGCCCTATACACGTAAGATTCTTGTTTACCTTCCTTGGCAACAGATTCAAGTGGATAACGGTCTTGAATCGACTTTGTCTGCCCGCCTTGACAACCTGATAAGGCATAACCAGCAACAACAAGTAATATAACGATAGCAAGTATAGGGATCACAAACGATTTAATCATGGTAAACAATCGGTTTGACATGATTACGCCCCCTTACGTTGCTCTTATAATTTGTACATCAGCAGGAATGATTGCTTCTCCCTCATACATCATTGTGCGACCATTTTGCCATTCAATACGCAATAATTTTCGATTATCTGATTGGAATTCCCATATATACTGTTCTTCTGAAGCTGAGAATGGAGTTTTTCCCATCACAACAACACGTCCGTTATATTGTTCTTCCATATGGTACTCGGTATCATCCATTTCAATTGTCGTCGGAATTTCATCAATTGAATCTAAGCGACCATCAATTGGTGTATATAATTTGTAATACGTATTTTCACGATCTTCAATTTTTAAATAACGAATGTCTTTTCCATCTTGCAATGTCAAAACAATTTCCTTACGCGAATGCATACTCGTTTTCCCAATTAATTCATACATAACTAATGAAACTTCAATCATATCGCCAGGAGCTAACGTTAAAAGACTCTTTTCCGGCTTCGGTGGCTCTGGGCTTTTCATTATATTTTTAATTCGTTTAAATAAACTCATGATCTACCCCTCCTTTTCTCTTTATAAACAAGCACCTAAAATTAGTGCACCAACAATATGTAATGATCCGGCTAACATCGCATGTGCAACGCTACCTTCTTTCGTACCTTCTTCTAAATCAAGACCAGACATTTTCTTTAATACGAATTCGATAAACATTTCTACCACTAATAAAATAACGAAAGAAACTGCTGATGCAAGAAGTGCTTGCCATAAATCATTTGCTTTCGTTATCGATTGAGATAAAATGTACCCTTGTGCAAATAATTTCATAATAAAACGAGTTGTTACAGCTGTATTTCCATTTTTGATTTCTTTTAAATCATTGTATTTTGTAAAAATTGAATCAACCCACATAATTGCAAATAAAAGTACTGCACTCGCTCCAGTCCATACAAGCATGGCAACTACATTCATCCATGTCATTGCAAAACCTCCTCTAAAATATAATAGAAAACCGACATGAATATATTTAGACATGTCGGTTCATTTGTCTTTATTCTATATTATTTCTCATACTGCTTCATAATACGAGCTAATTCATCGTCAACAGCAGAATTTTTGCTTAAGCTTGCGAATTCATCATCTAATGACTTTTCTTTCTTATAAACTTCACCGCTTGCTTCCGCTTCAGCCTCTAATTGAAGAGCTTTCTCTTCCATACGGCTTAAACCAGCTTTTGCTGAGTTTGAATCAAATCCAGACATCGCCTGATTAATATTCTTTTGTGCTTTCGCCGCATTTACACGCGCTACAAGTGTTTCACGTTTATTTTTCAGCTCATTTAATTGCTTACGCATTTCTTCTAGCTTTAGGCGCAGGTTATCAGCAGCAGCTTTATTTTGCTCGTAGCTTGCTTTATACTCATTCATTTTTTGCTCTGCATTTTGTTTTTCTTCTAATGCACGACGCGCAAGATCTAAGTTATTAGCTTGAACAGCCGTATGAGCCTGCTCTTCACGTTTTTTCACAAGTGCTTCTTGCTCTTCAAATAATATTTTGAATTTCTTCTCAAGTGCGATTTGAGCTGCTACACTTTTCTCAGCCTCTTGTACATCGGCTTGCATATCGCGTAAATATTGATCAGTCATCTTAACTGGATCTTCCGCTTTTTCAATTAACGAATACACATTTGACATTGTTAAATCTCTTAATCGTTTAAATACAGACATCTAAATTCCTCCTATGATATACCTCATATTTCAAATTCACTACTTGGAAAACTGAAAAATCTCCCTTTACAGTAAAGAATATTCATTTTACAGCCTATGTGTTTATTATAACAAAACTAATATGTCCTTACATGTTATTTCCAAAATACATCCATTATAATATGACATTCTATATACAATATTGTATTTCTAATATATTCTCATTATCCCTCTTTGGAATTAACTTACTTTTGTGCAATTTCACTAAATTACATAAGTGTAATGTTACTGTAAGCTAACTCGATAGTTGCATTCCGATATTTCTTATACACTAATACCAGAAGCAACAAACAAGCTTCTTCACATGTAAGCACTAATACAAAAATTGTATTTACTATAAAACATATAAAAGGAGAAATCATCATGAAAAAATTAGTAGGAATCGGATTAGCAGCAGCAATTTCACTTGGAGCATTATCAGGTTGTTCTTTATTAGGAGAGAAAGCAAACGGTTTTGTACTGTACGGAACAGAAGATCAAGTAACACAAATTGCAGATAAAAACAAAAAAGAAGTGAAAGAAAAAGACTTCTATAAAATGAAAATGACAACATTAGAAGGTAAAAAAGTTCTTGTCATGGATAAGAAAACTGGTGAAGAACTTGTAAAAAAAGAATTGCTTAACAAAGTGGATGAAAAAGACGATACGAAACCACTTGATAAATTACCAGCTGTAACAGCAGAGCAAGGTGTATTATTTGCTAAAGAAAAAGTAGAAAATGCTACACTTGATGGAGCAAAATTAAAATATGAAGGCAACACAATTATCGGCAGTGGCCGTGCATATGCCGACATGTTCGCAATTGTTGATGATGCAACTTACGGAAATGTAAAAGGTGAAGAAAAATCTGTAGGTGTATTAAAATTCGATAAAGATCCAAGTAAAGAGTTCCCTGGAAAGAATGGTGTAGAATCATCACAACTTGTAAAAATTAAAAAGTAAAACAAAAAAGCTTCACGAAATGAAGTGCACCCCAATTGTTAGACACATAATTAACAATTGGAGGTGCATTTTTTATGGCTAAATTTTCTTCAAAGGATAAAATACAAGCAGTAAATGGAACAATTTAAGCAAGAACTAGAAACTTATATTTATTACTACAATCATAAAAGAATTAAAGCAAAACTAAAAGGATTGCCCCCTGTGCAATACAGAGTTCAATCCTTAGTAGCTAGCTGCTTAATATATTTGTCTAACTTTTTGGGTTCAATTCAAATTCGAAAAGCTTTTTTCTATTTATGAGCAATTTGCTCCATATCCGGACTACAAGTATTCGACTGACACGACTTATTTAAAGAACATGCCGCGCATTTTCCTTTTTTACTTCTCTTTACAAAATTAACTAACGTGTATGCTGCATAACCAAAAATGATAGCTCCAATTATAATATTGACCATCATCACAATACATCTCCTTCTAGAATCCGAGTAGGGATCCAACTTGGTATATAATGAGCGTTAATACATAAGCAACTACGAGTGGATACACGACTGAGAAAATCGTCCATTTCGCTGATCCTGTTTCACGTTTAATAACAGCTACCGTCGCTAAACACGGAACATATAATAAAATAAAGAACATAAATGCATAAGCTGATAATGCTTTATAATGTGCTCCCATTACATTTCCAAGCACATCTTCTTTCACCGCATAAATAATGGCCATTGTAGAAACGACAACTTCCTTCGCTAAAAATCCTGTTAAAAGGGAAGCTGCAGCTTGCCACGTTCCAAAGCCAAGCGGTGCAAATAGTGGTGCGATAAATCCACCAATCATTGCTAAGTAACTGTCTCCCATATCAACACCAAATCCTGATGGCCCTGCATAATTTAATAGCCAAATGACAACAGAACCACCGAAGATAAATGTACCTGCTTTACGAACAAATCCTTTCCCTTTCTCCCACGTACTTAGCCATAATGTTTTCGCTTGCGGCACGCGGTAAGGCGGTAGTTCAATAACGAAAATAGATTTTTCCGCTTTTAAAATGGTAAGAGACATAATCTTTGTAACTAATAACGCAAGGACAATCCCTGCAACATATAGGGAGAACACAACAGTTGCCTGACTATGAGGGAAGAATACTCCCGCAAATAACGCATATACAGGTAAACGTGCCGAACAAGACATAAATGGTGTTACAAGAACTGTAAGTAAACGTTCTTTTTCTTGTTCAATCGTTCTCGCTGCCATAATACCTGGAACATTACATCCAAAACCGATAATCATCGGAATGAACGCTTTTCCGTTTAAACCGAAGAACTCCATAATTCTATCCATAACAACTGCAATTCGCGCCATATATCCTGAGTCTTCTAATAATGAAATGAAAAAGAATAGTGCAAAGATTTGTGGAACGAATACTAATACGGCACCAACACCAGCAATAATACCTTCTGTAACGAGTGCTTGAATAAAATCAGAAGCCCCAACACTTGTAAGCCCAGCTGTCACCCAATCCGTAAGCTGTCCAGCAAAAAACTCATCTAACATATCAGATAACGGTGTCCCAATCCACGTAAACGTAACCTGAAAAATAAAAAACATAACTGCTAAAAAGATTGGAAGTCCTAAAATTTTATGTGTAATTAATCTATCAATTTTTTCCGAAAAAGGAATTTTTCCTTCTTTCTCATGCTTCATAACATTTGTTTTTAACTTTTCAATATACGCTTCACGAGTCTTGTAAATGTGCTCTTCCAACGTACAATCAAGTTTTTCTTCTAAGCGAGATCGAATGGCTATGAGTTCCTTATAGATTGGTAATGCTTTCATTTCTTTTTCTACTACTTCGTTATTACTTAAAAATTGAAGAGCTAACCATCTCGGATGCTCATAATTCGCTGTCTCTAAAAGAGAAATTACTTCTCCAATTCCTTCATCCATTCGTACACCATATGAAATAAGGAATGGCTTTTTCTCGTTTTTGTCATTTTCTTTAAGAGTCGCAAGTAATTCTTCACAGCCTTTTCCACTTCTTGCAACGACAGGAACGACTGTTACACCTAATAGTTCTGATAATCGTTTTACATCAATGACAATTCCTCTTTGCTTCGCCACATCAATCATATTTAAACCAATTGAGACCGGCTTACCAAATTCAAGTAATTGCAACGTTAAATGCATATTTCGTTCGAACTGCGAAGAATCCACAATATTTAACATATGCTGAAATTCTTCTGTTAATAGAAAGTTTGTTACAACACCTTCATCACGTGAAACTGGATTTAAATCATAGACGCCTGGTAAATCAATTAATGTTCCTTGCTTATCTTTTAATTTACCAACCTTCTTTTCTACTGTTACACCACTCCAGTTTCCTACATACTCATAAGAACCAGTAAGTGCATTAAATAATGATGTTTTCCCCGTATTCGGATTCCCTAGCAAAGCTACCTTATTCACGCTAATTCCACCTTTATCATTTTCGCGTCACAATGACGAATACTAATTAACTGTCCACGACACTCCAATGTACAAGGACCTTTAAACATCGCCTTCTGTTTCAGGCGAAGTTCGCTTCCTTCAGCAAGACCGAAAGCAGCTAGTCTACGCTTTAATAGCTGATCTAAAGACTGAATACTTTTTACTAACACTTTCTCTCCAATTTTAATATCTACTAAGCTCATAACCTTCCCCCTCAGAAGAGAATGATAATTATTTTCAAAAAAATTATAGCATACTCTATTTCTCTTGTACTATACCCTTTTGCTTCATATTTATTAACATTTCACTACAATTCTATTTCAATTATTGTCATACTGTATTCGTTTGCCATTCTCATCCATTTCGCTTACAATAAACAGTAGCAAATAAAGAATCTCGTTATCACAGGGGGAGCCATGCCGCTGAGAGGGAACACTTCGTTCCGACCCTTCGAACCTGTTAGTTAATGCTAACGCAGGGATTGTGCAAACGTCCGAAATACATACCTCTTTTTTTATTTACGTATTTCGTATCCTCCTATGATATCTATTCTTTTTTGTACAACTTGGATTTAGGGGGAGACAACATGCGTAACACCAATTTACAAGCGATGATCGAATCTGCTATTCTTGCAGCCTTCGCCATGGTCATCGACATTTTACCATTATCAATCAAACTTCCAACAGGCGGTTCCATTTCATTTGCTATGATTCCTATTTTTATTATTGCATACCGCTGGGGCTTTAAATCGGCTTTCTTAGGTGGTTTAGTTTGGGGACTATTACAAATTGTTGTGGGAGATGCTTACATTTTAACACCTGTTCAAGCATTCATTGAGTACTTCATTGCCTTTGCTTTTATCGGATTTGCTGGCTTATTCTATCGTCCAATTCAAAAAGCACTTTTAACGTCCAATGAAAATAACTTAGAACAATCAAGTTTAGGTAGCCGTAAAGACAAACCTTCATCAAAACAAAACGAAGGAAAGAAAGTCCTTGCTTATATTATCCTTGCTACATTTATTGGTAGCTTTGCCCGCTACTTCTGTCACTTTATTGCCGGTATCATTTTCTGGGGACAATATGCGCCGAAAGGTCAATCAGCTGTGCTTTATTCATTAATCGTAAATGGTAGTACAATGATTGGGTCTTATATTTTATGTACCGTTTTACTTATATTTTTATTCCTCACTTCACCACGCTTATTCAAGAGCATCAATGCTTATCAAATAAATGCAAACAAAAAGGGCGCTTAATAAGCGCTCTTTTTTCATATCGTAATATCAATTAAAAATACAATAAATGCACAAAAGAAAATAAATACCATTATACTTAGCCAATTGCTATGCACGGTTCATCTACTCCTTACATAACCTCATTTTCTAAACAAATTATACTGATTAAAGATAAAGATTAGGTAAAGATAATATGAAAATAAATTAAAAAAGCATAGATCATATTGTCTACGCTTTTTTCAATAAGTAGAAATAAAATAATACACCATCTTCTGTATTCTTTACTCCATATTCAACTTCATGCAGTTCTAAAATATTCTTTGAAATGGCAAGCCCGAGCCCTGTTCCACCTTGCGAACGCTGACGAGCTGCATCCACGCGATAAAAACGATCCCAAATTTTATCTAATTGTTCTTCTTCAATATGAGTACCTTTATTTTCAATACACACTTTTATACGATTTTTTTCATCTATTGTAGAAATAATAATATCTTCTTTATTTGGTGTATAACGTATGGCATTCGTAATGAAATTCACGATCACTTGTTCAATCCGGCCTTGATTTGCGACTACTTCAAATGGACCTATATTTTTATGAACACGAAGCTCTTTTTTCTCTATTTCTACAGAAAGTTGTTCACATATATCTTCCATTACTGTATCGATATAAAATGAATCCATTTTCATTTTATATGTGCCTGACTCAAATTTAGCTAACTCCAGCATATCCAAAATTAATGTATCCATTTTGTCTACTTCTCGTTCCATCGCTTGAAAATAATACTCCTTTTTATGCTCAGCTACTCCATCTTTTAAAATAGAAATACAGCTTTTCATAATACTCAGCGGTGTTTTTAGTTCATGCGAAACACCAGAAATGAATTCTTTCCGCGTATTTTCTAATTTTCTTTCCTTTTCAATATCTTGTTCTAGCTGTCCAATATGTGAATGGAGCTTATTGGATAATACATTAATATTTTTCGATAAATCCCCAATTTCATCTTTTGAAGTAATCGGTATTTGTTCTGTGAAATCTAAATGCGCTATTTTCTTCGTTGTATCATTTATTTTTAATAACGGCTTTGCGATTTGTTTAGAGTAATAGAACGAAGCTAGAAAAATGAGAACGACTACAAATGCAATGATGTAAATGTAGTAATCTTGCACCATTTGTACAGCTTCATCTACAGGCTGTAAAGAAGCCATCGCATATATATATGTTACGGATCCGTCTTTTTCTTTTATTGGTTTCACTAATAATTTATATTTAATATCATTTTTTTCATAGTCCATTGTTTGTATTGCATATTGTATGTGCTTGCTCTCTTTTAATAATAAATCCTTTTGAAATTCTTTTATGTTATCTAAGAATATACTATTTTTATAAATTGGATTTACAAGACCTTTTACATCGGGAAATTGGACTTTCGTAACACGCCCTCTTATGTAAACATCTGGTTCTTGGGCAGCTGGCTCCTGAACGACCGGCTGCTTTTCCTTACCAACTTGTTCTTCAGCTACTTTCTTTTTCTCCTGATCTAATTTACTCATTTTTTCCTTAAACGCTTTTTCTAACGGTTTATTAGATCCGCTTAAATTTTGCTTACCTAACGTGAAAGAGAATGGAATATAACTATCATCTTTTTTCACGCCAGAAAAATAAATTTCTTGTCCTAAAAATGGATCTGATGATTTATTATCAATCTCTTCTATATTGACGAGATTGTATAAGGGAATTTTAAATATTTGTTGTCCAAAGCTTTTTTGTTGCCTACGATCTATCGTTACCTCAAAATAAAAATCATCCGCATGTTTTAAATTTCCATTTTGATCTAATGTCGTAATCCACGTATTATTTTCTCTTAAAAAGTCTTGCTCTAGCTTCTGAATTCCTTCTGCACTTCCTACATAGTTCAAATAATTCTTTTCGAAGGAATTTAAATTCACTTTAATATCTTCCACTTTTCGATTCGCATAATATTGTTTAAAAAATATCGTTTGTCCAATAAATATCGTCGCTAAAATTAACATACATAATGCTGTTGTAAGGGTAAATAATTTTAGTACAATCCCTTTTCTCATACATTCCCCTCAAATTTATAACCTGTTCGTACTACAGTTGTAATGTACTTTGCTTTCTCTCCTAATTTATTTCTTAAATTACGAATATGACTATTAACCGTTCGATCGTCACCAGCAAATTCATATCCCCAAATTCTCGAAATGAGTTGCTCTCTTGTTAAAACAATCCCCTGATTTTTCATCAAGTACGCTAATATTTCAAATTCTGTATGAGTTAAATTAATGTCTGTTTTATCTACCGTAACAGTACGCGATGGAAAATGGACATGAATACCATGAATTGATAATGTATCATCTTCATTCTCTAAAAGTTGTTTTGTTATTTTTCTACTTTCTAACAATCGTTTCGCTCTTGCTAATAAAATTGGTGGACTATACGGCTTCGTCACATAGTCATCCGCCCCAAGTTCAAAGCCAAGTAACGTATCATCTTCATCAACACGTGCCGTTAGCATAATGATAGGAACCTCAGATGTTTTACGGATTCTTCGGCAAACGGACCACCCATCAAGTTCTGGCAACATAATATCTAAAATAACTAAATCAACCACTTCTTCTTCAAATACAACTAAAGCTTCTTTCCCATCCCTTGCTTCAAACACTACATATTGCTCACTTAAAAAATAATCTTTTAATATTTCACGCAAAATATCTTCATCTTCTACAATTAAAATGTTTTTTGCCATAACTTATATCCCCCTCTCGCTTTCAGAAACTACAATTTCATTTTGAATAACTAGCAGTTAACTTCGCCTCGATAATATATCTATCTGGCGCATCCCCTATATAATTAAATGGATAGCAAGTCGTGAGTGTTAGTATCGGTTCTTCTTTTTTTATAATAACAGTACGATCATCCGCATGGGTAATCCATGTTTTTTGAATTTCATATGTGTAAGTTTTATTATCATACTCTAAAATAAGAGTGTCTCTTTCTTTTAACTCTCCTAAATCTGTAAAGACAGTATCTCGATGTCCACTTAGTACAGTATGTCCCCCTCCAGATGGTGTTGTCGTTACATCACTAACGAACATTCCAACCCCTTTTTTCAGCGTTGCATCATCTGCTCCCCAATATATAGAAAACTTCTTTTTTATTTTCGGTATATGTAACATCGCTACCTTTTCTCCTTCTTTATGCTCTGTTTGAGAAGAAGGCACTTGAGAAGTTACGGGTGTTTCATGTGAAAGTTGATTATGTTGTATATTGTTAAGACTCTTTATTTCTTCTTCTGTCAGTTGCTGAGCAGAGCTTTTTCCTTTATACCATTCCATAGCGTAATATGATCCCATAAATAGTCCTATAGCCATCAATATGATACCGATATAATTGAGTAACTTCATTCTTCATCCCTCCATGCCAAAAATGGTAGGAATAACCTACCATTTTTAATATATGAAATTATCCCATTCTTTATAGAGCAATATTGTAATTACGCCTTAACTTTATTGCGACGATTCAAACGGAATAATGTCCCTATCCCTATAAGGCATGCACTTAATGCCATCATTGCTCCATTGTTCGATGCTGTATTTGGTAATTTTTCACCTTGTACAACTGGCTTTGCTACTTCTTTTTTTACTGCGGCATTTTTTTGCTGTTCCTTAATTGCGGCTTCTTTTTTTGTCATATCATTTTTTTCTTGTACTTGCGCTGCTTGCTTTTTCTCCGCATCACTTTTTTGCTGTATCTTAATCGCTTCTTCTTTTTTAGCTTTATCTTGCTGCAGTTGCGCCTCTTCTTCCTTCGTTACTGTTCCAGTATCCGCGCTTGCTACTGAAGAATGTCCTACTGTTAAAAGTGCCATTGTACAGATTGATAATAGTTTCTTTTTCATTTCATTTCTCTCCTTTTATACGTTTTACATCACTTCGCATCGGATGTATCACTAGAATAAACAAGAGATATAAATATAAGATGCAGATGAAATATATTTCATTTAAAGATTTCATTGTAAAAAAGGTTATCCGAAATCATCTTCGGATAACCTTTTAAAATTAATCTACACTTAAGGCCTTCTTGCCCATTTGATTATAAATACTTGCAAACCGGCTCTTACTCACTTTTACATTTTTCGTTCCATAGAACGGATCATTATAGTATACGTAATTATCATCCACTCCTGTTAAAACAACCGCATGCGTATTCATTCTTGCAGAAATTGTCTTTCCACCTGGTGTTTTCCACGTTGTAATTGGTCTTGGATTATTTAAAGCGACAGTCACCCACGTTACTACTGGTTTTCCATTTCTCACATAGTCTTCTAAAACAGAAAGATCATTTCCAGTTAAATTCGTTCCTCTTGCATATTTATCTAACAAACGTTTTAGTGGTTCGGGATTAATAGAATATCCTGGCGTATTTCCTGTCACATCACCTACAAACCCTACATCTGGATCTCCCCAAATTTGTGATGATGTTTTATAGTTCTTTAATTTCGTTTGATCAAAAGGCATTTCAAAAGCAAATACTACTTTATTTAACGAGCGACCAATTTGATGTTCTACAAGCATTTGTAAAGAAACGACTTCACAGCCATTATGCAATTCTGGGAATTGATACAGTGACGGTACGTTCAATATAACTTGACTACGATTAATATTTCCTTCATTAACCCACTTTAACCCATTACTAGTTTGAATTTGAATCCAACCACCGTCTCTTTCACCATAAACCTCGACTGTCTGTGGTGCATACCTTCCTGATACACGAGATACAAAACTTGGACTATCATAAGCAAAGAACACTTTAGATAAATACTTCGCTTCTTTTTTCGTATCCAACCATTGATAGCCTGCATATGTACGTATACGAAGCCAAGTTCCTCTTTCCTCTACAACCGTTACTGCTTGAGGCCCATAATAATCTAGTATATTCGCAGACCTGAAAGGAGCATCATAAGTAGTAAAGTCTCTATCAATCTGAACTTTTTTGTCTATTAAGCAGACCCACTTATAGCCTAAGGCCGTATAAACTTTAATCCAATTTCCTTCTCTTTCTTCAATAACCGTTACACTTTGCGGAGCATACTCACCTGAAATCCCTGAAGATAAGGATGCCTCATTATATGTCAAAAAGTTTTTATTCATATTCACTTTCTTTTCAACTAAACAAACCCACTTAAAACCAGTATCCGTATGAATTCTAATCCAGCCACCATCTCGCTCTTCATACACTGTTACTTCCCTAGGGCCATATTCCTTTGAAATTCCAGATGATAAAGATGGTCCATTATACGTAAAGAATTTTTTCGAAATGCTTATCTTCTTCATCTTCAATTCATTGTCTTTAGACTTATCTGTAACTGCGACGAGCTGTGCTGCCTCTGCACGTGTAATGGATCTATCTGGTTGCCAACGTCCTCCATCAACACCACTTGATATACCCATGCTTACTAAAATATTAATGAATTTCTCACCCCAATGATCTTTTACATCAGGAAATAATGTTGATAATTCTTCATGAACCTTTTTCTCTAGTTGATAGGCTTGTACTAACATCGTTGCCATAGCAGCTCTTGTCATTTGACCATTCGGATTAAATTTCCCATTTCCTTCCCCTTTAATGACTCCTGCCTTTTCCACAGCAGCAATATAAGGAGTTGCCCAATGATCTTGAGAGTCTGTAAAAGTTGGTTTCTCCCCCTCTTTAACTTCTAATCCTAAAATTTTCGCCATAATTGTTGCTGCTTCAGCTCTGCTTAATACTTTACTTGGTGAAAATGTTCCATCTGGCATCCCAGAAATAACTTTTTTATTAACTAAATAATATACAGACTCTTCCGCCCACCTTGGAACGTCAGGAAATGATTGTGGTGCTGCTTGCATCGTAATGGTAGCTTGTTTTAACTCTGTCTCTCTCTTTTCTTGTTCTTCTTTTTGCTTCCATTCAAGTTCTTGTTTTGCTTGTTCCTCTTTTTGTTTTAATTCAAGTTCTTGTTTTGCCTGTTCTTCTTTTTGTTTTAATTCAAGTTCTTGTTTTGCTTGTTCCTCTTTTTGTTTTAATTCAAGTTCTTGTTTTGCTTGTTCCTCTTTTTGTTTTAATTCAAGTTCTTGTTTTGCCTGTTCTTCTTTTTGTTTTAATTCAAGTTCTTGTTTTGCCTGCTCTTCTTTCTTTGTTAACTCAAGCTCTTGTTTCGTTTTCTGCTCCAATTCTAGCTGTTGCTTCTTCAATTGTTCCTGCTGTTTTCGTAATTCCTCTTGTTGCTTCTTTAGCTCTTCTTTCTTTTTTTGTTCTTCTAATTCTTCAAGTTTTTTTTCTTCTTGGCTATTATTTTCTTTTATTTCTAATGCATTCTTCTCTTCAATTTCTTCTTGTTTCTTTAATTCAGTAGTTTTTTTCTCTTCACTATTATCCCGTACTTGTAATTGGTTCTGCTCTTCAATTTCTGCTTGCATCTTTTTCAATTCATCTAATTCCTGCTGCACTTCTTCCAATTGTACTTTCTGCTCACCATCTTGTTTCAGTAACTCATCTTTTTTCCGTTTTAATTCATCTACCTTAACAAATAATTCTTTCTGCTGTTTTAAAATTTCTTCTCTTTTTTCTAATTCTATTTGTCGTTCTTTTACAGCTTCTAATTGTTGTTGCAGTTCGCTTTTCTCATTGCTCTGTATATAGGAGAAAGCTTCTATACTATTTCTCGTTTTATTTTCAATTTCCGCTAGCGAACTAGAAGGAAAGGTTAATAGATTTGTCGCTAACAAACTCGCTACTGCAATTACACTATATTTTTTCATCATACACACACCTTTTCAAATTTTATTACGATCATACTTTCATAATAAATGTAAAATGTAAGATTCCTCCATAATCATAGCAAATTTTTCCTCAAACAAAATACTTTTTTGCAAAAAAGAAAAAGAGCACTGTATGATACAATGCTCTTTTCGGGTGTGTGTCTCAATTATTTACATGTTACTTTCGCGTGATTTAGAAGTAGAATGGGCCGGAGCGATAACTAATTGTCTCGGCTCAGTTTTCTTTAAGTGATTTTTGACGTTACACTTACGACGTTGAACAACCCACGCTTTAATAGGGTTTGTCAAAATAATTTTTTGCGCTTCGTTAGGGGCCTCTTCTTCAAACCTACAACTCTCGCTCCACTTACTCCATTTCATTGTAAATTTAGAAGAAGAATGATCGTCTTCTCGATCAAACAAGTGCAAAAAATCCATTTCGCCAGCTAGCATTACGGTGTTGCTAGTTGCTAAAAAAGAAAAAGTCGTCCAACGTTTCTCCATGCCCTCCTACTCCTTTTTCACATATAGAGTGCCTAAAACTGAATTTACCTAAAATATGCTTGCCTTTTACCTTACACCCATAGTTTATCCAAAACACTACTATGCAACTATCGATTTCCCTTACAACTACCTTACATTTTTGTAAGAAACAAAAAAACCTTCACTATGCCTATGTGAAGGTCTCTTATTTCTTATCTATATGATCTTTCATATCATCAAGTCCAGCTTCTTGTAGCTGCGACATCATACCATGAGAAATTGCGCCTAATACTAAAGTCATTCCAATTAGTGAAATCCGAATCGCTGGTACATCAATTATATAAGCCAACAATCCAAGAACAATTGTTAAAAGTAATGCTTTTATAAATGTTACAGTTGTGTACTGTTTCTTCTTCATTATCATCACCCTTTATGGAAGCGTTTTCTTAATACAATTAGTATATCATATCATCAGATGATTTTGTTCGTATTTTGTAAAAAATTACTATCTCCTTTGACTTTTTCCTTTCTATCCTTTACAGTCGAAATGTTCACAAGTTTTACACTGTAGGAGGACTCCAATGAATATTGAAATAAAAGACACTTTAATTTCTGAAGAACAATTACAAGAAAAAGTAAAAGAACTAGCACTTCAAATCGAACGTGATTTTGAAGGAGAAGAAATCGTAGTAATCGCTGTATTAAAAGGATCTTTCGTATTCGCTGCTGATTTAATTCGTCACATTAAAAACGATGTAACAATCGACTTTATTTCTGCATCTAGCTACGGAAATCAAACAGAAACAACTGGAAAAGTAAAACTATTAAAAGATATCGATGTAAACATTACTGGCAAAAACGTAATTGTCGTAGAAGACATTATCGATTCTGGTTTAACACTTCACTTCTTAAAAGATCACTTCTTTATGCATAAACCAAAAGCATTAAAATTCTGTACGCTACTTGATAAACCTGAGCGTCGTAAAGTGGACTTAAAAGCTGAATATGTTGGCTTCCAAATTCCAGACGAATTTATCGTTGGCTACGGCATCGACTGCGCAGAAAAATATCGTAACTTACCATTTATTGCCTCGGTTGTAACGGAATAATCGTATAACTTAAAAAATCGATAGTACATGAAATTTATATCGGCGATTTTCAAAATATATCGACCGTATCTTAAATTATATCGGCGATTTTTCAAATATATCGACTGTAACTCAAATTATATCGGCGATTTTTTCAATATATCGACTTACCGACAATAACCGACAATCTTAGCACCCTATTAATAGGAAGAAGCTGTTCTGAAATACATCGGAACAGCTCCTTCTTTCCATTACAAAAAAACAGGGAGAGATGAAAAATGACAAAGACAAAATTTGAAAAAGTACTCCTCATCGTAAATCCAAAAGCTGGACAAGGCGACTTACATACAAATTTAACGAAAATCGTACCACCTCTTGCCGCAGCTTTTCCTGACTTACATATCCTTCATACGAAAAAGCAAGGTGATGCAACGAAATATTGCCAAGAGTTTGCTAGTAAAGTAGATTTAATTATCGTCTTTGGTGGTGACGGCACTGTATTTGAATGCACAAACGGCTTAGCACCTCTTGAAACTAGACCTACACTTGCAATCATTCCAGGCGGAACTTGCAATGACTTCTCTCGCACACTAGGCGTTCCGCAAAACATTGCAGAAGCAGCAAAACTTATCACAAAAGAACACGTAAAACCAGTTGACGTTGCAAAAGCAAATGGACAACATTTCTTAAACTTCTGGGGCATTGGACTCGTATCTGAAGTATCAAACAATATTGATGCAGAGGAGAAAGCAAAGCTTGGTAAAATTGGTTACTACTTAAGCACAATTCGAACTGTCAAAAATGCTGAAACATTCCCAGTTAAAATCACTTATGACGGACAAGTATATGAAGACGAAGCTGTTCTTGTCATGGTTGGAAACGGTGAATATCTTGGCGGTATCCCATCCTTTATTCCGAACGTAAAATGTGACGACGGAACACTTGATATTTTCGTAGTCAAATCAACAGGCATTCAAGCGTTTAAAGATTATATCGGAAAGAAACTATTTGAAGACTCAAATGAAAATGACATCTTCCACGTAAAAGCGAAATCCATTCATATCGAAACAGAAGAAGAAAAAGAAGTAGATACAGATGGAGAAAGCTCACTGCATACACCTTGTCATATTGAAGTATTACAAGGGCACTTTACGATGATTTATAATCCTGCGGTTGTGTAATACAAAAAGACGAGCTAAAGTTTTAACATTTTAGCGCGTCTTTTTTATTACAAAGATATTTCAATATGAATTTTCGTAATCAAACTCCACCCAATTTTTCCAGTGCGTATTAGCATCCTTCTTCACAATAATACTTGGATCTTTCTTCTCTATTGCAGCGGCTACTGATTGGAAGAATTCATTTTCACTTACTTTCTCTTCCTCAACATGTTGCCATTCTTCCGTTTCATACGCTACTTCCCAGTTGCCTTCTAAATCAAACTCTTCTAAAATCTCTTCTTTACTCCACCACAATAAATTTCGTGCTTCATTATTAGTAGCAAGCATACGCATGAAGTATGTTGGATAAGAATCTGTCGTTTTTACTTCTATTCCATTATTCACATAATCCTCTTCTGTAAATTCATACTCAAAATGATGATCACGAATTTTCACACTGTCATTATAAATATTTGGCATAAATTCACCTTCATCATCAAACAACTCATACTCTCCATCATTTAATTGTAAAATACCATCATCACCAATTGAATGATTTATTCTATCACCGTATACTTGAATATCATTACATACACCTAATGATCCTACACCGACAACCTGAAATACCATTAACCAATCTTTATTATCTTTAAAGAAAAGAGAGAATTTCACTTGTGAAATATCCATATATTCATTATCAAAGGCAGGAAATTCATAGTTACTTTGCTTTTTATCTAATAGTTTCAAAATATCTTTTTGCATCTGTAGCATCTTCACCTCTATATAAATTTTTCAAATTTACTAGAGTATAACATAGCTATACTTACCTCTGACATTATAATAATCCTACTTAAAAATAGCAGAATGGTCTATTTGCATCCTCTAGTTATTTTTAGATACAATTAAGAAAAGAAGCACCTTCATATAAGGGAGAGGGCATACTTTGTTCAACCAACAATTAGTGAATTTACGCATTGATTTTGCATTTAAACAATTGTTTGGTACGAATGGTAGTGAAGATATTCTCATTGCCTTTTTAAACGCGATGTTACAAGAGTCTTTAGAGTCACCTATTGCTTCTCTACAATTAGAAGATCCACATTTACACCGAGAACACGCAAATGATAAATTATCAATTCTAGACATTTCAGCAACATTAGACACAGGGACAAAAGTAAATGTAGAAATACAGCTTAATAATAATCACGATATGATGAAACGCAGTTTATCCCACATTAACGGGCAGTAAGACCCCCACCTCAAAATTCAGCGGAAGCAAAGAAGTTAGGTGGGGAATCAACTGCCCGTAAAAGTCCGATTGGTTCAACTAATAATCAGTGGGGGATGAACAAAACCCCCACTGATTAAAGTTTCACTTTATATTATTGGGGAAAATTATACACATCTCAGTTACAAAAAGGTATGCCCTACAGTGCACTTCGTAAAACCATCACCATTAATTTATTGAACTTCATAATGTTTTTAGATCACAAAGAATTTCATACAAAGGGCACATTGTGGAATACACAACAACAGAAACTCTTGAGTGATGACATAGAAACTCACATTGTAGAAATTCCAAAGTTAACAGAACAGTGGCATGAAGAAAAAGTAAATCCGTGGAAAGACCCATTTGCTCGTTGGCTTTTATTGCTTTCAGCAAATGAGGATGAGCACTTAACTAAACTATTGGAGGATATTGCTATGAACCAAGACCCTATTTTACAAAAAGCAATAAACAAATGGGAACGTATGAGTCAAGATTCCTCTTTCCGACAAGCCTATGACGCAAGGGAGAAAGTTTTAATGGATGAAGCAGCAAAATTCGCCCACGCAGAGACAGAAGGTATAAAAAGAGGCATGGAAAAAGGTATGGAAAAAGGTATGGAAAAAGGCTTAGAACAAGGTATAGAAAAAGGTCGAAAAGAAGGAGTTCAACAGGGAAAAATCCAAATGATTAAAAGTATGTATGATCTTGGTATACCACTTGAGACGATTGCTAAGGCAAGTAAATTAAGTGTACATGATGTTGAACGAATTTTAGAAAATAAATAATGATAAAAAGCGAAAGAGAACATAATTTTCACTATGCTCTCTTTCTCTCTTTTCTATTTACTAACGATCCCAAAATAAGCACGAACCGTCAACAAATAATAACCAATATAAATAACACTATACACGCCGATGCTAATTAACAACGGAACTGCAATTTCATACGGAAGTACTGTCGCTAATCCTGTTAATGCAAATAAAGTGTGTAATATGCCAACTACTAAAGGAATGAAGAAAATAAATCTCATTTGTTTTGCGATTGCCCTTTTCATTTCTTTTTTCGTGACACCTAGTTTTCGAAGAACAATGTAACGCTCACGATCTGCATGTGCTTCTGTTAATTGCTTGAAGTAAATGATAGACCCTGTTGCGAGTAAAAATACAAGTCCTAAGAACATACCACTAAACATCATTAAACCTGATACCTCAATACCATCACGGAAAATAGTATAGAAATCACTGAATTGTTCTTTACCTTCTGCATCTTCTTCCGGTATTACTTTCTTTAAATTCTCCGTTAATACTTTACTATTTCTTTCATCTTTCACATCAATATTTTTTACAGTATGAGAGCCAATTGTCTTCTTTGCTTGCTCATATACTTCGTCGGGAACAACAACTAGAAGTTCATATAAGTTTGTAATGTTTTTTGCTTGTACATCTTTCACTTGTACTGGTGCTACTTCTTCAATTGGGAATGTAGCTTTTCGATTTTTATATACCCCACTATCTCTCTTACCTTCACTGTACATACCATCAAATGCATACAATTCGTTCTTCTTTAAATCTAAAGTTTCTTCATTTAAATATTTTGCAATTTTATTAAATGATGATTGTGCGATAAGTTCTGTTGTTCTTGATTGTAATGAAGTTCCATCACCGTATTTTCCTACTACTTTTACTGTCTCTAATTCATATTGATGAATGACTTCATTCTTTCCTTCTTTTAAAATCCCACTCACCTTACGATCCAATTCTATATCTTTCTTTTCATATGAATAACTAACTGGGTGATATTTCTTCGCCTGCATATATGTGTTGTAATACATCGTAACAGACATTCCAACCGCTGTTAACGTTACTGCGCTTAATACAGCAATTGTCGCTAACGATTTTGCATTTCCTTTAATGCGGTATAGTAATTGAGATGTCGTCACCATTTTCATTCCATTATAAAATGAAGATTTTATATCTCGCGCTCTTTTTAATGCAAAAACAGTAAAGAACCTAAATAATAAATACGTTCCAAGTACTGTTGCTAATACAATATAAAGCGCAAGTGGCATAAAGTTATCGTTGCTTGCATTTTTAATAGCCGTTACTGACAAGAAATAACCTGATCCAATTAATAATAAAGACATGATAGCCATTATTTTAGAATCTTTTGGCATAACTTCGCCTTCGTTATCTGCACGAAATAGCTCGATTAACTTAAATTGATAAATAACGCGGTATCCTTTAAATGACGTATATAAAATAATGAAACAAAAAATAACTGCCGTATCTATAATCGCTCCAATTGGTACTTCAAAATGAACATTTACATGTAGCTCTAACATATTTACAAGTAGCTTTAGGAATCCTTTTGAAAGTAAGCTACCAATTACAGTTCCGATTACTAACGATAATAAACCCATTAACATATTTTCATAAAAAAGCATTTTACCTATTTCTTTCTTTCGAATACCGAGTAAAGAATAAAGACCTATTTCCTTCTTACGCTTTCGTGTAAAGAAACCATTCGAATATATAATAAATACCGCAACGAAAATAATGAGCATAACACTCGCGAGCTGGAATCCTCGTCCGATGTTATCTCCAGCTTCACTTATTTGTGAATTGTATTGCAACGCCTTAAACGTAAAATAAATGACGATGCTAAAAATCATAGAGGCAAAGTATATAAAATAATCTTTAAAATTTCGTTTTATATTACGAAGTGCAATACTAGATAAGCTCATTTGTCGCACCTCCAGATATGGAAGACATCATATCAATAATTTGCTGGAAGAACTGTTTTCGTGTCATCCCTTTACGATGTAACTCTTTATATAACTTTCCATCTTTAATAAATACAACACGTTTACAATAACTTGCCGCAAACGCATCATGCGTTACCATTAAAATCGTTACAAGATCTTTTTCATTTAATGTCTTCATACTTTCTAATAAATCCGTCGCTGACTTTGAATCAAGCGCACCAGTTGGCTCATCTCCAAAAATCATACTTGGACTTGTTACAATTGCCCTTGATGCTGCGCAGCGTTGTTTTTGTCCACCGGATACTTCATACGGATACTGATTTAAAATATGATCTATTCCAAACTTCTTCGCGATCTTCTCAACGCGAGATTCTACTTCTTTCGCCTTCACCTTTGACAAAGCAAGTGGCAATGCAATATTTTCTCGTACCGTTAACGTATCTAATAAGTTATAGTCTTGAAAAATGAACCCTAAATGATTACGGCGAAAGAGTGCCAATTCATCATCATTCATCTTCACAATATCTTTTCCATCAATTAAAATCTCACCCTTTGAAGCCGTATCAATAGTAGAAAGAACATTCAAAATTGTCGTCTTACCAGAACCAGATGGTCCCATAATACCGACAAACTCTCCTTCTTTCACCTGCAGATGAATATCTTTCAACGCTTCAAACGTATTCCCGCCTGTATTATATATTTTCGAAATCCCTTTCGCTTCTAACATCGTTTTCATCTATCTGTACCTCCTGTTATAATTCTTGCTGTTCGTTTTAAGCAACAGAATTCAGTATAGATGCATTTTCTTAACAAATAGTAATGGGGTTTCTTAATATTTTCTTAAAAGAAATGTAATAACCATAAAAAATTCTGCAGTTGTTACACTGCAGAATTTCAAATGTTTAATAAATGGATTAAGCTAAACATGTTCGTTGTGGCCTTTTACCTTCTTTAAAAGATTACATTACATTTCGAACAAAAAGGAGCAGAATTCCCTTTTCTAATTTTCGCATCACATTTTGGACAATATACGTATCGTTCTTCTATCTTTTGTCGTTCTATCATATGTAAAGATACTATCCTCATACTACACATAATCCCAATTAATATAAGACTAACAACGAGTAGCATTCCTCTCACTCCTCCCCTTTAAATTTTACCATAAAATAATAAACCCGATTCTCTCATCGAGAATCGGGTTTATATTTACAATCCTAACTTTGCCTTTGCACCGTCAGGAATTATTTCTTCTTCTATTTGTACCTTATCGTGCACAGACTTTCCTCTCGTAATTACATGCCAGTATGAACCTTTTTGCAATGTATCCACTCCATCAATTGTTATCTCTTTTTCGTTTCCATCCTTATCATATGTGTTCACTGTGTATACACGGCCTTTATTTCCACCTAAATCTTTTCCATCGTTATCAATTACGGCATAACGATATTCTAATTTAAGAAACGGGTTCATGGAATCTACTGTAGCACTCCCACTTAATAAATATGCCGCTCCTGCGACGATAACAAGTAATGATCCAAAAATAAATCTTTTCATTTATATTCCGCCTTTTATTATGTTTTCTTGAGAACATTTCTAAGTATAGAGCGCATTTCTTAATAAAAACTCGTACTGTTTCTTAACTTTTTCTTAATGTAGAAGAAATGTGGCGTTACATCTAGGTACATGAAATTATATCGACGATTTTTCAAATATATCGAACACAACTCAAAATATATCGACGATTTTTCGAATATATCGACGTTTCGACAAGGAATATCGACTTACCGACAAAAACTGACAGTAGAAACAACAAAAGAGGCTGTCCAAAAATATATTTTGGAACAGCCTCCGCTACTTACTCACTACTGCACTTCTTTTTACATAAAACAAACTACCAATTAAAACGACAATTACGCCAAAATATACGCCATACTCTATCGCAACTGCTACAATTCTTTCAATATGTTGTCCGAATAAAGAACCGAGCACAAAATAAATGAGCGTCCAAACAAATCCTGTCGTATAGGAATACAAAGCATATATCCGAAATGACATGTTATTCATTCCAACTACATACGGTACAATATGTCTTACAACTGGTATGAAGTAACTTGTAACTAACGCATAATGACCATATTTCTCTACCATTTGTTGAGATTTCAAAAGATATTTTGCCTTTTTCTTTTTCATTAGTTTATGAAGTACTTTTGTACCAAATATTTTCCCTAGTATATAACCTAAAGAAAGTCCGGATACAACTCCTAAATACGTTAATAAAAATGCAGGAATGATACTTAATATCCCTAGTGAAGAGACAAATCCGCCACTCATTACAATCATTTCGTCTGGAATTGGCATACCGATAATACCTAACCATAAACAGAAAAATAATGCCCAATAACCGTATTGTTCAATATAAGATAATAATTCATGTAATTCCATTATGCATACGCTCTCCTTAGTTCTTTTTTACAACTAAAGACGTAGGCTGGCGGGAAATTGAGCCACACTTTCTCTAGCGTAATTTCAGGAAAGAAATGCTGTATAAATCCTTTTTTCACAAGTGAATATTGAAATGTAATAAATTCACCATTCTCATGTATCGCTTCCATTACATTGTTTAAAATACGCTTTGAAACTTCTTCTGGTAAAGAGGTAAAAGGTAATCCCGATAAAACGTAATCCACGTATTCTATATGGAACTCTTCCATATACTTCTTTATATTTTCAGCTGAACCATGTACAACAATGACGTTCTGCTCATTTTTAAACTTTCTCTTTAACTCTTTGCAAAACACTTCATTAATTTCAATAAGAAGAAATATTGTTTCCTTCTTCTTTCTTTTCATAATTTCCTTCGTAAAAACCCCTGTACCAGGCCCTAATTCTACGATACATTTCGCCTTATTAAAATCAATTACATCGACCATTTTCTTTGCTAATATTTTTGAACTTGGCGCAATTGCACCAGTATGTTTCGGATGTTTAATAAATTCGTGTAAGAATGTTATGAGTTGCATATAAACCTCTCCTCATTCGTTCGATAGTTTTTAACTTGTTTTTAAGTATAACTATCGTTTCTTAACAAAAATTGAGGAGATTTCTTAAGATTTTATGAAGAATGAAACATTTCGTATTCCATATATAAATACCTCTTTTATATTTATTAATTTAGTATAATAGATATAAAAGGACTTTTATGGAAGGTACCATCACTACGTCTATTTTCATACAACATCTGAGGAATATTATTTGTAAATCACCTTTCATTATTATCCAATATATGTAATCCTTTTCGTATAACAATAAAATTCAAATAATAAAAACTTTATACTTTATAGAAACAAATGTAAATCTAATTAATATGTAATATCTCAAAACGATTGAAAAGGAGAAAATAATGAATAATTCCATCGATATACAGCACTTATGCGATCTTGTACATAGCACTTTTCATGTACCCGTTCAATTTTTATCTACTAATAAAAAAATTGTATATGAATCTACTTCTCATACGATTGTTAGTCCGTTTTATTCTTCTAAAGAGGAACATCTGAATGAAATTTATCAAGAAAATGCTCCTTGTAATTTTCCAATTTTCAAAGGGAATAAATATCTTGAGAATTTCATTAGCATTCATATAACAAAACATGAACATATAAAAGGAACAATTATAATCGGCCCTACTACTTATCCAAAAGTATCAGATGAAATGGCGATTAAACTTATGAAATATTTTAACTGTACGAATAACATGCAACAAGGAGTAGACTACTATCAATTTCTACCTGAGATTAAAAAAAGCACACTAATTGATATAAGTATTTGGTTACATTACGTCATTTTTAATGAAAAATTAGATCGCGATATTATTTGGAAAAAAAATAAATTGCTCGAAGACGTTTCTTATAAAATCGTAAATCCTGATCTATACATTTCAAAACGTCTTCGGCATGATCCGCAACATTATGACATATCATTGGAACGTAAATTTTTTTCTGCAATTAAAGAAGGCAATAAAGAAAAAGTCATACAATATGCATATTCCTTCCCGCAAGAAGATTCAGCAATTTCATCTAAAGGAGATCAACTGAGAAACCAAAAAAATAATGGCATTATCGCCATTACGCTAGCTATTCGATATGCGATAGATGGTAATCTTCCATCACATATTGCTTTTTCACTCGGTACTTTATATATTCAAACCATTGAAAAACTAGACAACATGTATTCCGTAAATAGATTAATTGAAGATGCATTATGTACTTTTGCAGAACGTGTGAAGGAATATAATAATCAAGCATATTCTAATTCCATTACTACATGCTTAAATCATATTCACAAACATATTTACGATGAAATAACTCTCAATGATCTTGCTAACCTTTTACATATTTCCCCTACTTATTTATCAAAGCTATTTAAAAAAGAAGTGGGAATCCCTTTAAGTGAATACATTCAGAGAGAACGAGTAGAAGAAGCAAAAAAGTTATTAACATTAACGACCTATCCTTTATCAGATATTTGTGCCTGGCTTAATTTTAATGATCAAAGTTATTTCACAAGAGTCTTCAAAAAAATTACGAGTATGACTCCTAGACAATATCGTGCAAATCATACTGTAATATAAAATAAAACTTTAATCAGTCGGAGTTTTGCTCATCCCTCACTGACTATTAATCCTCCCTCTACCTAACTGCTTTGCTTTCGCTGAATTTTGAGGTTAGGATCTTAAGCGGTATAAAAATGCTTTCCTAATAGAAGGTGAGATAGTTAGCATACTAGCTCACCTTCATTCATTTATTCTTCTTCATCCAAATTCACCTTAATAAAGTTTTAATCCCATTCAAAAAAGTACAAGAATGACAAATAATTACTATAAATAAGTGAATGAATTTGATAATTTTTTAGTGCTAAGCAAATTCGACTCCCAATCAGACATAATAAAACTAACACAAGGTACTTCTGAATAATCAGTAGTAGCTACTTCCATAGTGATTACCCTTCCTATATAGAAAATATATTGTTAGGAGAATAGAAAGCATGAGTAGTACAAATATATCAAAACCGGTTCAATTGACTATTATGTCTAAACAATCTGCTGACATGAAAGGATCGCGAAAAGCATCACCATACGATGATAGAGAAAGAATTGAAGATACTTTATTACGCTCATTCATTTCAGAAAAAGAAATATTGATCACTTGTTATAAAGATGGTTATTTCCCTACAAGCTATATGACTGTAATTGAATTAAATCCTTTAAAACGTTCTTTAATTTGCATAGATGCCTTTGACCGAAAACATACTTTTAGTTTCATCGACATAATCGATGCACGTTAATTATCTCTTCATTATAATTAGATCGTAAAAAAGCCATTCACCTCATAAAAAATGAGGTGAATGGCTTTTTTATTTTCTCACAGCTTCACTTATTATTTCGCACTCACAATCTTATAATAAGAACGAACTGTTAAGAAGTAATATCCGATATAAATAGCGCCGTATACTCCAATACTAATTAGGAGTGGGATCATGATTTCATACGGTAATATGTTCCCTAAACCTTTTAGTGCAAACAAGCTGTGCAAAATTCCGATTACTAACGGAATAGCGAAGATAAAGCTTACTTGTTTTGCGATAGCTTTCTTCATTTCTTGCTTCGTTACACCAACTTTATGAAGGACAATGTAACGATCACGGTCAGCACTTGCTTCTGTTAATTGTTTAAAGTAAATGATTGAGCCTGTCGCTAATAGGAAGACTAATCCTAAGAATAACCCAATAAACATCATTAAGCCTGTCGTTTCAAGCCCCATTTGGAATCCTGTATAGAAATCGTTAAATGGTTTTAAAATTTCTGATTCACCAGCTGGCATAACGCTTGCTAATTTCGCTGTTAACTCTTTACTATTTCGCTCACCTTTTACATCAATATTTTTTACAGTGCGCGTTTCGTTTACTTGTTTCGCCTGCTCATATGTTTGATCAGGAACGATTACAAATAGTTCATTTAAGTTTGTAATACTTCTACTATTTACACCTTTAATCTTTAACTCTTTCGATTCATTTCCAACAGGGAATACAGCTGTATTTCCTGTGTAAAGAGGACCAAAATCAAGTGTTTCAATATATAAGCTATCATATACAAAAGCTTCATTCGCACTTAAATTTACAGGTTCTATATCTAAATGTTTCGCGATTGTATTAAAGTTTGATTGAGAAATAAGCTGGTACTGCTTCGTCACATTATAGTGTGTGTTCAGAACTTGATCCGCTCTTTCACCTTTAAATGTTCCTTTCACAGGAATCATTTCAACTTCTGCTTCATATGTCACTGGATGATTCTTCTTTTCTCCAGCAAGTATTTCATTTACTTTTTTATCTAATGCTGTATCTTTTTTCTCATAGGAATAACTATACGGCGCAGCCACCTTTGATTGCGTGAATGTGTTGTAATACATCGTAACTGACGTACCAACCGCTGTTAATGTAACTGCACTTAAAATAGCGATTGTCGCCAGTGATTTCGCATTTCCTTTAATACGATATAGTAACTGCGATGTCGTTACCATATTCATACCATTATAAAATGCTGACTTATTATTTCTCGCACGTTTCAATATAAATACTGTGAAGAACATGAACAATAAATAAGTTCCTGCTACTGTCGCTAATAAAATGTATAATGCAACGACCATAAAGTCTGCATACATAACTGCTTTCATGTACATTAGCGCTAAGAAGTAACCTGAACCGATTAAGAAAACTGAAATGAATGCCATAATAACAGAGCCCTTCGGCATTGCTTCTCCTTCACGTTCTGCACGGAAAAGTTCAATTAGCTTGAATCGATAAATTAAACGATATCCTTGAAGTGATGTATATAAAATAATCACAAAGAAAATAATTGCTGTATCAATAATGGCAGCCATCGGTACTTCAAAATGAACATTTAAATTTAATCCCATCATATTTACTAATAACTCAAGGAATAATTTTGAAAGGACACTACCAATCGCAATTCCGATAATTAAAGACATTAACCCCATTAACATATTTTCATAAAAGAGCATTTTACCAATTTGTCTTTTACGAATACCTAATAATGAATATAAGCCAACTTCTTTTTTACGTTTACGTGTAAAGAATCCGTTCGAATATATAATGAACACCGCTACGAAAATGATAAGCATCACACTGGAAACTTGGAATGCCCCGCTAATTTTTTTAGAAGCTTCCGCTGCTTTTTCCATTTGTGAATTATATTGCAGTGCTTTAAATGTAAAGTAAATAACGATACTAAAAATCATAGATGCAAAATATACAAAGTAGTCTTTAAAGTTCCGCTGTATGTTGCGGAGGGCAATGCTAGATAAGGTCATCAGCCATACCTCCGGAAATAGAAGACATTACGTCAACGACTTGTTGGAAGAACTGTTTACGCGTTAACTCGCCGCGGTGCAATTCTTTATATAACTCACCATCTTTAATGAAAATAACTCTTTTACAGTAACTTGCCGCAAACGCATCATGCGTTACCATTAAAATTGTAGAGTTATCATATTCATTTAGCGACTTCATACTTTCAAGTAAATCTGTCGCTGATTTCGAATCAAGTGCTCCCGTTGGCTCGTCCCCGAAAATCATACTTGGATTTGTAACGATTGCACGTGATGCCGCACATCTTTGCTTCTGTCCACCAGATACTTGATATGGGAACTGACTTAAAATATGATCAATACCGAATTTCTTTGAGATTTCAAGAACACGACGATCAATCTCACTCGCTTTCACCTTTGATAACGCAAGAGGTAACGCAATGTTCTCTTTTACAGTTAACGTATCTAATAAGTTATAATCTTGGAAAATGAAACCTAAATGATCGCGGCGGAATAACGCTAACTTATCATCATTCATTTTCACAATATCTTTTCCATCAATTAAAATTTCACCGTTCGTCGCATTATCAATTGTAGAAAGAACGTTTAGTAAAGTCGTCTTACCAGAACCAGAAGGTCCCATAATTCCAACGAACTCACCTTCTTTTACTTGTAAGTTAATACCTTTTAACGCTGCAAATTTATTACCACCCGTGTCATATACTTTTTCAATATTTTTTGCTTCTAACACTGTTTTCATCTCGACATCCCTCATTTCATCTATTCTCTATTTTCACTATATACATTCTCTACTTTTTCCACTATCGATGTTTCTTACACAAACATGACAGTTATGTAAGACCAGTAAGCAAAGAAATCAAAATTTAACCTAATGAATCAAAGTACTTTGTTACTATAACATTGGGATATCATGCCATCCATTCATTCTCCTTACAGGAACATTACAATTTTGTAAGGTACAAAATGTACCCTACAAAGTTGTGCACGAAATGTCGGATGGAGCTATTTCGTTCCTGCTATTCTATGTACAGAGGAGGTCATCATATGGATTCACTTAAAAATATGAATGCTGCAATGCACTATATTGAAAACAACCTAACAAATGAAATTAATTTTAAAGAAGTTGCGAAGCTAGCTTACTGCTCGGAATATCATTTCAAAAGAATGTTTTCTTTTCTAGCTGGCATATCACTATCAGAATATATTCGTTGTAGACGTCTGACTCTCGCTGCTTTTGAACTAAAAAATAGCGATGCAAAAGTCATTGATGTCGCTATCAAATATGGATACAACTCACCAGATTCATTCTCTCGCGCCTTTCAAAACTTACACGGCATAACACCTTCAGAGGCCCGAAATAGTAGTCATTCCTTAAAAGCCTATTCACCAATGACCTTCCAATTATCCATCCAAGGAGGAAACGAAATGAACTATCGAATTGAAGAAAAAGAACCATTTCGAATTATAGGTATTACAAAACGAGTACCGATTGTATTTAACGGTGTAAATGAAGAAATCGCTTCTATGTGGAAAAGTTTAAATCCAAAGTCCATTCAAACGTTAAAGTCACTTTCAAACATGGCACCGAATGGAATCATTAGTGCTTCTACTAACTTTTCTGAAGGCAGAATGGATGAAAAAGGCGAACTCGATCACTACATTGGAGTAGCCACAACGAAAGATTGTCCAGAGCAATTCGCGCAACTTGAAGTCGCAGCTTCAACGTGGGCTATATTTGAAGCTGTCGGCCCATTTCCTGAAACATTACAAAACGTATGGGGCCGTATTTATTCCGAATGGTTTCCTTCCTCAAACTATGAACTAGCGGAAGGACCGGAAATATTGTGGAATGAACAGAAAGATACATCCTCTCCAAACTTTAAAAGTGAAATTTGGATACCGGTTTTGAAGAAGTGATAAAAAAACAAAGCAGCTTTTCCTTGAAAGGAAAAGCTGCTTTGTTTACATTTTTAGTTCTTTTTTATAAGCAACATAAGAATATCCCATCGTTAATCCTACTGCCCCGACAATAATTCCAATGATTAGGAAACCTTTCCACGCTACGGGGGCAAAAATACTTAAAATCATAATAACCCCTAATACAACAAACACTTTTCCGCTAAAACGGTGTGTCTTTCTCCATACTTCCTCGTTACTTAATGTCCACGGTGTTTTTATACCTACAAAGTAATTTGGTTTACATTGTGGTAAATAGTTACCTATAACTATAAATAAAAGACCAACAAGAATATGCGGTGTACTATTCATTGGAATTTCATAACCTAATCCAGCTCCAATTCCAATGATATTTACTAAAAATAATAAGATCAATACACTATAATTTATTACATTATACCCCTTAGAAAACTTATCATAATTCTTATACTTCGGATCTATCTTAGGCAATACAGTCAATAAAGCATATATAAAAACCATAATTGCCACATCAAAAATCATACCTCCCATTTTAGACATATGTCCATCTACTTCACCCGAAACATTCCAGTGACTCGGAACTTCTTCTGGTAAATTCGGCCAAGCAACGCACCATGCAATAATCGTTAAAGCAATTAATAATAACGGAAATACATGTTTTCTCATTTCCCCTCTTCCCCCTTATTCGTAAACGTAAACACCCAAGTTAACAAATCTTGAAAGACAGTTGTGTTTAAAGAGTACACAACGAATTGGCCTTTCTTTTCATCTTGAATAAGTTCAGCATTTTTAAGTGCGCTTAAGTGGTGTGAAATACTTGGTTTTGTCATATTGAAATGTTCAGCAATCTCACCAGCGGTTAGATCACCTTCTTTTAATAAGTCTAAAATTTTTCGCCTTGTTGGATCTGCTAATGCTTTGAATGCTTGATTCAATGTCTTTCTTCCTTTCACTAATTAGACATTTAGATATTTATCTAAATGTTAAAATATTTTCAGTTAATTGTCAATTATATACGAGGCCCTTTTTACTTTCTCTGCTTTTGACCTATACTGTTTATTAGCTTATCTTTCAACATAATGAAAAGACTTGAAACACATGATACACTATATCTACAATTGTTTTTTTAGGAGGAATATACATATGTATAAAATTTTAATCGTTGAAGACGATCCAAATATTTCATCATTACTACAATCTCACATTCAAAAATATGGCTATGAGGCTGTTGTTGCAGAGAATTTCGATGATATTATGGAATCGTTTAACGCTGTGAAACCACATCTTGTTTTACTTGATGTAAACTTACCAAAATTCGATGGGTTCTACTGGTGCCGCCAAATCCGTCATGAATCTACTTGTCCTATTATTTTCATTTCAGCGCGTGCTGGTGAGATGGAGCAAATTATGGCGATTGAAAGCGGTGCGGATGATTATATTACAAAACCGTTCCACTATGACGTTGTAATGGCAAAAATTAAAGGTCAATTACGCCGTATTTACGGTGATTATGCACCAAACATTTCTGAACGTATCGTTGAAGTAGAAGGATTAAAATTATTCCCTGAACGTCCAGAAATTCATTTTGGATCTGAACAAGTTCTTTTAACGAAGAAAGAAGCCATTTTAGCCGAAATGTTATTATCTAAATTCCCTCGTACAGCGAGCCGTGAAGATTTGTTAGCTGCGCTTTGGGATGACGAGAGCTTCGTTGAAGAAAACACATTAAACGTAAACATTACGCGTCTTCGTAAAAAGTTCAATGAGCTTGGTATTGAAAATGCTATTGAAACAGTGCGCGGACTTGGGTATCGTTTTAACGCAACTTGGAGTGAATAAGCATGAAGCTATTTCTACGTGATCATTTTGCATTTTTTCTACTGTACGTATTAAACTTCGGTATCATTTTCGTTCTTTATGATGCAGTAGATGGATTTCAAAATAATAAATTTTACTTCGTCGTTTTAAGCTTATACTTATTTATTTGTTTCCTCGCTTACCGTTACGTTCGTAATCGTAGAATGTACCATAGATTAAGTGAACAACCAGAAAAAATGGAAGATGCATTTATTGAAAGAGCAACTGCTCCGATGCCTCACGGTGTAAATGAACTCGTGCGCACGCAGTATCGCCTATTCCAAAAAGAACTACAATCGTACGAAGTAAAACAACAAGAACATCAATTATTCATTAACCACTGGGTGCATCAAATGAAAACGCCCGTTTCTGTTATGCAACTTATGGTACTCGAAATGGAAGATGAACATTTAATTCCGAAATTCAAAAAAGAATTAGAACGTCTAAACCAAGGGCTTGATATGGCTTTATACATGGCAAGGTTAAATAACTTCCATGAAGACTTCCATGTTGAGACGATTTCATTAAAAGATACGGTAACGAAAAACATTAATGGATTAAAAGAACTATTTATCCGAAACGGAGTCTTCCCTGTTTTAGAAGTTCATTCTGATTTACAGGTTGCTTCTGATGCGAAATGGCTAAAATTTATCATCTATCAGTTAATGACAAATGCCGTTCGTTACTCTGGTGAGCGCGGCAAGAAAGTATTCTTATCCGCTTATCGAAACGGAAAAGATATTATTTTAGAAGTTCGTGATGAAGGTGTTGGTATTCCGCAAGAAGATATTCGACGAGTATTCGAACCGTTTTACACTGGGAAAAACGGTCGTACATTCGGAGAATCTACTGGTATGGGACTTTATATCGTAAGTAAAATTTGTGATTATTTAGGTCACTCTGTCAAACTAGATTCTGAAGTTGGGAAAGGAACGACGATTAAAATCATCTTCCACAACGCTGCAAATAATCAATCAGAACATACGGAGAAGGTGACCGAAGCATGATCGTAACATATGCTAGCAAAATGTATGAGAACTTACTCTCATACATTTTTTGCAATAAAACTACATATTTGTCTTCTAGCGGGAGGTACGTATTATGACATTTTGGCAGTTTGCCTTTAAAAATGTAACACGTAATTCCAGAGCTTATTTTGCTTATTTCGTAAGCAGTTCCTTTTCGATTGCTGTTTTCTTTTCGTTTGCTGTTTATTTATTTCATCCTAAATTACAAAATTTCAGTATGATCTCAGAAATTTCAGGATTAATGATTTTTTCAGAAGTTATCATTGTCTTGTTCTCGTTCTTCTTTCTACTTTATTCAATCGGATCGTTTTTAAAAGTTCGGAAAAAGCAATTTGGTGTGTTAACCGTTTTAGGTATATCAAAAAAGCAATTACATCGACTCATTTTCACTGAAAATATGTTAATTGGTATTTTATCTATCTTTTTCGGCATGCAGTTTGGACTTGTCTTTTCGCAATTTTTCTTATTAGTAACAGCGAAAATTACATATCTACCAGGACTATATTTATATTGGCCAACGAATGCTTTTATTTTAACAACAATTGTATTTCTCAGTCTCTTTATCGCCGTATCTTCATTTACACCAATGCTGATTCGTACGAAAAGGGCGGTAAACCTTTTAAAAACGAATAATAGTGGGAAACAAAAAGAAAGAAAACCATCCATATTCATCTCTCTATTTGGTGCGATTTGTTTATTAAGTGGTTATATTTTAGCTGCAAATCCTAAATATTTCTTCTCAATAAACCCACAAGTAGGCGTTATATATATGGTTTCAAGTATTTTTGTGATCCCATCACTTGTGACAGTTGGGACATATTTTTTCTTTTCTCAAATTAGTTTCTTACTTATTTATATTTTAAAGAAAAGAAGAAAGTTTTATATGAAACGAATTAATATGCTGTGGATTTCGGATTTAGCAAGCCGCATCCGAACGAATATTAATATGTTGTTTATTGTAGCGATGCTATCTACAATCGCTTTCACAATGATTACGTTCCTATATGGGGTCGGAAAGTTTACAAAGCTAGAGGTTACGCGAAGTTCACCTTTTCCATTCTCTTATTTTTCTTATGACGCAAATCCTTTTGTGAATGATCATTTAAATTGGCTTGAACAACAATTACGAAAAGAGAATTTCTCTTATAAAAAAATAAAAGCTGATTTATATGAAACACCACTGAAAGAAGATGAAGGCATAACAGCTTATAATGACATATACGCAATAAAACAAAGTGACTATAATAAACTCGCAGCTTCCCTGCAAATGAAACAACTATTCATGAAAGATAATGAAGCATATGTCTTAACAGGTAGCGCTTATGTAACATTATTCAGCGAATTTGAGCCAAGCTACAATAGAAAGTCTATTACACTTTCTAGTACAAATACGCAATTACAAGTAAAGGGCTATGAACAAGTAGGGGCCATTCCATCTAACTTTTCATACCAAACTTTAATTTTACCTGACGCTGTTGTAAACAACTTACCAAATACAACAAAACACGTAACAGCGTACAATTATAACGTACAAAATTGGGAAAAGACTTATGAAATTGCTGATGATTTTATGAAAAAAATACAAAGAGATCGACAGAAATTCCAATACGAAGGCCCTCTTATTCGCTCCTATGAATCAGCAGGTTCATTATACAGAATCACATCTGGTAGTGCCGCGTACTTCCTAATCGGGACATTCTTAGGTGTCATTTTCTTTATTGGAGCAGGGAGCGTTCTTTACTTCCGAATGTATACAGATTTAACGAACGAACAAGAAAAGTATGTAGCAATTTCAAAAATTGGGGTAACAGGTGCAGAGATGAAAAGATCTGCAACCATTCAACTTAGCATTTTATTTTTCGTTCCGTACGTTATGGCGTCCATTCATACAATGTTCGCAACAAAAATGCTTCAAGACGTAATTGCCTTATCACTATTCAAAGAAATTTCAGCTGTTCTTATTATTTTTGGCGTAGTTGAAATCGTCTTTTTCTTATTCATTCGTTCCTTTTACATGCAAAAGTTATCAGAGTATACAAATGGTTAAATTTTATGCATGTATTTAGTAGGGGGAAAGGGTATTTCTTATATCCTTTTCCTCTTCATCCTACTAGGAGGCTAGGCAAATGACATTTTGGCAGTTTGCATTTAAAAACGTGACGCGGAACGCCAGAGCTTATTTCGCCTATTTTGTAAGCAGTGCGTTCTCCATCGCAATCTTTTTCTCATTTGCAGTTTATTTATTTCATCCGAAATTGCATATGACAGACGTAAATTATTCTCTGAACATATTAATGACAATTTCAGAAATTGTCAT
>WPCI01118827.1_pt1 | contig 35153 bp, 54 predicted proteins | sample 5399871 | NCBI WGS metagenome assembly WPCI01 (sample SAMN12869469, study PRJNA574797) | sludge metagenome | isolation source: wastewater treatment of pH7 | place: China:Beijing | collected 2019-05-20 | reverse complement strand
CCAACATACCTTGCATAGATCAAACGATTAACAATGCTTTGTGTCATTGACGAATAGCTATCTAATCTATCGATGTCATACTCTCTACCGTTGTCCTTGATGATCATTGTTGTTACCACCTCTCGCTTGCATCAAAGTTCTTGAATGGTTTGTCCACTTTGTTCTGTCCTTCAATATATCTGTCATGGACTTCATTGTGATGATCAATGCATAAGCAGATAAGGTTATCTAAGTCCAACGCTAAGTCCGGTCTATGCATCACCTCTTTGATGTGATGCACATTGTTGACCTTGTGATACTTCCCCTGCTTCCTGCACATCTGGCATTCGAAGTTGTCACGCTTCATAGCTTTCTGTCTTAGTCTCTTCCACTTAGCACAGTCATAGAACTTCTTGAGTTTGTCCTCTCTAATCAACTGGACTAGCCAGCGGTAGAATTCATCGGTCACGCAATCACCTCGCTAAAATACAAAGGAACAAGATCATTGCTAACTTTGAACTCAATCCCTTCTTGATTTATAAACACTGAGTATTTACCTGATCTGGATAGCATCTCTACTTTTGAATCCCTTTTGCAATAAATGATTCTGTTCCATGTCAAATCTGCAATAGCAATCATGGTTACCTCCAATAAAAAACAGCTCATCAATATGATGAGCTGCCAGTTTCACGTGATTCAATTGACCAGTTAATTTTTATTGTGTGAGTAATCTAAATTAGATGATCAATCGCTTTTCCTTATCTTTCGACACTATCATAATAACTCCGAAAACAGGTCGACCGCAGGTAAATAAGAGGTACAAAATAGGTAGCTTACGGGTATTTATTTAAACTCTACCAGTTCTAAAGCGGAAGCGAATTGAATCAAGATCACACTTGACTCTTGTTTGATTAGTTCTTCGCTAACATGACAACGCTCTGCTGTGAAGTTGACTGAGTAACCATGAACGTATCGATCGTAAAAAATTTGTTTCCTGCGTTTGGTGATATCCGGCTTAAATGGATGTTGTATTGCTGAGAAACCTTGAATGAATAATTTATGCAGATAGATAAATTCTTCTTGAGCCGTTTCATTTTGTATAAGCATTTGTTCTGCTTCTGGATGATTTACAGAAGAATGAGAAGGCGGCACAAGGGAAAAACTCGAGGTGATTTTGGGTTCTCTCGGTTGCCCTACTCTGCTTCTCGATGCTAGATACTCGCCTAAAAAGACACCTACATTATATTTAGTTCTCTCCATATCAACATTTTCTTTAGCTGGTACTTCATACTTAGAAACGTCAAATAGCGCCATGACCGCGATTCCCCCTTGTGATATACTAAAAATGCGAATAATTAGTATGAGCTGGGGAAACCCGGCTTTTTTTATGCCATTTCAGTTTCGTGCCAGTTGTCAGCTTCTAAAACTATATATTGCGAAATAGAAATTCTACCTTCATTCAATTTATCCCGAGCCTTTTTAGCTGCTGCTTTTGATTTGTAAATCTTTGAACCTTCAGCGGGAAACATAAACTTACCGCTGATTAATGCAACACAATATACTTTCATGCAAATTCCTCCTCAATTGGGTCGGTTAGTTTGTGACCATCATTTTTGAGGGTCACAAATCATTCCGCTTCTAACATTTCAATGATTTCATTCATTTTTTCGATTGCCTCATCGATTTGGCCTGTAATAAACGATTCGCCACCGACAGCATTAAACTCACGATGATACACTAGTTCGAGCAACACATTGACTATTCTGATATCTTCTAGTGTTTCAACATCACTCTTCAGCATTTGCAATTCCCCATTCTGCAAAAGCTGCTAAGACTTGGTATTGTTGTGCTTTGGTTAGTCTTGTTCGCACGAACAGCTCGTGGGTATTTATTGTGGAGTACACAGTCCCGAACGGGCTTGACCATTTAGTTCGCTTGTATGCTTCCTTCAACCACTCCAACACGATCTGCTGGTTTGAGCTGAGTTCCGATCGCAAAGGTTCATAATTGGTTAGCATTACAAAAGGGGTTGTGCCATGTATCTTATCAATCGAATATGATTCGCATTTCCCTATCGGTTTATCGTTGTTATAGACTAAACTCATTCTCACACCTCCACTTGCTCGACTGTGCCGCCTAATTTCGACGCATGCTCTCTTGCCATATTCCAACTATCAAATGGGTAAGCATATTCCCTATTCCAAGTCATGCTGATAGTGAAATCGCTCGTATCTCCTAGTGGTTCTTTCAAATACAGATCGCCGATATTAACATAGTATTTCGGCTCTTTTTCGACCTCGTAGCCGTTCAATATAGCATGGACAGCTTCGTCTTTATGGTCGCTAACCCATCCAGAAAGGTCTAGTGGAGTCCGTTCGTGACTTACATCCTCAAAATCGTGACCAAAACCAAACTGGCAAATTTTCCAAAGTGCAAAGTGTCTGGCAATCATTTCGCTAAATCCCCGCTGCTGTTTAATCTGTTGATACCATTCATCAAATTCTTCTGGCACTTTGACTTTCTGCGGTTCGTCTACAGTAGGTAGGTTACTCACTACTATAACTGCACTCTTAAGTCCTTCATTGTGTCCTCTATCCCATGAGTCACTAGGATAGTTCATGAGACGTCCATTCAACTGATTAACTAATTCTTCTTTTTCTTGTTTATCCATTTCATTCCTCTTTTCTACTTGATAGGCTGAGTTAGCTTATTAATTACTCTCGTTTTTTTTAATGCTTTATTTGATATAATCTCCTTATCAGTCAAGTTGGTTTCTATCTTCGAAGCTCCACAAAATTAGAATTGTATTTCAATAAGTTATATGCGTATTGAAGGCTTGCATATGCTTCCTCATATGTTAGGCCTTCTTTTCCTTGCAATAATTGAACTATCTCTTCACCGTACCTTTTCGAATCGTCCCATCCTAGTTCAGACAAATCATTTTCTCGATCAAACTTTTGCAAATATGCATTTTTCTTTTCTTCAGTAGTATTCATTTTATTCGTCCTTTCTCCATGATTCGGGTGGTCACCGGAACTAATCATCATCCTTCAACTTAACTGCCGTCAATGCTTTCTCTTTGTCTTTTCTAGACTCAAAACGTTTTTTACCTGTTGGTGTAGTTAACCACTTAATGAAATCGGGTTTTACATTCATCTTTTTTGCACACTCTTCGGCTGTTCCAATAAATTGAAAAGTATCTCCGCGATAGATTGCATACTCGATGGTCATTCGCCGTCCTCCTCTAGTTTGAGTTCTCTAACTGCAGATATTGAAATGGAACCTTTTCCATACTTTTCGTTCAAGAGATCCAATGCATTTTCCAAAGCCATTTCTTTTGTATCGGCTTCAACTGTAATAGAATCCACCCACAAACTCCCTGCTTTCTTATAAATGACTGTCCAATATTTATTAGATGGAAATAAAATAAAATTGACATTTCTTTCTGCCGATTGAAATATTTCATGTAACTTGTATCCGGCAAACCCTCCTGCCAAAAAGCTTACTAATACGGTAAGTACTATTTTTAGTTCTGCTTCCATTCAAATCGTCCTTTCAAAAATTCTGCAATTGCCCCAGATCACTTACTTTTCGCTTGTGCCTTTCTGCGTTTCCAATTACGAAAAGTACGTTCTAAAAAGTTCTTTTCATCTTCGATATTGTGAAGATAGATATAGCCATCTTTACCGAAAGTGCTGTAATAGTTCTCTAAATCATCAAGCATTTTTCGGTGTTTCAAAAACTGTTCTTTCGTTGTATAGCTTTTAATTTGATCAGGATACAAATTCATCACCTCTAATCAATAAATCTTTCTTTTTTGTAGCCAATTTCCAACAAATATTCCTCTCGTTGATACAAAGCTGGTCGACGACTAATTGATGCATCAACGCCTTTAGAAACCTGCTGAGCTTTTTCAAAGCTTGTATAGCAAAAGCAACGATTGTCTTCATCGACAATGATCGCTGCAATATCGTCGTGATAAATTCGATACATTGAATCACTCCAATTCAATTTTTCCTTTTTCGAGTAGATGCAGATACAGTAAGCCGACATCAATTACTTTCTGATTCATCTCGATCGCTACTTCTGTAGGTTTGAGCCCTTGAGAAAAGAGCTAGATAGCTCGCTCAATTTCCTCGTTGGACCAAATCCACTTTGCTTCTTCCAAAATCAAAACTCGATCCTTTTTATTTATATGGATCATCTTCATCGTCAGAACCATCATTTTCTGACACTTCGTTTTCAGGCTCTGTTTCGTCCTCTGCGGCGTTTTCTGTTCCTTCTGCATTATTTATCGTTTCGTCTTCTGACTCTTCGCTGTCGTCTTCTGATTCGTCAGAATCGTCGGTTTCTTCTTTCGGAGCTTGGAATACTACTTCGTTTCGTTTTTTGTCCCATGCCGCTGCATAAGGAGCATAATAAGATCTGGCTTTTTCAAGTTCGTTGATCAGCGACAACTCGGACATTTCGTAATCTACGGCGATTTCTTCAAATGCTTCTCCATCTTCGCTACGTGATAGAACATCTCGAGGGTTAATTGCTCCAGGGAACTCTAATGATCTAGCCGCTCTGATGAATTCATCAACAATTTCTTTTGTAACTTCAAACGGGCGGTCTTCGATATCAATATTCCCTTGTTCATCCACATCCAATTGAGTCTGCTCTTTTTCAGCAAATTCAATGGTTCCATCATTGTTAACCACATATTCTTGTGTTGGTGCATTCGTGCTTTTGTCAAATGGGATTGAGTAAGTATAATACTGTGGTACGACTTGAATAGTGACTGTTTTATTGGCAAAACTTGTTAGTTCTTCGACTTTCCCTTTTAGTTCAGAAACCGGAACCTCAAGTAAAATTTTCTTTTTATCGTCGTTTCCTAGTCCTTTGTCTCTAAGCGTTGCATTGAATTCTAATGTCATTTAATTTTCCTCCTAATAATTAGTTGCATCTTTCCAGTGATAATCAAAATTTGTAGTAATAAACGGATCTTTTTCATTTAGCGATTTCGTAACGCCTTGAGTGATCACTTTGAAATCATTCTTTCGAATCACTACAGCTTCAACCGGATGTTTGAAATAGATCGCAAACAATCTGAAACGCAATTTATTCGACTGATCAATTCCATAAGCACCGAAACTATTTTTTACATCGATCACATGTAGCCAATTGCCTTCGTGATCTTTAATAATAAAATCTGGTGTATAAGCAATCTGTGTAATCTTGCCACCTTCCGGAAGTTCCGTTAATTCAGTCAGTTTAAATCGCGGGTGAACTTCAAAAGGCAAGCCGCAATTTTTTACAAAGCGCTGGTAAAACAATGCTTCTTTTTCTGAATCGAATTTGTATCCATCAACTACGACTTTCTTTCCCCGCTTGTTTAAAGCTGTTGGACTATTCGCCACACAATCATTCCTTTCGCATCCACGCTTGATTAGCTTTCTTGGATGCTTTTTTATTTTTCGATTCCTGCTTGGTTCGAACTATTTTTCTGTCTTTTTGGTCAATGACTTCAATAACTTGGCCACCGCATACGGCAGCCGCTGTGGCCGCCATTTCATAATCCTCATGATGTTTTGCATAGACTAGGCTTGGCTCGCCTCTACCGCCATCATTGAGGTAGCACATCTTTTTGACGACAAAACTCAAACTGGATTCCTCCTTTTGTCTGCTGTTTCTTTAAAGTTCAAGGCATAATCTTTGCCGGCATTGTTCATAATCCGAGAAAAGACTCGCTCACCATAAGCGTTTATCAATTGTTTAGAAGAAAGATTAGTGGTAAAGATTGTTGCTTTATTCAAACGAGCTTCTGCTATCGAAGTAATGACATCGACGTCATACGGCGTAGCTTTTTGATTATCCTCAAGTCGGCCAAGTTCACTGCCGAGATCATCAATCAAGACCACATCAGTTTTTTTAATCTCAGCCATCAGCGCACCTTGAATCTGTTTTTGAGCTTCCGGGTCACTCATAGCAAATTTGAGTTGCTCAAGCAGTTCGCGATAACTTACTACCGAACAGGTCACTAAGTAGCCTGTCTTTTTCAAAACGAAGTTCAAAATGCTCATTCCTAAATGAGTTTTCCCAGCTCCTGGGGAACCAGTCAAAATAGCGTGTACTGGATTTCCGTTAACAATTTCTTTCGCCCAATTGATTGATTTTTCTTTGGCTATACTGGTTTCCGGATCAATGACTTTATAATTCTCAAAGTGATTGGTGAAAATATTTTGATCTGTGACGATTGATGTATTTCTCAATCTGTTCAAAGCGTCCTTCATTCTCGATTCGTCGAACATAGCCTGTTCTTTCAACTGATTCCGTTTAGTCATTTCACGGTGGCCACAAACAGTGCAAACGGGAGCGCATCTTTCTGTACCATCTGAGTTACTGTTTTTCCATTTGCGCATTGGCCCATCACACTCCGGGCACTTCCCGACAACAACCAGAACTTTATCCATCAGCTTCTCAATTGCAGTTCCTAAGTTCTCCATTACCAGTCAAGCCCCGTTTCCGGAAGATCTTCGTCAGGAGTTGAGCGAGTATTTTTATAACCGGATTTGTTTTTTTCAAATTCAGAATCTAACTCTTTGACAGCGGCCATATTTTTTACGCCTTTTGCTTCCCATTTTTTTAGAATCCCTTCGGTGTATTTGAACGAACGAGATCCCTTTGATCTTTTTAGTGCTTCAATTATTAGTTCCGGAGAAAGGTCTTCACACCAATACTGAATACTTTGAGCATTGACTGAATTTAAAACGCCAAAAGTTTTTTCGTAAAGCTGGAAAATTTCTTTCATGATTTCATCCCCATCATGATGTATATTCTTTTCATTCTTATCATTCTTATCATTCTTGTTTGTGTTCACTTGTTGTTCACTTGTTGTGCGTTTGATGTTCACTTGTTGTTCACCGCCTTGGTATTCTTCCCAGTGATTTATTGATATGACGCTGTATTTCGTGGTTGATTTGATGTTCAACATTTGTTCTTTTTCAAATTGTTTAAGCCATCTCCACACAGAAGCGCTGTTCACTTGATGTTCACGCTTAGCACCTTTGTTCATTTCTTTTGTTATTGCGTCGCGCCCCGTGACGAATTCACCGCTGTTCAGCCATATCTCTTTCCCATTAAAAAGAAATTTCCTTTCTTCATGAGACGCCTTCATCAGACACAACGACCATAATTTATACATATTGGGGTTGGTCCAAACGAATGAATCCATCACTTTTCTATAAAGTTTTATATAGCCATGGTTCATTCGAGCACCACCTAAGCTATATAGACAGGAACACCAACGATTTGCTGGGTTTCTTCTTTGAATTGTTTTTCAACACTATTTGAATCTGAAAGATGGAGTAACCAGACTTCCTGCAACCGATCAGATTTATTTTTTTTGACGAACTCTTTCGTTCGATCAAAATCAAAATGACTTTCTAACAATCGAGTTTTTCTTTTTAGATCAAATCCGGTCGTCATTTTCTCGTCGATCACGTCTTTTGAGTAATTAGCTTCAATCATCATGTGTGTTACATTGGGAAACGTGTACTTCACGTAATATGAGTCAGTTACAAATACCATGCGATCTCCTGCCGTATTATCAATTAGAAATCCGCAAGGCTCTGCAGCGTCGTGTTCTGTTTTGAATGGTGTGACGTACCATGTTCCAATTTTTCTAGTCGATTTATAACCAAGCTCCGTAAACTGGTAGCTGTGGTGCCGCTCCAGCTTCAATAATCCATCGTCAAACATGGCATTGATAGTTCCGTGAGTCGCGAATACTTCTAGCGAGACTTGATCAATCAACGGCTTCACATATTTACAATGATCGCGGTGTTCGTGGCTAATCAAACAGCCGGCCACACGAGAAAAATCAAATCGCATTGCTTGTTGAATTTTTTTAAACTGGACACCCGCCTCGATGATTAATTGAGTGATGCCATCATCAATCAAATAACTGTTGCCTGAACTACCCGATCCAAAGCTTTTGATTTTAAGCATAAGGATCAACATCCTCTGGTTCATTGACAGTTGATACATCAGTGGCTTCAACTACAGCGTCTTGGATTTCTCCATCCTCAGTTACATTTTTAGGTCGCTCAATTTCTTGTGGAATCTCCGGTTCCAATATTTCTTTATTGGCATTCTCATTTATCTCTTCGATAATCTCAGCTTCTTTTCTAGAATAATTGTGAGTAGAAAAGTCATCGTCTACTGATTCAACGACAGATTGAATGTATGCATTTGAAAAATCTTTTGGTATTTTTTTTACGACGTTATTTCTCATTTTTCGAACAATCATTGATTCTCTACTATGGGGATCTTTCCACGCTGGGCTAATATTCCCAAGCGTCTGCATCTCTTCACTATCTAACACTTCATCGAGGGTGTGCTTATCAGCGAATTCTTTAATTTTACTTTTTTTATCTTTTTTATTTTTGTCCCACATTAAATTATTGAACATATGAGCAAGCAAATTTTTTTCTTTCACTTCTTCTCTCTCGGCAGTGAAATACTCTATTTGACCATCGTTATATTCAATCGGATAGACTACTCGGATAACTTTGCCCGTGCCCTTGGGATTCCAAGTTGGCGGTGTTATTTCCATGCCGACGTGACCAGGAAAGGTAAAATCATCATTTTCTCGAACTTCCCAATGACGGTGAACCGTTTTAACTTCACGTCCGAAACGAGAAAGAATTGCATCATTTCCATCCCCTTCAATACCCATTTCAATAATTTGAATTTCTGTACCATTTTTATTTTTTTGTTTCCGTTTTATGAAATAAACCTCTCTTGGAGTAGCTGCAGCGTTCAATTGTAAAACTGCAACTTTCATCAAAATTTGAGTGATATTACTCTGGTCAATATCTCCGATGCGAATCCCTTCTTTGACAAGCATTTCATTAATAGAAGATAGGGCATTGATCACAACTGTTCGTTGGTACTCCGTCATGTGGATTCTATTGCCGCGAAGTTGGGTTTCGATCTGTGGCATATAGGTATCATTGATTTTTGCTAACTGCGATTTGAATATTTGTGGTGTATTTTGATTTGTCATTATCTATTCTCTCCCCAAATTAATTTGTATTCGTTAGCTCCTTGGACGATGTAAACAGGACGGTGTGTTCGCCCGCTGGTTAAGTATTGCAATCCGAGTTCATCCATTCGCGACTCAACTTCATCGTGAATATCGTCCAATGAATCAAAGGTGCCGATTAAAATTTTTTCTCCGTAATCTTTTACATATGCGATAATTTCCATTTCTATACCTCTACTTTCAGTTTTTCGTCTTCAGTTACTTGTAGCTCAATCATTTGTCCTTCGATCGGTTGCAGGGTGTTAACTGACTCGGCGTTATCAACGAATACCGGCATAGTAATCACAAGTTCGCGCGACAGCGTGCGAATGATATCTAAATCACAATTGATTCGCGCTCCGTTGTTTAAGCCACTGCTGTACTCGATACCGTTGTATGTCGCTTCGCACATTTCTTTGATACCTTCATTTTTCTGAACATCGAATAGCTTCCACTTCACGATCGAGAACAGTTCGTTGATTGATTCCTCAATCCGCTTCACTTTGCGGCGTGTGAATTCCTCGATGAGCCACAATTGTTTTTCGACTAATTGATTTTGATTCTTCAAGTCTTTGTCCTCGGTTTTTAACGTAGATAAACGATCATCGTAGCTTTTAACCGTTTCGAATTTCTGCAATTCTTGATTCAAACCAGCTAAAATCTGTTTGTCAGATTGAATGTCTGCAGATAATTTATCGACTTCTGCATTGGTATCTTTAGCAGCGGCGAGTTCCATCGCCTTTTCTAGTTGAGTGTTTTCAGCGATAATATTGCGATAGATCTGCGAGTCTTCGAAAACGCCCTGCTTGCTTTTTTGAAAAATCAGGTCGTTATTGATTTCATCTAAACGAGAATCAGAAGCTTGAAGTTGGTTTCTTTTCTCCGTGATTTCCTTTTGAAGAGGAATGATTTCAGCTTCTAATTTGTCCGCATCTTGTTTAGTGGCTTTGCCGATCTCAACATTTTTCTCTAAACGATTGGCTTTATTCTTATTAAATTCAGAAACCATGTTTTCAATCTCGTTTGACGGTAAATTTTGACCACAAGTAGGGCATGTCTTTTGATGCTCGTCAAAATTCAAAGCTTTGATTTCCTTGTATTTAGTTAGATGATCCTGTAGAAACTCTCGCTTTTCTTTCAGCGCCTCTTGCATCCGATACTCTTTGCTTTCTAAAGTCGATAAATCGGTTCGGAGCGAATTGACTAAGGCCTGCTGACTGTTAAAATCTTCTTGTAAGCTGGACGTTGCTGCAAAAACGTTCGTTTGAAATTTAGTCTTTTCATCGACTAGCTTGGCTCGAAGATCAGCCTGTTTCTGTTTCAGTCCGTTTAATTCATGATTTACTGTTCCGGCTTTGGCATCAATCAACCAAGATTCCTTTTCAGCGATCAAAGCGGCCATTTCATCGATATCTTTTTGAACAGCTTCTTTCGTCCGCCCCTCAATATTCAAGCTTGCTTTCATGTCCGTGACTTCTTGAATCCGTGCTGGCATGCCGTCGATGTCTCGTTTGATTTCTTTCTTACGACCAGCAAGGATTTTCTTCATTTCGTCAATGCTATGATCTCCGATGAAATCATTGATTTCTTTGAGTTGATCGTCTTCTTTGATGATCTGTTCATCTGTTAAATCAGTAAGATCAATCAACCGCTCGCGACGCTCTTTCCAGTTCAAAGACATAAAAAAAGACGAATTCGACAACATTTGCAGCGTCGGTTCCCCACCTAATTTTTCAAGATAAGCTTTCCAATCTTTCTCTTTGACCGGCACAGCATCTATAAAGTATCTTGTGCTGTCACTACTACGAGTCTTTTCAAGCTCGCCTTTTTTAGCGGTCCATTTTTCTTCTTGGATTCGTTTGAGAACAGTCACTTTTCCATCGATGATCAATTCCGCTTCAATCGTTGGTTCCAAACCCAGCACTTCGTTGTTTTGATCATCCCGCGGCTTTGGATTGATCTTGGCACCTTGTGAGTCCTTACCGAACAAGAGCCACTGCAGACCGTCGGCAAGTGTTGTTTTTCCAAGTCCATTCCGACCGCTTACTACCGCAGATGTGCCGTTCAAAATAAGTTCAAAGCCATCAAGACCTTTGAAATTCTTATAAGCAATCTTATTTATTGAAATCTCAGTCATCAAAATTCCTCCTTCAAAATGCTTTCGAGAGCCTTTTTGAAATCTTCTAGCGTTTCAATGACAAAAGTGTGCGTTGGCTTTTCCTGACTTTTTAAGTAATCATCGTAACTGATTTCGCCACTAGCGATTGATCTCAACGCCGTGCAACCAGCACAATCGCAACCGACAGAGTTTTTAGCGTCTCTAGACAATGAATCTTGAATTGCTAAGTAGTTAGCTGCTTGACTCATTGAACTACCGACCGACAAGACTTGCGTCTGTTCATTTTTTTCAGGACTCGTATAAGCTACTATCAATCCTGCTTTAGTTCCTTTTACTAACTGTTGAAGCTCTTCGATATGTTGCTCGATCTTTTCATTATTGGTTTTCATGTGTTACACTCTCCTTAGATTGGTAATCTTTTTATTTGCTTACTTCGGGTGCGACCGAGGTAGGCTTTTTTGTCGTTTTGTTCATCGAATCACCGTCCCCAAAAAATCATGGCTACATAGGCAACTGCGAATAAAATGTTTGCTATCAAGCTGATATAACAGATCAACTCCAGCCTTCTTAGCCTATATAGCGGTTGATTGGCAATCGTGGCCAAGCCCCTTTTAGTAACTTCTGTTTGTAAATACTCAAAATCATCTCGCATACTCTTTCCTCCTAAACCCCTAAAACAACTAATGTGTACATGATCGCCATCAGCAAAATAAGCATTGTAAAAATCCGTCCGATGAAATCTTTGTAATACAAGTTCAGTCCTGCGTATCCTAAACACACGATCCAAACAATCACTAGATAGGTCATGTTCATAGCTTCACCGTGATTCTTGCTGATCGATCAGGCAAATATCTTTTTAAAGTTTTTCGAGCTTCTGTTTTGGTGCTGACATCGTGAATCATCAGACCGTTTGGCATCATTATTCTTATTTGCATTACTAGGCCCCTTTCTTCTGATGAGAAAGCATAAACTCATCAATCGCTCTTTTGTCGTAACGTTTATGTTTTGCACTAGGCCCTAGTTGAATTTCTGGCAGCCCATCTTTCACTAATCGATTAAAGTCATCTCCAGTAATCCCGCCAATGTATGCACGAGCATCTTTTTGTTGCAGATAACGGCATTCATCAGATTTCTCTTTCAAGAAAATTTGAAAAGCATCTCGAACAATCGAAATGATTGATTCGCGTAATTTGTTCAAAAATTCTTCGCTTAGAATATTTAGCATCTTTTATACCTCCTAATTGATCTTCAAGATTTCTTTAATAGTATCGATGTGTTCAAGAGCTTTCTTACCGTCTCGTTTGCCATTTAAGATGTCAGACAAATATGCCCCAGAGATCCCAACCAGTTCTGCTAATTCTGTAAAAGTCATTTTTCGCTTTCGTAACTCAGCACGGATTTTCAAATCAAGATTTTCAGACATAGTATTACCTCCTCTATTATTTAAGCTAAAAATTTAGCTAAATCATTGACAGCGACTATCCACTAAGATAGAATTAGAGCATAGTTAAATAAGCACAGTTAAAGCCTTTATTCGTTGGGGAACGGTTCAAAGGTCTCACTTAACGCTGTCTTTTTAGCTAAATAATTAGCTTATGAATGAAGTATACTATCCAAAAAGATAGGTGTCAACAATTTTATCTATATTTTTGGATAGATACAGATTCAGCTAGGAAGGAAACCTGGTATGACGCTGTTTGACAGGATTAAAACAAGAGGGGAAGAAAAAGGCTACTCAATCGCAAAAATCGAAGAACTTGCAGGTTTGAGTCCTAATTCTCTCTACAAATGGAAAACACAAACTCCTAAAATTGACAAACTAAAATCTATTGCCGATCTACTGGATGTTTCCACTGATTATCTTTTAGGTAGAACTGACAAGAAACACTACTACGATTTAACAGAAAAAGATGAACGCGATATACAAAAAGATTTGGAGAATATGATTGCTGATTTGAAGAACAGCGGTCCCCTGGCCTTTTCAAAAGATGGCGTAGAGATGAGTGAAGCGACACAAGAAGCCTTAATTATTTCTCTCGAAAACGCACTTCGCATTGCTAAAATCGAAGCCAAAAAGAAATTTACTCCTAAAAAATATCGCGATGAGTAGGTGATCGCATGTATTACGATCCAGATGAAATCAATGAAAAAGTAGAACGACTAGCAGAAGAATATGGTACTCGTGATCCTTTTCGAATTGCTAAAGAAAAAGGGATAGTAGTTATTGAGGAGGAATTGGAGGACATTTACGGATACTTCCATCAAACCAAACGAATTAAATTTATTCATATCAATAAATATCTAGAATATCATGAAAAAAAGTTTACTTGTTGTCATGAATTAGGTCACGCAATTCTACACCCAAACGAAAATACTGCAATGCTTCGTGATATTTCATTCAGAAATGAGTCTAAAATTGAATATCAAGCAAACTATTTCGCTTTGCAATTAATGATGGACGGTTCGCATTACGATTATGATATCACTGGAAAATACGATATTTTAAACTATTATGGACTATCGGAAGATTTCGAGAGATACCTTTAATATTAACAACAGGATAGTTTATGACTTTGAAAATGCAATATAAAAAAGCCCGTGCTGGCACACGGACTAAACCCATTTCTGAGCTACATAACAAAAATATTATATCAGAAATGAGGAGCTGTAAAGTGAAAAAAGTTGTTCGAATATTATCTCTTTTAATTGGTTTTTTTCTAGTATTTATGGGTTTGTTTGGTGGAATTATAGCTAGTGGTGATTTTATTACTGGGGCTATCGTTACTATCATAGGCATTCTTTTCATGCATTTTGGGCATAAAATGAAAAAACCTACTGAATCCCAATCAATAGAGCACATCAATAGTCAATCTCTTACTAATAACAAAAATACAGTTACTGCTGAAACTGAATCTCAAAAAGATGGAATGAACCAACCAGTTCCTGCCTCAAGTCATATAAAAAAAGAGGAATTTACCTCTAATGCTGAAACCGAAAAAAAGGAACTAACTTTTTTCGAAAAGAAAGTTGCAAATACTGTTTATTATGAAACATTTAAAACAGTTGGTTCGACCTTTAGAAAGAAAAGTGATTTGAATAATGCTATTAAGTATATTGCAGAAGATTACTTTGGTGAATTTTATGACGGAATGAGCAATAAAGAAATTGCTGAAGATATGGGACGTGTGTACAAATATCAAGATTTTTACACTAATAATGTTTCACTCATACCTGAACCTGAAAACGAATATGATAAAAATGCTATCAAAGTATTAGTTAGTGATTTTTGTATTGGTTATATCCCCAAAAATATTAACAAGCAAATTCTCTCTTTTGTTAATGATGATACCTTAGATCGTGATTTGACAGTCGAAATTATTGGAGGACCTTATAAGGAATTAGATTTCATCGAAGATAAGGTTACTACAACAAATGATAATTACGGATTCGAACTAACTACTCGATTTTATAAGAACACAGAAAACAAATAAAAAATACACGTCGCTCTCCCCTGCAAAGTTTGAACGACGTGATCACATAAATAAAACCTACAGCAATAGGCTTACTTAACTGTGCCTATTGTATCAAAGAAAGCGAGTTGGTTCAATTATGGCTGGAGTAAAAGAGTATCGAAAAAAAGACGGTACAATTAATTATGAGTTTCAAGTGTATGCTGGCATTAATCCGATAACTGGAAAGCAAATCGTAACCAGACGTCGTGGGTTTGCTACAAGTAAGGAAGCAGAATTGGAATTGGCAAAAATAAATTTAGCTATTGCCGAAGGAACGTTTAAAGTTCAAGAGCCTCCCCGGACTTTTAAAGAGATTGCTGAGATCTGGCTACCCAACTATAAGTCAACTGTTGAAGAAGTCACTTATACTGGTACCCTTTCCATTCTAAAGCTACACGTATATCCTGATTTTGGAGATATAAAAGTAGACAAAATTGATGTCACCTACTGCCAAAAAATGGTAAATAAATGGGTTGATGAACAACCATCATCTTTCAAAAAATTCCGCAACTATACAAGTAAGGTTTTAGATTATGCTGTAAATATCGGGTTGATTGATGACAACCCAATGAACAAAGTATTAATCCCCCGCGTTAAGAAAGAAAAGCGAGAGACTCCCTTTTACACTAAAGATGAACTGAAGCATTTTTTAGAGTTAGCAAAACAATATGATCCAACTAAAATTTATACATTCTTCCGCCTGCTCTCCTATTCTGGCATGCGTAAAGGCGAAGCTTATGCACTTAATTGGGATGATATTGATTTTGAAAAGAATCAAATCGATATCAATAAAAGCTTGGCTCGCGGAGAGAATAAAACAGTTTATATTAGCGCTCCGAAAAATAAGAGCAGTATCCGAAAAATTTCAATGGACAAAGAGACAATGGGGATTTTAAAACGTTGGCAGCTAGAACAAAGAAAGCAACTTTTAGCTTCGGGGCATCCAACTAAAAAGGAAAAGCAAGAATTGTTTTCGACCGATGAAAATGATCTTTATCAACCAACTGTTGACGCTCATTGGAAAAAAGGGATTTACAGACTAGATCCAAAATTTAAAAAGATTAATACGCATGGATTTAGACACACTCACGCATCGTTACTCTTTGAAGCTGGCGCGTCCATCAAAGAAGTTCAAGATCGTTTGGGCCATGCAGATATCACTACAACAATGAACATTTATGCTCACGTTACCGAAGCCAAAAGAGATGAAACGGCAGATAAATTCTTCCGGTATTTAAACGAGTAGACCAATTTTAAATAACAAAAACAAAAGAATAATTGGCTTAGTTTTTGGCTATGAAGTTAATTATTTTTTATATCGTTCAAAGAATTATCAAGGATAAAAACACTAATTTAATACTATTTACATTCTATGAAGGATTCAAAAAATAACTAATCCTCTACTCTGAATCAGGTAAGTGTAGGTTCGAGCCCTACTATCCCAATAAAAAAGTTTTTGTCCTTATCTTGTTAAGGACAAAAACTTTTTTTGTTTCTTTAAGGTTTAACAACCATCACATTACACTTCGCATGATTAACCACATATGAAGCTGTCGACCCCAAAATTGCTTGCTCAACAGCACCGCGTCCAGTTGCTCCTAGCATGATTAAATCTGCTTGTTTCTCAAGAGCATACTCGATAATCTTACGTTTGGGACTGCCTGAATCAATTTTTGTTTCATAGTCAATTTGGCCTACTGTTGAATTGGCGATTAACTGTTCCAACTCGATTTCAGCATTGTTTAAATGAAACTTCAATGCATCGTTAATAAATGCTGGATCTCCAATCGAAAATTTGAAATCAACAACGGTAAGAATAAAAAGTCTTGCATTGTTTCGCTCAGCCACGCTCACAGCTTCATTAAATGCATCCGCTGATGTAGCTGATCCATCGACTGCAACGAGAATTTTCTCATAACTCCCACTCATTGAAAACGCCTCCTTTATACCAATTATACCCTAAATCAAATACTCTAGATAATTAAAAGAATCATACATAATAATACTATTTTTTGTTGTTTACTACTTCAAAAAATTAATTTCATTATTTTTTTAACCGTTTTTTATGATAAAATAAATTGAGCAACAGCTTCCCCACCAACAGATAGTACTTTTTGTTGGTTTTGTTGCTCTTTTTTTGTGTCTCCATCCTCTTGTTTTTTCATTAGTTTTATTTTAATATAATTAAAACAAGATGAGAGGTAGAAAAGATGGATAATCGTATCGTAAAAACTGCTAATTTTTCTGAAGGTGTTAGGGCCTGTCTTCCTACTGTGATGGGTTATCTAGGAATCGGAATTGCGATGGGAATCGTTGGCAAATCAGCCCACTTAGCTATTTGGCAAGTCTTTCTAATGTCTACCTTGATCTATGCCGGCAGCGCTCAATTTATTTTATGTGGGCTTCTCTTATTACATGCCCCCATTATTTCTATCGTCTTTACCGTTTTCCTCGTGAATTTACGCCATTTATTGATGAGCCTTTCCGTTGCTCATTACTTCAAGGAGGACTCTTTGGTAAACGGTATAGCTATTGGCACTTTATTAACCGATGAATCCTATGGTGTATTAATGACTACTTTAGCCCAAGATCATAAAGTTACTAGCAACTGGATGCACGGTTTAAATATTACAGCTTATCTTGTCTGGATTCTATCGACGGTTATCGGAGCACTAGTAGGTAACTTTATTCCTGATCCAACCGTTTTGGGCTTTGATTTTGCTTTAACGGCCATGTTTTTAGGCTTATTTCTATTTCAAGTTCAATTACCATTAAAAATTCAGAGACACAAGACAGTCAAAATTTTAGGAATCACGACTATCAGTTTATTTCTGCTGATGCGTTTTATTTCGGCAGAGCTTTCTGTTATTTTAGCTACTTTGTTAGGTTGTTTGACGGGAGTGTTGATTGACGATGAGTAATTCTTATTATCTAATGACGATTTTTGGTTGTGCACTAGTGACTTGGCTGCCAAGGGTCCTGCCATTTGTTCTAACTAAAGCCGTCACTTTGCCAAAGATTCTCGAAAATTTTTTGAGTTATTTGCCCATGACGATTTTAACTGCCTTACTACTGCAAAGCATTTTGAATTTTCAACCGGGACATTTCCCTACCTTTCGCTTGCCTGAAGTTCTCGCCTGTATACCTGCTCTCATCGTAGGTATACGTACTAATGATCTGATGAAAATTGTTCTAACAGGCATTTTAGGAATCGCACTTTTACGGTGCTTTTAAATAACTATGGTTATTGAGCTTATTTCTGGTTTTATCAACATTACTGTTGTAATATATAACAAATAATAAGTAAAGGAGTAATTCTCATGAAAAAGATCGCTGGTTATTTCTTTCAGAAACCTTTGGTGTTAGATGACAAACGACCTTTCGAAATTCACCTTCCAACAGACAACTTATATGATGGAAATGATTCTGTTCTGGAGTCGAACAAAATGATTCTATGTGAAATTGGAAAAAAGTATGATCTCGCCATAGAAAATCTTCATAATTTTTTCATCATCTCCGAAATCTCCGATGTAGTTGGGAAAGAGCGCGTGTGAGAAAAATGGATAACTTTAGGAAATAAGTTGCTAGGACTGAAATTTTTTTCAATTTTTTACAGATGCTCATTTTATTTTCTTTCGTTAGTTCTATTTATTGAGATTTAGTAGTCCCTTTATACAAAGCTATCGTAGAAGAAGTTTCTGTTGGGAATACTGTATATTCAAAAAAAGTGGAGTGACAATCTTTTGTCACTCCACTTTTTGCATTACTGACCATACCATCCAATTCCTTCGTTACGCCAGCCTTGCTTTATCAAATTATTTCTTTCACTTTGGAGCAATGTATAATGATGAGATCCCGCTTTCGCGTTTGGATTATACAATCGATAGAGAGGTTGACTACCACCAGAATACCAACTGATTCCTTCATAACGCCAGCCAACGTTTACTAAATGATTTTTCTCTGATACCTGAGGCGTGTAATGGTGATCTCCTGCATTTGGGTTGTATAAACGATACACCGGGGTGCCATTTTTTGGCGCTTGCCACCCCACACCTTCATAATGCCAGCCGGCCTTCCTGACCCGGTCACGCTCAACAGCACTTGCTGTATAGAAGTGTTCACCACTGTTGGGATTATACAGACGATACATCGCCTCTGTTTTTACCGGAGCTGGCGTTGCGTCTCCACCTTTACCAGTATCGAATTGTGTCAAATCATAGGTTTCAATCACATTATTCAGTGTACTAGCATAAGTTGGAGCCGTCGCATATCGTCCAGTTAGCCAAGCAGTCGCATCCTTGTAAGATTTCGTCTTACTTTTCCAAGCACCAGAATAGTAGTAAACCCCCGGTGAGAATGACGTCTTTTTAAGGATGGTGACATTATCGTTCAAAGATTCTTTAAAAGACGGGTATTTTCTAAATTTTGCCATGATCTCGTACCAGCCGTCTTTATTGCTATATTCCCAAGTTGGCATAGTTACCGACTGTCCATTATAATTTCCCTTTATTCCAAAGAGATTGTAATTAGGTGCTTTTGAGAGGGCGCTACTTCCCCAACCGCTTTCAACGATTGCTTGAGCAATCATTACAGAAGCGTATAAATCATTGGCGTTAGCTAAATTTTTGGCTAACGGTGCGGTTTGATTGATGAACACATGCTGAGTATTTGCACTTGCTCGAGAAAATCTAGCAGTAGGTGGCTCTATAGTAAAATCTTCATATCTGATTGGATGATGAAATTGCAAATTCCCTAACGCATCATATTCTGTTTCATCCACCTCTTGACTTTGATCATTCGCCTCAATTAGTTCGTTTGAAACAACTGTTGCCGTCGACTCAGCAGTCGTTTCCGGCACTATTAAACTTCCTCGCATCTCAGTTGAATCTACTGTTTCAGCATCAACTTCTATAATAGACACTCCAATACTCCCTAACGCTATTACACTATAAAGTACTCTTTTTAAATCCATGTGCTCCCCCTTAATTAGCAATTAATAAACAATTACAATTAATACCTCTCTCTTAATAAAGTAACAAAAAATAATCGTAAAGTAAATTTTAACACCTACCTAACAAATCATTTTCAAGCCCACTGTTGGAGGCTTCCAATCTTTTTTTTATGGTTTTAAAATAAAAAAGAATATTGCTCTTTTTTTTAATATTCCTGTAAAAAATGCTGTTTTCTATTAATGCCAGCAGAGAATTATAATTCTATTGTTATTTGTTGAAACAGATTACTCTGATATAATAATTACTATAAGGGGGATAGCTCATGGATATTGGTAATAGTGTTTCAATAGTTATATATATTATTTTCTTTTTGATGACTATCATCTATTTCTATCTATTTAGAAAAGATCGCTTTTTGATCCATTTGTATTTCTCCTTGATTCCAACTTTTTTATGCATTTGCTTACTCATGAACTATCATCATTATCAACCTATCCAAGGTGCCTGGGTACTAGGTCTTTTAATGCTCGTCTCAATTTTATCCTGTCTGCTTTATTGGTTAATCCACTCTTTCTGGAAAAATAAGTAATGATTTTCCGAGTCAAATCCTTCATAAATAATTCGTAATTCTTTTATTAGTTATATGCTATAATAAAGCTTGATTATTCTAACCTATTCGAAGGAGCTTTATTATGGCGCTTTTATTGACTCTCTTGTTTGATCTGCTGATGATTCTTTTATTCTTGTTTAGAATGTTTCAGGGGGATCAAGTTATCTTTATCGTTAGTATCGTTTTACAAGGTTTGATTTTTATTGATTTACTGGCTGTGGTTCTCTTACGACCAACTAAAAATAAAATGACTGCTAGTCATAGTGAAGATACTTCTCACAGAAGATCTCACCAAAAAGCAGTACCTAGACGGGGCGGCTTTTTTACCCAGCTTTCCTGTATCGTTGCTTTACTGTTGTTGGCTTACTACATCTACTCAGTTGTTTACTTATTCATTTGATGATAGCTATCATCAGCTTTAATTTGAGCTTATAGAACAGCGTTTATTCAAAAACAGGGAGTGTGACAAAAGTATTGTCACACTCCCTGTTTTTTTGTGGATCTTTATAATTGAAAGGAACCTAATAAAATACTAGCGGCCCCGTTCGAATTTATAATTTCTTTTGATTAAAGATAGCGATACTAAGGGATACGAAGAGGACAAAAAGCAAGACACTTAACAACATTGCCGGCCAATAATCAGATACGACCGCATCTTTTTGTAAGAAAACAAGGTTTTGTGTCACTAAGGAAAGCGGATTAAGGTATTTGAGTTTTTTTACTACACTCAATAGGATAAATAAGAGAATCAAACCACCGCTGAGTAAAAGTCCCTCATAATTATTTCGGGCAATTGTAGAAGTAAATAGAATAAGGCCTACCAACAATAATTGAAAAATCCACAGAGGAAAGACCGCTTGAAATGGATGGGGACTTTGATTATCTGGGAAATAATATTGAGTGTAAAACCAGGTCACTAAAAAAGTTACGGTTAAGCATAAGGTCCACTGGATTACTAAACTCAACAACTTGCCAATAATGACCGTCCAACGACGCAATCCCTTAGTGATGAGATTGATCAAGGTACCTTTATTAATCTCATTACTCACAATCCCACTGAACATCAGCGCTAAGACAATTAACCCCGTCTGAGGATAATTTTTATAAAATTGGGCCCACGAATCAAAGGAAGTCGGTTCAGCTAGCGTATTCGCCAGCCCTTCACCAATCGTCTGTTTAATAATTTCCGGTAGCAACTTTGCCAACAACGGGTTCATTAGCCCGATAATTAAAAAAATAATCAGCAAAATCAGACAGCGGGAAGTTCGCCAGCTTTCAAACAATTCTTTTTTTAGAAAAAAATACAGTTTTTTCATTGGATCACCTCCAAAAAGATTGTTTCTAATGAAGGATCGATTTTTCTTAATGCCTTCGGATAAAGTCGCGCTGTTTCAAAACTTTGAAACATGACAGCAGCAACTTGTTCGTAGCTCTGTGTATATTCTACATTTATCAAAGCTTTGTCAGAGTCATAGGCATAACTTTTAATGAGTTGCTGCTCCTTTAACTCCTGGATAATTTTAAGCAACTCGCTTAAATCTTGTCTCTGGGAAAACTCAATTTCAAGCTGATTCTTGGCATAGCGCTCTTTCAATTGTTCTATTGGACCGCTGACAATTAGTTTTCCTTGATCTAATATTCCAACATAATCACAGATTCGTTCCACATCACTTAGAATATGGGTCGAAAAAAGAATCGTTGTCCGCCCTTTTAAATTAGCGAGCATTTGTAAAAAATCGTTGCGGCCACTTGGATCCAGCGCTGAAGTTGGTTCATCACAAATCAATAATTCTGGATCATTCAATAATGCTTGAGCGATTCCTAAACGTTGTTTCATCCCTCGCGAGTAGCCTTTAATTCTTTTATTATTTAGCGGAAGACCAACTAGTGACAAAATTTCCGAAATTTTGCTCCTCAACTCTTCACCCTTCAAGCCAGTAATTTCACCACACAGTTTTAAGTATTCTTGTCCAGATAAATAATCATAAAATTCCGGAACATCGGGCAAGTAGCCGGTAAATTGATTGGTCCGATTGTCGCCGAAGGTCACTGGAATGCCATTAATTAAGATCTCTCCACTGTTTTTATTTTCTAGTCCTAAGATTAACTTCATTGTAGTCGTCTTTCCCGCACCATTTTCTCCTACAAATCCGAAAATTGAACCCGTCGGCACAGTTAAATTCAAGTGTTCTAAAACTTTTTTGGTTCCATATTTTTTCGAGACATCCTTTAGTTCCAAAATATTCATCCATTATCCCTTCTTCCAAAGACAAAGTAAATAACAGGCCCAATCAGTTGAAAAACAATCACTATTACTAGCCAAAAAGCTTTATTTCCAAAACGATAAGTCGGATGCTTCAAAATATGCCGAACTGCTGTGATCATTAACAGCAGTTCTAAAATAATTAGGGGGATAAACAATGCTAAATTTTCCTTGAACAGCTCAAAATTATGCATTTTCGGTCACCTCCTGTTCCTTTAATAATTGTAATTCTGCAAAAATCTGCGCAAACTGCTCTTGTTTTTCAAATTTCTCAAATAGCGGATTATTGAGTATCAGTTCAATCAGACTACTCCTAACCTGCATCGAATCTCTAGGTAATTGATCTCCTAGCTCCGATTGTTCCAACCACGCATCGACTTGATCGAAGTAATCATCGCCATGGAGTTTAACTGGAAATTTCGTATTTTTTAATACCACCATAAATTGCTTTAATATTTGTAAAGTAGCTTCCTCCTCACCCATTTGAGCATATCCAAAAATTGCTGATAATTGAAAATTCATTAGTACCACTGGATGTAGCTCTTGAAAATTAAAAATTTCAGCAAATTCAGAGCCGCGTGTTACCGTATCGGAAAATTTTTTACGATCGTTACCGACGATTTGTAAATAATTGGTTAAAAAACTCATGAAAACCGCGATGTTTTGATAGATGCCACTTTGCAGTGTAGCAATCGCTTGCTGTGGCTCGCCCTTTTGTTGTTGGGCCGCAGCAATTAAAATCTCAATTGGAAAGGCGGCTGGAACACGCTCTCCTAAAAGTGCTAAGACTTGATCATATTCCTGTAACACTAAAGAGGCATAGGCCTCATATTTCAGCGCTTGAGTAATTAATTCCGGATTTTTTGCTTGTGTTCGAACATGGATAAATAATTCCTGAGCTTCTTTTGTATACGTAAAAATTTTTTCCTCCCCAGGTAATAAATCTGCATGATTCATTAGAAACAGGCCCATCTGTAAAACAAATGGATAGCAAGAGTAATAGCGTCGAACAAAGCTACGGATCGTCGCTAAAACTTCCTCCGAAGATTTTGTTTCTAAAAATTCTTTTAGCATCCCATAAATACGCTGGATTTCATGATTATCCAACTGAGGCTCATAAGTCAGTAGCGCATCAATTGTAATATCAAAATAAGCCGCTAAAATGGGCAATAATGTAATATCTGGATATGTTTGACCAGTCTCCCATTTAGAAACTGATGCTTTAGATACACCAATAAAATTAGCTAATTCTTGTTGTGTTACTTTTTTCTCTTTACGTTTTTCTAGAATAATTGGCCCGATATTCATCTCCATCAATATCCCTCCTTACTTTTATTTTAGAAGTAGCTAGTTGAAAAGGCAATGGAGGTGTTGTTAACTTTGGAGTTGAAAAATCAACTTATAAGAAACAAAAAAAGGAGAATTGACAAAAGTCTTGTCAACTCTCCTTTTGTAGCTATTCTTTGTATTCATTGCTTAGCTGATTCATTTTTTTACTAATTTTTTTCGGTAAATAAGTGATCAAAGCTAAGAGCATGCCCGCAACAGTCAATTCTATCAGTAATTTCAGTGAAACACCCTTTGAAGCAATTTCCGAAGCCATGAAAGCATAGATAAAACTAGCCGGCATCATCGTTAAGAAAGAAATGAAGCTAAACTTCTTGACACTCATGGGGGTCAACGCATAGGCATAACTTTGAATTGCAAAGGGAAAAATGGGCACCAATCGGGTAAAAATCAAAAAAGAAAGCCCATTTTCCCGTACACCCTTTTCAACTTTTTGAAAAATTGGATCCTCACCAAAACGCTGAAGGATATAATCTCTGGCTACATATTTCCCGATGATAAAAGAAAGACTAGCTCCTAGAGAAGCTCCGATAACCGTCAGTACACCGCCAACAAAACCACCATAAGCCAAGCCACCTACGATTGCTAGAAATTGTCCCGGCAAAAGGAAAACCGCAACAACAACAGAAAGTAGAATAAAAAACAAATAGCCCCACCAACCAAAATTTTCTAAACAACTTCTTAAGCGAGTGATATCGGTTAGAAATGCTACTAAGCCAAAATGATCAGCTAAAAAAATGACGTCTGCGACTAACAGGATAAAAACAATTAATTTTTTCACTGATACTCCTTTCTCCCAACTTATTTGTTAATGATTTTTTTACGTTTGAGTCTTTATTCACCAATGATATCTATTTTTTTGTAAGGCCTGTGACCATACGCTCAATAGCCAATTGATTGAATTCAGAAAGTGCCAAAAGTTTTTTAGGCATTTTTACATAATATTCTGATCTAGCAGTCAGTTGCAGCTGACCTTTAAAAAGCTGGTCCTGCACAGCTGATAAATAGTAAGCTTCTTCACTAAAAAAATCTGGCCGCTCCAAATAAACTGCAGTTGTCATATCCCAATTGCAAAAACCAGAAAATCTGAAAACTTTTTGGTTCCATTCGATCCATTCTGCTAGAGTGGTCGCCAACCAATCAAAACTAGCGCGGGGCAAGACAGGTTCCGCCGCTTGTAGTAATTCGACCAGTTCATTTTTTGAGAAGAAAGCCGCCGCCGTCATATGGCCATTCATAATAGTTAATTTTGCCTGACTTAATAAAACTGCTTCACTAGCAACCGGATCACAAGAAAAGTTTAATTCCTTGACCGCCCGTTGATTGACAACTAACGGTTCCACAGTCCCACCCATTAAAACGATTGCTTCAACTTTTTGAAAGAATAAGGGGTCAATTTTTTGTGCTTCATACAAATTGGTTAACGCGCCGGTTGCAAGGATTGTCACCTGATTAGGCGCCTGATTGACTTGCTCCACTAAGAATTTTGCTTGATTGGTTGAATAAGCTTGAAAAGGCAAAGCTAAGCGCGTTTGAAGTTCGTTAGTCATTTTCGTGACTTCCGCTAAAGAACTATTCCCATAAGTCAAAGTTACTCCCAGTAAGTCTAGCGTTGGAGCTCCTAGTATATAAAACAATGTTAACCCATCATCGACATCATGATCAGGCAAACCAAAAGTATTATCACAATCCAAAATAACTTTTCTCATTCTAAAACTCCTCGATTTTCGATCAGCCAATGATGCAAATAATGATTTTCTTCCGCCAGATTTTCTTGCATCCTTTTTAAATCACTAGGGTAATCAATATCTTGCAAGGGTGGTAGCAAGCTGACCTCATGTTCGCTTAAACGTTGCAAAGTTTCTTGCAACACTTTCTTTTTTCCCCAAGCAATTTCTGTTTCAAAGATCAGCTTCAAATCGATCTGGGAAGTGCTTCCTACTAAGTAATAACCTCCATCAAAAGAAGGACCAAAAACCAACTCTGTCAATTCAGAAAATGCGGTTAAAATGATTGCTGTATTCAAATTAGGGATATCGCTACCAGTCAACACAACTTTTTCATAACCTTTAGCAAAAACAGTTTGCATCGCATGATTCATTCGTTCACCGATCGTTTTGCCCTGCTGCCGAAAAGTCTGAAAATTTTTTGGCACGCTCTGCAGCAACTCTGTCGGATCTCCTTCATCAGAATAGGCCAGATAACCATCAATCGCGTATTGTTCCAAATCGCTGAATTTTTTGAAACTATCCTGTAGCATTCGCAGCTGGACCTGACTAGCCTCCTCACCACTGAGGCTACTTTGCAATCGTGTTTTCACTTTATTGGCTACGGGAACCCGGGTAAATAAAATATAAGCTGATTTATTCAAAAACTTGCTCCTTTAAGGCTTGATCTAAAAAATCTTCCATTAAATAGCTGGTGACTTTATCAAAGATTTCTTGATTTTTTAATTCTTTCGTATCTTTTTGATAGCTGTCATAGGCCATTGCCGACCAGGCCAAAGCCCGCAGCATCAAATACGGATGATAAATCCGCAAGGCTTCTTCAAAATCGTCCGAAAGAAAGCCCGTTGCTTCCAAGTAATGTTTGAAAAAATGGCGTTTTTCAGCTTGCGTCAGAATTAAATTACTGCGCCAAAGCGTTGTTGTTGATGCCAAAAACTGAGATATATCCTGAACCGGATGACTAATGACCGGTTTCTCCCAATCGATTAAATAGCCCTTCTCACCAATGATAAAATTATGGGAATTCACTTCCGTATTAGTAACACACCATTGATCCAATTGAGTAAAAAAAAGCTGCTGAGAAATGTTTTTTTGACATTTGTCCAACGCGGCTGCCAATTGTTTTTTTGCATGAAGCGGAACAAACTCACTCTTTAAAACAGGTTCTAATAACTGCTGACATTCATTGACCCGGTCAGTCAACAGGGTTGATTTTTCCATGATAAAATTTTTTTCAGCAACTGAATCGATGGGCTTTCGATGGATTTCCCCAAAAATCTGAGCAGCTTCGACTAAATCTTTCCGATAGTCCAAAGGGCTCCCAACCAAAAATTCCATGATCAATAACCCTTGAGGAAAACTTTGGCGCTGATCATCTACATAATAAACTTTAGGCGTGCGACCTGTGGGTTCTAACCATTTTAACGCTTGATATTCATAACTAATTTGATTAGCCAACTGTCTTTGACTGCCATAATTCAAACGGAAAACGTACCGTTTGATACCATCTGAGAGTACAAAATTCTGGTTATATTCCCCTTGCGCCAAAAATTCAACTTTAACGGGGTTCTGTAATTGCAGCCTTTTTACTAGTTGTTGTTCGTCCAAATACTGCTGAATTTTTTCTAACATGGCTGATTCCTTTCTATTTGTAGTAACGACTTCGGAGTTTCTCTGGTGAAACGCCTAATAAATAAAGCAATTTAATTTTGTGCATCCTCAGATGTGTCCGTAGCTTGCCTTTTTGAAAACGGCGACTAGAAGTAACCAGCGTAGCCGATAATTGTTTGAACTTTCCTAATTTCCATAATTTACGACTTAGCTCCCAATCTTCCATCAAGGGGATTGGATCAAAACCGCCGACTTTCTGATAATTCGTCCGAGTGGTAAAGAGTCCTTGATCGCCAAAAATTAATCCCAAGTAACGTGCGCGCCAATTGGAAGTACGTGCTAAATAGCGATAAAAAAAATCATTGGAATTAAAAGCTAATTTGAAAAAACCAGCACTAACTGCTTGATCCGCTGAGACTTCTTGAATTTGTAGCAGCGGATTCTGATAATAGTCTAACTGACTGTCGCTATGTAAAAACCATAAAATCTCCCCGTGACTTTTTTCAGCACCATATTTCAGCTGAATTCCGCGATTTGCATTTTCCAACTGATAAACTGTCGCAAATTTTTGAGCAACGGCAACGCTTTGATCTTGGCTGCCGCCATCAACTACGATCAACTCAAATGGGATTTCATTTCCTAAACTCTCCAGTTGCAATAATAAAGGCAAAAGTTTTTTTTCTTCATTTAATACCGGAATAATAACTGAAATCATTTTTCCATCACCTGTAATTTTTCCGGGAATTCTAAACAGACACTTGTCCCTGAAGTAACTTTTTCTGATAAATTAGTAAAAATACAACGCTCATTCCCAAGTTTAGCGACTACACGTTGGCCTTGTGGTGTCCATTCGCTCTGTTCAATAAAAGCCGGAATGCCGGTTGCTCCCACAATGATTTCAGCTCCATAAGGCAGATATAGCACACCATCACCCGCGATTTCATTGGAATTTCGTACGGATAACGCAAACTGTTCTGTTTGAAAACTCGTTTCGCTAATTATCCCTGGAATAAAATTTGCTTCTCCGATCGCTTCTGTGACTTGACGATTCTCAGGATAAAAATAGATATCTCTAGGTTTGCCAATTTGCTGGATCGTGCCATCCATGAGAATGATCATCCGATTAGCTAGTTGAAAAGCTTCTTCACGATCGTGAGTCACTAACACGATACTAAACTGATAGGTTTGCTGCAAACGGCGCAAATAATCTCGCATGGATTCTTTTAAATGATTGTCCAAATTCGCAAAGGGCTCATCTAACAGTAATAACTTGGGCTCCAAAACCAGCACCCGCGCCAAAGCTACCCGCTGTTTCTGACCACCTGACAACTGGTCAGGAAAATGCCTTTCCAAACCGCTCAAGTCAAAAACTTTAAGGATCTCAGCCGTTTTTTCTTTGATCTGCTGAGACGGGAACTTTCTTGCTTTTAAACCAAAAGCAATGTTTTCAACTACATTCATATGAGGAAAAAGCCAAAAATCTTGAAAAACAAGCAGGGTCTCCGCTTGCGAAAAAGCTCCGTCAAAAGTTATTATCCCTTTTTCTACCGGTTGAATACCTGCAATCATTTTAAGTAAGCTTGTTTTTCCCACACCGGAAGGCCCAAACAGAGCCAGAATTTCTCCTTCTTTTACGTCAAAGGACAAGTCATGTAAAATTTCCTTTTTCCCGTAGCTTAACTTCAAATTTTTAACGCTTAGTCCCATGCGGCTTCCCTCCGATTATTTTTTTTAAGCTAAGTACCCCAATCATTGTACTGACTAATAAAATCAAACTGTAGGCTGAAGCTAAACCAAAACGACCATTATTCGCATAAGGCAATAGCAGCAGGGGCAGTGTCACAATTCGACCGCCACCAATAAAAAAAGTCGGTAAATATTGACTAAAGGAAACAATAAAAACAAGCATCGCTGCTGTACTCACCCCAGGTCTTAGTAACGGCCAAGTAATTTGTCGAAAAATGGTTCCTGGCTTAGCACCTAAACTTTGAGCTGTTAATTCATAGCCTTCACCTAGTTGCCGATAGCTTTCGATTAGAACTTGCATCGCATAAGGTAAACATAGATAGGTGTGGAGTAAGATGACTCCTAGAAATGTCCCGGTTAAGCGCAACTGAAGAAAAAGTACCTGACTCGACGTAATCACTGCAATTGCCGGTAAGATCAACGGGAGATAGATCAAAACTTCAACGAGTCTTTGCGATAACCTTCGCTGAAAGGCAAAGTACTTCGCCGCTGGCAACGCTATGAATAAGCTGACGACGGTAGTTGCAAAAGCAATCAAAAAACTATTGCAGATAGCTGGGTAAAAATTAGGATCATTTAGCATTTGCTTAAACATTTTATTGCCGATTTGCTGTGGCCAGATAGCCGGGTACATCCATTTTTGACTGAAGGACCAGACTAACATGATCAGTAAAGGTACTAACACCATGATAGCCGCGAGTAATAAGAAAGAGTATTTTTTTTGAACCACAAATTTCATGATGTTTTTCTCCCTCCGGGTAAAACACGGCTAATGGCTAAAACTAACAAAGTAACACCCAAACAGATTCCAGAGATAACTAAATTCAAAGCAAAAGCTTGAGGTCGAGTCATTAGATCGGCTTGGGTAAACAAATCATAAGCAGTTAAAGCAACGGTCTGATGACTGGGACTCCCTAATAGATACGGAACTTCAAAAGAAGCAAAAGTAAAACAAAAGAGAATAATGAATAAACTTGCCAATGTTTTTTGAAGCATTGGTAAAAGAATTGACCAAAAAATGCGCAGAGAGGATGCCCCTAAATTTTTTGCTACTTCCACATAGCCTAATTCCAGCTGCTGTAATATGGCCAAAGTCGAGATCGCTACATAAGGAATTTCTTTATAAAGAAAAACTAATAGGATTCCAATCCCCCCGGGATCATGAATCAATAATGGAAATTGACCAATCTCTTGAATCCAACCTAACTGATAAAACAACCGGGAAAGAATCCCTGTCTGGCTAATCAGTTGCATGACCATTAATGCAACAATGATATGCGGTAGCGAGATTGGCAGACTGATTATTTTATGGAGCCAACCGCTGTTTACTTTTAATAGTAGAAAAGCTAAGAACAGACCTAATAATAATGACAAAAAAGTCGCAGTCAGTGCTAAATAGACACTATAGACAAGCGACTTTTGAAAAAACGGGTTCGTTAAAACCTGCTGGTAATTACCAAAAGATAATTCATCCAGACCGACTAATGGGTAATAGCCTAAACTTATTTGCATTCCCTTAAACAGCGCTGCGATAATTATAGCGCTGTTTAATAATAAAAACGGGAGGGCTAATAGTTTTCTTTTATTCATGTAAAACGTGCTCTTTCCATAGAGCTTCGATCACTGGAATTTTTTCGGCCTGAACTTCAGGAATTTGCTTAGCTTGCATCTCTTCTAATGAAAGAACGCCTTGATTTTTATAAAGATCAGTCAGCTTTTGATTCGTTTCCTTCGATAATTTATTCGCATCAAAGGGTGGGATACTGTAGCCATACTTGGCCTCAGCTTTTTTCAACTGTGCATTTTCACTGGTCATTTCATTAATCAGAACAAGTGCGCCAGCCTTCGCTTTCGAAGTGTTGGCAATCGCTAAATAATTTTGGTTAGCGATTGTTCCTTTATCAAAAAGAAACGACTCTGTTGATGCTTTAAATTCATTGTCACTCCGTTTTTCTGCTACATGCATTTGAGAGTAACTATAGTCCAGATCAATTTGACCGGCAGCAAACATTTGGTCTAGCTCAGCAGTAGTAGTAGGATAGGTTTTTCCTTCTTGCCATAAATATGGTTTGATTTCATTTAAATAATCGAGACCTGGTTTGATCACTTTATATAGCTCTTCTTTGTCAGCAGAAGCCTCTTCAACTTTGTCATAACCTACAATATCACAAATAATATTACGGACAAAAGCACTACCGGTAAATTCTGGTGGCGCCGTATAAGTGATTTTCCCAGGATTTTTTTTGGCATAGTCTAGCAATGCTTGGGTATCCGTTGGAAAACCTGTTTCAAATTTTGTTTTGTCTCCGGCAAAAACTAATTGCGCACTCCCATAAGGCACTTCATAACCGTCAATTTTCACACCAAAATCATATTTTGAATTATGCCCCTTCACGTCCATTAATTTTTCAAAGCTTTCAACGTTTTTTGTGATGGGGCCATAAAGTAATTTTGCTTGTTTTGCGGTATAGAAGTTTTCCCCATTGATCCAAATCACATCAATGTCGCCTTCTTTACTACCGGCTTCTTTTTCCGTTATCAATTTATTCAAAATTTCATCAATCGCCATCGGAACACGTTTCACTGTAATATCATACTTTTCTTTCATCGTTGGGCTGACAACTTCATCGACCCAAGCATTGGCCTTTTCATCGCCACCATAACCATAAAAAGTAACGGTCTGGCCTGCGCCTTCTTTAACTGCCTCAGAAAAACTGCTGATGGAATCAGTCGTCTGAGCGTCTTTTGTTTCACTTGTCTTGCAGGCAGTCAGGGAAAAAAGCATCCCTGCCATCGCCAAAGCTGCTAAACACTTTTTCATAATCTTCTCCTAAGTCTTTGTAACTATTTTTTTTGATTGATAGCGATTTTTCCAAGCCTCGATTGGATTATTCAATGGATGAGTCGTCGTTGTATCTTCTTGATAGACAACATCATCAAAGATTAAGTCCAATAAATGCCAAGCATTTCCACCGCCATGGATCATCGCTGAAGTGCAACTGGCACAATAAGTCACAATGTGATCCGTTTTAAAATCTTGAACACGCTTTTGAGCAAAATTTTTCGCTAAAGCGGGATTGGACACACCACACATTCCACCCATTCCGCAACATAAAGTATTCTTTCCTGATAAACGATTTTTGGCCACTTGATACCCCAGTTCTTCCAACAAATAACGGACCGCTTGATGAATCTCAGTGACTTCTTTAGTAGGACAAGAATCTTGAATTGAAAAAACGACATCGCTCGACTTACCTTTGCCAATGACTGCTTTTGGTAAACCTAACTCAGCCATTTTCACCCACAAGGAGGAAGTCGGAAATTGATTTTGAAGCGTCATGGTCTTAATACAGCCTTGGCAGGCCACGATCAGTTCATCAATTTCTGCCGTCCGCACTTGTTGGGTTAACTTTCCAAAGCGTGTTTGAAACAGTTCTTCTTGACCGATCATTCGTGTCGGTTTACCGCAACAGCCTTGGATGACCGCTAAATCAGGATAAAAAACTTTTAAATAGTCGATAATCTGGGCAACGTGTTTGGGGCTACTTGAACTCAGTGCACAGCCTGCCATAAAGCCGTATTTCATGTTAGTTCTCCTTTTATCGTAAGGATAAGTTACTTGCTAAAACTCGCTTACTTTTTTATCCTCGCTTACATTTCAAAACACTTAACTCTATTTTTCTCTTTCCGTTGACTACTTACCCCGATTGACTGCAGAAAACAATTTACTAGTTGAAAGTTTTTGGTGCATTTCAACACCTTTCAATTGTTTTAGCGGCAACCCGTCTTTGATTAAATCTTGTCGCATTGCTTGAAATGCTTCGTCTAACTTCAATTGTAACGGACAAACCACCGTGCAACGACCGCATAGCATACAAGAATAAGGAACAATCGGTTCCAAGCCTTCGGTTAAAAACTGCTGGAACAATTTTTGGGGATCCTGACAATACTGCTGTAAAAATAGACAGTCCCGCATGCAGCGTTTGCAACTGGTACAGTTTTCTGCAATCATTTGCGCTAACTCAATTGTTTTCTCTGAATAATCCACTGTTTATTTTCCTTTCATTAAAACAATGATCAATTGTACCAAACAAAGCAAACAAAAAATCCCGCTAATTAAAAAATAAATTGGTGTCGTTTGTAGGTCAAAGAAAAGTTGCCAGCTTAAAAAAAGTAAGTTAACAATCACTAACAATCCGGCCTCGAAATTTTTCTTGCTGATCCATAGAAAAATAGCAATTACTAGCAAACAGAGCGGCAGTAAAAACAATTTACTGCCGAATGCGCTGGCTTCAAATTTGTGAGAATAAAAAGAAACATTTCGCATAAACCCTAGATGATTGCGATAAAGATCGTCCATTAGATAAATCGCATAGAGTAGTCCAATTTGGATTAAATGTAAAAGAATGCGTAAAACTTTCATTAGTTAAGGATTTTCACCTTGTCTTTATCTCTTGGATCGCCAACTTGAACAGGATATTTACTTGGGTCTTTTTGATGCGCTTTATCCCAGTCGTACCACCCACCATCGAATAATTTGACGTCTTTCCAACCTTCTTGTTTCGTGATGAAGAAAGTTGTTGCTGCCCGCCAACCGGTTCCGCAATAAAAGGCGACTTCCTTATCTGGTGTAATGCCCCATTTTTCCCAAGCTTTAAAGATCTTTGTCGGTTCTTTGACTGTTCCATCATTGTTCATTAATTGTGCAACATCGGCACTAGTTTTACTTGATTTCGCGTAGACTGCTCCTTCAGGTTCACCAGCATTTTCGATATAATCATATCCACTGGTTTTTCCAGTAAATTCTTTCCAAGAACGTACACTTGCCAAGACCAACTCAGGATTCTTTTCCTTTGCTGCTAGCAAGTCAGCTGACGTTGAAATCAAACTGTCTGGACGACCAGGTACTTTAGCCCCAAAATCTTTAGCCGCCGCAACTTCTTCATTGCCTTTTTCTACTTTATAATCTGCTTTTTCCCAAGCTTTTAGACCTCCGTCTAAAATTTTCACTTGATCCACGCCTAACCAGTAGGCCACAAATGCAACCCGCGCTGCCGCATTAATATCACTAGAATAAACTACTACAGGTGTTGTTTTCGTAACGCCGCGTTTTAAAAATACTTCTTTACACGTTTCGGCAGATAAAATATTCCAGTTATTCTCTTCCGTCTCGATTTCCATCGTATCAATGTGTAATGCTCCAGGAATGTGCGCTTTTTGATACTCTTTTCCTTCACCATATGAAGCTTCGATAACCACCGTCTTTTTATCATCTTTCAATTGCTTGTGTAGCCATTTTGCATCAACAAAGAAATCAGAAGCTTTGATATCATCACTTTTGACTAAGCGCTGAACTTGGCTACTTTTTTTAGCGGCTTGAACCGTTTCTGTTTTTGAATAGATTGCTAATGTCGTTAATAGTAAACAACCGATGACTGTAATAATTTTTTTCATTTTTATTGACTCCTTTTAAATTATAATTTTCACTTGAAACGTTTTCATCGTTAATAGAAAGAACTTTTAAGCACAACAAAAAAACATACTCATGCAAGTATGTTTCCTCCTAGCAGTAATTTTTTACACACTCAATAACCTTTTTAGACAATTCCAAAAAAAGTTGGTTGGAGGAAAGATAATTGTTCTACTTGCTTAGAAACTCTAAGTATTAATCGAATTCATAGTCATTTCTGATAATTTTTAAGCATGAGAACACCTCCTCAACCACTTTATAAACTAGGTTCTTTTCCCTACCGAGTATAACGAAACGTTATTTGATTAGCAAGGGAGATTTGATTAAAAAAACAGAATCTTTTTTGTGAAAAGATCTATATTTTTAATTAATCGCCAGTCCCAATCTTCGTCTCGAACCTCTTTTAACCCTGGTGTATCTGATAGCTAGATGAATCAAAAAGGACAAGCGTTGAACTTTTAGTTCAAACCCTTGTCCTTTGCTTCTCTCTATCTACCAGTAGTACATTTTTCCCCTTTATTTTCCCCATTTGTTTTTAGGCTCTCCTTTTCATAATAAGCACTAGTTATTCTGTTGAACATTGAATAATTAACAAACCAACGCTAACTAGCCCTCCTTCACCGCGACTTCTTCTAGCCAGTTTTCTAAGTTATTGTAACCGTCATTCTTGATATAATCATATTCCCCATCAATGATTTCATCAAACCAAAGTAATTCTCCGTCACGCTTTTTACCGGCAATCTTGAC